>JABAHQ010005323.1_pt1 | contig 15310 bp, 14 predicted proteins | sample 7062091 | NCBI WGS metagenome assembly JABAHQ01 (sample SAMN14534359, study PRJNA622989) | marine sediment metagenome | biome: marine biome [ENVO:00000428]; feature: marine pelagic biome [ENVO:01000023]; material: deep marine sediment [ENVO:00002113] | place: India: Gulf of Kutch | collected...
TCGTTCTCCACCGCCTGGCAGACGGACGACAAGGACGAAGCCTTTGTCGCCGAGATCGTCGAGCGCTGGCGCCGGCAGCGACGCTGAGCCCCGGCCGCCTTGGCCCCACAGGCGGTCCGCGACCCGCCCGGGCGCCGGGTTCCGCCGGATCCGCGCGCGGACGGGAGGGGATGCGGCGTCTACTGCGCGGCGCGCCGGTCGGGCTCGCCCAGGGGCTCGCGCATGGTGACGAACTCCTCGGCCGCGGTCGGGTGGATGCCCACCGTGGCGTCGAACACCGCCTTGCTGGCGCCCGCCTTGATCGCGACCGCGACGCCCTGAATGATCTCCGGCGCATCGACGCCGACCATGTGTGCGCCGACCACCTTCTGCGACGGGCGGTCCACGATCAGCTTCATCATGGCCCGCTCGTCGCGCCCCGACAGCGTGTGCTTGAGCGGCCGGAAGCTCGAGCGATAGATGTCCACCGCCTCGCAGGCCGTACGCGCCTGGTGCTCGCTCAGGCCGACCGTGGAAACGGGCGGATGGCCGAATACGGCGGTGGGAACGTCGGCGTGGTCCATGGGCCTCGGCCGGCCCCGGAACACCGTGTCGACGAACGCCATGGCCTCGGCGATCGCCACGGGCGTCAGCGCGATCCGGTCGGTCACGTCGCCCACGGCATAGATGTTGGGCCGCGTGGTGCGCGAGTAGGCGTCGACCTTGACGGCGCCGGCCCCGCTCAGCTCGACCCCGGCGGCGGCGAGGCCCAGGTTCTCCGTGTTGGGCCGGCGCCCCGTGGCGGCCAGCACGAGGTCGGTCTCCAGCACCTCGCCGTCGGACAGGCGCACGACGAGGCCCGCGCCGGTCTTCTCGATATGCTCGATGGTCAGCTCGACGCGCAGGTCGATGCCCTTCTTGGCCAACTCGCCGGCCAGCGTGTTGCGCACGTCGTCGTCGAAGCCGCGCAGGATCTGCGCGCCGCGGTAGAGCTGCGTCACCGCGACGCCCAGGCCGTTGAAGATGCCGGCGAACTCGACGGCGATGTAGCCGCCGCCATAGACCACGGCGCGCTTGGGCAGCTCGCTCAGCTGAAACACCTCGTCCGAGGTCACGCCGTACTCCCAGCCGTGGCCCGGCGGGAACACGGGGTGCGCCCCGGTCGCGATCAGGACGGTCTCGGCGCTCATGACCCGATCGTCGAGTTCGACCGTGTGCGGATCGAGGAGCCGCCCGTGGCCGCGCTGGATCTCGACCCCCGCCTTGGCGAGCCGCGCCTCGTAGAGCCGTTCCAGGCGCTTGATCTCGGCGTCCTTGTTGGCCCGCAGCCGGCCCCAGTCGAAGCGCGCGCCGTCCACGGTCCAGCCGAACCCGGCCGAGTCCGCGAAGTCCTCGTGGTAGTGGGCCGCATAGCTGAACAGCTTCTTGGGCACGCAGCCGCGGATCACGCAGGTGCCGCCGTAGCGGTCCTTCTCGGCGATGGCCACGCGCGCGCCGCTCGCCGCGGCCATGCGCGCGGCGCGCACGCCGCCGGAGCCGCCGCCGATGACGAAGAGATCATAGTCGAACTTACCTGCCATGGGCCCCGTGATCCCCTGTTGCCGCACGCCCAATCTACCCGGACGCCGCCGGTTTGAAAGCCCGACGTTGCCCACCTGGGCGGCGCCGGCCGCCTTGCCGGGGCGGCGCGGCGGGAGTAAGTAAGCTGGGATGAACGACTCGCTCAGGATCGCGCTGGCCCAGACCAACCCGACGGTGGGCGATATCGAGGGCAACCTGGCGCTCATCCGCCGGCGCCGGGCCGAGGCGGCCGCGCTCGGGGCCGACCTCATGGTCGCGACGGAGCTCGTCATCAGCGGCTATCCGCCCGAGGACCTGGTGCTCAAGCCCATGTTCGTGCGCCGCGTCCGCGAGGCGGTGGAGGCCCTGGCCGGCGACACGGCCGACGGAGGGCCGGGCCTGATCATCGGGGCGCCCTGCGGCGAGCCGGGCGAGCTGCGCGCGCCGCTGCGCCGGCACGTGGCCAACGCGGTCCTGCTCTTGGACGGCGGCGCGGTCCGGGCTCGGTGCGACAAGCGCGACCTCCCCAACTACGGCGTCTTCGACGAGGTGCGGGTGTTCAAGCCGGGGCCGCTGCCCGGCCCGATGAATTTCCGCGGCGTGCGCCTGGGCGCCATGGTCTGCGAGGACATGTGGACCGGCGAGTTCGCCGAGTGCCTCCAGGAATCGGGGGCCGAGATCCTGATCGTCATCAATGCCAGCCCGTACGACACGGACAAGGCGGACGTGCGCACCCAACTGGCCGTGGCCCGTATCACCGAGACCGGCCTGCCGCTCGTCTACGTCAACCAGGTCGGCGGCCAGGACGAGCTGGTCTTCGACGGCGGCTCCTTCGTGCTCGACGCGGCGTGCGGTCTGCGCGCCCGGCTGCCCATGTTCCGCGAGGCGCTGGTGCTCACCGAGTGGCGGCGCGCGGGCAACGGCGTGTGGACCTGCGCCGAGGCTCTGCGCGAGGCCCCCGAGTCCGGCATGGAACCGGTCTACGGCGCGCTCATGCTGGGCCTGCGCGACTACGTCAACAAGAACCACTTTTCCGGCGTCATCCTGGGGCTGTCGGGCGGCGTCGACTCGGCGCTCACCGCGGCCGTGGCGACCGACGCGCTCGGCCCCGAGCGGGTCCACTGCGTTATTATGCCCTCGCCCTACACCAGCCAGGCGAGCCTGGAGGATGCGGCCGAGACCGCCCGCCTGCTCGGCGTACAGCTCGACGAGGTCGGTATCGAGCCGGCCATGCGCGCCTTCGACGAGATGATGCGGCCGATCTTCGACACCATGGCGCCCGACACCACGGAGGAGAACATCCAGGCCCGCTCGCGCATGATCACGCTGATGGCGATCAGCAACAAGCTCGGCTACATGCTGCTCTCCACCGGCAACAAGTCCGAGGTCTCGGTCGGCTACGCGACCCTCTACGGCGACATGGCCGGCGGCTTCAACGTGCTCAAGGACGTCTACAAGACCTCCGTCTACCAGCTTGCCCGCTGGCGCAACCAGGCCGTGCCCCGCGGCGCCTTGGGCCCGGTCGGGCGGGTCATCCCGGAGCGCGTGCTGAGCAAGGCGCCCTCAGCCGAGCTCAAGGCGGATCAGACCGACCAGGACTCGCTGCCGCCCTACGATGTGCTCGACGCGGTCCTGGAGTGCCTCATCGAGCAGGAGATGGGAGTGGCCGAGATCGTCGAACGCGGCTACGACCGCGAGATCGTGAACCGGGTCTGGCGTATGCTGGAGAGCGCCGAGTACAAGCGCCGCCAGGCCGCGCCCGGCGTCAAGATCACGCGCCGCGCCTTCGGCCGCGACCGCCGCTACCCGATTACGAATGCCTTCAAGGGTCCGGCCTAGCGGCCAGGCCGCGCCGTGAGCCAGGCCGAGCCCGAGCGGCGCCATGGACCGGGCAGGCAGGATTTGCTACCCCTTGCCCGCCGCGGCCGCGGGGACGGCGCCCGGGCGAACAGGATCAGCGCGCAATATCAACAGGTTGAGCGCCTAGTGACCCTCCAGCTCTACGACACGATGACGCGTGTGAAGGCACCGTTCGCGCCGCTCGACCCGGCCAACGTGCGGTTCTACGTGTGCGGCCCGACGGTCTACGACCTGGCCCATATCGGCAACGCCCGGCCCGTGGTGGTCTTCGACGTGCTGTTCCGCCTGCTGCGCCACCTCTACGGCCCGGGCCACGTCACCTACGCGCGCAACATCACCGACGTCGACGACAAGATCATCAACGCGGCGCGCGAAAACGGCGAGCCGATCGCGGCGCTGACCCGGCGCACCACCCGGGCGTTCCACGAGGACATGGCGGCCTTGGGCTCGCTCGAGCCCACGGTCGAGCCGCGCGCGACCCGGCACATCGCGCAGATGATCGCCATGATCGAGACGCTGATCGAGACCGGCCACGCCTACGTGGCCGACGGCCACGTGCTGTTCTCGGTCGCCTCCATGCCGGACTACGGCAGGCTGTCGCGCAACGACCGCGAGACCATTGTGGCCGGCGCCCGGGTCGAGGTCGCGCCCTACAAGAAGGACCCGGCCGACTTCGTGCTGTGGAAGCCGAGCGGCGCGGCCGAGCCGGGCTGGGACAGCCCGTGGGGCCGCGGCCGGCCCGGCTGGCACATCGAGTGCTCGGCCATGTCCGCCGCGCACCTCGGCGAGCCCTTCGACATCCACGGCGGCGGCCAGGACCTCATCTTCCCGCACCACGAGAACGAGATCGCGCAGTCGGCGTGCGCCTCCGAGCGCGGGTTCGCGCGCCTGTGGATGCACAACGGCTACGTCCTGGTAAACGGCGAGAAGATGTCCAAGTCGCTGGGCAACGTCTTCACCGTGCGCCAGCTCCTCGAAGAGGGCTGGCCCGGCGAGGCGATCCGCCTCACGCTTCTCTCCGCGCACTACCGCCAGCCGCTCGACTTCACGCGCAAGAAGTTGAAGGATTCCAGAGCCCAACTGGATCGTTGGTATCGGGCGTTACAGCTTGTCAGTGGGATCGAAAAACAAGAGGCGGAGCTGACCGCGCCCGCAGCCCGTGACCTCGATCTGGTTGAGCATGATGTGCTCGAGGCCCTCGAGGACGATCTTAATACGCCGGCGGCAATTTCCATTCTTCATACCATCGCCAACACTATCTTTCATGACATCGACACCGCTGCCGGGGGACTAATTCTGCAGGCGGCACGGCTAAGGAAGTCGGCATATCTGTTGGGCTTGTTGGAGCATGACCCGGAAGCCTGGGCCAAGGGCCGGATCGTTGTCGGGGCAGGAGATCTTCAAGCCGCGCCCGCGGCCGTGCATGGAAGGGGCACTGTGCCGCCTTCCGAAGATTGGATTGACGAGCAGATCGCCGCCCGCGCCGCGGCGCGCCAGGCCAGGGACTTCGCCGTGGCGGATCGCATCCGCGACGAGCTTGCGGCAAAGGGGATCGTGCTGGAGGATGGTCCCCGGGGCACCACCTGGCGCCGGGCCGGATAGGCGGGACGCCATGACCGACGAGCGCTACGTCCATCTCTTCGATTCGACCCTGCGCGACGGGGCGCAGACCCAAGGGGTCGACTTCGCGACCGCCGACAAGCTGGCCATCGCGCGCGCCCTCGACCGGCTCGGCATCGACTACGTCGAGGGCGGCTGGCCCGGCGCCAACCCGACCGACGACGCCTTCTTCGCCGAGCCGCCCGAGCTTTCGACCTCGCGCCTGGTCGCCTTCGGCATGACCCGGCGCCCCGGGCGCAGCGCCGCCAACGATCCTGCGCTCGCCGGCCTGATCAACTCCAGCCCGCGCCACGTCTGCCTGGTCGGCAAGGCCTCGGACTTCCAGGTCAAGGCCGCGCTCGGCATCTCGGCCGAGGAGAACCTGGCCATGATCCGGGACTCGGTGGCGCACCTGGCCAAGGCCAAGGAGCAGGTGCTGTTCGACGCCGAGCATTTCTTCGACGGCTACAAGGCGAACCCGGGCTACGCGCTCGACTGCCTCAAGGCCGCGCACGAGGCCGGCGCGCGCTGGGTCGTGCTGTGCGACACCAACGGCGGCACCCTGCCGCACGAGATCGGCCGCATCGTCGAGAAGGTGAGCGCCGAGATCCCGGGCGGCCAGGTCGCCATTCACTGCCACAACGACACCGAGAACGCGGTCGCCAACTCGCTCGCCGCCATCGAGGCGGGGGCGCGCCAGATCCAGGGGACCCTCAACGGCCTGGGCGAGCGCTGCGGCAACGCCAACCTGGTCTCGTTGATCCCCACGCTGATGCTCAAGACCGACTACAGGATCGGGATCTCGGAGGACAAGCTGAAGGAGCTGACCCGGGTCTCGCGCCTGCTCGACGAGCGCCTCAACCGGGCGCCCAACCGCGCCGCCGCCTACGTCGGCGACAGCGCCTTCGCCCACAAGGGCGGGCTGCACGTCTCGGCGGTGGAGAAGGACCCGCGCACCTACGAGCACATCGACCCCGCGCTGGTCGGCAATCGGCGTCACGTCGTGGTCTCCGACCAGGCCGGGCGCTCCAACATGCTGGCCCGCTTCCGCGAGCTCGACATCGACGTCGATGTCGCCGACGACCGGCTCAACGCCCTCATCGAGACGGTCAAGGCGCGCGAGTTCGAGGGCTACGCCTACGACGGCGCCGAGGCCAGCTTCGAGCTGCTGGCCCGGCGCGCGCTCGGCGAGGTGCCGCACTACTTCAAGCTGTCGCGCTTCCGGCTCATGGACGACCGGCGCTGGAACGCACGCGGCGAACTGGTCACCGAGTCCGAGGCGACGGTGACCATCGAGGCGGGCCAGTCGGTCCACATGGAGGTGGCGACCGGCAACGGCCCGGTCAACGCGCTGGATACCGCGCTCCGCAAGGCGCTCCTGCCGCTCTATCCGCAGCTCGAGGACATGCGCCTGGTCGACTACAAGGTGCGCATCCTGACCCCGCAGGGCGGCACCGGCGCGGTCACCCGGGTCATGATCGAGAGCGCCGATACCGCCGGCCGGCGCTGGACCACCGTCGGCGTCTCCACGAACATCATCGACGCCTCGTTCAACGCGCTGCACGACGGCATCACCTGGAAGCTGATGCAGGAAGGGGCGGAGGTGCCGGGGCCGGCGTCATGAGCGCGCGCCCCGTGCGGCGGCCGCGCGAGTCGGAGCGCTAGCGCCATGGCCGGGACCGACAGGTCGAAGCGCGCGCTGCTCGGCGGTCCGGCGATCGTTCTGGTCGACCCGCAGCTCGGCGAGAACATCGGCATGGTGGCGCGCGCCATGCTGAACTGCGGCCTGAGCGAGCTGCGCCTGGTGCATCCGCGCGACGGCTGGCCCAACCCGGCGGCCCGGAGCGCGGCTGCCGGCGCCGACCGGGTGCTGGCGCGCGCGCGTGTGTTCGCGACGACCGAGGCGGCGCTCGCCGACCTGCAGCGCGTCTATGCCACCACGGCGCGCCCGCGTGACATGCTCAAGCCCGTGGTGAGCCCACGCCAGGCGGCGGCCGAGATGCGCGCCGCCATGGCCGAGGGCGCGCGCGCGGGCGTGCTGTTCGGGCCGGAGCGCTCCGGCCTGGTCAACGACGACGTGGCGCTCGCCGAGGCCGTGCTCACGGTGCCGCTCAACCCGGCCTTCGCCTCGCTCAACCTGGCGCAGGCGGTCTTCGTCGTGGGCTACGAGTGGCTGCTTGCCGAGAGCGAGGCGCCGGCGCGGCGGATGCCCCTGGGCGCGACGCGGCCGGCAACCAAGGCGGAGATGCTGGGCTTCTTCGAGCGGCTCGAAGCGGCGCTCGACGCGTGCGGATTCCTGCGACCCGTGGAGAAGCGCCCGGCCATGGTGCGCAACCTGCGCAACCTGTTCCAACGCGCCGGGCTGAGCGAGCAGGAGGTCCGCACCCTGCACGGCGTCGTGACGGCGCTCACCTCCGGGGGCAGCCGCAACGGCGGTTCGCACGACGGCGCCCGAGAGCGAATCGCCGAGCCACGGTCGGCGGGACAGACACCGCACGGGCGTCGATGAGCCGCGAAGAGAAGATCAGGCCGACGAGGGCTCCCAAGTGAGCGCCTGCGCGAGGCGCACGGAAGAGACTCCTCGTCTCTTGGTGTCTGGGTCTCTTGGTGTCTGCGTGGTGAAGGGTCCTATCGGTGCCCCGGGCAACGAGGGCGCTCTTTCGCCCGTCACTCGCGTTGCTGGCTGACCTGCGGCTGCCTCTTGAAGGTGCCTTCGGGAAGCTCGTGGGCGACGCCCTTGTGGCAGTCGATGCAGGTCTGGCCGGCATCGAGGCCCTCCTGGTGCCGCCGCGCGGCGCGCGTCTCCTGCAGCGTGAAGTCCATGAACTCGAACTTGTGGCAGTTGCGGCATTCGCGCGAATCGGTGCCCTCCATGACCCGCCAGACGTTCTTGGCCATCTGCAGCCTTTTGGCCTCGAACTCCTCGCGCGTGTTGATCGCGCCCGCGAAGTGGTAGAACAGCTCGTTGGTCGCCTGGACCTTGCGGGCGAGCTTGTGGACCCAGTCCTCGGGCACGTGGCAGTCCGGGCAGGTGGCGCGAACGCCCGAGCTGTTGTTGTAATGCACGGTCTTCTTGTACTCGCGGAAGACGTTCTGATCCATCTCGTGGCAGCTGATGCAGAAGGTCTCGGTGTTCGACAGCTCTATCGCCCAGTGGAAGCCGCCCCAGAAAATGATCCCGGCGAAGAAACCGACTGCCACCAGCGTGCCAAGCGCGTAGACCGGGCTCGGCCGGGACACGTACCGCCAGAGGCGACCGAAGCGGCTGCCTGACTTTTCCCGCGCTTTCGTCTCCGTCATCACCACCCCCTCGTCGTCGGATTGTGGGCCCTGCGTCACACTCCGGGTCTCACTCGGTTCGACCCACCTCGATGGCCGACTTGAACTCGTTCGGGACCAGCTCGCGGGCCTTGATCTGCGGCACGTGGCACTGGGTGCAGAACCAGCGGCTGGTGGCGACGCGATCGAGCGCGACGCCGTTGCGGTCGAAGTAGTGCGTTTCGCTGATCTTGGGCGCGTGCTCCTCGACGTTGAAAGGCCAGTCGTGGCACCGCATGCACTCGTTGACCTTCAGGTCGATCTCGTACTTGTCGACCTTGTGCGGGATCATGGGGGGCTGCTGGCGGTAGGCCCGCCTGAATCTGCCCGAGCGCGTCTCCTGCCTCTGGAGTTCGGGAGGCGGCGAGGTCTCGGTCACGGGGACCGCCCCGCGTAGAGATTGGAGCTCGGTCTGAGCCTGCGCACCCGCGGTCAGTGCGACGAGTGCAAGGCCCACGGCCCCGACCATTAAGCTGAGCATCTTGTACACGGCTCTATCTCCTATCTTCCGCTGGGCTCCCGACTGGCCCTGTTGTCGCTCGAATGCGCCTCTCGCTCAGGCCGCCTTGTCTCGTGGTCCGACGGCCGGCGAGACGGCTGGCTGCGTCGTGCGATGGAAACGGTGTGTGAAGCCGAATACGTCGAGCGGGCAGATGTCGATGCAGCGCCCGCAGTTGGTGCAGTCCCGCGCCAGGATCACGGGCCCGGCGGCCCCCGGGCCGTCCCTGAGCGCCGGGGTGATGACGTGCGGCTCGGGGCAGACCGCGAAGCAGGCCATGCACTCGTCGCAGCGCTCGCGCCCCTTGGCGCCGACGCGCAGCAGGCTGGCGGCGCCGAGCAGCCCGTAGAACGCGCCGACCGGGCAAAGATGCCCGCACCAGCCGCGCCGGCTGAGCGCGAGGTCGAAGAGGAAGATCGCCAGCACGATCGACCACGCAAGGCCCATGCCGAAGATCAGCTCTCGGTAGACCAGGCTGACCGGGTTGACGACCTCCCAGGCGATCGTCCCGGTGAGCGCCGAGACGACGAGGGTCGCAACGAGCAGCCAGAGGCGGGTGCCGCGCCGCGGCTGCCAGCCCTTGCTGAGGCCCAGGCGCTCGCGGCACCAGTGCGCGCCGTCGGTCACGATGTTGATGGGGCAGACCCAGGCGCAGTACACCCGGCCGCCGATGGCCGCGTAGAACGCGATCACGATCAGCGCGCCGAGGAGCGCCGTCGTCTCCGGCACATGCCCGGCGACGAGCGACTGCAGCAGGATGTAGGGATCGCTGAGCGGCAGGACGTCGAGCGTCCGGCTCGAGGAGATGTGGCCCTTCACCAGCCAGATGCCGGCTGCCGGCCCGAGCAGGAAAAGCCCGATGACTGAGAGCTGGGCGGCGCGCCGGAGCACGAGCCACTTGTGGGCGCGCCACGGGCCCTTGCGCCGGACGGCCTCGAAGGCGGGTGAGGGCGCGCTCATGGCTTGAACTCCGGCAGCCGGTCGGGCAGGTCGAACTGGTCCGGGATCAGCGAGCGGCCGCGCGCCGCCTTTTCCTCCCAGCCGAGGCGGTAGTGGGCGCCGAGCCGGCCTCGGGCGAGCCGCCGGGGAAAGACCTTGATGGCCGCCTCTTCGAGGACGCAGGCCTTCTCGCACTTGCCGCAGCCCGTGCAGCGCTGCGTGTGCACCACCGGGATGAACTTGGCGTGCCGACCGGTGCGCGCGTCGTGCCGCTGCTCCAGGGTGATCGCCTCGCGCATCAGGGGACAGACGCTGTAACAGACGTCGCAGCGCAGCCCGAGATAGTTGAGGCAGGTCTCGTGCCCGACCAGCACGGCGGTGCCCATCCGCGCCTCGTCGATGTCGGTCAGGCTCTTCGCCAGCGCCCCGCTCGGACAGGCCGCCACGCAGGGAATGTCCTCACACATCTCGCACGGCGTCTGGCGTGCGATGAAGTAGGGCGTCCCGGTCGCCGGCTCCTCGCCCAGCTTGGCCAGGCGCAGGGTGTCGTAGGGGCAGTCGCGCACGCACAACCCGCATCGCATGCAGGCGCCCGCGAAGTCCTCCTCCGGCACGGCGCCGGGCGGGCGGATCACCTCGGCGGGCAGCGCCCGGCTGCGCTGCGCGGACAGGCCGAGCAGCAGACCGGCCAGCCCGGCGCCGCAGGCCATCCTGGCCGTGTCGCCCAGGAACTTGCGGCGAGCGAGCTTCGCCACGGTGTCGATCCTCCCGGCGCTGCGCATGGGATCGTGTCCTTGCCGCCTACGGACCTAGCATCGGGTGGCGTCCGCGATCCGCGCCCGCGCCTACGTGCGGATCACACGGCAGGCGCACTTCTTGAAGTCCGTCTCCTTCGAGATCGGACAGGTGGCATCCAGGGTCAGCTTGTTCACGAGCTGGCTCGAATCGAACCACGGAATGAAGACCACGCCCTGCGGCGGCCGGTTGCGCCCGCGCGTCTCGACCCGGGTGACCAGCTCGCCGCGCCGCGTCTGCAGTTTCACCTCCTGTCCCCGGCGCAGCCCGCGCCGCTTGGCCTCGTCCGGATGCATGTAGACGACCGCGTGGGGGAACGCGCGGTGCAGCTCGGGCACGCGCCGGGTCATGCTGCCGGTATGCCAGTGCTCGAGCACCCGGCCGGTGACCAGCCACAGGTCGTATTCGTCGTCCGGCACCTCTGCCGCCGGCTCGTAGGGCGCGAAGATGATGTTCGCCCGAGCGTCGGGCTTGCCGTAGAACTGCAAGTCCGCATCCGGCTTCACGTACGGGTCGTAGCCCTCGCGGAAGCGCCACAGGGTCTCCTTGCCGTCCACCACCGGCCAGCGCAGGCCGCGCGCCTGATGGTAGAGATCGAACGACGCCAGGTCGTGCTTCCTGCCGCGGCCGAAGCCGGCGTACTCCTCGAACAGGCCCTTCTGGAGGTAGAACCCGAAGTGGTGCGACTCGTCGTTGTCGAAGCCCGGCTCCAGGTCGCTCAAGGGGTACTTGTCGACGACCCCGTTGGCGAACAGAATGTCGTAGAGCGTCTTGCCCCTGTATTCGGGCTTCTCGGCGATCAGCTCCTCGGGCCAGACCTCCTCGACCGTGAAGCGCTTGGCGAACTCGACCACCTGCCACACGTCCGACTTGGCCTCTCCGGGCGGCTTGATCTGCTGCCGCCAGAACTGGGTCCGGCGCTCGGCGTTGCCATAGGCGCCCTCCTTCTCGACCCACATGGCCGTGGGCAGGATGAGGTCGGCGGACAGTGCGGTCACGGTGGGATAGGGGTCGGAGACGATGATGAAGTTGTCCGGGTTGCGGTAGCCGGGATAGGTCTCCTGGGTCATGTTGGGCGCGGCCTGCATGTTGTTGGTGCACTGCACCCAGTAGACGTTCAGCTTGCCGTCGTTGAGCATGCGGTTCTGCAGCACCGCGTGATAGCCCGGCTTGCCCGGGATCGTGCCCTCCGGCAGCATCCACACCTTCTCCGCCAGGTCNNAGCCGGTGGGCGAAGGTGCCCACCTCGCGCGCCGTGCCGCAGGCGGAGGGCTGGCCGGTCAGCGAGAAGGGGCTGTTGCCCGGCTCGGAGATCTTGCCCGTGAGCAGGTGCACGTTGTAGAGCAGGCCGTTGACCCAGGTGCCGCGGCTGTGCTGGTTGAAGCCCATGGTCCACAGCGACATGACCTTCTTGTTGGGGTCGGCGTAGGCCTTGGCCAGGCGCTCCAGCTTCTTCGGGGCGACGCCGGAGAGCTCGCTCACGTACTCCAGCGTGTACTTGGAGACCGCCTGCTTGTACTCCTCGAAGGTGATCTTGCTGAGCTTGGCGTGCGTCTTCTTGTGCGCCGGGTTGGCCGCCTGCTGCTCACGCGGGTCGGACGGCCTGAGGCCGTAACCGATGTCCGTCGGGGTCCGCGTGAAGTTGACGTGGTCGCGGACGAACGCCTCGTTCACGGCGCCGTTCTGGATGATGTAGTTGGCGATGTAGTTGAGGATCGCCAGGTCGGTCTGCGGCCTGAAGACGATCTCGTTGTCCGCCAGGTCGAAGCAGCGGTTCTCGAAGGTGGACAGGGCGTGCACCTCGGACCCTTCCTTGGTCAGGCGCGTATCGGTCAGGCGCGACCAGAGGATCGGGTGCATCTCGGCCATGTTGGCGCCCCACAGCACGAAGGCGTCGGCGTGCTCGAGGTCGTCGTAGCAGCCCATCGGCTCGTCGATGCCGAAGGTGCGGATGAAGGCGGCCACGGCCGAGGCCATGCAGTGCCGCGCGTTCGGGTCGATGTTGTTGGAGNNNGTCCACTGGCCGGAGCCGAACATGCCGATGGCCGCAGGGCCCTTGGTCTTGATGGCCTGCTTGTACTTCTCGGCCATCACGTCGAAGGCCTGGTCCCAGGAGACCGGCGCGAACTCGCCGTTCTTGTCGTACTTGCCGTCCTTCATGCGCAGCAGCGGCTGGGTCAGGCGGTCCTCGCCGTACATGATCTTGGACAGGAAATAGCCCTTGATGCAGTTGAGGCCACGGTTGACCGGCGCGTCGGGGTCGCCCTGCGTGCCGACGACCTGGCCGCCCTTGGTTCCAACGAGGACGCCGCATCCCACGCCGCAGTAGCGGCAGGGGGCCTTGTCCCAGCGGATCCGGTCGGGCTGCGCGGACCGTGCCGGTCCCGTGTCCGGCAGGCCCACCCCGGCCGCCGCGGCAGTTGCGGCAACCGCGCTCGAGCGAATGAAGTCACGCCGTGACTGCTTCATGAGTCTCTCCTATGTCTCTGGAGCGACGCACTCGAAGTGGTGATAAACAAGCGCCGCGGACAGCACGCCGTGGACCTTGTCCACGGCAAGCAGCGTGTCCGCCGCGCAAGTGTCGCCCTCGTCTTCCACGGTGATGATCAGGCGGCCGTCCTCGGTCGCCGCATGGACCGCGACGCCCGGCAGCTCGGCGAGACTTTGCCGTACGGCCTCGCGGTCGCTCGGCCGGGCATGCACCAGGACGCCGGCGATGTTCACTGCGCCGTCCACGGCTCCGTCTCCTCGATCGTCATGGCCCCGGCCGGGCAGACGTGAACGCAGGCGCCGCAGCCGGTGCAGGACCAGGCTGCGACCTCGGGCGGCGCGCGGCCCGGGCGGGCCGGGCGAAAGCGGATGGCGCGCGGCGCACACCGCTCCTCGCACAGCCGGCACAGGACGCCTTGCGCCGCGAGGCACGAGGAGGCGACCCGCGCCGTGCCCGGGAATGGCCTTGGCCCGTGCTCGGCCAGGGCCCCGGTCGGGCAGGCCTCGGCACAGGCGCCGCACAAGGTGCATGCGCCTTCGCGGAAATCGACCTCCGGAATGCCACCGCGACCCTGGCGGATGATCCCCTCCGGGCAGGCGGCCAGACACTCGCCGCAGCCGTCGCACAGGGCGTAGAAGCGGCCATCCGGGCGGGCCCAGGGCGGGCGCACCGGCGTTGATCCGGGCTGCCATTTACCGCGCAGCAAAGAGGACCGGCTGATCGCTTGGGGCATCGTTCGTCCGCGGCTTGGGACCTGTCTCGCATCGCTCGACGGGGATGATCGAGCGGCGCCCTTAATATCTGCTTAATCCTAAAAGCCTCTTAACGATCTCGCTCGTCGATGCATTGACTTTGGTCAAGCGCCAAGGCCCTGATGCCGGCAAGACGCGCGTGCTGGCGCCAGGGCACCGCCGCCGGCGGCCGCGTGAGGTGGTCTGCGAGCGGCGCTTTCAGCCAGGAGCAGGCGAGCGTTCGCGGCGCAATGCCAGGGCCGAGTGCAGGACCAGCGTGCCGATGACGAGGGCGCCGCCGATGAGGGCGCGCGCGCCCGGGTCCTCGCCGAGGGCGAGCCAGACCCAGAGCGGCCCGAGCACCGTCTCGAGTAACATGATCAGACCCGTCTCGGGCGCCGGCAGGTAGCGCGGCCCCAGCATGGTCAGCATGAGCGACACGGGCAACACGACGAGGCCCAGCACTGCGAGCAGGCCCGCCTGGGCCGCGTCGAGGGCGAGCGGCGCGGCGGCGAGCGGCGCCGCGATGAGGGCGCTCAGCGCCCCGGACAGCGCCATCGGCGCGACCAGGTTGCGCGCACGCAGGTGCCGGATGACCGACAGAGCGGCCGCGATGCACAGCGCCGTGGCGAGCGCCGCAAGGTCACCCGTCAGGCTGTTCCGCCCGGCGTCGTGCGAGACGATGACGGCGATGCCGCTGATCGCGCCGAGGATCGCGGCCCAGGTGCGCGGCGCGACGGGCTCGGCCAGGAAGACCAGGGCGAAGAGTGCGGCAAAGAGCGGCGCCGTGCTGATGATGATCAGCGTATTGGCGACGCTGGTGTGGCCGAGCGCGGTGATGAAGAAGACCGAGGAGCCGGTGAAGCACAGCGCGACCATGAGGCCCGGGCGTCCCATGGCGCGGAACCGGGTCAATGTCTCGCGCCCGTGGCTGAGCATCGCGAAGGCGCTCAGGCTGAGCGCGAAGAGCACGCCGCGCCACAAGATCATGCTCCACGGGTCGATTGCGATCAGGCGCACGAGGAGCGAATCGGGGCTGAGCAGGACGACCCCCGTCGCGGTGATGAGCAGACCCTTGGCATGGTCCGGCAAGCCCGCCATGCGCGCTCCGGCTCCCCCTGTTCCGCGGGTTTGACAACGTGGTCCCGATCCGTATAGTCGCCGCCGTCCTTCCCGGGAAAGCGGGACGGGCGGCCCGTCGAGCCGGCCCGCGCCCCGCCCGTCGGCCGGCGTCGGCCAGGCAGGGACTACCGGGACAACACACGAAATGCAAGGGGACCGCGCGACAATGTCCAAGCGGCAGACATCCAAGTACAAGATCAACCGGCGCCTCGGCGTCAACCTCTGGGGCCGGCCCAAGAGCCCGGTCAACAAGCGCGAGTACGGCCCGGGCGAGCACGGCCAGCGCCGGCGCAAGCCGTCCGACTTCGGCATCCAGCTTCAGGCCAAGCAGAAGCTCAAAGGCTACTACGGCAATATCGGCGAGCGCCGGTTCCGCCGCTACTACGAGGAGGCCGACCGGCGCAAGGGCGACACGGG
>JABAHQ010003930.1_pt1 | contig 15309 bp, 15 predicted proteins | sample 7062091 | NCBI WGS metagenome assembly JABAHQ01 (sample SAMN14534359, study PRJNA622989) | marine sediment metagenome | biome: marine biome [ENVO:00000428]; feature: marine pelagic biome [ENVO:01000023]; material: deep marine sediment [ENVO:00002113] | place: India: Gulf of Kutch | collected...
TTCTCTGCGGGGCGAATAGCCCTTGCGCTTATGGGGTCGATGCTAGGGGCTTGCATTGAATTACTCAAATTCATATTTTTCATCCGATGCATTCCTGACTGGAATTCACAACCATCCGGAAGTCTTCCATGGATCTCGCCAACCTCAACGCCTTTATCGCAGTCGCGGAAACCCGCAGCTTTTCCCTGGCCGCCGAACACCTCCACCTCACCCAGCCGGCGGTGAGCAAGCGCATCGCCGCGCTGGAAGCACAGCTGGATGTGCGCCTGTTCGATCGGCTGGGCCGCGACGTCAGTCTCACCGAAGCTGGCCGCGCCCTGCTCCCCCGCGCCTACCAGATCCTGAATGTACTGGACGACACCCGCCGCGCCTTGACCAACCTCAACGGCGATATTGGCGGACGGCTGAGCCTCGCGACCAGCCATCACATCGGCCTGCATCGGCTGCCGCCTCTGTTGCGCGCCTTTACCCGCGCGCACCCGCAGGTCAGCCTGGATATCCGTTTTCTCGATTCGGAAGTGGCCTATGACGAGGTACTGCACGGCCGTGCCGAGCTGGCGGTGATCACCCTGGCGCCACAGACCGCCGAGCCGGTGCTGGCGGTGAAGGTCTGGGACGATCCACTGGATTTCGTCGTCGCGCCCGAGCATCCGTTGGCCAGCAAGGCGGATATCACCCTGGCGGACGTCGCCGGCCACCCGGCGGTATTCCCGGGCGGCAATACATTTACCCACCACATCGCCCAGCGCCTGTTCGAGCGCGAGGGACTGACACCCAACATCACCATGAGCACCAATTACATGGAGACGATCAAGATGATGGTCTCCATCGGCATCGCCTGGAGCGTGCTGCCACGTCGCATGCTGGACGAACAGGTGGTCAGCCTGCCCTTGCCGGGTGTCCAGCTGACACGACAGCTCGGCTACATCCTGCACAGGGAACGCACCCTGTCCAATGCGGCCAGGGCCTTTATGGCGCTGCTGGATGCCGAACGCGACTGACTGCTTGAATGAAAAAGGGCGCCATGCGGCGCCCTTCTCCTGTCGGCGGATCAACCCTCCAGCGCGGGTCGCTGGTCGGCATTGATCGGGATGCGCTTGGGCTTGGCTTCTTCCGGCACGACCCGGACCAGATCGATGTGGAGCAGGCCGCTATTAAGCGCTGCGCCCTTCACTTCGATGTGATCGGCCAGACGGAACGACAGCTTGAACGCCCGCTGGGCGATGCCCTGGTGCAGGTAGGTGACATTCTCCGCCTCGTTCTCGCGGCGGCCGCCAGTGATGGTGAGTACGCTACGCTCTACCTGCAGATCGAGGTCGGATTCCTGGAAACCGGCGGCAGCCACCACGATGCGATACTGATCGTCGCCGTGCTTCTCGATGTTGTAGGGCGGGTACGAGCTGCCGGTGTCGTTACGCAGGGCCGACTCGAACAGGTCGTTGAAGCGATCGAAGCCCACGGATTGCCGGAACAGAGGGGCCATGGGGAATGAACTCATGATAAACCTCCTGAAATCAGCGAGTTGAAACGAGCGGGACCCGACTTCGGCATCCCGCTGAGCCGTAGATAGGAACCGCATAACGGATTTCAAGAGGCTGCAAACGAGCCAGGCGACGAGAGGTAGCACATGTCCAGAGTCATGCTGATTACAGGCGCCAGCCGCGGCATCGGCGCCGCCACTGCACGACTGGCGGCGCAACAGGGCTATGCCTTGTGCCTGAACTATCACCAGCGCGCGGATGCCGCGAACGCGGTGCTCGAGCAGGTCCGCGGCCTGGGCGTAACGGCAATCGCCGTACAGGCCGACGTCGCTGACGAGACCCAGGTGCTGCACATGTTCGAAGCCATCGACCGGGAGTTCGGCCGGCTGGACGTGCTGGTCAACAACGCCGGCATGCTCGAGCAGCAGATGCGCCTGGAACAGATGGATGCGGCGCGCTGGACCCGCGTACTGGGCGCCAACGTGATCGGCAGCTTCCTGTGCGCACGCGAGGCGATCAAGCGGATGTCGACGCGCCATGGCGGCAGGGGCGGCGCCATCGTCAACCTGTCGTCGGTGGCCGCCCGCCTCGGCGCACCAGGCGAATACATCGACTACGCGGCCGCCAAGGGCGCCATCGACAGCATGACCCTGGGCCTGGCCAAAGAGGTCGCCAGCGAAGGCATCAGGGTCAATGCGGTGCGCCCGGGCGTGATCCATACCGATATCCACGCCGCCGGGGGCGAGCCGGATCGTGTCGAGCGGGTCAAGGCAAGTGTGCCGATGGGGCGCGGCGGGCAAGCCGAGGAAATCGCCGAAGCCATCCTCTGGCTCGCCAGCGAACAGGCCAGCTATACCAGCGGAGCGCTACTGGATGTAGCCGGTGGGCGTTGATTCGGCTCAGGCCAATGCGGCGGCACGCAATTCGCGCGTATCGACGCCGAGCATCGCATCGATCCGCGCGCAATCGTTTTCCCGGCGCAGCTCGGCGAACAGCGCCACCGCCTCCGGATAATTGCGAGTCAGCAGGGCCAGCCACTGCTTGAGCCGACCCGGCGCATAACGCGGCGCGATCTTTCCCCGCGCTTGCTGCCAGAAATCCAGCAGCACGGGACGGAATTCCTCCCAGCTCATCGGCGTGATCTGCTGGCCGGCTTTAGCCGCAGCGATCTGCCTGGCCAGGTCCGGACGTGAAACCAGCCCGCGCCCCAACATGATGTCCTCTGCCCCGCTGACCTCACGGCAGCGGCGCCAGTCCTCCAGCGACCAGATATCGCCATTGGCATAGACGGGCACCGGCACCACCTCCTGCACCCGCGCGACCCACTCCCAATGCGCAGGCGGCTTGTAGCCTTCGACCTTCGTTCGTGCGTGCACCACCAACTGCTCTGCCCCGCCGGCCACCAGCGCGCGGGCGCAATCGAGTGCGCCGTCCGGGCTGTCGAAGCCGAGGCGCATCTTGGCGGTTACCGGGATATGCGCCGGCACGGCACTGCGTACTTCACAGAGAATCGCATGCAGCAGGTCCGGCTCCTTCAGCAGCACCGCACCGCCACGGGATTTGTTGACGGTCTTGGCCGGGCAGCCGAAGTTGAGGTCGATGGCCGGTGCCCCGAGCGTGCAGGCAAAAGCGGCATTGTCCGCCAAGCAGATCGGGTCGGAACCCAGCAACTGAACGCGCACCGGTGTGCCCGCGCGAGTGAGCGCACCGTTCTTCAACTCCGGGGCGAGCTTGCCGAAGCTGCTCTGCGGCAATAGGCGATCAGACACGCGGATGAATTCGGTCACGCACCAGTCGACGCCGCCCATTCGGGTAAGGACGTCCCGGAGGATTTCGTCGACCAGCCCCTCCATGGGTGCCAAAGCAATCTGCATACCGGTCACTACATGATGAAAAGGCCGGCATTGTACGGATGCGTCGCGCCTTTATGAATCAGCGCTAGCTGGCCGACCTATTCCTCTATGGTTCCGCCGATGGTATCGGTCCCGGTAGTCGCGCCCATGCCACCCGTCGTTCCGGTATTGCCGGTGCCCATGGTGCCCAGATCGCTGTCGCGCTGGCCGCTGGAATCCTTTTCGCCATCGGAGCCGCCGCGTTCTTCCGGGGACGCAGGCATGGTATCCACCGCGTCCTCCGCGGCTCCGGAAGCTCGAGCGTCGCCGTGCTGCTTATCCGACGACTCCGCGAACGCACCGGCTGAGGTGAGCAGAACCATTGCTGCCACTGAGGCAATTATCGATTTCATGGAAACCTCCTGATGGTAGAGAGCCGCTAATCGCTGCGCCTCTCCAGCTTCGGCCGACGGCGATGTTCCATATCGGTTTCATTGCCACCATGACCGGGCTCGGCCGAATCATCCAGCGGCTCGCCAGATGGCTGCCTGGAACCGCCCTGATCGGTGCGCTCGGCTTCGTCGAGATGCTCTACGCCGCTGCCGATGCCCATCGAACCATTACCGGCTGCACCGCGATCCGGCGCGCCAGTGTTCTGCGCCACGGGCACCCCAGCGAAAGGCAGCTCCAGGCTCTGTGCGCCCGCCGTAGAAGCGAGTAGCGCGAGCAGCAACGTCGTTGGAATACGCATAACCGGTACCTCCGCATTCGTCCGCCTGAACGTTTGGCAGCAGCCCTCGCCTTGAGTGCGATGGCTGGCGACCGATGGCGCTCCGGAACCGCTTTTCGCCACCGGGGTCACAACCTCAAGGACGATGATTGATTACACAGAGGAAGCACCGGATGGAACCTGCGCTCATAGTTGCGATGATGGTACTGGGCTGGATCTCGGTCGCGCTCGCCATGCTCTGGGGCATGTTGCGGATCGCCCGGCGGCACCAGCCACGGCAGACGCCCCGCCCCATCCGGCCCGCTGCTTCGCCTGACTCCCCTGCCCCTTTGCCCCTTCGCTCCTGGCAGGCCAGCCTGGTTTCCCGGCGATTTGAAATAAACCCGTGACAGCAGCGTTCAAAGCTGTAGAATGCGCCTCGCGGGATGGAGCAGTCTGGTAGCTCGTCGGGCTCATAACCCGAAGGTCGTCGGTTCAAATCCGGCTCCCGCAACCAATTCGAAAGGCCACTCAAATGAGTGGCCTTTTTTGTTATGGCGCTGTTCCAGATTGCACACCGCAAGCCATGGCACTGCTAAGCATTTGAAGAAAAAAGCTTTTTTCAGCCCAGGTGATTGACACCGCCTCTCCGGGCTGTAGAATGCGCCCCCACAGACGCGGGATGGAGCAGTCTGGTAGCTCGTCGGGCTCATAACCCGAAGGTCGTCGGTTCAAATCCGGCTCCCGCAACCACCTCAGAAAAAGGGGCCACCCGAAAGAGTGGCCCCTTTTTCGTTTTGCCTATCAAGCCTCGATTTCTATCCGCTCCTTTCTTCGCCACGGACCTCCTTCTCCGATCAATGCACGGAATTAAACCTTCAGGCAAATAGTTGCTTGATGCACTCGGAATAACACCCTGTATCTTTATACAACTGCATCATCCACCCCGGGCTGACTATTCAGCGCGCATCTAATTATCGCTTTTTTATATAACGTTAGCTGATAGCGCTTCTTTTCGCTCTTGCGGGACGCAAACCTTTTCTGATCAATAAGTTAGGCTCACCGAGCGCCACCCACGCAGCCGCCATAACAAATTTTTGGCTTGCCCGCTTGACTTGTTTCACATTATGACGGATATCTATTCGCACCAGGGAGCAATACGTCACAGAGCAGTTTAAGACCAACAGGACAGGTCAAGTTTTGTGATGAAAGATTTAATCCCCTGCCTGAACTAAGCGTTTCTTTTTTAGTAGAAGCGCGAGGGCTCTTGTTGTCACTCGTTTTCAAATGGATTCTGGAAAACTGTTCTGGGTGCGGTAGCTTTGCCCGAATGGCTCCAGGCCCCATGAAATCTGGGTGACAGACAGTTCAAGCCCGCAGGCCAGGCATATATATGACAAAAAAACTATTCAACAGCTTATATAGGCTGATGGCGGTAGCTTTATCTCTTGATTTAAAGCCTCCGCATTAAGCATGCCCTCGTTACCTGCCATCCGTATTAGTTGCAGCCCAGCTACAACCCGAGCTGAACGACGCCCAGGCGCCGCTCCATTCAAATCAGCATTGCCTCACCTAGCCTTTGTGCAGGGAGAACGACCGTGTCATCCATCTTCTATAGTTTGAAAGATCAGGATCAGGCTCACATTGCTTCGCAAATAAACAAACAAGGCTTTGCCTGCCTGCACGACTTCCTGAATAGCATTCAGTTGCATCAACTACGCGAGCAAGTACAGGAACAGGCTCGACGACATAAGGGCGAGTACTTCGCCTACCACGGCGGCGAGGAAGTAGCAGACTCGTTGCTATCCGTGCTGGGGGCCGCGCCGGAATTCCAGAAGTTGCTGGCCGATGTCTACCGGGCCTGCGCCGGGCGAGCCGCACACAGCAACCGCATTTACATGGTGATGCGCTGCGTGCAAGGGCAGACGGGGCGCAAGGAGTCGAACTGTTATCACTTCGACGCCTCGCTGGTCACCGCCCTGCTGCCCGTGGAAATCCCCCAAGACGGCAACGAACGGGGCGATCTGCTGATGTTTCCCAACCTTCGCCCCATCCGCCACTTCGTGCTGTTCAACGTGCTGGAAAAGGCGCTGTTGCAAAACCGCCTGAGCCGAAAGCTGATCACCTGTGCGATCGGCATCGGATTGCTCAGGCCGCAGCGGCTGCAATTGGTCCCCGGCAACCTCTACCTGTTCTGGGGCTATCGCTCGCTGCACGCCAACGAACCCTGTGACCCGGCGAAGCTGCGCGCCACCGCCATCTTCCATTACGGCGACCCGCATGCCGGGAGTCTGCTGACCCGCCTGATCCTTCGAAACAACCAGCGCAGAGCAAGACGCGCCAGCGAAGTGGGTGAGCAACAGCCCGTCTGAGCGAGCGCACCTTCGGCCCATCCGCTCGCTTGCCGGGCCGTTCCGGCTGGCGAGCCATTCGATAAGGAAATCCCCATGATCAACGTGACCAAGTCCTACCTGGGCAGCAAGAACAAGTTCAAGGCATACGTCGACCGCATCTACAACACCGGCTGGCTCACCAACAACGGACCCCTGGTGACGGCCCTGGAACAACGCCTCAAGGACTACCTCGGCGTTCGCAACATCATTCTCACCAACAACGGCACCATTGCCCTGCAGATCGCCTATCGCGCACTGGGCATCACCGGCAGTGCCATCACTACCCCGTTCAGCTTCGTCGCCACCACCAGTTCGCTGCAATGGGAAGGCATCCGGCCGATCTTCGCCGATATCGATACGAACACCTGGAACCTCGACCCGGAGCAGATCGAACGACACATCCAGCGGGACACCTCGGCCATCGTCGCGACTCATGTATTCGGCAACCCCTGCGATGTGGAGCGCATCGAACAGATCGCGCGCAAGCACAACCTGAAGGTCGTCTATGACGGCGCCCATGCCTTCGGCGTCTTGCACAAGGGCCGGTCGGTCTACAACTGGGGCGATATCAGCACCCTGAGTTTTCACGCCACGAAGCTGTTCCACACCATCGAAGGCGGTGCCATCGTCACCAACGATGACGAACTGGCCGCGCGGGTTCGCCTGCTCTGCAACTTCGGCATCGTCGATACCGATCAGATCGACGGCATCGGCATCAACGCCAAGCTCAACGAGTTTTCCGCCGCCATGGGCATGTGCGTGCTCGATGACATCGAGATGATCCTCGAATGCCGAGCGGAGATCGGCCAGCGCTACGAACGGCGCCTGGGCGAGCATTTCGAGCTGCAGCGGCCGCAGCCGGATTCGCGGTGCAACTACAGCTATTTCCCCGTTGCGCTGGCCGACGAGTCCCAGCTGCTGCGCTGCCGCGGCCAGCTCAATGCGAATGGCATCAATCCACGGCGCTACTTCTATCCGTCCCTGGACACGCTGGAGCACCTGCAGCCGCAGGTTCCGCAGACCCGATCACGGGCGCTGAGCCGCAAGGTGCTGTGCCTGCCGATCTATCCCGGCCTGCCGCGCAAGGTGCAGGAGAAGGTCGTGCAGACGCTGATCCAGGAATCGATCCACAGCACCGAATCTAGCCGGACCCTGTTCCAGCCCTTCGCCGCTGCCTTCGGACTGCTCGGCGCCGACCAGATGGCTACTGCCGAGTACAAGCACATCTCCTGAAGTTCGAAGGCGACCACAGCTCATGTCTGATCCCAAGCGGTTATCGGTGATCCGCAACACCAGCCTGAATTACCTCGGCCAGGCCTATGCCCTGCTGATCGGCATCCTGATTCTGCCGTTCTACCTGGGCCACCTGGGCGCGGAGGCGTACGGGCTCATCGGCTTTTTCGCCGTGCTGCAGGCCTGGCTGCAATTGCTCGATGCAGGGATGTCGCCGGCGCTGGTGCGGCAAGTCGCACACTACCGTGGGCAGGGCGACCTCGCCGCAGGCCGCGGCCCTGCCGGTCGCCTGCTGCGCTCGTTCGAGCTGCTGTTGCTGCCGATCGCCCTGCTCGCCTGCCTGACCATCTACCTGGCCAGCGGCTGGATCGCCGAGACCTGGTTGAAGGCACGCGAGCTGAGCACCGGGACCATCATGAACTGCATCAGCCTGATGGGGCTGATGATCGGCCTGCGCCTTTACGCGACGCTGTACAAGAGCGGCCTGCAGGGCGTGGAACTGCACGGCTGGCTGAATGCGGCGAACATGCTGATCGCCACACTGCGCTACTTCGGCGGGCTGTTCCTGGTCGCCTACGTGTCGAAGGAGCCGCTGGACTTCTTCCTGTTCCAGACCGCGGTCGCGCTGGTGGAAACCTTCGCCTTTGCCAGCAAGGCCTATGTACAGCTATCCGGGCCCGGGCTGCTGGCCGGGATCGACTGGAAGGTCGTGCGGCCGGTGCTGCCGTTCGCCGGCGGCATGTGCTTCACCTCGTTGCTGTGGATCGCCCTGACCCAGCTGGACAAGGTGCTGCTTTCCAAGGTGCTCCTGCTCAAGGAGTACGGCTATTTCTCGCTGGTGGCGCTGATTACCACCGGAATCATGACGCTGACCAACCCGCTGGTGCAGACCATTCTGCCGCGTATGACCATGCTGGTGGCCGAAGGGCGAATCGCCGACATGGAGCGGCTCTACCTGAACGCCAGCCGCTTCGTCTGCAGCGTGCTGTTTCCCCTGGCTGCAGTGATCGCCTGGAATGGACAGGCACTGATATTTGCCTGGACCGGCGACCAGGCCGCCGCCCAATGGAGCGAGCGCCTGCTGTTCTGGTACGTGCCAGGCAGTGCGCTGATGGCGGTGGGCGCGTTCCAGTTCTACCTGCAGTACGCCTACGGCCAGTTACGTCTGCACATCTGGTACAGCGTCATTTCGACGGCGATCAGCATGCCGATCGTGATTTACGCAGCGCTGGTGCACGGCGCCTACGGCGCGGCACTGGCGTGGTTCTTCCTGCGGCTGGCGACGTTCCTGATCTGGCCGCCCGTGGTGCATCGACGCTTCGCCCCCAGGCTCAACGGCGTCTGGATGGGCGAGATGCTGCGTATCACTGCCATGACCGTTCTCGGGTTGCTCATCGGCGCGCCCCTGTTCGAGGCAATCGTCAGCGACAACCGCTTCGACATCCTGCTGGCGCTGGCCACGAGCGGGGCGGTCTGCCTGCTGCTGGTGGCCGCCAGCTCGAAGTCACTGGTCAACAAGCTTTATCTACTCATCACCAAGCGAGCATCCAAAAATGGAATTGAAGAGCGAGCAAGCCTTGATTGAGCGCTGGGGCGGCAAGACCGAACCGCTGCTGAGCATCGTCTGCCTCACCTACAATCATGCGTCCTTCATTCGGAAGACGCTGGAGAGCTTTCTCCAGCAGGAAACGGATTTCCCCTTCGAGGTGATCGTCCACGACGACGCCTCGACCGACACCACCGCCGCGATCGTCGCCGATTACGCGGCGCGCTATCCCAGCATCATCAAACCGATCTACCAGACGCAGAACCAGTTCAGCCTCGGTGTGCCGTTCAGCACGCGGCTGTTCGCCCGCGCGGCCGGCAAGTACATCGCCTATTGCGAGGGCGACGACTACTGGACCGACCCCAGCAAGCTGCAACAGCAGGTGGATTTCCTCGAACAGCATCGTGACTACGTCATCACCTACCACGACGCCTTCATGTTCAACAGCAAGGGCATCATCCAGAGCCCGCAGCTCACCGGAAAGCTGCGCAAGGACGCCACCGCCCTCGAACTGATGCAGGGCCGCCCGATCTCCACGCTCACGGTGTGCTTCCGCAATCTGATCCAGGAACTGCCGCCTGAGCTGCTCGGCGTGGAAGTGCTGGATATCTGCTGGTGGTCGCTGCTCGGCGCCTACGGCAAGGGCAAGTTCATGGCCGAGATCAGCCCGGCCGCATATCGCGTGCACGAAGGCGGAATCTTCTCCATGCGCTCGAGCAAGCAGCGCATTCATATGGCCATGCACGCGCACTATTGCCTGGCGCGCTACTACCACCGCATCGGCAACAACGCGCTCTACGAGTATTTCCTGGTCCAGGTGTTCGGCGAGTGCCTCTCGCTGGTCTCGCCATTCAGCAAGCTCCAGGCACTCTCGACCATCGCCCAGAACATCTCGCTCAACCTGCTGCGCAGGCTGACTCCACGGCTGGCCAGGAGCTGATCAGCCCAACCGCCATCTTGCATACACGCACCATGAGGAAGGACTCCCAATGACTGCCCTGACCCGCTCTTCACTGGAATACGATGCGGACAATCGCATCGACCTGGCCGGCATCATGCGCACGGCCTACGACCACAAGGCGTTGATCATCGCCATCACAGGGTTGTTCACCGTGCTCGGCGTGCTCTACGCCCTCATCGCCACGCCGATCTACCAGGCCACCGCGATGATCCAGATCGAGCCGAAGAAGGCCGCCATTACCGGCATACCGGAAATATCCCCCCGCCCGGACTCGGTTTCCCAGGCGGTCACCGAAATTTCCCTGCTGAAATCCCGCGCAGTGCTCGGCAAGGCTGTCGAGGAACTCAAGCTCTACATCGTCGCCAAGCCACGCCAGTTTCCGCTGATCGGCGGCTACATGGCCCGACAGCATGACCCGGCAACCGACGGCGCGCTGGCCAAGCCCCTGTTCGGGCTGACCGCCTTTGCCTGGGGCGGCGAGAAGCTCGACGTCTTCCNNACCTCACCCTGGTAGCCGGCACGGCCGGTAACTACAGCCTGTATGACGACGAGGAGCAGCTGATCCTCCGGGGCCAGGTCAACCAGGCCGTGGAAACCCAGGGCTTCAAGGTGCAGATCGCCGAACTGGAGGCTCGTCCGGGCACCGAGTTCAGGCTGGTCAGAAATCGCCCGCAGACCACCGCGCTGGACTACCAGGATCGCCTGAAGGTCGGCGAGGCCGGCAAGGACTCGGGGATCATCTACATGTCGCTGGAAGATCCCGACCCGCAGCTGGCCAGCCGCGTGCTGGACGAAATCAGCCGTCTGTACGTCAGCCAGAACATCCAACGCAGCTCCGCCGAGGCGGCCCAGCGCCTGGATTTCCTCCGTTCGCAACTGCCGCAGGTGCGCAAGGAGCTGGAGAAGGCCGAAGCCGCGCTGCACGACTACCAGACCAGCTCCAAGTCGGTAGACATCAGCATCGAGACCAAGGGCGTGCTGGACCAGATCGTCCAGCTGGAAACCCAGCTGTCGGAGCTGACGCTCAAGCGGGTCGACTACGACCGTCTCTATACCCGCGAGCACCCGACCTACCGCACCCTGATGTCGCAGATGAACGAGCTGCAGGCGCAGAAGGCACAGCTGCTGAAGAAGGTCGATGCCCTGCCCATGACGCAGCAGGAGCTGCTGCGCCTCAAGCGTGACATGGAAGTCACCACCCAGACCTACACCCTGCTGATGAATCAGGCCCAGGAGCAGGATGTGCTGCGCGCCGGCACCATCGGCAACGTTCGCATCATCGACAACGCCTATTCGATGACCGAGAAGCCATCCAAGCCGGTTCGGCCGCTGGTGGTGGCGCTGGCCATTTTCGTCGGGCTGCTGGTATCGGCCGCCGTGATCCTGCTGCGCCAGGCCTTCTACCGCGGCGTTGAAAGCCCGGACGTGATCGAGAAGCTCGGTGTACCGGTCTATGCCGGCCTGCCATACAGCCCGTCGCAGGAACAACTGAACCGCCGCCGCAAGGCACGCGACGGCAAGACTCGCCTGCTCAGCCTGACCGAGCCGACCGACCTGGCCGTCGAATCACTGCGCAGCCTGCGCACCAGCCTCAAGTTCGCCATGCTCGAAGCACGCAACAAGGTGCTGATGATCACCAGCCCGACGCCTGCGGTGGGCAAGTCGTTCGTCTCCAGCAACCTCGCCGCGGTGATCGCGCAGACCGGCCAGCGCGTGCTGCTGATCGACGCGGACATGCGTCGCGGCTACCTGCACACGCTGTTCGGCATGGCGCCGCGCAATGGTCTGTCGGACGCCCTGGCCAGTGGCCTGAGCCTGGCGGAGATCACCAACCGCACCGAGGTGAAGAACCTGCACTTCATTTCCGCCGGTTTCTCTGCGCCGAACCCGTCCGAGCTGCTGATGCATGAAAACTTCTCGCGCCTGCTGAAGGAGGCCGAGCGGCTGTATGACTTCATCGTCATCGATACGCCCCCGGTACTGGCCGTCACCGACGCGGTGCTGGTCGCGCAGCAGGCCGGCACCAATCTGCTCGTGGCCCGCTTCGGCCTCAGCACCAGCTCGCAGATCGACGCCTCCAAGCGCCGCCTCGCGCAGAACGGCGTGCTGCTCAAGGGCGTGATCCTCAATGCCGTGAAACGCAAGGCGTCCACGTCGCCCTATGACAGCGGCGCCTACGGTTACTACACCTATACCCAGCAAGCCTGAACGCCAGACAAGGAGGTGCGCCGTGCTCAGAACCGTCTCGATGATGCAGCCCTATCTCTTTCCGTACCTGGGCTATTTCCAGCTGATCGCCCTCAGCGATGTGTTCGTCCTGGGCGATGACCTGCAGTATGTGAAGGGCTCGTGGATGAACCGCAACCGCGTGCTGGTCAACGGCCAGCCCAAGCTGATCACCTTCCCGCTGCGCAAAGGTCACCAGACCGAGCAGATCAGGGAGCGCTGGCTCTGCGACGACTTCGACCGCGAAGCCGAGGCGCTGATGAAAATGCTCGAGCGCTGCTATGCCAAGGCTCCGCAGCGCGACACCGTGCTGCCGCTGGTCCGCAGCATCCTCGCGTATCCGGAGCGCAACCTGGCGCTGTTCACCGAGAACGCCCTGCGCAGGATCTGCGCCTACATGGACATCCGCACACCGATCTACCGCGGCTCCAGCCTGGGCCTGCCGGCGAAGATGGACATGCAGGACCGCGTCATCCAGATCGTGCATCGCATGGACGGTGAGCTATACCTGAACCCGATAGGCGGCATCGAACTGTACTGCCCCGCTCGCTTCCGGGCCGACGGGCTGCTGCTTCGCTTCCTGCGCATGGATGACCTCACCTATCCGCAGTTCAAGCACCCGTTCGTGCCCTCGCTGTCGATCATCGACGTGCTGATGTTCAACAGTCGCGAACAACTCAAGGATCTGCTGCTGCGCTTCAGCGTGGTCGAGGGCCACGAAAAGCGCGCAGCACTGGCGACGGCATGATGGGTACCGGCCATCCGGAACCGAGCAGGTCAATCAGGAAAGGACATCCTCATGACAACGAACAAGACCGCACGCTGGTATCTGATCCAGACCAAGCCGCGCCAGGAGGCCCGTGCCGAGGAGCACCTGCTGCGCCAGCACTTCGAGTGCTATCGCCCGCTCAAGGCGTCGGCGGCGACGCGCAGCGCACAGGGCGCCAAGGCTGGCGAGCCGCTGTTTCCCGGCTACCTGTTCATTCGCCTCGATAGCACCCACGACAACTGGTACCCGATTCGCTCCACCCGCGGCGTGAACCGCGTGGTGTCCTTCGGCGGCCAGCCGACACCCGTGCGTGACGAGCTGATCGAGCAGCTGCGCCAGCGCCTGGCCCAGGACGAGCGCGCCCCTGTGGCCAGCTTCAAGCCCGGCGAAAGGGTGCAGGTCAGTGGCGGCAGCTTCAGCGAGATCGAAGCCATCTTCGTCAGCAGCGATGGCGAGGAGCGCTCCGTCATCCTCCTCAACCTGCTGCAGCGGGAACAGAAGGTACGGGTGCCGACCCGCTATCTCCAGTGCCACTCCTGAACCAGGCAAGGCACATCGCCCGAAGACCTGACAGGTTCAAACAGCGAGCCAACGATGAAGATCCTATTTCTCAATGCGTTCTACGCACCGCACATCGGCGGAGGTGCGGAAGTCATCCTCCGCCATCTGGCCGAGGGGCTGCAGCGCCGCGGTTGCGAGGTAGCCGTGCTGGCGACCGGCCCGGATGCCGGCCTGAGCATGCAGCTGCAGGACGGGGTACGGGTCTACCGTGCCGGCCTGGCGAATCACTACTGGCACTACACCCAGCAACGCCCCGGTCGCCTCGCCCGCCTCGGCTGGCACTACCGCGACCGCTACAACGCCGACATGCGCCAGCACGTACGCGAAGTGATCCAGCGCGAGCAGCCCGAGATCGTCGTCAGCAACAACCTCACCGGCTGGTCGATTTCCGCCTGGGACGAAATCACCGCCGCGGGCCTGCCGATCGTCCAGGTACTGCACGACCTCTACCTGCTCTGCCCCAAGGACACCATGTTCAACCACGGCAAGAGCTGCCAGCGCCAATGCGGCCTGTGCTCCGTATTCCGCCTCGGCCATGCCCGCGCCTCGGCGCAGGTGGCGACGGTGATCGGAGTCAGCCGCTTCGTGCTCGAGCGCATCACCGCCCAGGGCTACTTCATCCGCGCGCGCCAGCACGTGGTGCACAACCGCACGCCCGCCACTACCGGGCAGAACAGCAAGCCCAAGCTGCGCAACAGCCATCCGCTGCGCTTCGGCTACATCGGCACGCTTTCGGAGAACAAAGGCGTGGGCTGGCTGATCGAGCAGTTCCAGCGATTGGAGATCGATGCGCGGCTGGATATCGCCGGGCGCGGCAAGCTGGACTACGAGAGCAAGCTCAAGGCCATGGCCGACCCGAGCAAGGTCAGCTTCCTCGGCTACTGCGACAGCGACGAGTTCATGCAGAGCATCGATGTACTGGTGGTGCCGTCGCTGTGGGCCGAGCCGTTCGGCCTGGTAGCCGTCGAAGGCTGCGCCAACAACCTGCCGGTGATCGCCAGCAACATGGGCGGCCTGCCGGAGATCATCCGCGACGAGTACAACGGCCTGCTCTGCTCGCCCGACGATCCTGATTCGCTCGGCATCGCCATGCTCTGGCTCTACATCGACGGCGGGTTGCGCCAGCGCCTCGCCGGCCAGGCACGAGCCAGCGTGCTGTCGCTGCTGGATATGGAACGCATGCTGGACCAGTACCAGTCCATCCTGCACGAGACACTTCAGGGAACGAGAATTCACCATGAACCAGAGCCTGCTGATCACCCCACGGCGACGCGACTCGAACCCGTTGGCCTTCGACAAGCCGACATTGTTGACGCTGGTCGTCGCCTCGCTGCTGCTGACTGAAACCTTCTCCGGTGCCCTGCGCTACTACTTCGACATGGCCGGGATTTCCTGGCTGCTGTACCTGCCGAAGGTCGCCTGCCTGGCAGCGCTGAGCCTGGAGCTGCTGCGCTACCGCGGCTGGCCGCTGTTCTGGCTGGTGATGCTGGGGCTGGTGACATCCAGCCAGCTGGCGCTGATGCACGGGGCGGAGCTGCATAACATCGGTTTCAGCCTGTTCATCTACATTCCGCTGCTGTTCGGCCTGATCTGCGGCC
>JABAHQ010017375.1_pt3 | contig 15305 bp, 13 predicted proteins | sample 7062091 | NCBI WGS metagenome assembly JABAHQ01 (sample SAMN14534359, study PRJNA622989) | marine sediment metagenome | biome: marine biome [ENVO:00000428]; feature: marine pelagic biome [ENVO:01000023]; material: deep marine sediment [ENVO:00002113] | place: India: Gulf of Kutch | collected...
CAGCCGGCGCAGGAAGCAGTCGCAGCCGATGGTCAGCAGCGGCGGGCCGAGGCGCTGCTCCAGTCGCTGGAACAGCGCCTCCAGGTTGGGCATCAAGGGACCGGGCTGCATGGCGGTGAGGACGATGCCGTTCTCCACCGCGCAATAGAAGGTCAGGCTCAGGTCGTCGTTGACCTTCTGGATCGAGCGCACGTAGTAGTGTTCGTTGATACGCACCGCCAGGGGGTGGGCGGCGAACAGTCGATGGTCGAGGTCACTGACAGGCACACCGATCAGCCGCGCATACTCCTCGGCGGCCGGCTCGGCGTTCAGTTCGTAGACCCGACGGCTGGTACTGTCGGCGCGGGTTACCACCAGCTTCTCCTCGCGCGGCAGGATGTGATGAGTGGTGAACACCTCGAAATCCAGCCAGGTGTTGATCAGCACCACGATTGCCGCGCCGCTGTAGAAGCGACCGTCGTAATAGACGTAGGTGTCGCTCAGATGATTGTCGTCACCGGCCGACCCGCCGAAGTGCGGGATGCTGCCGAAGGCGGCGCTGAGGGCCGACAGCACCAGTTCCTCGCGGCTGGATAAGCCGTCGAGCAGTGTCAGCGCGAAGCTGTGATCCTTGATCGGCGCCAGCGAGTTGCTGCGACAGTCACTGCCCAGGCGCTCGACCAGCTGCTGCGCTTCGATCAGGCTGAAGCGGTCCATCTCGTCGATCAGCTCGCAGGCGATGGAAAAACTGCGGTGGTCGAAGCCGACCGCCGTCACGCAGCTGCGTCCGTAACCCTGGGACGTGATCTCGCCAGCCGAGGTGCAGCCCACCAGGCGCACGCCGCCGAAGTACTGGCGCAGCGCATCACCCAGCGCGGGCAGGTCGTATTCGGCCGAGCAGAAGAAGAGCACGAAGCCCAGATGCGGATGCATCAGCTGTCGGGCCAGATCCTGGGCCACCGTTTCGGCCAGCCGTGCATCGGACATCGCCGTGCGGATCACTTCGCCTTGATGTTCGGTCACGCACGCACCCCGCACAGCCTGAATCGGATGACCCCATTCTTGGGCAGGGCATATGGCACGAAAATGCTACTTGAGTACCGGAAAAGGCCTGCCTAGGTAGCATCGCGACGAAACAACGCAGGCGGTGCCTAGCGTGCGGAACCGACGCCGGCGGCGCTGATGGCGAAAAGGCCGGCCCCTTGAGGGAGCCGGCCTTTGCGGTTACAGCGCAAAGCGCTGTGTTCAGGGCGTGGGGACGCTCGACGTACGCACCACTGCATCGCAACGGATGGCGCGACCTACGGTTCGGCTGCCATCCGCGCCCTGTATTCGGCTTAGAAGCTGAGTGCCGCACCCACTGCGAAGGTACGGGTTTCTTCATCCAGCGCTGCAGTGTCGCGCCCTTCGATCTCGAACTGGTTCAGCTCGGCGACCAGGGTCAGGTTGTCGTTGATGCTGTGGAACAGCGCGATGCCGCGGGTTTCGTAGTCGGCTGCACTGCCCAGACCGTTGCCGTCGTCCTTGGTCTTGCCGTAGGACAGCGCCACGCGGTTCTTGCCGAAACGGTAGGAGCCCTGCAGCAGGTAGCCGTCGCTGTCCACTTCACGCAGCAGCGCCTCGCCGGCATTGTTGGTGAAGAACGGGTTGATGCCCTCGGCCTGGAAGCCGGAAGCGGTCAGCGACAGGTTGCCCATCTTGGCCTGCACACCGTAACCCAGGCCCTTGGAGTCAACCTTGTCGATGCTGCTGTCGGTGTTGTCCGAGCTCTGCTGCATGCCGTTGATCCAGGTGTAGAACTGGGTACCGCCCAGTTCGAACTCGTAGGTCACCTCGGCTTCGAAACGTGGCGCTTCCTGGTAGGCCTTGTCCAGATCGGAATCTGTGTCCTCGGTGGTGTCCACCGGGTCCATGATGCCCGCGGCGATACGCAGACCATTCATCTTCGGCGAGCGGTAGGTGATCTGCGAAGTCGGGAACGGGTACGGGTAGCCGGTACCGATGTTGCCGAAGGAGACGCCGCCGCCATCGACCAGCCCCAGGGTGTCGCTGACCTGGCCGTAGCCGCTGAGCATCTCGTCGAGCAGGATGTTGGAACGACCGAACAGACCGAAGTCCTTACCGAACAGCACTTCACCCCATTGCTCGTTGGCCGCGGTGGCGTAGAACTGACGTACGTCGATGCCGGTTTCGGTACCGTTGGTATCGCTATCGTTGATGGTGACCCAGAACGAGGAGCGGCCGCCCAGCTTGAGGTCGCCGACCTGCTTGCCGAAGTTGAAGCCGATCCAGTTGGGCAGGAAGCCCATCTTCACCCGGGACTGCTTGCGATCGAACTGCTCGCCGTCCCGCTCCACGTCGCTGTGAACGTAGAAAGTGTTGAAATAACCATCGGTGGAGAAAGTGGTGTCGTTCTCGTCATAGAGCACGATTTCAGCCATGGCCGACTGGCTCACGGTCATGGCAACAGCACTGGCCAGGGCCAGTGGCAGCAGGGTTGATACGGCTTTCTTGTTGTTGTGCATGGCGCTCTCCGCTGTATTGACGACTCGCAGTCGTGTCGGGAGCGATTATCGAAAGGCCCTCCTGGCGCACATACGCTGCGATAGCGGCGAAACGCTACTACTTTCGGCACGCAGACCGTCTTGCCCGCAAAGCATCTCCTCCCTGCGGCTGATCGACCAGGCTTAGGTCGTACACCCAAAGCAGCGCACAGCCCAGCCGTCGCGCCTGCGATGACTGGGGTTAATGCAGCGGAAAGGAGTGGGCGACGGTTACGAGGTCAGCGGCTGTGCCAGCGCGTATCCGCAGCGTCGGCATTGGCGACCACGATCCAGCCGCCATCGGCCGCCCTTAGGGCCCGCAGTTGCAGGCGTAGCGCCTCGGAGTCGAGTTGCGCCATCGCCGCGGCGACCGCAACCGGATGGCCGGCATCGCAGCCTGCCAGTAGCGCCTGCCAGTTGGCCTCGGCATGACGGCGTATATCGCTGCCACCTGGCGGCGCACCGCTGGCTTGGGAAGCGCGGGTGGGCTGGTCGTCCAGCTGACCGGCAAAGGATTCGAGGAAGGCTTCGATATGGCGGAGGAGCTCGCCGGCCGTCGCGCTGGGTGATTGCACCGCAAAGACCAGCCCGCCCTGCCCGCCGAACTGGCGGAAGCCGCAGAACACCGCATAACCGAGCTGCAATTCGCTGCGCAGGCGGCGGAAGAACGCGCCCTCCATAAGCCGCGCCAGCTGGCGCCAGGCGGCTTCGACCGCAGGGGTGCGAGCCGGCAGCGGGCAGAACAGCACCAGTGCAGTCTCCGTTCCGGGGTCGCCGAAGCGGCACCAGCGATAGGGAGCGGGACTGGCCTCATCTCGCTGCACGAGCGGCGTGGCAACGCCGGGCAGCTCATCCAGCACATCATGCAGCGGGCCGCTCAGGTGCATCGGCAACCCGACTGCCAGTGCGTCCCACTGTGACAGAAGCCATGCCTGCGCGAGGGTCGACTGATCCAGCTCCCCGCCCCCATCGGCCACCGGTGGCTCGAGCAGAACGGGCAAGCGACGTAGTAGCTGGCGAATGAGGATTTCGTCCGCACCGGGCCGCACGGCGTCGGCCTGCAAACGGCGGCCCTGGTCGAACACGGCCGCCGGCGGCTGCTCCAGGATCCCCACCAGGTCGCGCAGAATCACGGGAAGCGCTTCGGCATAACCGAACAGCGCGAGGCACCAGCTGCGTCCGTAGTTCTCGAAGCGCAGCTCGACGCCGGCCTGCTCGGCCGCCAGGGTATAAGGCTGCAGGGCAGCCTGTAGCACGTACCAGAGTCCCGGTGCCGGCTGCTGCGCAGCGAAACGCCAGCGCAGGTAGAGCGCGCCCAGCCCTCCGGAGGCCTCGCCGGCGCCATGTGCAAGCCAGCGCAGCCCGGCTTTCTCCGCAGTCACCCGGCGAGGCGGCAGCCGTTCGCTCAACCAGCGATTATGTGAAGGCAGGCGCCACTGCCGATCCGGCGCTGCATGCACCACCAGGCGTTCCATGGACAGCCGTAAAGCGAAACCCTGCCGCGACGGCTCGATAGGCTCAGACAGGTCTCCACCCTCGTCATCGACAGTTAGGATCAGCGGCTGATTGCGGTGCAGCTGCTCGCCCAGCGCCTCGAGCCCTTGGCGCACGCGTTGCGCATCGAGGGTCGGCGTCCAGGCCGCCGGGTCCACCCAGTAGCGCAGCAGGGAAAGCGGCTCGCGGCCCAACAGCCCGCGCTGGCGGATCTGCACGTATTCGTCCCAGACAGCCGCCCACGCAGCCTCGGATGTCATGAAGCGCAGCCACTGCTGCATGGCGGCGACGACCTGGGTACGCGCGGCGATGCCCTGGTCGGTCAGCTGCAGCTCGACGACCGCCACACCCTGTCCGCGATGCCAGTACGGCACGCGCAATGTGACCCGATCGCACCAGTCCGGCTCGCGCAGCCGCGCCAGCAGACTGTCCGGCGCCTGGGAAGCCAGCCATGCCCCGAGCAGATCGAGCGCCACTGCGGCTTCGCCCGGCAGACCATCCAGGGCAAATGCCAAATTCAGACAGGGCCGCGCGCCGGCGACCTGCAGGCGCAACGCGGGACCTTCGGCCATTCGCAGCGGTGGGATCGAACGGGTGACGGGCTCACCGCCCGGCAACTGACATTCCGGGCAATCGAGCGTCTGCAGAACCTGCTGAAGGGCAAAGGGCGCCGCGATCAGCAGTTCGAGTTGGCCCGTCTGGTAGAAGCGCCGGTGATAGCCGTGCAGCGCCCGCTGAAATGCCTCGTCTTCCACCGGCAGCGTCTCGCGGTTGCCGGCGTGAAACGCCGCGAACGGATGCACTTCGCCAAGCGCTGTGCCGATGGCGGCATCGCAGAGGGTTTCGCGGTCGCGGCCGCGCGCCAGGAATTCTGCCTGCAGCACTTCCCGCTCGCGCAATTGCGCCGCTGGGTCGAGCAGTGGTCGGGCCAGCATGTCGAGCAGACGCTTGAGCGCATCGTCGAACGCGTCGCTCGGTACCTGGAAGAAAAAATCAGTGTGGCGTTCGCGGGTCGACGCGTTGAGCTGACCGCCACAGCCCTGCACGAAGGGCATCAGCGACTGCGCCTGGGGATAGGCGTGACTGCCAAGAAACAGTAGGTGTTCGAGAAAGTGCGCCAGGCCGGGATAATCGAGCGGAGCATCGTGCGCACCGGCATGCACACGCACCAGCGCCGCGGCCTGGCTGCCAGGCGGCAACGCGATGAAGCCCAGCCGCATGCCGCCGGGCAATCGATGGCGCGATGGCGGCACGGCAGATGGAACGCTGGGTTTCATGGCTGGCACTCCTTTACGCCGCGCAGCGATTCGCTCAGGTGTCCAGCTGGCCGGCGAGAAACTGCCGCAGGCGGCGTTGCATCAGCTTGCCGGAACTGCCGAGGCAGGCGATCGGCGAACCCGCAAGGGCCTCGCGCCCGAGCTCGGCGGCCTCGCCGGCCAGCGCCAATGGGCAATCCAGGCTCAGCGACAGCTTGTTCAACTGGCGCAGCTGAACCTCGTTCGGCGGTACGTTGGAGAACATCACCAGCCCCTGAGAACGCATCTTGTCGCACACCAGCGCCAGCTCCTCGAGTGGCTGACCGAGCGGCAATACCGTGACGGCCAGGCTGTCACCACTGAGCAAGAGGCCGGCCACCAGCAATTCCAGTTCACGGCACTGCCCCGGCAGCGCGCTCAGCAGGACACGCTCGGCGCCCGGCACACGGGCCAGTTGCAAGCGCTGCAGCGCCCGCGCGCGCAGGAAAGCGTCGAGGAACAACCACTCGCTGCTTCCACCGAATTCGTCCTGGCGCAGCAACAACGCCTGCCAGACCGGTAGCAGCACGTCCTGGAACACCACGGCCAGCGGATAGGTGGAAAACACCTGCCCGTAGAGCTGCTCCAGGCGCACCTCGTCGAAGCTGCGCACCGCTTCGCGAAGCTGCGCCTGCCATTCGCTCCATTCGCCGGTAACGGTGACCGTCGGCTCCTCCGCCTCGCGGGTAGCCGCGCTGCGGGCCAGAATGCTGCCGACCTTGCTGACCGCGACGCCACGTTCAGTCCAGGCGAGGATGCTGCGAACAGCCTCAACGTCGGCCATGGAGTACAGGCGGTGCCCGCTGTCCGTGCGCGTCGGCCGGATCAGGCCGTAACGGCGCTCCCACGCACGCAGGGTGACCGGGTTGACACCGGTCAGGCGGGAAACTTCGCGGATGGGAAACAGCTCCTGCTGCTCGAAGGCATTCGAGGCGAGGGTCGAAGCGCCGGAAGGCTCGGTCATGGGGCGGCTCGCTGATGGAAATGCCGAGATTGTAACCCAGCGTTTCGCCGCATACCCTCTACAAACGTTGTACAAATGCGAGATGCGATGAAATGACGCCGGACCTGCCGCTGACGCTCTATGTGGACCGCTCCTGCCCGCTCTGCGCGCGCGAGGTGCGCTGGCTGGAACGGCAAGCCGATCCGACGCGGCTGCGGCTGGTCGACATCAGCGCGGCGGGCTTCGACCCCGCCGGCCTGGGCGTCGATCTGCCGCAGCTGCGCCGCCGTCTGCATGCTCGCAGTGCCAGCGGCATCTGGCTGACCGGGGTCGACGCCACCTACTGGAGTTGGCGCCTGGCCGGCCATGGCCGCTGGGCAGCACCGCTGGGCTGGCGGCCGCTGCGCCCGGTACTGCGGCTCGCCTACCACGCCTTCAGCCTGCTGCGCCCGCATCTGGACTGGCTGCCTCACCCAGACGGCGCACAGCGTTGTGCGGAAAGATGTGCGGCTCCGTCGTCCAAGCCCAGAGCGAGGGCCAGGGACGAGCGCTGAGCGGCAATCGCTATCCGAAGCATCAGGTCTCGTCCCTAACGACTATCCCGCAGTGGCGTTCGCGGACCAGACCGCTCCCACTGGTACCTCCCCCGGCCTGCCGCCAACGCAACGAGCCCGCCAACCGTAGCGCTGGCGAGTGATTGCCGTTTTTCGCTCGAAGCAGCGTGATGACGAATCATTGCAGTTGCAGCGGGCAAAAACCTGTACATATACTTGTACATAACATGTACATCGTATAGTTTTTTTGCTGCGGGACTGGGGCACAGGACCGCTCACTTCCTTCATGAAAGGGACTCCACCATGAACGATCTGCCCGGTCACTATCGCGACATACTCACCGGCCTCGGCGAAGACCCCGAGCGCGAGGGGCTGCGGGATACGCCAAAGCGCGCCGCCAAGGCCATGCAGTACCTGAACCACGGCTACCAGCGCAGCCTGGAGGAGATCGTCAACGGCGCCGTGTTCGCCTCCGACAACGATGAGATGGTGATCGTCAAGGACATCGAGCTGTACTCGCTGTGCGAGCACCACCTGCTGCCCTTCATCGGCAAGGCGCATGTCGCCTACATCCCCACCGGGCGTGTGCTGGGTCTGTCCAAGGTGGCGCGCATCGTCGACATGTATGCGCGGCGCCTGCAGATCCAGGAAAACCTCACCCGTCAGATCGCCGAAGCGATCCAGGAAGTGACCGGCGCCGCCGGAGTCGCGGTGGTCATCGAGGCCAAGCACATGTGCATGATGATGCGCGGCGTGGAGAAGCAGAACTCGGTGATGAAGACCTCGGTGATGCTCGGCGCCTTCCGCAACTCCTGCAACACGCGCATGGAGTTTCTCCAGCTGATCGGCAGGGGCCAGTGATGCCGCGCCTGGAACCTGGGATGGCGCGCATTCGCGTGAAGGACCTGCGCCTGCGCACCTACATCGGCATCAATGAGGACGAAATTCTCAACCGCCAGGATGTGCTGATCAATCTGCTCATCCTCTACCCGGCGCTCGACGCGGTTCGCGACAACGACATCGAGCAGGCCCTCAACTACCGCACCATCACCAAGGCGATCATCCGCCACGTCGAGCAGAATCGCTTCGCCCTGCTCGAGCGCCTGACCCAGGAACTGCTCGATCTGGTCATGGCCCATCCGGCGGTGCGCTACGCCGAAGTGGAAGTCGACAAGCCTCACGCATTGCGCTTCGCCGACTCGGTGTCCATCACGCTCGCGGGCCAGCGTTGAGGCGACTCCATGAACGCTCGGGGTGTCGTCGCGCTGGTCAGCCTGCTTTGCCTGCTGCCGGGCCTCGCCAACGGCAGCTGGCGCGAGGCCATGCCGGACGCGCGCCTGGTTGGCGAGGGCACGCTGCGGATATTCGGCTTTCGCATCTATGACGCCCGATTGTGGAGCCCGACGACGCCGCTGCAGGCCCGGACGCCCTTCGCGCTGGAGCTGACCTATCACCGCTCCATCAGTCGCGACGACTTCGTGCGCACCAGCCTCGACGAGATGAAGCGACTCTCCGGTCCGGACCTCGATGCATCTGTGCCGGCACGCTGGCGTGAGCACATGCAGCAGGCCTTCGTCGATGTTCGGCCCGGCGAGCGCATCACCGGCGTGTACCTGCCTGAACGCGGCTGCCGCTTCTATGTCAACGAGCGGCTGCACCACGAGGTGACCGACCCGCAGTTTGCCGAGGCCTTCTTCGCCATCTGGTTCGACCCGCGCAGCCGCGACCCGGGCTTGCGACGCAGTCTGCTGGGTGAGCGATGAAGCAATCTGCCCTTGCCGCCTACGGCGTGCTCGGCCTGCCGCTGGCAATGGCCATGCTGCCGATCTATGTGCTGGTGCCGAACTTCTATGCTGCCGACCTCGGCCTCGGTCTGGCCCTGACCGGCAGCGTGCTGTTCCTGGCGCGCCTGCTGGACACCGTGCAGGACCCCTGGCTCGGCCGGCTGATAGACCGTCGCTCGCCGCGCGGCTGGACGCGTCTGCTGGCGAGCTCCGCCCTCCTTCTGAGCCTGGCGATGGCGGCCCTGCTGGTGCCCCCTGCCCTCGACAGCCTCGCCCTCGCAGTCTGGCTGGGGGCATCGCTGGCCCTCGCCTACACCCTGCACAGCCTGCTCAACATCACCTACCTGGCCTGGGGCGCGCGGCTCTCCGATCAGCTTGATGTACGCACCCGGGTGGCGGCTTGGCGCGAAGGTGCCGGTTTGCTCGGTGTTGTCCTCGCCAGCGTCCTGCCCAGTGCACTGGCGACACGGTACGGCATGGCTGCAGCGCTGAGTGTCTTTGCCGCCACCTTCGCCGTGCTGCTCTGCGCCGCGATGGTCATCCTGCTGTGCGCTGCGCCGCAGCCACGGCGCAGCGCACAACGCGTGCCCGCCAGCTGGCGCCAGCCACTGCGCAATGGCGCATTCCGCCGGCTGGCGGGAATCTTCTTCATCAACGCCGTGGCGGTGGCGATTCCAGCCACACTGGCGCTGTTCTTCATCGCCGATCGCCTGCAGCTGGCGCAGCTGACCGGCTTGTTTCTGGCGCTCTACTTCCTGAGCGGGGCGGCCGGCCTGCCGCTCTGGACACGGCTGGCGGACCGGCTCGGCAAGCGCCGCAGCTGGCGGATCGGCATGCTCAGCGCTTGTGCCGCCTTCGTCTGGGCCCTGCTGCTGGACCCCGGTTCGGCGTGGGCCTATGCCGCGGTATGCGTGCTTTCGGGGCTTGCTCTGGGCGCAGACCTCGCACTGCCGCCGGCGCTGCTGGCGGACATCATCCCGGCAGCCGAACGCGACGCCACCGCCGGCTACTTCGGCCTGTGGAGCCTGCTTGCCAAGCTGGCCCTGGCCATCGCCGGCCTGGCCTTACCGCTGCTGGCGCTCACGGGCTACCAGCCCGGTACACCCGCCGGCTGGAACCTCGCGCTGATCTATGCCGGCCTGCCCTGCCTGCTGAAACTGCTGGCGGCGCGGCTGCTCACATCCATGCCAAGCGGAGAACCCACGCCGTGAAGAAGATGATGACCCTGGCGCTATGCCTGCTGCTGATGAGCTGCACTGCAGTCGATGTCGAGCATTACCGCAACGAGGAACCCCGTCTGAACCTGCGGGACTATTTCGTTGGCAAGGTCGACGCCTGGGGCATGTTCCAGAAGCGCTCCGGCGAAGTGGTGAAGCGCTTTCGGGTGGAAATCGACGGCAGCCTCGATGGCGACAGGCTGTTCCTCGACGAGCACTTCCGCTACAGCGACGGGACCACCCAGCGACGGGTCTGGACGCTGACCGAAGACGCACCGGGTCGCTGGCGCGGTACTGCCGCCGACGTGATCGGCGAGGCGCGCGGCGAAGTGTCCGGCAATGCGCTGCGCTGCCGCTATGTGCTCAGCCTGCCGGTGGATGACGAGGTCTACCGTGTCGACTTCGACGACTGGATGTACCTCATCGACGAGCAGACCCTGGCGAACCGCTCTTTCATGAGCAAGTTCGGCATCGAACTGGGACAGGTCACCCTCTTCTTCCGCAAACGAGCCGATTGAGCTGTGCGAGGACCATCATGGCCAGGCACCGATCGGGGCAAGTTGTTCTAGAATGCGCCGCATGCCCTTTCAGGATGTCGTGACATGATCAATGCCAAGCTGTTGCAACTGGTTATCGAAGCCTCCAACGACGGAATCGTGGTCGCCGAGCAGGAAGGCGACGACAACATTCTGATCTACGCCAACCCGGCATTCGAGCGGCTGACCGGTTACGCGGTCGACGACATCCTTTATCGCGACTGCCGTTTCCTGCAGGGTGAGGACCGCGACCAGCCAGGTCTACAGGCCATCCGCGATGCGGTGAAGAACAACAAGCCCTGCCGGCAGATCATCCGCAACTATCGCAAGGACGGCACGNNCGCTCACGTGCGACATCCTCAACTATCGCAAGGACGGCACGCCGTTCTGGAACGAACTGTCCATCACCCCGGTATTCAACGAAGCGGACCAGCTGACCTACTTCATCGGTATCCAGAAGAACGTCACCGCCGAGGTCGACGCCTTGCAGCGAGTCGAAGCGCTGGAAGCGGAAATCCGCGAGCTCAAGGCGAAGCTCGCCGAGCGCTGAAAACCCAGTCACGCTGCCAGACGGCGGGCCGGAACGAGGTCCGCCTGCCAGCCATGCACCTACTCCCGCGAACCCCTACCTAAGTTTCGTTCCGCCGGGCGCATTCGACGTGGAATAATGGCGATTTGCTATTTTCCACAATCCTGCAGTGGGCATTCTTGCCCTAGGATGCTGTCTTGACCCTCGATGCCGTCGTAGAAAACGCGGTCATGCTGCTCGCGTTGTGCTGGCTGCTGGCCTTTACCACCCGCAGCTGGAACCGCAGCGGACAACGCACCGCGAAACTGCTCGCCGGCCTCTGGTTCGGCAGCGCCTGCATTTTCGGCATGCTCAACACCAGCATCGGCCAGACCGGCATCATCCTCGATGCACGTACCGCGGTACTGAGCATGGCCGGGCTGTTCGGCGGACCACTGGTGGCGGGCATAGCGGGCGTGCTGGCGGGTGGGTTTCGCCTGTGGATGGGCGGGCCCGGCGTGGTGCCGGGGCTGGCCAATGTACTGCTGCCCATCGCGCTCGGCCTGGCCTACCGCTGCGCTTCGCGCAGGCGGCTGATCGGCATCGCCTTCTGGCAGCTGCTCGGGTTCGGCGTGCTTCTGCACCTGGGCGTGCTCGGCTTGATCGCCCTGTTGTTGCCAAGCCCGCTGGGCGCGGAGGCGGTGCGGGAGATCGCCTTGCCGACGCTGCTGATCCTTCCTCTGGCCACTGCGACCCTCGGCGTGCTGCTCAACGATCTGCTGGAGCGGGATCGGATCGAACAGGCGCTGCGCTTCAGCGAAGCACGGTTGCGCGCCATCACCCAGGCCATTCCCGACCTGCTCTTGGTGCTCGACGAGGACGGCCGCTACCTGGAAATCCTCTGCGCCGAGCGCAGCCTGCTGTACGACGAGCCGTCCAAGCTGCTCGGCCGCCGCCTGCATGACGTCATGCCCGAGGCCGAGGAGCGGCGATTTCTCGGTTTCATCCAGCAGACCCTCAACAGCGACTCACCGCAGCTGATCGAATACAGCCTGCCGACGCTCGGCGGCCCGAAGGTCTTCGAAGGCCGTGCGTTGCCTCTGGAACAGCCTCCGGGGCAAAAGCGCGCCGTGGTCTGGCTGAGCCGCGACATCACCGACCGCGTCAATACCGAACTGGAGCGCCGCATCGCGGCCATCGCCTTCGAATCCCAGCAAGGCATGCTGATCACCGACGCGCAGAACCGCATCCTGCGCGTCAACGGCGCCTTCAGCCGCATCAGTGGGTACAGTGCCGCCGAAGCCATCGGCCAGACCACCGCGCTGCTCGCGTCGGGGAGACACGGGCCGGACTTCTACCGTTCCATGTGGTCGAGCATCGAAGCCACCGGCGTGTGGGAAGGCGAGATCTGGAACCGGCGCAAGAGCGGCGAGATATTTCCCGAGTGGCTGACCATCAGTGCCGTACGCAACGTCCACGGCGAGGTCACCCATTATGTCGCCGCCTTTACCGACATCACCGATCGCAAGGCGGCCGAGGAGCGGATCCACAACCTGGCCTTCTACGATCCTTTGACCGGTCTGCCCAATCGCCGGCTGCTGCTCGATCGCCTGCACCAGGCCATGGCCGCCAGCCGGCGCAGCAACCAGTTGGGCGCGCTGATGTTCATCGATCTGGACAACTTCAAGAACATCAACGATCTGCATGGCCACCAGACCGGCGACCAGGTCCTGCGCGTCGCCGCCGAGCGACTGCATGCCGAGGTGCGCGCCAGCGACACGGTCGCGCGCCTCGGCGGTGACGAATTCGTGGTGATGCTGGAGAACCTCGGCGACGACCCACTGCGCGCCGCGGCCCAGGCCGAACACATCGGCATGAAGCTGCTGAACTCGCTGGATCGCTCGTACCGCCTCAACGAACTCGGCCTGTACAGCAGCGCCAGCATCGGCGTGGTGCTGTTCGGCGGCGAGGCCTGCAGCAGTGACGAGCTGATGAAGCGCGCCGACATGTCGATGTACGAGGCCAAGATCTCCGGCAAGAACGCCCTGCGCTTCTTCGACCCGCGCATGCAACTGGCGGTACAGGAACGTCTGCGCCTGGAAGCGGAGATTCGCCAAGGCCTGAAGAACGGCGAGTTCGTGCTCAGCTTCCAGCCGCAGCTGGAACAGAACGCAGGGGTCATCGGGGCCGAAGCCCTGGTGCGCTGGCAGCATCCGCAACGCGGGCTGCTGAGCCCGGCCGCCTTCATCGCCCAGGCGGAACACGCCGGATTGATCCATGCCCTCGACCTGCAGGTGCTGCAGCAGGCCTGCGGCCAGCTGGCGCGCTGGGCGGCGACACCAGCATTCGCCGACCTGACGCTTTCGGTCAACCTCAGCGCTCATCTGTTGTATCAGGATCATTTCGTCGAGAAACTGCTCGACCTGCTGGAGCGCAGCGGCGCCAATCCGGCCAGGCTCAAGCTGGAACTGACCGAAACCCTGCTGCTGGACAACATGCCCGAAGCCATCGCCCGCATGACGCGCCTGAAGCAGCACGGCATCCGTTTCTCCATCGATGACTTCGGTACCGGCTATTCGTCCATGAGCTACCTGCAGCAGCTACCGCTGGACGAGCTGAAGATCGACCAGACCTTCATCCGCCGTCTGCCGGACGACGCCAGCAGCCTGACCATCGTGCGGGCCATCTGTGCGCTGGCCAGTGGACTCGGGCTGGAGGTGATTGCAGAAGGCGTCGAGAGCGAAGCCCAACGAAGCGTGCTGCTCGGCAATGGCTGCCATCGGTTCCAGGGCTATCTGTTCGGCAAGCCGATGCCGGCGATGGAACTGGAGGAGATGGTTTCAGCCACAGCGCACGGCGTCGCCCACGGCCACGCATGACGGCCAGGGCGTCGCCCGTGGCGACGTCACCGCAGGCGAGGCTTACAGCGCCTGCGGCGCTCGGCTGCAGAGCTGGACCAGCGCCTGCACCCAATCCTCGTGGGTATTCAGGCACGGCACCAACACCAGCTCCTGGCCACCCGCCTCGATGAACTGCTCGCGTCCGCGATCACCGATCTCCTCCAGCGTCTCGATACAGTCGGAGACGAACGCCGGGCACATCACCAGCAGCTTCTTCACGCCCTGCTCGGCCAGTTCGTCCAGGCGCGTCTCGGTGTAGGGTTCGATCCACTTGGCACGCCCCAGTCGCGACTGGAACGACACCGACCACTGATACCTGCGCAGCCCGGCACGCGCAGCGAAGCCCTCGGCAGTGCGGATGCACTGGGCGCGGTAGCAAGTGGCGAGCACGGCACCTTCGGCACGCTGGCAGCAGTCGTCACCCTTCAGGCAATGCGCCCCGGTAGGATCGGACTTGTGCAGGTGCCGCTCCGGCAGCCCGTGGAAGCTCAGCAGCAGATGATCGAAGCCCTGCTGCAGGTGCGGCATGGCGCTGGCCACCAGCGCGTCGAGGTATTCCGGCTGATCATAGAAGGGCTGCAGGATCGACAGCTTGAGATCCAGCCCGTGCTCGCGGATGACCCGGCGCGCTTCCTGGATGACGGTCGTCGTGGTGCTGTCGGCAAACTGCGGATAGAGCGGTGCGAGGGCCACCTGGGTGACCCCCTGTCCGGCCAGGCGCTTCAGCGCCCCTTCGATCGACGGCTCGCCGTAACGCATCGCCAGTTCCACCGGGCCCTTTGTCCAGTGCGGTTTCACCGCCTCCTGGAGTCGGCGGCTGAGGACCACCAGCGGCGACCCTTCCGGCCACCAGATCGAGGCATAGGAATGTGCGGACTGCTCGGGCCGCTTGATCAGGATCATCGAGACCAGCAGGCGGCGCAGCGGCCACGGCAGATCGACCACGTACGGGTCCATCAGGAACTGGTTGAGGTAGCGGCGCACATCGGCGACTTCCGTGGAGGCTGGCGAACCCAGATTGACCAACAACAACGCCTGCTCTGTCATGCAAACTTCCTGACTACGTTAAAGGATGGCGCCTCGCTCCAGGCAGGCGCGCTATTTTCGCACAGGGTGCACCGCTCAGGGGTGCGTCAATAAGTCGGCCAGCGCCGAGTCCAGATCGGTGAAGCGAAAGCTGTAGCCCTCCTCCTGCAGCCGCTGCGGCTGGGCGTGCTGGCCACCGAGCAGCAACCCGGCAAGTTCGCCGAGCAAAGGTTTGAGCAGCGCTGCCGGAACCGGCAGCAACGCCGGTCGATGCAGGCAGCGGGAAAGGCTGCGAGTGAACTCCAGGTTGCGTACCGGCGTCGGCGCGCAGGCATTGTACGGGCCGCTGGCCGCCGGCTGCCGCAGAAGAAAATCAATCAGACCGATTTGGTCTTCGATATGAATCCAGGGCATCCACTGCCGGCCATTGCCCAGCCGGCCACCCAGCCCCAGGCGAAACGGTGGCAGCAAGCGCTGCAGGAAGCCTCCATCGCGCGCCAGCACCAGTCCGGTGCGTATCAGCACC
>JABAHQ010030882.1_pt3 | contig 15295 bp, 17 predicted proteins | sample 7062091 | NCBI WGS metagenome assembly JABAHQ01 (sample SAMN14534359, study PRJNA622989) | marine sediment metagenome | biome: marine biome [ENVO:00000428]; feature: marine pelagic biome [ENVO:01000023]; material: deep marine sediment [ENVO:00002113] | place: India: Gulf of Kutch | collected...
CGTGAGGCATTCTTTGAGGTCGGAGGCTATATGGGGCTGCCTTTGATGGAGGATGTGGATTTTATAAGAAGGCTCAAAGAGCAAGGTAGTCTCGAGGTGCTTGAAGAAAAGGTCCTGACATCGGCACGCAGGTGGCAGAGGGGAAAGCCAAGCATCACCGCTATTGTAATTACTTCAAATACCCTTAGAAATTGGACGCTTCTGATGCTATACTACATGGGGTTTGCTCCGGCAAGGTTGCATGCTCTGTATTACGGAAGCGGGGGGCTGGGCAGGTGAGGCTCAAAGGACCTGTCGGGGGTCCCTGGAAGTTTCGAAAAAATTATTCGTTTGGAAAGGAGATGTTGAGATGGAGCTTAAGTCGGTTGACGAGGTTTACGATTCTCTGAAGGGGTGCGTTGAGAAAAGCGGAGGAGGAATCGATGTAATCAGCGAGGAAAAGCTCGTCGGTGGTGAGATAGACAGACTTGCATACAATGCCGTATTTGGCGGCACCACGGAAGTCAAAAACGAATCAAGGATGTTGATAAAAGAAACGGGCGCTGCCCTCGGTATAAAGGCGACCTCGATTCAAAGCCTCTACGAGGCCATGGGAAGAGGCGATTGCGGCGGCTTTACCGTGCCGGCGATAAACATAAGGGGGCTTACGTTTGATACGGCGAGGGCCGTTTTCAGGGCTGCCGAGAAAAACAACGCAGCTGCATTCATATTCGAGATAGCAAAGAGCGAGATAGGTTATACCGACCAGAGGCCGGCCGAATACACGGCGGCCGTAATCGCAGCCGCGATAAAGGAGGGCTACAAAGGCCCGGTGTTTTTGCAGGGAGACCACTTCCAGATAAACGCTAAGAAGTACGAGGCAGACAGGGCCACGGAGGTAGGAGCACTCAAGGAGCTTATAAAGGAGGCCATAGAGGCGGACTTCTTCAATATAGACATAGATGCCTCGACCGTGGTTGACCTCTCAAGACCGAGTGTTATTGAGCAGCAGAGGCCGAACTTCGAGACTACCGCTGAGCTTACAAGCTTTATAAGGGGGCTTGAGAAAGAAGGCGTTACCGTCTCGATTGGCGGAGAGATAGGCGAGGTCGGGGGGAAGAACTCCACAGAGGAGGAGCTACGGGCCTTTATGGACGGCTATCTGGACAAGATAGGCGAAGGCACAAAGGGTATTAGCAAGATAAGCGTACAGACCGGGACCTCGCACGGAGGGGTGGTAATGCCAGACGGTTCCATTGCCAAGGTCAAGGTCGACTTCGATACTATAGAGAGGCTGACCAAAGTAGCACGCAATGACTACGGGCTTGCGGGTGTCGTCCAACACGGGGCCTCCACACTACCCGACGATGCATTTCACGTCTTTCCGGAGAAGGGGGCAGCCGAAGTACACCTCGCCACGGGCTTTCAGAATATGATATACGAAAGCAAGGCCTTCCCTGGCGAGCTGCTCGACGAGGTATACGCGCATATAAAGGCGGCCCACGCAGACGAGTGGAAGGAAGGGTTGACCGAGGAGCAGTTTATCTACAAGACGAGGAAAAAGGGTTTCGGACCGTTTAAGAAGAAGATGTGGGACCTTCCTGCAGAGTCGAGAGAGANNNTTCGACATGCTCTTTAAAAAGTTAAATGCCGTGGAAAATACCGAGATAGTAAGTAAGTACGTAAAGGCGTAGGGCAAAGCAAGAGACAAAGTAGAGAGAGGAGCAAGCAAGAAGATTATGATATCGGCAACACAGCTTAGGGCGGGGATGACGATAATATACAACGGCGTGCCGCACTCGGTTATGAGCATAAAACACCTTACCCCAGGCAACAAGCGCGGACTCGTCCAGACCAAGCTTAGAAACCTCGAGACCGGGTTAAGCCTCGAAAACCGTTTCCGCTCGGACGATAAGATAGAGAAGGCCGTACTCGAGACACGCGAGATGGAGTACCTTTACTCGGACGGTTCCGAGCACCACTTTATGGACACCTCAAACTACGAGCAGACCACGTTTGATGAGGAGCTCATCGGGAGCGGCAAGAACTACATGATACCAAACGTCAGGTTTATGGTGGAGTTTTTCGAGGGCAAGCCGGTCGGGGCGGCCCCACCGAAGGTGGTGGAGTTGGAGGTAGTGGATACTCCTCCGAATATAAAGGGTGCTACCGCCTCCTCGTCTTATAAGCCGGCGAGACTCGAGACGGGCCTTGTCGTAGGCGTGCCGCCCTTTATAGAGAAGGGCGAGGTAATAAGGGTGGATACCGAAGAGGAGAAGTACCTGGAGCGAGCAAGGCAGTAGGCACGCTTAGGCGCATTTTACCCATCCGGTATGACGACGTATACTCTCAGCACTCCCTATGGAGATAGCCGATAAGATAGACGCACTCCCGACGCTCCCCGGCGTTTACCTGATGAAGGGCGGCGGCGGAGGAGTCATATACATCGGCAAGGCGCGAAACCTGCGTTCAAGGGTCAGATCCTACTTCAGGAAGACCGGGGATACGAGGTACGCTGCCAGGTACCTGGCCACCAAGGTGCGCGATATAGATTACATAGTCACCGCCAACGAGAAGGAAGCCCTCATACTCGAGGATACACTTCTAAAGAAGCACAAACCCCGTTATAACATACGTCTAAAGGACGACAAGACCTACGTCAGCATCAAGCTCACTGTCAATGAAGAGTTCCCGCGCATCCTTGTAACAAGGCGCGTAAGAGACGACGGGGCGCGGTACTTTGGTCCCTATGCCTCTGCGCGCATGGTCAGGGATACGGTCAAATTCATAAGAAAGATATTCCCGCTATGCGTCTGCACTCCACACGAATTCAGAAACAGGACCAGGCCGTGCCTTGATTACCAACTCGGGATATGCGCGGCACCGGCGGTGGGGCTTATAAGCGCAAAGGACTACCGTGAGCTTGTCGATGGGGCGATACTCTTTCTCGAGGGCAGAAACCGCGAGCTGCTTAAATCCTTGAAGACTAAGATGCAGGGGGCTGCAAAAAAAGAGGACTTCGAGGAGGCCGCGGTCTTGAGAGACAGGGTAAACGCAATAGAGGCCACACTTGNNGGGTGGTAACGAGGCTCGGCACGGACGAGGACGTATTCGGGCTTGCCCGCTCAGACGATACTATAGCAGTAGTAGTGCTTTTTGTGCGTGACGGAAGGCTCGTAGGCTCGAGGAGCTTTTTTTTCGTTGACACTCTTCTTCCTGGCGAGGAGGTACTCGGCTCCTTTCTAAGGCAATTCTACGCCGGCGGTAAGTATGTCCCGCGAGAGGTGCTCACATCGCTAAAGGTCGAGGACTCGAGCGTCATAGGCGAGTGGTTAACAGAGAAGCGCGCAAAGAAGTGCGTGGTACGACATCCGGCAAGGGGTCCAAAGGCGAGGCTTACCGCGATGGCTGAGGCAAACGCCGAGGAGGCGCTTAGAAAGAAGGCCTCAGAGGCACTCAATAGCGTATCCCTTGAGCTTCAAAAGAGGCTCAGGCTAAAGGCAGCTCCCCATACCATAGAGGCCTTTGATATCTCCAACATAGGCCGAGACCACGCGGTCGGGGCCATGGTCACCTTTGTAGGAGGAGAGCCGGATAAGAACAGGTACAGGCGCTACAGGATAAGGCATACTGTAGGGCCAAACGATTACGCGATGATGTATGAGGTGCTAAGCAGAAGATACGCTTCGGTTAAAGGTGAAGACGATACTTCAATGCTTCCTCTGCCGGAGCTCATACTAATCGACGGCGGCAAGGGCCAGCTCGCGATAGCGGAGAAGGTAAAAAAAGAACTCGGGCTAAAAGGCGTTGCGCTCGCCGCGCTCGCAAAGGACAAGGGCTCCGGGGCAAAGGCAAAGGGTCCCGGAGAGAGGGTATTTCTTCCGGGGGTAAAAGACCCGGTGGTACTGAGGGAAGGCTCAAGGGCTGATTTGCTCCTTAGGAGGATAAGAGACGAGGTCCACCGCTTCGCCATAACTTATCATAGAAAACTAAGGGGCAGAGAAATAAAGAGTGTGGTAGAGGATGTCCCCGGCATAGGTAAGAAGAAAAAGCAGCTATTGTTTGAGAGATTCAAGGACCTCGAGGGCTTAAGGAAGGCATCGATCGAGGAGATAACCGCTCTTCCTGGCTTTACAGCGGAAGTAGCAAGTGAGCTTAAGCGCAGACTAGGTAAGTAAATGTTTGTCTCAAGTACGCTGCTCGCGATAAAGACCTTTACCACGAATTAAACGTCTTGTAAGACCAAGCTGTATTTGTTTTAGTCCGTTGACGGGTGCTCTCACCCGCGGTTCTTTTTATGTCTTTTAATTGAAGAAAATTCCTTAGAGGAGCAACAGTGAGCCCTTTTGGAGTCCGTCCTCTCGCAGCCTTTGTAATCGCATTCATCTTAGGTCTTATCTTTTCAAGAGTATTCAACCCTCCGTATTTGCCTACGCTTATTATCGTACTCATTACTTCGCTTCTTCCCGCAGCCCTTGCATGGCGAAAAATCACAATCGCCTATCTTCCTGCGCTTCCTGCGGCTTTTTTTCTCGGAACACTCTCTCTGCTTCCGCTTTTAAACTCGACCTCAGGAGAAGCTCTCATCTCAAAGATTGACGGAGCTACGGTCAGAGGAGAGGGGGTTATAGCGAAGATGCCGAGGGTGCGCACTGGAGGGTCGTCTTTTGTTGTAGAGCTTGAAAGAGTTTGCAGGGCGGAAGCAACCGAGTGTCTTGACGAGACAGCATGGGAAGAGGTGAGCGGGCGGGTACGGCTGAGAGTGCGCGCAAGCGAGCCAGGGCAGTTTACGAAATTCAACAGGGGCGATACGGTCAGGTTTTTTTCAAGGCTTAAAAAGCCGCGTAACTTCGGCAACCCCGGCGGTTTCGATTACGAGTGGTGGCTTAAGAGAAGGGGCGTGGTTGCAACGGGTTCTGTCGAAGACGGGCTTGTCATAACAACGAAGAAGGCACAAGGGTCTTCCGCGTTTTTTGGCGGGCTTAGGCAGATTGCCTCAAGGCATATCGAGAGCGCCGGGGTAAAAAACCCCGGGCTTCTAAAAGCGCTGCTTTTAGGGGAGAGGGGTGCGGTGGATAAGGAGACGAGCGAGGAGTTCATAAGGGCCGGGTGCGCGCATCTACTTGCCATCTCCGGGCTTCATGTGGGCTTTGTGGCGTGGTTTTTCTACGTGATAACCCTGTGGGTCGCAAAGAGGAGCGAGCGCCTTATGCTTGCCATTAACGTAAGAAAGCTATCGGCGTTTCTTGCGCTTGCGCCGGTGTTTCTTTACGGTGCCATCGCGGGCTTTCCCGTGAGTACGCAGAGAGCCGTTATAATGGTGGCGGCCTTTGTCGCAACGCTTTTAATCGGAAGGGTGAGAGACCTCTATAACACGCTTGCGCTTGCGGCCCTTATCGTACTGGTGATACACCCCGGAGCCCTCTGGGACGCTTCTTTTCAGCTGTCTTTTACAGCCGTACTCGCGATAATTTATCTTACGCCAAGGCTCGGTGAATACTTCGACGAAGAAGCCAAAGAAAAGACGCGCGCCGGGATGATAACTTTGCGTCTTCGCCAGATGCTCTTTGCAACCGCTGCCGCGACACTCGGGACCATGCCGCTACTTGCCATGCACTTTAACAGGGTCTCGCTTGCAGCCTTTGCATCAAACATCGCAACTGTGCCGATAACTACCTTCCTTACGGTCCCCCTTGCGCTGGTATCAATCCTGGCGCTCGCTGTAAGCAATACGCTTGCAAACATCCTTATTCGGCTCGCCGATGCTTCGCTTACCCTGACAAGCAAACTGGTGAAGTTTTTTTCCGACCTACCCTACTCATCACTCTGGGTCTCGACTCCAACGTACTTAGAGGCGGCTCTTTTTTACCTCGCCCTTGTCGTCACGGGGTATTATTTGAAGAGGAGTAATCCCAAGGCGGCACTCGGTGTGGTCTTTGCCGTGACGATTATTTTTGTCGGGGCCTATGCCTTTAGAGGGTACTTGGTAAGCGATACCGGCGAGCTAAAGGTCACCTACTTAAGCGTTGGCCAGGGCGACAGCGCGCTTGTTGAGATTCCATCAATCAGCAATGAGCCTGTAAAGAGGATGCTCATAGACGGTGGAGGCTTCTTGGGCACGGAGTTCGATACAGGAAGAAACATCGTCGCCCCCTACCTCTGGAAGAGGAAGATAAGGCAAATCGAGTACGTCGTGCTGAGCCACCCTCAAAGAGACCATATGGGCGGGCTTGCCTTCATAATCGATAACTTCGGGCCCCGAGAGTTCTGGTGGAGCGGAAGAGGGGAGCTTGGGAAGGATTTAAAGAAAGCCCTTGAAGATAGTGGCACGGATGTTTTGGTAGTCGATTCCTTGAGTACAAAGCGTGAGATAAACGGTGTCAAAGTCGAGTTCCTTGGCCCGGATGCATCGGTTGCTGATATTGCGATGACGGAGAGGCGGGATGTAAACGACCAGTCGGTGGTGATGAGGCTTCTCTACGGCAAGAGGAGCTTCATATTTACCGGCGATATAAGCAGCGAGGTCGAAAAAAGACTGAGCACCAAGGATGCTGTAAGGGCGGATGTGCTCAAGGTGTCGCACCACGGCAGCCGCTATTCGTCCTCCGAGGGCTTTATAAAAGACGTCTCGCCGTCTGTAGCGGTGGTATCGGCTGGGTATAACAATCCATTTGGCTTCCCGCACGAATCAACGCTTGAGAGACTCAAAGCGCGCGCAGTCGAGACCTACAGAACGGACATCCACGGCGCCGTTAGGGTCTCAACCGATGGCACATCACTCGAGGTAGGCACTTATTTGACGCCCCGCTGACGCTGGTGTATACTTGAACATGAAGCCTTTATCGTATCTTGCAGTGTTTATCTTTATAGCCGCACAAGTGGCATCGGCAGAGCTTATCTACTCAGAAGACGAGGACAAGTTCTTGCACATAGCCGAGTCTTATACAGCTCTTACCAAAGACAGAGCTGGAGCAAGCGACCCGGCGTGTCTTCCCTTGAAGGAGCCCGGCAAGCCGGAAGACCAAGTGCTTTACGGAGGTATGCCGCTCGATTACTGGGAAGAGTTGTTTGATAGTAAAAACAGAGAGCTCTCCGAGTTAAACCGAGAGATAGCCGATAAGGAGATCTTCGTAGACGTCTACGAACGGGGGCATATGATGAGGGTCTTCTATCTCCAGTTAAAAGAGGGGCGAGGCGACCTCGAGCGCGCAAGGGAGGCCCTTGAAAGGGGGGCCATGTACACACCCGAGCAGAGGGCAAGGTATGAGTTGTATAAAGACGAGATAGAGGAAGGTAGGGAGGATGCCGCCTCGCTCGTCAAAGAGATAGAAGAGCTCAGGAGAAAGGCCACGATTTACGGCGTACCAAGGGAGGTTAGGGAGTGAAGTCTACTTCGTCGCGTCTTCTGCTTATTGCGATAATATCCGTCGCGTTCGCCGCAGACGTTCTTATCTACGCCTGTGATGCTTACGGGGAGCTTTATTACTGGAGGGACGACAGGGGCGTGCTGCACGTAACCGACGACAAGGATAAGGTCCCATACGAGTACAGAGAAAAGACAAAGACAATGGAAGAGAGTGAGCAGCCCTCGCCTGCCCGGGAGCCGAGCAAAAGAAGTTACGAGCCTGCACCTGCGCCGGGAAGCAGTAAGGGCCCCGAGCTTTACGGCGGGAAGACGCTTAAGTGGTGGGCAACGTCGATAAGCTCGCTGAAGGAGGATATAAAGGAGCTTGAAGAGTCTCAGAAAATCAGGCTCAATTACATAGAGGTCTTCGAGGGCGGAAGGCGTTTTGGAAAGATATTTACAGAAGAAGAGATAGCCAGGTATGAGAAGTACAAAGGTGAGCTATCCAATATCGAAGAAGAGATAAAGAAAAAGGAAGACGAGCTAAGCGAGCTTAGGCGCAAGGCAACCTACTACGGTGTACCGAAGAAGTACAGGTAAAAGCCCGGTTGCTCCTCCAAGGCTTTATCGGAAGCTTTACTCATAAAGGCCTCTCAAGTACACGTAATGATAAGTGGCGGTAAAAGTGAATCGCAATGCTTAGTAAGTGCCTTTGCGTGCAGTAGCGAGAGTTTTAAAAAAAAAAGAGCGGGGAGCACAGTTATAAGTGCTATCCGCTCTTTGGATTTCTGGTGGAGGCGGCGGGAATCGAACCCGCGTCCGGAAACGCTTCAGCCAGAGCATCTACATACTTATCCTGTGATTGAGTCTCGCATCGAAGCTCCCCACAGGCAGGTAGCCCCAATGCCAGTCCGATTTGGTCTCGCCGAGAGGTGCTCCGGACAAAACCCTCTCGACCATCCTGCTAGCCTGTCGTCGATAAAGCCCCGCAGGAAAAGGCCCCATCGACGCTGACCGGGTTTAAGCGGCCAGTGCGTAGTTATAGTCGTTGTCGACTATTTTTGTCCGCATATTTAACGAGTCTGCGGAACTCGGTATGCTTCCCGTGACGTCAGTACGTCCCGTCGAAACCGGACGCCCCCGTACATTTATTATATTACCACTTTTTCCGTCATTATTCAACCGATAGCATAGGAGCGGGATTTTTCGGGTGCAAGTCTTTGGAGTCGACGCTAAGATGAGGGGTTTCTCTTCAGGGCCTTGGCAAGCTCTCGCTCTACAGTCCTTTTCTTTAGCGTCTCGCGCTTGTCATGAAGCTTTTTCCCCCTTGCAAGCCCGAGCTCTACCTTCGCGCGCCCTCTCTTGAAGTACATCTTGGTGGCGACGAGCGTAAGCCCCTTCTCCTCGGTCTTTCCTATGAGCTTTTCTAGCTCGCGCCTATGCAGTAGCAGTTTCCTTGTTCTTGTTGGGTCAGGTCTTGCGAATTCATCGGCCTGCTCATAAGGGCTTATGTGCGCGCCGACGAGAAAAAGCTCTCCTTTGATTATGCGGGCGTAGCTGTTTTTCAAGTTGGCCTTGCCGGCCCTTAGAGACTTCACCTCGCTTCCCTTGAGCACGATTCCTGCCTCGTAGGTCTCGAGTATAAAGTAATCATGGTAAGCCTTCTTGTTGGTGCAGATAGGTTTGATAGCCAAGTTAGAGACCCTTTCAGACTACCCTGAGTATTCTTGCCATGTAGGTCCTGTTCTTTTCTGCCGACTTGCTGTAGATGGAAAGAAGTAGGTAGGTCGCAGTAAGAAAGATAAATCCTAGTACTGTAGAGGCGAGGTCTTTGTTCAGCTCCGGCGTTATCCCCGGGACTACAGCCTGGCCGACAACTACACCGGCTATGAAGGCAAGGAGCGGGAAGAGGTATATAAGGACGCCCGCCTTTAGCATCGTGGCCGCGCCGACGGTAAATACCACCTCGTCACCCTGGTGCGCCCCTACGGGGTTTATAGCCTCCACCATCATCTCCGTCTCGGATACGCTTTGGCATATCTTCTTGGAGACGCATTTTTCGCACGCAGTGGTCCTCTTGGCCTTTATTACGGCGATATCGTCTCTTACCTCGACTACTGTGCCTTCTTCTTCTATCATTATCATATCGTACCAGAGAGGTTGGGGCTTTTCAAGAAGCCCGGCAAGTACGTGTTGACAGCANNAAGACTCCTCTCTATACCGGTGCTTATCGGCGTCTCTGTCCTTTTTGCCGTAATGCCGCCACGGGTTAAGGCTGATGCAGGCTTTGTGGCTAGCGAGTACCTCACCGGGCTTAACGTATGCATCACGCTCGCCTTCGCACCCGACGGGCGGCTCTTTTTTCTCGAGAAAAATTCAGGCAACGTAAGGGTAGTAGACAGCGATGGGCGCCTGGCGGGCGAGCCCTGGGCACGTTTCGAGGTAGACCCAATAGGCGAGCGCGGATTGCTCGGCATCGCCTTCGACCCAAACTTCGAAGATAACGGGTACGTGTACTTCTACTACTCCGTTGCCGGGAGCACAAATAACAGGGTCGTGCGACTCAAGGAGGTAGAGGGTAAGAACGGAGTGCGCAGGGGCGTTGACGAGACGGTTGTACTCGAGATAGAGGACTTCGTCACCGCAAGCAACCATAACGGAGGCAACTTAACCTTCGGCCCGGACGGTTTACTATACGTCACGGTCGGAGACGGAGGCGGGAGCCCGGGTAGAGCGCAGGACGATACCAATCTGCTCGGCAAGATACTCAGGCTCGACGTAAGCGGCAAGCTGCCGGTGAGCTACTCCAAACCCTCGGAGCTTTTTTATGCAAAGGGGCTTAGAAACAGCTTTGATATGGCCTGGAACCCCTTAAATAACGTCCTTTACGCAACCGAGAACGGCCCGATAGGCCGTGACGAGATCAATATGATAGTCGAGGGCGGCAACTACGGATGGCCCGATGAGACGGGCAGTTCCGGGCTGCTTAGGCGCAACAAGCACACAGAACCTCTGTGGGACTTCGGCATAAGGTCTGTCGCCCCTACGGGGATAACCTTCTATCCGCCAAGGGGCACGTTTTCAGGCGAAGCCTTTCCCCCAGAGTACGCTGGAAACCTCTTTATCGTCGATTATAATTACGGGCGCGTATACAGGATAAGGCTCTCAGGCGAAGATCTCGATACCATACGAGCCGACGACTTTGAGGTCTGGATGGATGACTTTGGCGATGACGTTGCATTCGCAGATATAACGGTCGGTCCAAATGGGATGCTCTACCTTGCCGGTTTTACAAAGATCATTAAAATAGAGTACAAGACGAGCGTAGATGGCCGCTAAGAAAGAGACAGCGCAGAGTGCGAGAGGCGTGGCATTCAGGGTGCTTTTACGTGTGGAGGCATCCGACTCCTATGCCGACATACTCCTTTCAAAGGAGATTGGCAAGCTCAAAGACAACATGGATAGAGCGCTAGCCACCGAGCTTGTTTACGGGGTGCTCAGGTGGCAGATAAAGATCGACTGGATTATAGACATCTTTTCAAAGATACGCACCAATAAGCTCGAGCATAGTGTGCTTACCGCGCTTAGGCTAGGCATCTATCAATTGTTCTTTCTGACGAATATACCGATTCATGCAGCCATAGATGAGACGGTCGAGCTTTTAAAGCCGGATGTCAAGAAGGCCGGTTTTGTAAACGCCGTTTTGAGGTCGGCACAGAAGGGAAAGAGCGGCGTGTCGTTTCCCATGCTCAAAAGAGAGCCGGTCAAGTATATATCGGTGGTCTTTTCTCATCCGAGATGGATTGTTGAGAGGTGGATTCAGAGGTACGGGGTCAAGCAAGCTATAGAGCTTTGCCAGTCGAACCTCAAAGTGCCGAGCATTGCGATAAGGGTAAACACTCTCGAGGTCTCGAGAGAGGAGCTGAAAAAAGAGCTTTTGAGCAAAGGTGCCGTGCTCGAGGACTGCCGCTACTCGCCCGATGGCCTCGTACTCACTCACAGCCCCAAGGGAGTGGTCCTCGCCCCGACAGATAAGCGCTACTATATCCAGGACGAGGCATCCCAGCTCGTAAGCCGACTCCTTGCGCCAAGGCCAGGCTCTGTCGTGCTCGACGCATGTGCCGCGCCGGGCGGAAAGACCACTCACATAGCCCAACTGATGGAGGGCAGCGGAAGGGTATTTGCGATTGATAAGAGCAAGGCGAGGTCAAGACTTGTCGAGGCTGCGACCAAGAGGTTCTCTCTAAGTAATATCACTATTACCGTTGCCGATGCAGCAAAGCTCGAGATACACCCCGAGTTATTCGGTACAGAGGGCGCCATGGTCGACTCCTTCGACTCGATACTCGTCGACGCTCCATGCTCCGGGCTTGGTGTGCTCGGCAGAACGCCCGATATAAAGTACAAGCGCAGCCCGGAGGACCTTGTAAGGCTGGCCAAGGTCCAAAGAGACATACTCTCTAACCTTGCAAGGTATGTAAAGCGCAAAGGGTGCATCGTCTACTCGGTCTGCTCTTTAGAGCCCGAAGAGAGCGACGAGGTGGTAGAGTGGTTCCTTTCTAACCACAGCGACTTTTCGTCGGCAGACGCAAGGCTATACCTTCCGGAGAGTTGCCACGGCCTTGTAGACAATAAGGGATGGCTGAGGACCATGCCGTCGACATCAAGTATAGATGGGTTTTTCGCAGCAAGGCTTGAGCGCGCCTGAGCGAGGGTTTGTTTGACGAGCGCAGGTATGATAGAATTTCGAACGCAGAAGCGGTGCTTATAAAACACAAGTATTGAATGGAGGAGAAGAGATGCAGGACGTAGAAGAGGCCATGGGGATACTGCAAGAGCAGATGAAACAGGTAAGAGATGTCCCTTACGAGAGGCTCTCGGAGCTTATGGGCGCAAGCAACGTTCAGAGCTTCGACCTAGCCGGCCCTTCGGGCATAGAGTACGATGTAGAAGTGGAGTCTGTATGGGATGACGTGCCAAACGGAAATATCCGTGTAAATATAGTGGTCTTTGAAAAGGGGTGGACTTCATTTATTCCGGTTACCGGAAGCTTTGTTATGGCGCCTGACGGAACGATATCCGAGGATGGAAGTGAAGAGGATTAGATGTCTTTTGAAGCCTTCTCTAAAAGACGCGCCTTATCAGACATATAAACTCAAAGGCGCACTTTCGATGATAGCGTATGGCAACGTCTTAGAGCTCTTTATTTGACGGCTAGGCAAGGGGAAAAATGCTTAGGTCTTGCTTGAGTCTTTTTGGTCGAGCTTGTCTGAGAGGAAGTCGCCAAGTTCCTTGTCTACGAGGCATATGTGATTTACGAGCCAGTTGCTCAGAAACCTGTTGGTCTCGACCATCAAACCGAGTCCGGTGCCTTCGCTATTGAATTTTTCCCTTATCTCCTTAAGCTTGCCCTTGAACTCGGCGTGCAGCGATTTATGCGACTCGCTCTTAGGATAATCGTAGTGCTCCATGTAGCTTTCTTCGTTTCCGAAGTGCTCTAACACATACTCCTCGAGAAAGGTAAGCGTCTCGTCCATTTCTTTTTGCCGCTTATCGGGCGCCATTGCGGCGAGAAAGGCGTTGAACCTCTCAAAGAGTTCTTTATGCTGCTTATCGAGCTCGTCTACACCGGTAGAGAGCGACTCGGTCCACTTCAGTGCCATGGTTGTCTCTCTTGTTTATTCGTAGTGTCTGATTAATTAGTCTAAACTTATATTTTACTTGCAAAAAATAGTCGTGTCAAGCTTTCGCGTGCCAAAGGGGAGGGGCTTTGCGAGGCAATGTCCATAGAAGGCACTCGACTCAATGCCGTGTACCGTAATTGACGCCTTGTCGAGAGAAGGGTGGGCATTGCCCTCCTTGCAGATGCGTCCGGGGCAGCCGGTTAGCCCGCTGGATTGGCCTCTTTTTTCGGCTCGGATTGCCTCGATACGCCGCCGGAGACGATAAATGTCATTATATCGGTGCTGTCAGCCTTGAGCGGTTCGACGCTATCGCTCGGGAATACGAGTAGGTTGCCGGCAAAGTTGTAGCTCTGGGGCAGGTAAACCGCTACATGGCCCTTTATGCCGAGATAATCGAGGCTTTCCTTGGTTATAAAGCCTATGGCCTTTGCACCACTCTTTTTATCGAGGGTTACGAGTACCGGTTTGTCGAAGCTCTTCTTTTCGCCTACGAATGCGCTCATCAGGTCCTTTATCGAGCCGTATAGGAGTTTGATGAGCGGCAGCCTCTCAAATAATCTCTCGACGAGCCTTATGATTCTTTCCGTAAAGAAGGTGCTGGCCAGCACCCCGACAAAGGTGATAAGGACTATCGTGAGGATAAAGCCAAGCCCCGGGATCGGCAGCCCGAGGAGACCATCTATCTTCTTTAGTATCACGTAGGTTATATAGACCGAAGCCACGACCGGCACTATTACCAGCAACCCTTCAAAGAAGTACCTGATAAGTCTCTTCACCTTTCTCCTCCTTATCTTTCTTGTTTTCCGAAAACAGAGTTTATCTCCGCGCCCGGGATAACTCCCTCTCTGATTACCTTGAGCGACTCTCCGTTTATCTCGATTATCGTGCTCGCCTCGCTCTTGGCGAGCCTCCCGTCGTCCAAGATGGCGTCGATGGTGCCGTCGAAGTACTCGACGAGTTCTTTGGCGTCCCTGGCCGGGGCGCTTTTCGAGGGGTTGGCGCTCGTTGAGGTAATCGGCCCGTTTATCTTCGTAACGAGCCGGAGTGCCTCCTTCGAGCCCGGGATTCTCACCGCGACCTTGCCGCTGCCGCCGGTTATCGCCTCGGCGAGTCCGTCAGCAGCCTCCACGATAATGGTCAGTGGGCCCGGCCAGTAGCGACTTATAAGCTTTTCGTAACCGCTGGAGACGTTGCCTGCGACTCTATTTAGCATATCGATCGAGCCTACAATCAGGGGTATTGGCTTGTCAAATGATCTTCCCTTTAGATTGAAGAGCCCTGCAACGGCCTCGTCGCTGTATGGGTCGCATCCGAGCGCGTAGAACGTCTCTGTTGGGTATGCTATGACGCCGCCTCTGTTGTAGGTATCTATCAATGGGGCGTAGTCGTCGTCAGGCTTGATGATTATCTCAGGGCTTTTGCTCAACTTTTGCCGGCAAGCTTCGAGCCAAGCCTCTTAGCCTTTGCCTCTACGGCCCTGGCCTGGGAGCGCTTGAAGCTTTTGACCCTGGCCTTTAGCTTTTTATCACCGAGCGAGAGTATCTGTGCCGCGGTTATGCCTGCGTTTTTTGCCCCGGCCTTTCCTATTGCCATGGTCGAGACGGGAACGCCGCCCGGCATTTGGACTGTTGCAAGGAGCGCGTCGATACCCTTGAGTGGCCCTGCGTCTATCGGCACGCCTATTACGGGAATAGTGGTATTGGCTGCGACAAAGCCAGCGAGGTGGGCCGCCATACCAGCCCCGGCTATTATCACCCTGACTCCTCTCTTCTCGGCGCTCTTTACAATGTTTGCCGTCCTCTCCGGGGTCCTGTGCGCAGAGGATACGTTTATCTCGTAGGGTACGCCGAACGAATCGAGGACCTTCGTGGCCTCTTCCATTATAGAAAGGTCCGAGTCGCTTCCCATTAGTATCGAAACAAGTGGTCTTGCCATTATCTCGCCTCCAATCTCTCCGCTTCTGGTGGATTACCTGTTCAGTGCCTTTGTGCCTATGTCGCCTCTGTAGTATGCGCCTTCGAAACTTATCTCCTCGACTCCCTTGTATGTAGTCTCGATGGCCTCTTTTATTCCACTACCGAGCCCGGTCACACCGAGCACCCTGCCTCCGGCTGTAACTATCTTTCCGTCTTTCTCGGCAGTTCCGGCGTGGAAGACCTCTACGTCTTTGTGGGCTGCGGCCCTCTCTATGCCTTCTATTACTCGCCCCTTCTCGTAGCTGCCCGGGTAGCCCTCGCTCGCCATGACGACGCAGAGCGCCGTTCTTTCGTCCCACTCAAGCCTTGTA
>JABAHQ010021179.1_pt1 | contig 15280 bp, 14 predicted proteins | sample 7062091 | NCBI WGS metagenome assembly JABAHQ01 (sample SAMN14534359, study PRJNA622989) | marine sediment metagenome | biome: marine biome [ENVO:00000428]; feature: marine pelagic biome [ENVO:01000023]; material: deep marine sediment [ENVO:00002113] | place: India: Gulf of Kutch | collected...
CTTCCAGACCGGCTCCGGCACCTCCACCAATATGAATGCCAATGAAGTCATTTCCAATCGTGCCAACGAGATTTTGGGCGGAAAGATCGGCGACAAAAAGCCGGTTCATCCCAACGATCATGTCAACAAGGGGCAATCCAGTAATGATGTTATCCCAACTTGTATGCACATCGCCGCTCTGGAAGCTATTGAGCGTGATTTGATACCAGCATTAAAGGATCTGCATGCAGTTCTGGAAAAAAAAACCAGGGAATTTGATACAATCATCAAAATCGGGCGCACCCACTTGCAGGATGCAACCCCAATTCGGTTAGGTCAGGAATTTAGCGGCTTTGCCAGTATGATTAAACATAGCCTCAAACGCTTGCAGAACATTGAAGAACATCTTTCGGAATTAGCCATCGGTGGCACCGCTGTGGGCACGGGCATTAATACTCACCCCCAATTTGCTCGCCTGGTTGCGGAGAAAATAAGCAAAATGGCGGGGATTGAATTTAGAGAAGCCGAAAACCATTTCGAGGCCCAGGCGGCAAAAGACGCTTATGTTGAAGCCAGCGGCGCTTTAAAAACAATTGCTGTTAGTTTGATGAAGATTGCCAATGATATTCGCTGGCTTGGTTCCGGACCTCGTTGTGGCATCGGCGAGATTATTCTGCCTGAAGTGCAACCTGGTTCTTCGATTATGCCGGGAAAAGTGAATCCGGTAATCGCTGAAGCAGTTACCATGGTGGCTGCGCAGGTCATTGGTAATGATGCGACCATTACCATCGGCGGACAATCGGGAAATTTCGAATTGAATGTGATGATGCCGGTCATGGCGCATAATATGCTGCAATCGATTATGCTGTTAAGCAATGCCACCTCGGTATTCAATGCAAAATGTGTGAGCGGTCTCCGGGCGAATGAGGAACGCACTTCCGAAATGATTGAGAAAAGTTTGGCGATGTGCACCGCACTTGCGCCCAAAATTGGCTATGACGAAGCCGCAAATATCGCCAAAGAAGCCTATAAAACAGGGAAAACTGTGAGGGAAGTTGCCCAATCAAAGAATGTGTTGGCGGATAACGAACTTGAAAAAGTGCTGGACCCCTGGTCTATGACGGAACCGAGTTGATATGTTCTTTAAATTACTTTTGCTCTTTACCATTATTCCGATTGCTGAACTCTATCTTCTGATTAAAATCGGGGGGGTGATCGGTGCATTGAACACTGTATTAATCATCTTCCTGACTGCCATTGTTGGCGCCTCTTTAGCCAAAAGCCAGGGTTTTTGGGTATTATCCAAATTTCAACAAGCCATCCGGCAAGGCAGATCACCAGCGCAGGAGATAATCCACGGATTGTTTGTTTTGCTGGGCGGATTTACGCTGCTAACGCCTGGTTTCATCACCGACTTTGTGGGTCTGACCATGTTACTGCCACCGATACGGGCGGTTTACATCCGTTGGGCCATGCGGCTGATTCAAAACAAAATAGAAACCGGGGAGTGGGATATTCGGAAATTTTAATAGTTGTACTAAAGCGAGAAGGTGCCGTAAGGTATCTATTAATATTACCTAAGAGGAAAATGATAAACGCAGAGTTCGCCAAGAACGCAGAGAGAAGAAGGAATGTAAATGCCTGTCTAACTGATTGTCAGGAAGGAGTGGAAACAATTTGCCAAAGTGATTATAGAAAGCTCTGCTACTCTCGGCGACCTCTGCGCCTCTGCGTTCAGTAAAAAACACAGGAATAGCAATCAAATCGAGTTGTTTCAATTATCGTGGCTCAATAAAATTTTTCCAATACTCTGTCGCGATTCAATAAGGGAATGTGCTGCGGCGGCCTGATCAAAAGGAAATGTGCTGCCTATTACCGGTTTGATTTGTTTCTCCGAAGCAAAGGTTCTTAGTTCATTATAAAGCGACATTAGTTTGTCGGGATACTTTAGTAAATATCCCACATGAGTGGCCATAATTCCGCCTGATTTATGACCTAATTTCAACAGATTCACTTTGGGCAAGTCCCGCAACGTCTTCAACCAGGAAAGCGGATTCCATTTCTGCAAATTAAAGCTACTGAATCCGGCTACGGTCATCCTCCCCAAAGGGTTCATTGATTTAAAGCTTTCTTTATAAACCTTTCCACCAACCATTTCCAATATTACATCTACTCCGCCTGTCTTTTTTCTTAGTCGATCAAAACATCCTTTTTCCCGGTAATTAAACCCGCCTGTTGCCCCTAATGAGTTAATAAATTCGATTTTTTCGGAACTGCCGGCAAGCCCGTAGACCGAACAACCCCAATTAGCCGCCAATTGAATTGCAGCGGTACCAACGCCACCGGCAGCAGCAGTAATTAGAACTTTTTCCGTGGACTGTAAGTTTGCCAGGGTAATTAAGGAAATCCAGGCAGTTAGATAATTAACCAGAAAGGCGGCATTTTCTGCCATGGTGAGGTGTTTGAGTGTTGGAATTGCTTGATCTTCTGGAATGACCACCTTTTCTGCATAACACCCATATTGACAGCCTACCATCACTTTCTGTCCGATTCGAGATCGGTTGATGCCTTCGCCGACGCCTTCGATCACGCCGGAGCCTTCCATACCTAAAATATAGGGACGTTTTACCATCCAGTCATAAAGTCCTTTTCGGGAGAGGATTTCTGCGTAGTTTATGCCCGTGTAGTGCAGCCGGACGATCACCTCGCCCTTGCCGGGAACCGGATCATCAACTTCGGTTGGTTTTAGAATTGCGGGAGGACCGGTTTTTTTAAGTATAATGGCCTTCAAGGTCTTTTTTTCCGTAATTTTTGTTTAAGATCCGATAGCGTAACCAAAAGTTAAGCGCAATTAGTTTTTTTTCAAAGAGTAAATGTTATTTTCAGGTATCCTGACCTACCACTTAGTTTTAAAGGAACCAAAGACGTATTATTGTAACTTCAAATTATCCTAAAATCATTCAGTATTCGGAATTCTGCATTAGACATTCGATATTCATTGAGAAAAATTCGTTTAACGACCAAGTCAGCATTCCAGAAGTCACCGGGGAGCAGCTTTACTACCTCTTGCGTTCAAAAGAGTCTCTTTTTAATTTTGAATCCAATTATTTATAAGGAGTTAAATCATCAAAACCTAATGCCTTCGTTTATGGAATTAAATGCAAAAAAATATTTTACGCCGGCCGAAGCTAACAGAACACTACCGCTGGTTAAACGGATTGTCGCGGATATATTAAATCTGAGCCATGAATTACGCTCATTGTCGGTGGTTTTAGGAGCTGAGGCTGAAGGTCATCCTCAGCTGGAAAACATTGCCACCCAAATCAGAAATCATTTTGCTGAATTAGAGGAACTTGGCTGTTATTACAAAGACTGGAATTTTTCCATCGGTCTGGTTGATTTTCCGGCAGTTATCGATGGGAAGGAAGTTTTTCTCTGCTGGCGCAGTGATGAGGATTCGGTTGAATACTATCACGAGATAGAAACCGGGTATGCAGGTAGAAAAAGGATCCCGGAACAACATTTATCTGATTAAAAGAGGCGTTGCTGATGAAGCTGTTTTTTCGTGAATTAGGTGATGGAGAGCCGTTAATCATTATGCATGGATTGTTCGGTCTCTCCGATAACTGGATGAGCATCGGGCGTGACTTGGCGGAGAAATATCACATCTTCCTGGTGGACATGCGCAATCACGGTCAATCTCCCCACAGCGATTTTTTCAATTATGAAGTCATGGCCGCTGACATTCAGGAATTTATGTTGGATAATCATATCTGGGAAGCGGTATTGATGGGGCATTCCATGGGTGGAAAAGTCGCCATGACCCTGGCGCAGCAATTCCCCCTAAAAGTCAAAAAGCTCATCGTGGTGGATATCGCGCCGAAATCTTACCAGACCTCTTTCTTTGAAGAGATTCTGGAACATCTAAAGTCGATTGATATATCTAAAGTTAAATCCCGTGAAGAAATTGATGAGCAATTGGCGGAGAAAATTTCAGATCCTGGCATTCGTCAGTTTTTGTTAAAAAATGTCGCCCGTAAAGATAAACACAGCTTTGAATGGAAAATCAATTTGGAAGGCGTTAAAAAAAATCTATCTGATATTGTGACCAAATTTCCGGGAAATAAAGTCTTCAAGAAACCCACCTTGTTTATAAAAGGTGAAAAATCTGATTATATTACCTCAGAGGATTACCCAACCCTTAAGAAGATGTTCCCTAACGCTGAAATTGTTACCATTGCCAATGCCAGCCACTGGTTGCATGTGGAGGCTCCTGAAGCATTTTTGGAAAAGGTTCACCAATTTCTGGATCAGTGAAATTGCTGGTTTACGGCGAGCATATTCGTGAACTGCCGTGTAACGATTGTCTTTATTTATCCCTCATCAACATCTCTTCAAGCAAATCGAGAAGCGGCGCCTGACTTTTGAGTATCTTTTGTCTGGCAGTTGCGAGGGAGAACCACTCTGCTTTATCGATTTCGGGGAACTCTTGTTCCCGGCCGGAGCGCGGCGGCCATTTCATTTTAAAGGTATTGCTTCGGATTTTTTGGGGATCACAATCACCTTTCACTACCCAGGCTTTGACTAATTTGCCGCCCTTTTGTTTAATTTCAGGCAGCTCCTGAAATTTTCCCTGGAGAGTGAAGCCGGTTTCTTCTTCAAATTCTCGTTTAGCTGTTTCCAGGGCGTCTTCATCTGCTGAGTATTCCCCTTTGGGAATGCTCCAGGCGCCATCATCTTTTTTGGCCCAGAAAGGACCGCCGGGATGCACCAGAAACACTTGTATCTCATCATTGCGATACCGATACATTAAAATACCTGCGCTTTGTTTGGGCAATGATTACGTCTCCTTCTATCTTTGAGTCTATTCTAAAAACTACCCTGCCTGCTGCCCGCTCTGTCTGCATTGCATTCAGGCAGGCGGGTAATTACGCTAATTACGCGAACTAATTAATTATAAAGACAATTGAAAAACAATTAGCGAAAATTTGCGAAATTCGCGGTTTAATACTTTTTAGAGTGAACTCATTTATTGATCTTCAAATCTACAAACGCTTAAGTTGTTTACTTTTGTTGACCTGTAAAGTAGGGAATGAGAAAAACCACACATGCTATCAGAAATAATAAGGCACCAATCAAACCAAGAATGTCCCCGGATTTGATGCTTATGGCAGTAAAAAATATCGCAGAAATCAGAAAAAGCACCCAACCCCAGATATGGAGTTTGCGTTCCCTATCAGTTTTATCATTCTTTTTCATCAGCTCTTGTTATTCAAGATCAACTCTATCATCTAACTTCAAATTATAAAAACTCCCATCGCTTTCCCAAATAATATTTGATTTCCGAATTGAGTACTCATATATTCGCCGCATGAAAAATTGGATGAACATACATAAATGCAGCAAAGCCGGCCCGGCGGTTCTTTTTGTTTATCTGGTCTCATTGACCTTGATGCCTTTGTTCCATGTTCATCCTGATGAATACCATCATGACATTCGGGGAAGCAATTATCATTCCCATCATATACCTGTACACTCAGGTGATGCGAATGAAGCAAACCATGAAACTCACCACCGATTTCTGCAAGACTTCTTTTTAGAATCGATTAATCTCTATCATCCTCATTACACATTCTCTCAAGCGAATGACCGTATAAGACCCAAAAACTCACCAACTCTGACCATTTATTATATTTTCCCCGGCGATTTCTCATTAAATCGTAAAGATTACCCTCCTCCGAGAGAAGGCTTCAGACTTGCCTTATTTAGCCTACCAAAAGAAGACTATGTACTCTTCTTTACCAATACTTCTCCGCCTTTAGCATAATTCTCCCATCATTCTGAATTGAGTTCATTCCTTGCATTCGTTAAACGAGTGCGAGGTACCTATTGTCAAAAATACTTTTGTGGAGGATTAAGCTATTGAAGCTAAAATTATTCCTTTTCGTTTGTTTAATTGTAGTCACGACTCCCGGTTTTCTTCGATCTCAGGATAATGGTAATCTCTCTCAGGCGCAAGCGCTAACTTTACAGCAAGCGATTGAAAAGGCTATCGCCAACCATCCAAGTATTCAAATTCAACAAACCTTTGTCGCCGAGGCACAAGGAGAGAGAACCACTGCCGGCGTGTTACCCAACCCCAGGGTCTCATATTACCGGGAAGATTTGGAGCTGGGCGGTGAGGAATTTGGCGAGTGGAGTATTTCTGCCGGATTACCGCTCAACTTTTTATGGGAACGCTGGGCAAAGACAGCGTCGGCTACCGCACAGGTAGAGGCGCAGGAGTTATTAGTAGAAAATGCCCGGCGCATCCTCAAATTTGAGGTACAACAAGCCTACACCCGCTTCTTGTTCTCGAACAAGATGTCACAAATCTGGCAGGAAGTAAACGCCATCTTTGAAAGGAGCGTTCATGCCGCAGGGGCTCGATATGCTGAAGGGGATATTTCCAAATATGAGTTGCAGCGTATAAAAATGGAGCGTCTTCGTTATCAAAAATCGGCCAACGATGCCGACACCAAACGCCTTGCTCGAAAACGGCAACTTTCTTTTCTGATTGATCCCGATCAGGCCCGGCCGGATTTTCACGATGTCCGGAATTTAAATGTCGGGATCCCGGAAATATCTCCGGAAAATCTCATTGACTCTTCCCGGCAAAATCGCCCCGATGTGCAAGCTGCCAAAAGACTGCTGAAAAGCCATGAAATCACGATAACTGCCGAAAAATGGAAACGCTTACCAGAGATGAGTCTCAGTTATGGCTATAAAGAGCAGAGAGATAATTTCGCCGGATCGATAATTCAACTCAATGTTGGGATTCCTTTATTCAATCGTAACCAGGGGAAGATACGCCAATCCGAAGCTCAGCGGCATCGACAATTGATGGAACTCAACCTGCTGGAAAAAGAGGTGGCATCGGAAACCCGCCTGGCAATTGAACAGTTCCGGGTCTACGACAAACAGTATGCGCAATTGACTCAAGCAGATGAAGCCATACTGAATCAGACACTTTCCATCGCATTAGCTTCTTATCAGGAAGGTGAGATATCGCTGGTTGAATTGCTTGATGCGGTACAGGCGTATGTGGAAGCATTTCAGGTCCGCTACGACTTTTTAACCCGGTACTATCTAAATCTCTTTGAATTGGAAAGAGTCTCGGCAACCTCAATCATAGAATTCTAAATAATGATATCAACAATTTATAGTATATATGAGGAAATATCATGTTTCAAAAAACACTTAGAATGCTAATTATTGCTTTGCTTGCCTTTTTCATTGCGTGCAGCAATCATGTGCACCAGGAAGAGGGTCATGGGCATGAACACGGTAGCACCTCGGTTACCCAATGGAACGACAAAACGGAAATCTTTATGGAATACCCGGCATTGGTAACGGGTGAAGAAGCCACCTTCATCATTCATCTGTCTAAAATGACAGATTTTAAGCCGGTTACTGAGGGCACATTAACCTGTATTTTTCAGGACGATAGCGGAGAGCGCCTGGAAGTAACCGAAAATGCTCCCAGCCGTCCCGGAATCTTTCTCCCGGCGGTAACGTTCTCTAAGGCAGGCCAATATGAGATGGAGCTTCGTCTGACCAGTCCCCAGGTTTTAGATACTATTCTGGTATCCGGTGTCCAGGTCTATAGTGATGAAGCAGCCCTTCCCCATGTTGAGGAGGAAGGCGACGATTCGTATATCTTTTTTTTGAAAGAACAGCAGTGGAAAATTGATTTCCGCACTGAAGCTGCGCAAACCCGTCGCTTAAGCGGATCCATTGAAGCGGTTGGAGAACTGCTGCCCAAACCGCAATCGCATGCGGAAGTGCCCGCCCCGGCCAATGGACTTATTCTGGCAGATCAGAATGCCCTGATTCCTTCGGTAGGTGCGTGGATTGACAAAGGGACAGTTCTGGCAGTAATTTCTCCGCCTGCCAACAGTGAGTACAGCCTGAACCATATTCGCAGCGAATATCTTCTGGCAAAAGCGGAATTCGAACGTGCACAGCGTTTGTATGAGAAACAGGCCATTCCTGAAAAGCGCCTGGAGGAAGCCTGGCTGAAATTTGAAGCAAAGCAAGCCGGATATGAAATTATTGCCCGACAAATTGATTTTGGGAATGCAGCGAATCAGGAACAAACCTCCACACCTCATTTTCACCTGACAGCGCCGATTGATGGTTTTATCGAGGAAATTAACTTCCATGTCGGTGAAAACGTGCAGGCTGGGCAGACCTTATTTAAGATCACCAATCCACAAAGGCTTTTGCTAAAAGCCAATGTGCCTGCTGCTCGGATCAGCCAGGCAAAAACGTTCAGCGATGCCTCTTTCCGCATAGAAGGTTTCCAGCAAGAATTTGTGATTAGCGAGCTTAAGGGGAGTCTGGTTTCTGTGGGCAGCACGGTCAGCGAAAGTTCCCGAACCGTTCCGGTTTATTTTGAATTTAGCAATCCGCAAAACATGCTCAAAATTAATATGTTTGCAGAAGTATCGCTAAAAACCGGTGAGCCGCTGAGTACCCTGGCGATTCCTCAAAGCGCAATCTTCGACGATGACGGTACTCCGGTTGCTTATGTGCATGTGGAAGGTGAAAGCTTTGAAAAACGCGTTCTGAAAACCGGGATTACCGACCGCGGCTACACCCAGATCTTAAGTGGTATATCCAAGGGTGACCGGGTGGTCACCACCGGCGGCTACCAGGTACGCCTGGCCTCGATGTCCACTTCCCTTCCCACCGGTCATGGGCATGAACATTAATAAACTCACCACACCTTAAAGCCGAAAAACAGGAAATAACTATGTTTGATAAACTAATCAAGCTCTCACTCGAAAATCGTCTCTTAATATTAGCTGCAGCGCTATTGCTGCTTATTACGGGAACATATATCGCCATTCGCCTGCCGGTGGATNNGTCAACGGTGCTACCGGCGTGCGAAGGGTGCGTTCCTCCAGTGCGGCAGGTATTTCCATCGTGTGGGTAGAGTTCGACTGGGGCACCAATATTTTCACCGCGCGACAAATTGTCAACGAAAAATTGCAGATTGCCGAAGGTTCATTACCGGAAGGGATTGACCGCCCGATTCTGGCGCCAATCTCCTCCATCATGGGTGAAATTATGCTCATCAGCGTTACCACTGACACCTCAGCGGGGGCGGGCGGTCAAACCATCGACAAAATGGATTTGCGCTCCATTGCCGACTGGACCATTCGCCGACGTTTGCTTTCAGTACCGGGCGTTTCACAAGCGGTTCCGATTGGAGGAGAAGTCAAGCAGTATCAGATTATGGTTTCACCGGAAAAACTGGCCGCCTATGATATTTCGCTCAACGAAGTGCTTTATGCTGCGGAAGAAAGCAATACCAACTCTTCCGGCGGGGTATATATGGACGCCGGGCAGGAGTATCTCATCCGTGGCATCGGCCGAGTGCAAAAACTGGAGGATATAGCCAACTCAGTGGTTACCACCCGCGGCAATCTACCGGTCCTCATGCGAGACGTAGCGGAGGTAAAAATCGGGCCGGCTATCAAATTAGGAGATGGTTCGGCTAATGCCAGACCGGCGGTTATCATCATGGTGCAAAAGCAGCCAAATGCCAATACCCTGGAACTGACAGAGCGCATCGAGACAACGATTGCGGAAATTCAGAAAAGTTTACCGCCAGGTATTGCCATCAATACNNAATACCCAGATTTTCCGGCAGGCTGATTTTATCCGCGTCGCCATTGACAACGTGATAGAAGCGCTGCGTGATGGCGCCATTTTGGTGATTGTCGTGCTTTTCTTTTTTCTCGGTAACATGCGCACCACGATTATTTCCGCATTGGCGATTCCGCTGTCTCTGGTAGTCACCATTTTTATCTTCCAGCTTTACGGCATGACCATCAACACCATGACCCTGGGCGGCCTGGCAATCGCCATCGGGGTGTTAGTTGATGATGCCATTATATACGTGGAAAACGTCTTTCGCCGGTTGAAAGAAAATCACCACCAATCACCGGATGCAAAACATCCGGTAGGCAAGGTCATCTTTGAAGCTTCTAAAGAAATTCGTTCGCCAATGGTCAACGCTACGCTGATTATCATTATTGTTTTTGTGCCTCTGTTTTTCCTTAGCGGGGTTGAAGGGCGGTTATTGCGGCCGCTTGGCATAGCCTACATTACGTCAATTTTCGCCTCACTTCTGGTGGCGGTGACTGTGACGCCGGCCCTGTGCGCCTATTTTCTTCCCAATGCCAATTTCATGAAAAAAGAGGGGGATAGCTGGCTGGTCACGCGGCTGAAAAGAGCATATCGTAAAACACTGGATTTCGTTTTACGCTTTCCGAAATTTGTGCTTACTGCCTCCGCGATAGCGCTGCTTGTGACGCTGGCGGTATTGCCATTTCTCGGTCGGGCATTTTTACCGGAGTTTAACGAAGGCACGCTCACCATCAGTGTCCTTACCATTCCCGGCACCTCGCTGGAGGAATCCAATAAAATTGGCCGGCTTGCCGAACAAATTTTACTATCGCATCCCGAAGTCAAATCCACCGCCCGCCGCACCGGTCGCGCCGAGTTGGACGAGCACGCCCAGGGCGTTAATGCAGCAGAACTGGATGTGCGGTTCGAACTCGATGGCAAGGACAAAGATGAATTTCTGGATGAACTGCGAACAGCCCTTTCAGTTCTTCCGGGAACGAATATCACCATCGGTCAGCCCATCGGCCACCGCATCGACCACATGCTTTCGGGCACGCGCGCCAACATCGCCATCAAAATATTTGGTCCCGATCTCTATCGATTGCGTTCCCTTGCCGAGAATGTGCGACAGCAAATGGGGGGAATCCCCGGCGTGGTGGATCTGGCCACCGAACAGCAGGTGGATGTACCGCAGGTAAGGATCAAAGCCAATCGCCGCGCCATGGCAAAATATGGCGTCACGGTGGGTGAATTGGCGGAAGCGATTGATGTGGCTTTCTATGGTGAAGCGGTTTCGCAAATTTTGGAAGGCCAGCAGAGCTACGATTTNNCTTGCTCGTGCGTTTCAATAAACAAAATCGCGGGAATATCAAACGCATCAGAAATGCCTTATTCGATACCCCATTAGGGCCGAAGGTGCCTCTCAGCCAGCTTGCGGAAGTGGTGTATGAAAAAGGACCCAATACCATCAGCCGTGAGAACGTGCAACGAAAAATCGTGGTGCAGGCAAATGTTTCCGACCGCGATTTGCGCAGCGTGATTGACGATACTAAAGCACGGCTGGACAATAACGTTACTTTCCCACAGGGTTATTATGTAGAATTCGGCGGCCAGTTTGAGAGCGAACAGGCCGCCACCCGGCTCTTAACGTTGCTCAGTATTATTTCTATCACAGCCATTTTTCTGATACTCTATATCGAGTTCGGCGCTTTCCGCCCGGCGCTATTCATCATGGTTAATTTGCCCCTGGCGCTCATAGGCGGCATATGGGCAGTGTTTTTCACCAGCGGCATCATCAGTGTGGCTTCACTTGTCGGCTTCATTACGCTCTTTGGCATCGCTACCCGCAACGGAATTTTGATGATAGCGCACTATCAGCATCTACTCGCCGAAGGCAAAGCCTTCCGTGATGCCATCGTGCAGGGCTCCTTAGAAAGATTGAATCCGGTTATGATGACTGCGCTTGCGGCTGGTCTCGGCCTGATTCCAATGGCGCTCGGCATTGACGAACCGGGTAAAGAAATCCAGGCGCCACTGGCGATCGTTATCCTGGGCGGCCTGTTTAGCTCTACGGCACTCAATATGATTGTGGTGCCGAGTCTGTTTTCTAAATTTGGGAAAAAAGAAAACGGAAATGAATCATGATCCCTATAATTATGGTTCTTATGGAAAAATTGTGGTAATAAACTCGTTTTTCCTGATAGATTTACCGCCTGTCTGACTGATTGCCACGCAGGCAGAGTTCCCACCACACGGTGGTCACCATGTGAGAGAATCGCAGAGGGTTAAAAAATTTTTTAATACTATTATTTTCTCTACGCACCTCAGCCTGCCTGCTGCAGGCAGGCGAACTCTGCGTTTAAGGTTTGAATTCAATTGGGGTGAAGGATTTTTAATGGATTCATCGTTCGTGAAGGGAAAGGTAGTCCAGTTCATGTAGCAACTTGACGACCTGGTTGTTGTTCATTATCTGGTTGATTCTTTCCTTATGCTCCGGTTTTTGCCATTTACCAATAGAAGAGTGATGTAATTGCTGCAACGGCTGGAACCAGGCTCGATTTTTCCTGACATTGGTATATTCGTACCAGNNTTCCAAAAATTCACAAATGATTTTTAAACTTTGTTGGTGGTTTGTGACCAGATCTTCATATTTAATGGTCAACACGTTGGGGTGGTCTTTAAATGCTAAACCGACCCGGGTATCCGCCACCCATCGTTCGGGTGATACCCAGTAATCATCGGGGTTCTCCGGATGGCGGGAAGTTNNCCCGTCACGAATGAGATGGATGAATTTCACTTTGTGGTCGAAATAAGCTAAGATCTTATCAATATGACGGACATTACTGGGGGTTTTCTCACACCAGTGGGTAGCGCTTTTGGGGATGACATGGCTAAGTATGTAGCGATAGAGACGATCCATGCGCTCCGGTACATACTTCGGCGATCCTTCGTTTGAATTCCCGTTGTATTGCCAATTGGAGAAAACACCGGTTTCGGTGGGAAAGGCAAAGATTCGGGGATGTGCTGCCAAGATCGAAAGCAATAAACTGGTGCCGGTGCGGGCGCAACCACCGAGGATAATAGGGCAATCGGTAAACCGCTTTTGAGCCCGCGGCCTTCCCAAAGCGTTTATTAGCGGATTGGTGATCAGTCGTTTGAATGCATTATTCATGATAGTGTCGCTCTAACGATTCGATGAATTTATCAAAGGTGAAAACCTGTTCCACTCGTTTCCGTCCGGCCTCGCCCATTTTAAGACGTAGCGCACTATTTTCCACGAGCGACAATATTCCCTTTGCCAGTTGCGAGGCATCCTTTGGCGGCACTAAAATTCCGGTTTCATCGTCGATGACGATTTCCGGTACAGCGCCACTCTTACTGGCCACGAGCGGTAATTGCATGGCCATTGCCTCCAGCAAGGTATTTCCGAATGATTCCGCATAGGACGGAAAGGCTAAAAGATCCATTGCCGACATCATGCGTGGGACATCCTGACGAAAGCCGCTCAGGATCACCTCCTCCCGCAGACTTAGCTTTGAGATAAGCTCGCGCNNTCCATGACTGGCTCCGCCGACGATTAAAAAGCGCACTTTAGTCTTGGCTTCATCCTTAATCTGTTTTGCAGCGTGGAAAAATTCCCGATGTCCCTTTTTGGGTGTAAAGCGACCGACAATCCCGATCACCGCTGATTCTGCTTTGATCCCTAACTCTTTTCGAACTTCCGATGACTGATAATTTGTGGCATTGTATTTTTCGATCTCCAATCCATTGTGCAAGGTATATACTCTTTCCGGTTTAACCGGGCAGGTCTGAATAACGTTGTTGCGGATATAAGCGGAGATGGTCAGGACTTTGTCAAGACGGCTGTGGAGATAGCGATGAAAAATATCCTTTTTGTTTACGTTACTGGCCATTCGTTTGGTCAAAACCAATCGCGATTTAGATTTTTGTAGATGCATAGCCGGCACCAGCGACCACAGATCATGGGACAAATGGCTGTGAGCTACTTCAAAGCTCTCAGAACGAAGTAATTTGCCGATGTTATGAATGGCAGTAATAATTTGAAGATCGTTTTTCAAGAGGGGGACTGTCCTCAGATTTAACTTGCGGGCTTCACGTTCCAAAGGCGTGTTTGCTGCACAGAGGAGGGTAATGTCATGGCCTTTTTTGGCTAATTTGTGGGAAATTTTCAAGGTTTGCATTTCCAACCCGCCCCAGGAAGCTGAACCGCATGTCTGAAGGATGTTCATGGGAATTTAGTGTTAATAGTGTTAGAGTGCTCTGTTGTTCAAAGTGTTTGCGTGTTTTGGTGCTCAAAGTGTTTGAGTGCTTTTGCGTTTCAGATGGATACGATTGGAGTGTTGGAGTAATGAGGAAGTGCTATGTACTCCCCCTGAGGTACTGTCACTGATGCGTATTCAATTTCCATTACTCCATCCATCCAACGCTCCATCGCTCCAAGAGAACCCACTAAAACACTCAAACACCCGAACACTATGAGTAAAGTTTAGACTTTTACCAATTGCCGCAATACCGTCTGCAAAATACCACCATTCCGGTAGTAGTCGATTTCTACCTGAGTGTCCAGACGCACTTTTGCACTAAAAGTCGTTTCCACGCCGTCCTCGGTTCGGGCGGTTACCGTTACTTCTTTTCCGGGGGTGAGTCCCTGCGAAATTCCTTCAATGTCAAAAATTTCATTCCCGCTGATTCCCAGTTTCTCGGCATTGTCGCCTTCCAAAAACTGGAGCGGCAGGACGCCCATACCAATCAGGTTGCTGCGGTGAATTCGCTCGAAGCTCTCTGCGATCACTGCGTGAATGCCTAACAGGCGCGTTCCCTTGGCGGCCCAATCCCGGCTGCTGCCGGTGCCGTATTCTTTTCCGGCAATCACAATTAAGGACGTCCCGTCCTGCTGATAGCGCATGCAGGCATCGTAAATGTACATCTGTTCGCCGGTAGGGAAGTAGATGGTATAACCGCCTTCCACTCCGGGCACCAGTTTATTTTGGATACGAATGTTGCCAAACGTGCCACGCATCATTACTTCATGATTGCCACGGCGCGAGCCGTAGGAATTAAAATCTTTGCGTTCGACTCCGTGTTCTATCAGATATTTCCCGGCCGGACTGTCAACCGGAATGGCGCCGGCGGGCGAAATGTGGTCGGTGGTGACCGTATCACCCAGCAAGGCGATTACCCGCGCCTCGTGAATATCCTTTACCGATTTGGGCTCTAGTCCCATGTCAGCAAAAAAGGGCGGCTTTTTGATATAGGTTGACTTTTCATCCCAGTCATAGATTTCGCTCTTACCGTTTCGAAGCGCACGCCAGTTTTCATCACCTTGATAAACCTGTGCGTATTTTTCAGTAAACATGTCCGGGGAGAGGGATTTTTTCACCGTTTCCAGAATTTCCTGCTGTGTGGGCCAGATGTCTTTCAGATAAACCGGATTTCCATCTTTATCCTGACCGAGCGGGTCACTATCTAAATTGATATCGACGGTGCCAGCCAGCGCAAAAGCGACCACCAGTGGGGGAGAGGCCAGATAATTGGCGCGGACGGTGGGATGAATACGTCCTTCAAAGTTGCGGTTTCCACTTAAAACAGCTGCCGCTACCAG
>JABAHQ010005709.1_pt6 | contig 15272 bp, 16 predicted proteins | sample 7062091 | NCBI WGS metagenome assembly JABAHQ01 (sample SAMN14534359, study PRJNA622989) | marine sediment metagenome | biome: marine biome [ENVO:00000428]; feature: marine pelagic biome [ENVO:01000023]; material: deep marine sediment [ENVO:00002113] | place: India: Gulf of Kutch | collected...
GCCGAGCTCGGAGAGGTGACCGAGGAGGAGAAGATCGCCGTCTCCCAACAGAGCTACGAGCGAGCGGCGGAGCTCCGTGACCGACGTAGAGGCCTGATGGAGAATCTGGGGAGGCTGGAGACGGAGTTCCGCGAGTATGAGGGCGTGGTCACCGAAACCGACATCGCCGAAATGGTCTCCTCTTGGACCGGGGTCCCCGTGGGCCACATGACCGAGGAGGAGTCACAGCGGGTCATCTCCATGGAGGAGAAGATCCACGAGCGATACGTCGATCAGCAGGAGGCGGTGATCTCGGTGGCCCGCTCCATCCGCCGAGCCTACGCCGGGGTAAAGGATCCCAAGCGGCCGATTGCCTCGTTCCTCTTCTTAGGACCGACGGGCGTGGGGAAGACCTATCTGGCCAAGATACTCGCCCAGTTCCTCTTCGGCGACGAGGAGGCATTGGTTAGGATCGACATGTCGGAATACATGGAGCGGTTCTCCGTCTCGCGGCTCATCGGGGCCCCGCCGGGATATGTGGGGTATGAGGAGGCCGGGGAGCTGACCGAGGCCGTTCGCCACCGGCCCTATTCGGTGATCCTCTTCGACGAGATCGAGAAAGCCCATCGCGACGTGTTCAACATCCTCCTCCAGGTAATGGACGATGGGGTTCTCACCGATAGCCAGGGGCGGAGGGTTGACTTCCGCAACACCGTCCTGATCATGACCAGCAACCTGGGCGGAAAGCTGATCACCGATCGAAGCACCCTCGGCTTCGGAGCGGAGGAGGTGGACTCCGAGCTCTCCTACCGGGAGATGAAGTCCCGGGTGATGAGCGAGGTCCGGGAGACCTTCCGGCCCGAGTTTCTGAATAGATTGGACGATACGATCGTCTTCCACCAGCTCACCCAGGAGGACGTCTACGCCATCACCGAGCTGATGATTGAGGAGCTGCGCGAGCGCTTGGAGGATCGACGGATCGAAATCGAGCTCACCCAGGGGGCGAAGGATCTCCTGGTCAAGGAGGGCTATGACCCCAAATATGGGGCGCGCCCCTTGCGGCGGACGATCGAACGGCTGGTGGAAAACGCCATCTCCGATCGGATCCTCGAGGGGAAGTTCGAGCGGGGAGACGTGATCGAGATCGACGCCCGGGAGGGGGAGATGAGGTTCACCAAGAAGGCTCCGGCGCAGGTCCGTTAATGAAAAAGCTCCTCTACCGTTGCCGCCAGTGCGGCTTCCACTCGCCGCAGTGGCTGGGACGGTGTCCCACTTGCGGCGAGTGGGAGAGCTTCGAGCGGGTCGACGGAGGAAAGCCCGAAACCCCACGGATGAAGCCGAAGCCGCTTGCCGAGATTGAGCTGGCCCAAGGCGGGCGCTGGCCGACGGGGATGGGGGAGTTCGACAGGATCCTGGGGGGCGGGGTGATCGCCGGCTCGGTAGTCCTGATCGGCGGGGAGCCGGGAGTGGGCAAATCAACCCTCCTCCTTCAAGTGGCCGATCATCTAGCTCGATCGAGCAAGCCCGTCCTCTATATCTCGGGGGAAGAGTCCCCCGCCCAGGTGAAGCTCCGCGCCAGTCGCCTCCGTCTAGGGGCTTTGAAGAAACTGCTCATCTTTAGCGAGCAGCACCTGGAGTTGATCGAGCGCGAAGTCCGCGAGCTCCGGCCAGGGGCACTGGTGGTCGACTCGATCCAGTCAACCTTTCCACCGGGGGAGAAGGCCGGGGAGCCGGGGAGCCCCCATCAGGTGGGGGCCGCCGCCTTCGCCCTCTCTCAACTGGCCCGGGAGCTGGAGCTCCCGGTTTTCTTGATCGGCCACATCACTAAAAGCGGGGAATTTGCGGGGCCGAAGGCTATAGAACATCTGGTNNGGGAAAGCTCCGTCCGGCTGCTCCGCGCGGTAAAAAACCGCTACGGCTCTTGTGAGGAGATCGGGCTCTTCCAGATGGGCGCGGAGGGCTTGGAGGAGGTCACCAATCCCTCCAAGCTGTTCACCACCCGTACCACCCAGCCGAAGCCCGGCTCGGTGATCGTTCCTTCACTGGAGGGGACCCGCCCGATCCTGGTCGAGGTCCAAGCCCTCGTCGCCGGAAACCGCTATGGATCGGGCTACCCGCAGCGACGCTCCACCGGCTTGGACTATAACCGAGTGGCCCTGCTTCTGGCGGTTATCGAAAAGCGATTGAGCATCCACCTCGGCGGAGAGGATATCTACCTCAACACCGCCGGGGGGCTCACCATTCGGGAGACGGCGGCCGATTTGGGGGTGACCGCTGCCGTGGTGTCGAGCTTCAAAGACCGCCCGATCGATCAGGGGATGGTAGTAGTGGGAGAGGTGAGCCTGGCCGGGGAGATCCGGCCGATCAAGCGCCTCAAGGAGAGGCTGAACGAGGCGGAGAAGTTAGGTTGCCGCAAGGCGGTGATCCCTCCTGGTGCTAAGCTTGGGGAATCGGGCCTGGAGCTTCTTCCGGCCGGGGACGTGGAGGAGGCGATGGAGGTGCTCTTCCCTTGAGCGATGCCCTTTTAGAAGTCCTGCAGCAGGTCGCCCCGGGGACCCCCCTGCGCGAGGCGCTCGATTCGATTATCGAGCTCGGGAGGGGGGGACTGATCGTGATCACCGATGAGGAGAGGGCCCAGGAGGTCGTCCAGAGCGGCTTTCTCCTCGACACGGAGTTCACCCCCCAGCGACTGAGCGAGCTGGCCAAGATGGACCGCGCGGTAGTCCTCGATCCTAGCCTAAAGAAGATCATCTATGCCAATGCCTTTCTCGTCCCCGACCCGACAATCCCCTCGGAGGAGACGGGCACGAGACACCTGACCGCCGAGCGGGTGGCCAAGCAGCTCGATGTCCCGGTGGTCGCCATCTCCGCTGCGCTGGGCCATGTCACCATCTACTACGGCGAGCTGAAGTACGTCCTCCACGATATCCCGACGATCATCTCCCGGGTCAACCAAGCGCTGCGGATTTTGGAGCAGTATCGGGGCACTTTCGATGAATTATTGGGAGAGCTGACCCTGCTGGAGTTCGAGGGGCGGGTCTTCCCCTCCCATCTGGCGAACGTGATTCAATTGATCGTCCAGATGTTGGAGGTCGAAGGGGAGATTCGACCCTGGTTCGTCGAACTGGGGACGGAAAGGGAGATGGTGGAACTCCTCCTGGAGTGGATGATGCTCAACGTCGAGGAGACCTTCGAGCTTCTGGTGCGGGACTTTCAGGTGAATCAGCGGCGGAGCGAGGAGATCTCCGCCGAGATCCGCGCCCTGCCCACCGAAGAACTCCTCTCCTCCGAGCGGATCATGGAGATCCTGGGGCATGAAGGTGGGGAGGAGACGCTGGACACGGCAATTCCCTCCCGAGGCTTTCGGGTCCTCTCCGAGGTCCCTCGGCTCCCCTTATCGGTGATCGAGGAGCTGGTAGAGGAGTTCGGGACCCTGCAAAGCCTGCTCAGCGCTTCGGAGGAGGAGTTGATGCGGATCAAGGGAGTGGCCAAGGTGCGGGCCAGGGCGATCAAGTCCCGCCTGGAGCGCCTCAAGCGCCGGTTGAGCGTTCCCGAGGCCCGGTGAACATGTCCGAGGAGCTGGAGAAGCTGCGGGCGGCAGCCGCGCATATTCAAAGCAAGCTTGAGCTCGAACCGCAGGTGGCCCTGATCCTCGGCTCGGGCCTGTCCAGTTCGCTTACCGACGTGGAAGAAGGGCGGAACATTCCCTTTGATGAGATCCCTTACTTCCCCTCCTCGACCGTCGTGGGCCATGCCGGAGAGCTGTGCGGGGGGCGACTGGAGGGGCAGGAGGTCTTGATCCAGAAGGGGCGGGTCCACTACTACGAAGGCTACTCCATGGGCGAGGTCGCTTTCCCGGTAAGATTGATGAAGCTGATCGGAATTGAACGCCTGTTTATCACCAACGCCGCCGGGGCGATCAACGAGGGTTTCTCCCCTGGCGATCTAGTCTTGATCGAGGATCACCTTAACCTGATCCCGGACAACCCCTTGCGCGGGGAGAACCTGGAGGAGCTCGGCCCGCGGTTTCCCAACCTCGGCGAGGCCTACAGTCCGAGGCTGAGGGAGATCGCCGTCCGGGCGGCGATCAAGGAGGGGCTGGAGTTGAAGGGGGGGGTTTACCTGGCGGCGCCGGGGCCGATGTATGAGACCCCGGCGGAGATCCAGGCTTACAAGAGGCTCGGGGCAGACCTGGTCGGAATGTCCACCGTCCCGGAGGTGATCGCGGCGGCCCACTGCGGACTGGAGGTCTTGGGGATCTCCTGCGTGACGAACATGGCCGCCGGAATCGGGCGCTCCAAGCCGACCCACGAGGAGGTCCTGGAGGTTACGTCAAAGCGAGGGGAGGATCTGATCCGCCTGGTCCGGGCGATCTTACGAGAGATATAGTCCAGCCAGGCCCAATAGCGCCAGATTGGCGAAGGACAGAATAAGGGCAAGCGCCCTGGCCCAAACTCGCTTGCTGTCGACAGTCAGTTTGACCCTGGAACAGGTGAAGCGAGATAATTTCAACCGCCAAAGGAAACGGAGGAGAAGGAGGCAAGATGCACAAGAAGCTCTTCATCCCCGGTCCGACTGAAGTCCGGCCCGAAATTCTACACCAGATGGCCCGGCCGATGATCGGCCACCGGTCGAAAGAGTTCTCCCAGCTTCTCGGGGAGGTCACCCCCAAGGTGCAAAAACTTCTTTACACCCAGAATCATGTGTTCATGTCCACCTCCAGCTCCACGGGGATGATGGAGGGGGCGGTAAGAAACTGCGTGGCCCAACGCTGCCTAAATTGCGTGTTGGGGGCCTTCAGCAAGAGATGGCACGAGATCGCCCTCGCTAACGGAAAGGAGGCTGACGCCCTGGAGGTCGAATGGGGCCAGGCGATCCTCCCGGAGATGATCGATGAGCGCCTGGCGACCGGAAAATACGACGCAATCGCGCTGGTCCACAACGAGACCTCCACGGGGGTGATGAATCCCCTGGAGGAAATAGCCGCGGTGCTGCGCAAATACCCCGAGGTAACCTTCATGGTCGATGCCGTCTCCTCCATGGCCGGTGCCAAGATCGAGGTGGACCGGCTAGGAATTGACGTGATCCTCGCCGGGGTGCAGAAGGCATTTGCCCTCCCTCCGGGGCTCACGGTGGTCGCGGTGAGCGAGAAGGCCCTCAAAAAAGCTGAGCAAGTCCCCGATCGCGGCTACTACTTCGACTTCCTCGTCTTCAAGCGCTATCTGGACGATCGCCAGCAGACCCCGACCACCGCCANNNNCCGCCACCATCTCCCATCTCTACGCCCTGAATAAGCAGATGGACGATATATTCGCCGAGGGGTTGGAAAACAGGTTCGCTCGGCATAGGGAGATGGCCGACCTTGTCAGATCATGGGCTAAAGAAAACTTTGCTCTGTTCGCCCCGCCGGGGTATGAGTCAGACACCGTGACCGCCATTAAAAACACAAGACAGATCAATGTCGCCCGGCTCACCGAGGAATTGGGCCAGCGAGGGGCAATGATCTCCAATGGATACGGCAAGTTGAAGGAGCAGACCTTCAGGATTGGCCACATGGGCGATCTAAAGCTCGGGGATATCGAGGAACTCTTGGGCTGGATTGATGAGCTCATCGCCGCCCAAGTCCGAGCGTAAGGAGGGGAGAATGAAGGTTTTGGTGAGCGACTCCATCGCCGAGGAAGGGATCAAAAGACTAAGGGAATCAGGGTTCGAGGTCGATGTAAAGACCGGCCTTGCGCCCCAAGAGCTGCTCCAGGCCATCCCGGAGTATGACGGCTTGATCGTCCGCTCAGCGACCAAGGTGACCAGCGAGGTGATCGCGGCGGCGCAGAACCTGAAGGCGGTCGGGCGGGCAGGGATCGGCCTGGACAACATCGACGTTGAGGCAGCCAAGGAGCGGGGGATTAAGATCATGAATACGCCGGGGGCGACGACCATCTCGGTAGCCGAGCTGACCATCGGACAGATGCTGGCCCTCGCCCGGCATATCCCCCAGGCGACCGCCTCGCTGAAGGCCGGCAAGTGGGAGAAGAAGAAGTTCATGGGAACCGAACTCTACGGGAAAACGCTGGGGATCATCGGCGTGGGCAAGATCGGACGGGAGGTGGCCAAGCGGGCCTCGGGGATGGGGATGGACCTGGTGGGCTATGACCCCTACGTCCGCGAGGCGGAGGTCCGCGACCTGGGGCTGAAACTCCTCCCTCTGGAGGACCTCTTGCCATATTCTGACTACATCACGATCCACATCCCCCTAACCGCGGAGACGAAGCACCTCCTGAGCGAGCGGGCGTTTGCCCTGATGAAGGAGGGCGCCCGGTTGGTCAACTGCGCCCGCGGTGGGGTGGTCGATGAACAAGCGCTGTACGATGCCCTACTAAGCGGGAAGGTCGCCGGGGCAGCCCTTGACGTCTTCGAAGAGGAGCCGCCGCAGGACAACCCCCTGCTGCAATTGGACAGCGTCATCGCCACCCCCCATCTCGGCGCGCAAGCTTTGGAAGGTCAGGTCCGCTCCGGTGCAGAGATCGCGGAGAAGTTGATCGCCGCGCTGCGCAGGTAAGATGGCCGAGATCTTCCCCTTTCGCGGGATCAGGTATAACCCCGAGCGGGTGGACCTCTCCCAGGTCGTCACTCAACCCTACGACAAGATTTCCGCCGAGATGCAGGAGGAGTATTACCGGCGCAGCCCATACAACATCGTCCGGATCATCCTCAACCGGGAGCCCGGGGAGCGGCGCTACAAGCAGGCCGAGGAGAACCTGGCCCGCTGGCTGAACGAGGGGATCTTGATCCGCGACCCCCGTCCAGCGATCTATGCTTACTACCAAGATTACGGGCAGGAGAGAGGCCAACGACTGACGCGGAAGGGCTTCGTGGCCCTATTCAAGCTATCGGAATACGGCGAGAAGATCCTTCCCCACGAGCGGACGCTCCAAAAGCCCAAGGAAGACCGGATGAACCTGATGCGGGCCACCCGGGCCAACCTGGGCCAGGTCTTCGTCCTTTACTCCGATCCGGATCTCGCGGTCAATCGGGTCTTGGACGGGGCAATCTTAAACCAACAGCCGCTTCAGGCCACCGATAGCTTCGACCCCGGTGCGGCCCACCGCCTTTGGCCGATTCAGGCTGAGACCGTGCTGGAGGAGATCGCGAAGGAGATGCAGGATAAGACATTATTCATTGCCGATGGCCACCATCGCTACGAGACGGCCCTGGCCTATCGCGACGAGATGAGAGCTGAACGGAGCGAAGCTGGCGGCCCGGAGAGCTATGAGAACGTAATGCTGACCTTTGTCAACATGGACGATCGTGGCTTGACCATCTTCCCCGCCCACCGGCTGATCCATGAACTGGGGGCCCCAGATCCAGCCAGGCTGGAGCAAGGGTTATCAAAATACTTCCAACTGGACCGGATCGCGCTTCCCCAGCGGGAGCGGCTGATAGAGGCGCTCAGGGAGAAAGGGGCCGCCGGCCAGCATGCCTTTGGGCTCTATCTGCATGGTTTCAAGAATTACTACCTCCTCACCCTGAACGCTGAATCGGTGATGGACGAGCTGGTCCCGGACCGCGGCCTGGAGTGGCGCCGATTAGATGTGACCATCTGCCACTCGTTGTTGTTGGACAAAGTCCTCGGCATCGCCGCCCACACGGTGGAGGAGCGGGTCGACTACCGTCGCAGCGCTTCGGAGGCACTGGACTTAGTGGGGGAAGGTGAGGAGGCCGCGGCGGTCCTCCTTAATCCGACAAAACCTGAGGAGGTCCGCCAGGTTGCCCGAACCGGCGAGCGGATGCCCCAAAAATCGACCGACTTCTATCCCAAGATGCTCACCGGTTTGGTCCTAAACAGGCTTTGTTATGGCCGGGATTGATGCGCCTATCGCGCCCGGCGGATTACCAAGGGGATTTAACAGGGCCGGCCGGTTGACAAGTGCACATTTGTGTACTATAATGGTGTTGTGGTTGAGACGGCGGACCTGACCGAGAGACAGTACCAGATACTCAAATTCATCGCCGAGCTGGTCGAGGAGCGGGGGCTACCTCCGACCATCAGGGAGATCGGCGCGCGGTTTTCCATCTCCTCCACCGCCGGGGTCAGGAGGCACCTGGAGGCCCTGGAGCGGAAGGGGTACCTCCGCAGGCGTGGGGCGCGGGCTCGGGGGCTCGAATTGGTGAGGGAGAAGGCCGGACACCTATTCCGCAAGGGGGAGATCCCTGTGGTGGGCCGGGTGGCCGCCGGCCGGCCGATCCTCGCGGTGGAGAATATCGAAGATCTGATCTCGCTAGAGAAGCTATTCCCCGCTGAGGAGCACTTCGCCCTCCGGATCGAGGGAGACAGCATGATCGATGCGGGAATTCTTGATCGGGATATCGTGATCGTCCGGCGGCAGCCAACCGCGGATATTGGGGATATCGTGGTGGCGCTGCTGGAGGAGGAGGCCACGGTCAAACAGCTGGCCATGCTCGAGGGAAAACTCCATCTGAGACCGGCCAACCCTCGGTATGAGCCGATCCCGGCTGAGCATGTCGAAATCGTGGGAAAGGTTGTGGGGCTCATTCGAAGGCTGCGATAATCCTCTCACCACCGGGGCAAGGGGGCACCGGGACCGGTTCCGGATACGGCAGTGGTGCCCCCTGGCTCTTTTCGATCTTCCGATTTATTTGAGTGATCCTTCCATCGCGGGCCTTGCCTGGTGCGGCAAGGATTTGACTCTCTCTAATATATTAAGTACAAAAGCTCAGGAGTTATGGATTTGTCTTCGCCGGCCGGCAAGGCTCCCCCGAAGCCGGTCAAGTTAGGCTGTAAACGTAGTCTAAATGGGCATTCTAACCATGCCGGCCCAGGTGCTCGAAGGGAGAGAGGCGAGGCGCAAAAGCCATGGGAATTGATCTGGGGAAGAGGAGGCTCGGCGTCCTCATGGGCGGCCTCTCCGGAGAACGCGAGGTCTCCCTGAGCTCGGGGGAGAACGTCTATCAAGCTCTAAAAAATGCGTCCTATAACGTGACCAGGATTGAGATCTCCTCGGCCGACCAGCTCATCCCCCGGCTCGGTGAACTGGAGCTTGTCTTCATCTGTCTCCACGGCTGGATAGGCGAGGACGGAACAGTCCAGGCCTTGCTCGATGTGCTCAACAAACCATATACCGGTTCACCGGCCCTGGCGTGCCGCCGGGCAATGGACAAGCTGCTCGCCAAGGAGGCCTTCGCCAAGGCAAGGCTTCCTACTCCATGTTACATGTATCTGGATGATCCCCATCGCCCAGGGGAGGCAATTGAAGCCGCGAAGCGGTTTGGCTTTCCCCTGGTGGTCAAGCCTCGCGCCGAGGGCTCGAGCCTCGGAGTGCGGATCGTCCGGGCTCCCGAGGAACTGGAAGGTGCCCTCCGAGAGACGATGGAGAGATTCGGCGAAGCCTTCATTGAGCAGTTCACCTCAGGAAAGGAGATCACCGCAGGGATTTTGAGGATCGACCAAGAGGACCGCGCTCTCCCGCTGATCGAGCTCCGTCCCCGGCGCGAGTTTTACAACTATGAAGCCAAATACACTCCTGGTGCCACCGAGTTCATCATTCCGGCGGACTTGGACAAGGAGACCGCCCAGACCATCCAGAAGCTGGCCCTGGCGGCCCACCGCGCGTTGGGCTGTTTCGGCTTTTCGCGGGTCGACCTCCGGGTGACCGAGGAGGGGCAGCCCTACATCTTGGAGGTCAACACCGTCCCCGGGATGACCGAGACAAGCGACTTGCCTCAGGCGGCCCAGGCGGCGGGAATCTCGTTCGAAAATTTAGTAGACTGTATGTGCAAAACTGCACTGGAGAAGGAGGGAAAATATGCCCGAAGTATCAGCTAGAGCAGGGCGAGTCCCGCCCTCGCCGATCCGAAGACTGGTGCCGTTTGCCGAACAGGCGAACCGCGCCGGCAAGAAGGTCTACCACCTGAATATCGGCCAGCCGGACATTCCCACGCCCCGGGAATTCCTGGAGGGTTATCAAAACCTACCGGAGGTCCTGGCCTACAGCCCCTCCCGCGGCATGGAGGAGGCCCTGGAGGCCCTTATCCACTACTACCGCCGCTTCGGGATCGAGCTGGACAAGGAAGAGCTACTAATTACCGTCGGGGGAAGCGAGGCGGTGACCTTCACCATGCTCGCCGCACTCGACCCCGGGGAGGAGATCATCATCCCCGAGCCGTTCTACGGCCCCTACAATGGCTATGCCGAAATCGCCGGTATCAAGATCCTCCCCCTGACCACCAGGGCTTCGGAGGGCTTTCGCCTTCCCGCAAGGAGGGAGATCGAGCAGGTGATCACCCCTAAGACTCGGGCTATCCTCATTACCAATCCCGGCAACCCCACCGGCGTAGTCTACACCGCGGAGGAACTGGAACTGCTTCGCGAGATAGCCACAAGATACGATCTCTTTCTTATCTCGGATGAGGTCTATCGCGAGTTCGCTTACGGCGGGCTGGAACATAGAAGCATCCTCCAGCTCCCCGGGCTGGAGGAGCACGCCATCCTGGTCGACAGCATATCCAAGCGGTTCAGCGCCTGTGGGGCGCGGATTGGGGCGCTGGCCAGCCGCAACCAGGATCTCATAAATGCGGCGATGAAGCTGGCCCAGACAAGGCTCTCCCCTCCGACCGCCGGCCAGTTGGGGTTAATCCACTATTTGAATTCGCCGGCCTACCCGGGCCAGACCGATCAGATGATCGAAGAATTCCGGCGCCGTCGCGACCTGCTCTACGAGATGCTCTCAAAAATTCCCGGCGTCAGGTGCAGTAAACCCCAGGGGGCTTTCTACATCATGGCAAAACTCCCCGTGGCCGACGCGGAGAGGTTCTCCAAATGGCTCCTCGCTGACTTCGACGGGGATGGGGAGACGGTGATGCTCGCCCCCGGGGAGGGGTTTTACCGGTCCCCCAATCTGGGCCGCGATGAGGTCCGGATCGCCTATGTTCTCAACCAGGAAGAGCTCAAACGGGCGCTCCGGTTGCTTCGCCAGGCCTTGTCCGAGTATGCCGCGCTGGGAGAGCGAGAGGAGGTGGCCAGCCGCGCTTGAGCAAGCGACGTCTTGACCTGCTGCTGGAGGAGCGGGGCCTTTGTCGGAGCCGCTCCCAGGCTCACCGAGAGATTCGGGCGGGGAAAGTCCTCGTGAATGGATCAGTGGTCGATAAGCCAGGGAGTAAGGTTTCGGAGATGGCCAGGATCGAGCTTCAGGAGGCTCTAAGGTACGTCAGCCGCGGAGGGCTCAAACTGGAATGGGCGCTCCGCACCTTCCAAATTGATGTTCGAGGAAAGACCGCCCTGGATATCGGGGCTTCCGCCGGGGGGTTCACCGACTGCCTCCTGCAACACGGGGCCTTGCAAGTCTTTTCAGTCGACGTGGGCTACGGACAGTTGGATTGGAAACTGAGACAGGATGAGCGAGTCGCGGTTCTGGAGAGAACGAACGCTCGATATCTCCAAGCGGAGGATATTGGGGAACGGGTCGATCTGGCAACGATCGACGTCTCCTTCATCTCCTTGAAAAAGATACTCCCACCGGTGGCAGCGATTGTGGAGCAGGGCGGGGATATCATCCCGCTGGTGAAGCCCCAATTCGAGGCGGGGCGGGGAAAGGCCCAGCAGGGAGTGGTCCGCGACCCCCGGGTCCAGGCGCAGGTGCTAGAAGAGTTGAGCCGGTTCATCCGGGAGGAGTTGGGGTGCTCCATTCTCGGCGCTACCTTCTCCCCGATCACCGGGCCTAAAGGGAATATCGAGTTTTTCCTCCATCTAGGAAATGCACCAGGGAAATCCAAGCAATTCGATAGCGACGAAGTTGTACAAGAGGCCCGTCTGGCATTGCTCCGTTGACGGAAGTGTCCGGTTCGTACACAATGAACTTGAGGATCGATTGAGGGGGGATGGCGATGGCTAAAGTCGTCTTTGATATTGAAAGCGTCGGTTTTCCGTTGGAAAGCTTCGATGAGGCGCAGCAGGAATACCTGATGAAGTTCGTCGAGGAGGAGGCCGAGGAGAAGCGGCAGCAGAGGCTGGAGAAGGCCATTCAGGAGCTCAACTTCAGTCCCTTGACCGCGCAGGTCGTGGCCATCGCACTGCTCAATGTGGAATCCAACCGAGGCCGCGTTTACTATCAAGCAGAGGCGCAGGAAAGCTGGGTTTCAGAAGATGGCCAAGTGGAGTTTGAGGCAGGGAATGAGCGAGAGATCCTGGAGCGGTTCTGGGAGACTATCAAGCCCTATGAACAGTTCATTACCTTCAACGGTCGCGGATTTGACTGTCCGTTCCTGATGATCCGATCGGCGATCCACGGGATAAAGCCGACGCGAAACTTGATGCCCCATCGTTACAAACCGCGGATCCATTGCGACCTTCTTGATCAGTTGACCTTCTATCGGGCGGTGCGGCGGCCATTCAACCTGGACTTCTATTGCAAAGCCTTCGGCATCGACAGCCCGAAGAGCTATGGTATCACGGGCCTGGATATGAACACTCTCTTCGAAGAGGGCAGGTACCGGGAGATCGCGCAGTACTGTCTACTTGATGTAGTCGCGACCGCTGAATTGTATCGCCGCTGGGAACCGTTCCTCCTGGTTGGACCGTAGGACGGTGCTCGTCATCGGGCTGACCGGGGGGATCGCCAGCGGGAAGAGCCTGGTGGCACGGGAGTTGGCAAAAAAACCGGGCGTTGCCGTCGTTGACATCGATAAGCTCGCCTGGCAAGTCTATCGTCCCGGGTCTCACACCTACCGCAAGTTGGTGAGACACTTCGGCAAGGAGATTCTCGGGCCTGATGGGGAGATCGATCGGAAGCGCCTCGGGGAGATCGTCTTCCGCGACCCTCGGGAGCTTCAATTTGTGGATGAGACCGTCCATCCCGCGGTCACCGCCGAAGTTAGGAAGCTGGTGAGGAAACACCGCGAGCAGGGGACAAAGGTTTTGATCCTGGAGGCAGCCCTGTTGCTGGAATCAAGGCACGTGGACCGAAGGCTGTTCGACTACATCGTGGCCCTCAAGGTAGATCGCGCGGAGCAGCTCCGCCGCCTCCAGGAGCGGGACGGGCTCACCCGGGAGGAGGCCGGGCGGCGAGCCGGCTCCCAAGATCGCAAAAGGCTGGAGGAGGCCGACTACACCATCGAGACCTCCGGGACCCCCGGGGAGACGGTGGCCCGGGCGGAGGAGCTATTCGCCTCGCTCATGGAGAGCGATTAGAATGAGAGCAGGGTGAGCCGAGCATGGCCGTATTGGAGAATCCTTATATCCAGGCGCTTTTGATCTTGCTCTTCTCCCTGGGGCTGGCCAAGGGGGTCGATCTTCTGTTCACCCGGTTCCTGGTCCGGCTGGCCTCCCGCACTAAGACCATCATCGATGAGCAACTGATCGGGGTCCTCCATCGCCCCATCTTCTACAGCATCATCCTCGGGGGAACCTATGCGGCCATCGCCCGGTTCACCCTCCCGGAGAAGGCCGTCTTCTACCTGGGAGGCCTGCTCCAGTCGCTTGCCCTGCTCATCTGGGGCTGGGCCGTGCTTCGGATCACCCTGCTCTTAATCAGGGCCATGGAGAGGCGGTCGCGGGAGAAGGAGCTGCTCCGGAGGCGGTTTACCCCACTGCTGGAGAACCTGGCCAAGATCGTGGTCTTCGTGGTGGCCCTGATCATCCTCCTTTCCATCTGGGGGATTTCGGTGACCGCGCTGCTGGCCTCGGCGGGGATAGCGGGGATCGTCATCGGATTCGCCGCCCGGGATATCCTGGCCAACTTCTTCGGCGGGCTGTTCGTCCTGGCCGACAGCCCTTACAAGATCGGGGATTACATTTTACTAGATACCGGGGAGAGGGGGATGGTGACCGATATCGGCCTCCGTAGCACCAGGATCAAGACGAGGGACGACATCGAGATCACCATCCCCAACGCCCAGATTGCCAATTCCAAGATCGTCAACGAGAGCGGTCCCCAGGAGAAGACGCGGGTCCGCGTCCGGGTCGGGGTGGCCTACGGCTCGGACATCGACCAGGTCCGGGCCGCTCTATACGAGATCGCAGCGGAAAACGAACACGTCTCCCCGGAGCCGGAGCCGCGGGTCCGCTTCCGCGAGTTCGGGGATTTTTCGCTAAATTTCGAGCTGCTCTGCTGGATCGAGGCCCCCCTGGCCAAGGGCCGCGTCCTGGATCAACTCCATACCGCCATCTACAAACGGTTCGCCGAACAGGGAGTGGTGATCCCCTTCCCCCAGCGCGATCTTTACATAAAAGAACTGCCACCGCGGGAGGAGTGATGTTGGAGAAAAAGACCTGGAAGAAGGCCCGCGAGGAGTTCAAGCGGGCCAAGGTGGCCCTCGTCCCGGTGGGAAGCATTGAACAGCACGGCCCCCATCTCCCGCTGGGAACGGATTTTTTAGCGGCAAGAGACCTGGCGGAGGCAGCAGCCGCCCAGACGGGGGCGATCTGTACTCCAGCGATCCCGGTCGGCCTCTCCGAGCACCACCGCCAGTTCTGGGGGACGCTGTGGGTCGCAGCGGAGCACTTCCGCGGCTTCTTGCGGGGAGTCGCCGCCAGTCTTGCCTATCATGGGATCGAAAAGATCGTCTATGTCAACGGCCACGGGGGAAACAACGCCGCGCTCCAGGAGGTCTGTCGGGAACTCCGCCATGAGGGGATTTTCTCCCTGGTCTGGCAATGGTGGCACTCGGTGGCCGAGCTCTCCGCGGAGCTCTTTCCCCAGGCCGGCTCCCACGCCGGCGAGGTGGAGACCTCGATGATGCTCCAGATCGCCGGGGAGCTGGTTGACAGGCGGGCAGTGGAGGGGGCCGCCGAAGGGGCCGCGCCCCAATGGGGTCTTCGTAAGTTCGGAACTGAGGTGAGCTTCGATACGGTCGATTTCTCCGGGAACGGGGCGACCGGCGACCCCAGGCGGGCGACGGAGGAGGCCGGAGAGAAGCTCTATCGCGCGGCCCTGGCGGAGTTGGTGGGCCTGGTGGAGTGGCTGGAGAGCCTCCCGGAAGATGAGCTCCGGGCGAAGGGGCACCTGTCCTGATTTTGCCCTGGGGCCCCGATGGCCTAAGATGAGGAAGGAGGTAGGACTATGGGTCCGACGTTGATCTTTATCATTGCCGTAATCGTGCTCTTCCTGCTGAGCGCGATCAAGATCGTGCGGGAGTACGAGCGGGGAGTGATCTTCCGGTTGGGCCGGTTGGTGGGGGCGAAGGGGCCCGGGCTATTCTTGATCATCCCCATCGTGGATAAGATGGTCAAGATCTCCCTGCGGGTGGTGACTATGGACGTCCCGCCCCAGGAGGTGATCACC
>JABAHQ010011136.1_pt1 | contig 15272 bp, 16 predicted proteins | sample 7062091 | NCBI WGS metagenome assembly JABAHQ01 (sample SAMN14534359, study PRJNA622989) | marine sediment metagenome | biome: marine biome [ENVO:00000428]; feature: marine pelagic biome [ENVO:01000023]; material: deep marine sediment [ENVO:00002113] | place: India: Gulf of Kutch | collected...
GCGAAGGGTTCGTCCAGCAGGATGAAGGCCGGTTCCACGGCGAGTGCACGGGCGATCTCGGCGCGCCGGCGTTCACCGCCGGACAGGCTCATGCCGAGGCTGTTGCGGATGTGGCTGATGTGGAACTCGCGCAGCAGCGACTCCATGCGTTCCTCGCGCTCGACCTTCGTGAGGTCGCTGCGTGTCTGCAGGATCGCCATCAGGTTCTGTGCCACGGTCAGGCGGCGGAAAACCGAGGCTTCCTGGGGAAGGTAACCCACGCCGGCCCGGGCCCGGCCATGCATGGGCAGGTGGGTGATGTCGCGGTCGTCGATGCGGATGCGTCCGCGGTCATGGGGAACCAGGCCGACGATCATGTAGAAGCAGGTGGTCTTGCCGGCGCCGTTGGGGCCGAGCAGGCCGGCAATCTGCCCACTCTGGATGGTGAGCGAGACATCCATCACCACCGGGTGGCGACGATAGCTCTTGGCAAGGTTGAGGGCTTCCAGTGTGGCCATGGGGCTACTCAGTTGCTGTTGTCGTCGCCGTCGCGGTTCGGCTGGATGGTCATCTCGACCCGATCACTGTCATCCTCTCCCGAACTGGAGGCGGTTACCACACGTTCGGTCAGGTTGTACACGATCCGGTTGCCGCGGAAGGTATCGCCCTGTTGCCGGATCAGGGCGTTGCGCTCAAAGGTGATGCGGTCTTCATCGGCCGCGTAGGTGATGGTATTGCCTTCCGCGTAGACAGCCGGTCCCTGCCGGGTTTCTGGTTGCTTGTAGGTGGCCGGCGTGCCGGTAGCCTCCATCCGGTTGAGGCTCTTCTGGCCACCGCGATGGAGGATAACCCTGTCCGCAGTGAGTACGGCTTCGCCCTGGGTGACCCGGACATTGCCGGTGTAGGTGGCGGTATCATTCTGATCGTCCAGCCGGGCGCTGTCGGACTCAACCCTGATGGGTCTGTCCGAGTCGAGGTCAAACGCGTACAGGGGGGCTGTGAGTGCTGCCGTCAGCAGACCTGCCAGGAGGCGCCAGCCTTTTCGGGCTTTTGCGGGGTTGGTCATGCCGGGGCTCTCCCTTGATGGGTCAGCGGTTGAAATACTGGCCGCGGACGTCGTTCTCCAGCCGGATCGCCCGCTTGTCGATCCAGCCGGTCATGCCCACGGCATCGGTGCGGCTGACGCGGTCGATCAGGGTCACCGGGGCGTCAGTCTGCACAATCCGTTCATTGTTATCCAGCGTCATGCGTCTGCTGAGTATAAGCACATCGCCACGCTCGGGGTTGCTGTGGCGGGCCCGTACATCCTCCTCCAGGGTGAGGGTGGCAGCCCCGGGCCGATAAAGTCCGGTCCGGGCGCGTACGAACCAGGGCGTGCCTTCGCCCCGGGGCATCAGCATGGCACGGGGAGCTTCCATGGTTACCCGGTCCTCCTCACGGAACTGCTCGGCCCGACGGGTTCGGATCCGGGACTTGAGTTGGCCCCGGCTATCGAAGGTGCGGAAGGTCGCGTTGATAACAAAACCGTCCGGTTTCTGGGGGCCCCGAAGGTCCTTGGCCGTCGTGTCGCGAATCGGGTCATCTTCCTGGGCAACGAGCAGCGCGAGCCCCAGCAGGGCGACGCCGACGATGCCCCAGAGGGCAATGGAGCGGTCCCGGAGCCACGCGGGGAACAGCCACTCGGGGCGTGTCATGGCGCACGATACCCGTCGATCAGCTGATCCAGTACCCCGCGGCACTCGAGCAGCCACTCGCAGACCTCGCGGATGGCGCCCTGGCCACCCGGCGTGCGTGTACACCAGTCGGCCGATTCGCGTACAGCGGCGCAGCCATTGGGAACACTGATGCCCACGCCTGCCCGTTCGATGGCGGCGAGATCCGGCAGGTCATCGCCCACATAGGCAATCGCCTCCAACGGGGTTCCCGTGCGCTCCGAGAGTTCATGCAGCGCGGTCAGCTTGTCCGTCCGGCCCTGGATCAGGTAGTGGACATCCAGATTTCTGGCCCGGGTCTCTGTCAGCGGTGAACTGCGGCCCGTAATGAAGGCAGTGATCAGGCCCTGTTGCTGGATCAGCCGCAGGCCCTGGCCATCCAGGATGCTGAACGCCTTGAGTTCATCCCCGCTGGCGGCAAAGTAGAGGCTGCCATCGGTCAGTACGCCGTCCACGTCCATTGCCAGAAGCTGGATCATGGCGCCACGGTCGCTCAGGGGTGTGGTCATAGGGGCCTCCTAGACGACGCCCGCGCGCAGCAGGTCATGCATGTTGAGGGCGCCCACCAGGCGTCCATTCTCGCCAGTGACCAGAAGGCCGTTGATCTTGTTGTCTTCCATGATCTTGAGGGCCTCTGCCGCGAGAATGTCCTCGCCGGCCGTACGGCAATGGCTCGTCATCACATCCCCGATCGGGGTGGTGTGAACGTCCACACCATGATCCAGGGTTCGACGCAGGTCGCCGTCGGTGAAGATGCCGATGACCCGGTCGCCGTCATCCACCACGGCGGTCATGCCAAGCCCCTTGCGCGACACCTCCAGCAGCGCCTCGCCGAGGGGCGTTGCCTGGGTTACACGGGGCAGGGCCTCACCGGTGTGCATCAGGTCGGAGACCTTGAGCAGCAGTCGGCGTCCGAGGGTGCCGCCCGGATGGTAGAACGCGAAGTCTTCCGCGCCGAAACCGCGCGCCTCGAGCAGGGCCACCGCCAGCGCATCCCCCATGACCAGGGTCACCGTCGTCGATGAGGTTGGAGCCAGGTTCATGGGGCAGGCTTCCTGCTCTACAGCGATGTCGAGGTTGGCGTGGGCCTGGCGCGCGAGCTGGGAGTCCGCCTTGCCGGTCATGCTGATCAGGGAGGCGCCCTTGCGCTTGATCAAGGGCAGGATGGTGACCAGTTCCCCGGTGCTGCCGGAGTTGGAAATGGCAATGACCACATCCTCGCCGGTAATCATGCCGAGATCCCCGTGACTGGCTTCGCCGGGGTGCACGAAAAAGGCTGGTGTGCCGGTGCTCGCCAGGGTTGCCGCGATTTTGGTGCCAATGTGGCCGGACTTCCCCATGCCGGTGACGACGACCCGCCCGGTACACTGAAGGATCAGTTCGCAGGCCTGGCTGAACTGCTCATCAATGCGCGGCAGAAGCGCATCGATGGCATCGCGCTCGAGGGTGATGGTACGGCGGGCCGATTCCTTGAGTGCGTCCGAAGGCGCCATGGTGCTCCTCTAGAGTGCTGATAGCGTTGCCGCCGGAACGGGTGCATCACCGGTGACCAGGAGGGCAACGTAGCCGATGTAGAATATCAGGAGTATACCACCTCCGGTCCGGCTCAGCCGCCCCTGGCGGTGGTAGACAATGGCCAGCCCGGCAAGCAGCAGTGTTACTGCCACCATCGCGCCGTAATCCCGGGTAATGGCATCGCTGTTGAGGGGGATGCCGGCAACCAGTGCGGGCACTGCGAGCACCAGAAGGAGGTTGAACAGGTTGGAGCCGATCAGGTTGCCCATGACCATGTCATGACGGCCTTTGAGGGCGCTTGCGATGCTGGCGGCAAGTTCCGGCAGGCTGGTTCCGACCGCAACCACGGTCAGTCCGACGACCAGTTCGCTCACGCCCAGCGACAGCGCCAGCTCAACCGCGCCCCAGACCAGCAGTCGTGAACTGCCAAGAAGCAGTACCAGTCCGCCAACGATCTGGAGCGCCAGAATGGCCGTGGAACGGTTGTCGTGGGGCTCCGGCATTTCTTCCGCGAGCATGTTGGCGGCCTGACCGAAGCGGACGAGGATGGTGAACGCCACGGCCAGGATGCCCAGCATGAACAGGCCGTCCATGGCGCTCAGGTGATCGTCCTGGAACAGCAGCCAGGCTCCGATGGTCACGATAGCCAGCAGTGGCAGTTCAATACGGCGCGTCGGGCGGGCCAGGGTCACGGGCGCCAACAGTGCCGTGACCCCGAGGACCAGCCCCAGGTTCGCGATGTTCGAGCCGATGGCATTCCCGACCGCAATGTCCCCCGCATCCGTAACCGCGGCCACGACGGAGACCAGAACCTCTGGAGCCGAGGTGCCGAACGCCACCAGCGTCAGTCCGATCAGCATCGGGCTCATGCCCAGACGCCGGGCGCTGTCGATGGCGCCGGTAATGAACTGGTCGGCGCTCCATATCAGCAGGGCGAGGCCGACCGTTACCGCGAGCAGGGCGGTGACCATGATGTAAGACTCCGTGGGTTGTGGGCGGGAAACTGGCGTCGTACTGTATCCGCTGGCCGGCGCTTCGTACAGTGACGCGCCGGTGTTAATCTGGGCGCCCTCGAGTGCCCCGGTGGGAGCGGCGATCGAATTGCACATGCAGCGTCTGGTCTTTTTTGCCCTGGGCAGTGGGTTCACGTTGGCGTTACTGCTTGTGACCGGTTGGCTGGCACCCCAGGGGGGTGACGTGGCACCGCAGACCGCTGACCATTACACGCTGTACGCGGAGTTTGCCGATGCTGGAACGCTTCAGCCGGGCGCACGTGTCGCCGTGGCGGGCGTGACCGTGGGCGAGGTGACCGACGTACAACTCAATGCGCGTGGTTACCGGGCCAGGGTGCGGATGTGTGTGGAAAAGGGGCTCGACAATCTTGCGATCGACAGCGTCGCCATCATTATGACGGCTGGGCTTGTCGGGAAGCAGTACATTGAGATCTCCCCCGGCGGACATCCGGAAACGCTCTCGGATGGTGATTACATCGAGGAAACCCAGTCAGCGATGGATATTGGAACCCTGATCCGTCGGCGGATAGCGCGGCCACGCTGAGCCCCATGCCGGGCTGCGGCAAAACATAGGAGGCAACATTGAATAGAATCCGATCCTTTACGCCTGTTGGCCTGATGGCGGGGCTGCTGCTGGTACTGCTGCTCGTGCCGGCGGTGCATGCCGAGTCCGAGAAGGAGGCCCTGAGGGAGTACGTGCGGGAAAACAGTCTCCGCCTGGTTGACCGGCTTGCGGACATCCGTGAGCTCTATAACTCGGACCGTGATGCTTTCTATGATGCCATGGACGACGCCCTGGGTGAGTTCGTGGCCTTCCGGCGGGTAGCGGCGCGCATCATGGGCAAATACGCGCGGCAGGCAACCCCCGAAGAGCGGGACGCCTTTGTGCGCGCTTTCCGCTACAGCCTCTATGATGCCTACGGCGGCGCCGCGGTCAGCATCGACAGCAGTGACTTCGAGCTGGAGGTCGACAGTGTTGATATCAATCCGCGACACAAGGACCGAGCCACGGTGAACCTGTCGATTATCACCAATACAGGGGAGCGCTATGGCGTGGCCTACTCCATGTACGATCCGGAGAACGGTAACTGGCAGGTCGAGAACGTCATCGTCGAGGGCATCAACATGGGTCTGGCGTTCCGCGACCGCTTCGAACAGCAGATGCGGGCCAACGACGGGGATGTCAGCAGAGTGATCGAGGAATGGTCAGCCGATGTTGGGGACATCGAGGGGCTTGAGGATGCCGTCGAACAGGGCGAGTGATTAGGGTATAATCGCGCTCCCGGCGCGGTGCCCGCGCCGGCGACAGCAACCGCCGGACACGAACGGGAGTTTGGATGCAGGCTGAAGACGTTCAGAAGCGGCTCGCGGAAGCGCTGCCGGACTGTGACATCGAGGTTCAGAACGACGGCAACCGGTTCCTGGTGGTCGCCGTTGGCGACCGTTTTTCGGAACTCAATCGTGTAAAGCGCCAGCAGCTCATCTATGGCGAGCTTGATGATCTGTTGGCGGAAGGGACAATCCACGCCCTGACCATTCGAGCCATGACGCCGCAGGAATGGCAGGCGCGCCAGAACCAGTGAGAGCGGCCCAGAGCCCCGGGAGCATAACTTGGACAAACTGCTGATCCAGGGCGGTCAGCCGCTGCACGGCGAAATCCGGATCTCCGGAGCCAAGAACTCGGCCCTGCCGATACTGGCGGCGACCCTGTTGGCGGACGGCAAGGTGAGCGTCGGCAACCTGCCGCACCTGCATGACGTCACCACCATGATCGAGCTCCTCGGCCACATGGGGGTTGAGCTCATGATTGATGAGCGCATGAGCGTCGAGGTGGATTCCACGACCATCAAGGATCTGACCGCCCCCTATGAGCTGGTCAAGACCATGCGTGCGTCCATTCTGGTCCTGGGGCCGCTGGTCGCCCATTTCGGTGAGGCGCATGTGTCCCTGCCGGGGGGCTGCGCCATCGGGACCCGGCCGGTAAACCTGCACCTGCAGGGGCTGGAGCAGATGGGCGCCGAGATCGAAGTGGATAGTGGTTACATCCATGCCTACGCTCCTGAGCGCCTCAAGGGGGCGCACATCTTTCTCGATACGGTCACCGTGACGGGAACCGAGAACCTGATGATGGCGGCGGCGCTGGCGGACGGGGTCACCATCCTGGAAAACGCGGCACGCGAGCCCGAGGTCGTGGACCTGGCGGACTGTCTCAATGCCATGGGCGCGGACGTCCGGGGGCAGGGGACATCGACCATTGAGATCCACGGTGTGGAGCGCCTTCAGCCATGCCACTATGACGTGCTGCCTGACCGGGTCGAGACCGGAACCTACCTTACGGCGGCTGCGGCAACCCGGGGCCATGTCCTTCTAAAGGATACCCGTGAGGACATTCTTGAGGCGGTGCTGCTCAAGCTTCGCGAAGCCGGTGCTGATGTGACCACAGGGGCCGACTGGATTGAGCTCAATATGCACGGGCGGCGGCCACACGCGGTCAATCTCAGGACCGCGCCCTATCCGGCTTTCCCCACGGACATGCAGGCCCAGTTCGTGGCCATGAACGCGGTTGCCGAGGGCACCGGGTCGGTTACGGAGACCGTCTTCGAAAACCGCTTCATGCACGTTCAGGAGCTGATCCGCATGGGTGCGGACATCGGCCTTGAGGGCAATACCGCCATCGTGCGCGGCGTCGACCGGCTCACGGCGGCGCCGGTTATGGCCACCGATCTGCGCGCGTCGGCCAGCCTCGTGATTGCCGGGCTGGTCGCGGAAGGCGAGACCATGGTGGACCGCATCTATCACATTGACCGGGGTTACGAGTGCATCGAGGAGAAGCTCCAGCTGCTCGGCGCCACCATCCGTCGGATGCCCTCGTGACCTCCGCAGACACTGTCAGGACTATGCCGGAACAGCTGACCATTGCCCTTTCCAAGGGCCGTATTCTGGAAGAAACACTGCCCCTGCTGGCGGCGGCGGGTATCGAGCCCGAGGCCGACCCGGAAAAGAGCCGCAAACTGGTGTTTGAAACCACAGTGCCCGGTATCCGCCTTCTGATCATCCGGGCCACGGATGTGCCCACCTATGTGCAGTACGGCGGTGCGGATTTGGGCGTTGCGGGCAAGGACGTGCTCATGGAACACGGTGGCGACGGCCTTTACGAGCCACTGGATCTCGATATTGCCCGGTGCCGGCTGATGACCGCCGGGGTGGCGGGTCAGAGCGTGCCTGAGGGGCGCGTTCGTGTGGCCACCAAGTTTACCCGGCTGGCAAGGGAGTACTATGCGGCCCAGGGCAAGCAGGCAGACATTATCAAGCTCTATGGAGCCATGGAACTGGCCCCGCTGCTGGGGCTGGCGGATGAAATCGTGGATATTGTCGATACCGGCAACACGCTGAAGGCGAACGGCCTGGAGCCACGTGAGACCATTGCCGACATCAGTTCACGGGTCGTGGTGAGCCGAGCTTCCATGAAGATGAAGCACGCATGGATTCAGCCGATCCTTGAGCGTATGGGTGACGCCGTTGCCCGCAAACAGAAGCAGTGAGAGAACCGTCATGAGCGAACTGTCCATTACCCGACTCAATACGGCGGATACCGGCTTCGAGGCGGCGCTTCGCCGCCATACGGAGTGGGAGGAAGGCGTTGATGCCAGCGTGCGCCAGACGGTTGGAGAGATCCTGCGCCGGGTGCGCGAGGAAGGCGATGCCGCCGTTCTGGAATATACCGCGACGCTGGATAACCTCAGTGCCGGCTCCGTGAGGGAACTGGAAGTGCCGCGCGAGCGCATCGACGCGGCCATGCATGCCATTACCGATGAGCAGTTCCAGGCACTGGAGACCGCGGCGGACCGGATCCGGCGCTACCATCGTGAACAGCTGCCGGCTGACTGGTCCTACGAAGAGGCGGATGGTTCCCGCCTGGGCCAGCGAGTACTCCCCGTGGATCGGGCCGGTCTCTATGTGCCGGGCGGTAAGGCGGCCTATCCCTCGTCGGTTCTGATGAATGCGATTCCGGCACGCGTGGCCGGTGTGGCGGAGATCGTCATGGTGGTGCCGGCGCCGGGGGGCGAACTGAACGACCTGGTGCTGGCTGCTGCCCGGGTGGCCGGCATTGACCGGATCTACACCCTGGGCGGAGCCCAGGCGGTGGCGGCACTGGCCTATGGCACCGAGACCGTACCGGCAGTAGACAAGATCGTGGGGCCGGGCAATATCTACGTAGCCGAAGCCAAACGTGAGGTCTTCGGGCGCGTGGGCATCGACATGGTGGCCGGGCCCTCGGAGATCCTGGTGATCGCCGACGGCCATACCGATCCCGACTGGGTAGCCATGGACCTGTTCTCCCAGGCCGAGCACGACGAGCAGGCCCAGGCGATTCTGGTCTCACCGGACGTGGACTACATTGCCCGGGTCGAGGCGAGCATGGCCCGCATGCTGCCGGAGATGGAGCGGGCGGCTATCATACGCCAGTCGCTGGCCGATCGCGGCATGCTGATCCAGTGCGCCTCGCTTGACGAGGCGGTTGAGGTGAGCAATCAGGTAGCTCCCGAGCACCTGGAACTGTCCGTTGCGGACCCGGAGGCGCTGCTGGCCGGGGTCCGCCATGCCGGTGCAATCTTCATGGGCTCCTATGCGGCCGAAGTACTGGGTGATTACTGCGCGGGCCCGAACCACGTGTTGCCCACCAGCGGGACCGCACGGTTCTCGTCTCCGCTCGGGGTCTATGACTTCCAGAAACGCTCCTCCGTTGTGCATTTCTCGGCGTCAGGCGCGGATCGAGCGGCCCGGACCGCATCGGTGCTGGCCCGTGGCGAGGGGCTTACAGCGCACGCACGCTCGGCCGAATACCGTATCCGCGACTGAGGAGCGAGCATGAGCCGGTTCTGGAATGAGCGGCTGAGGCAGCTCACCCCCTATGTGCCGGGGGAGCAGCCGCAGATGGCCAATCTGATCAAGCTCAATACCAATGAGCATCCGTTCGGCCCCGGGGAGGCGGTAACACGGGCCATTCGTGATGCGGCGGATGACGGTCTGCGTCTGTACCCGGACCCGGATGCAACGGCATTGCGGCAGGCGATCGCGGACTGGTTCGACCTGGCACCCTCGCAGGTATTTCCCGCGAACGGTTCCGACGAGGTGCTGGCGTTTATTTTCCAGGGCCTTTTCCAGCCTGGTGAGCCGGTGCTGTTTCCGGACATCAGCTACAGCTTTTATCCGGTGTACTGCGGTCTTTACGGTCTGGAGAGCCGCACCGTGGCACTGGATGAGCATCTTCGGATCCCGGTTGAGTCCGTCCGGCCTCCGAACGGCGGTGTGATCTTCCCGAACCCGAATGCGCCCACGGGCCGTTTCCTTGAACTTGAGGCGGTGGCGCGGATTCTCGCCGCCAACCCGGACCGGGTGGTGGTGGTGGATGAGGCCTACGTGGATTTCGGTGGCGAGAGCGCGGCCCGGCTGATTCCGGATCACCCGAATCTTCTGGTTACCCAGACGTTGTCCAAGTCCCGGTCGCTGGCCGGTCTGCGGGTGGGGTACGCGCTGGGTCAGAAGCACCTCATTGAGGGGCTGGAACGGATCAAGAACAGCTTTAACTCCTATACTCTGGATCGACTGGCGCAGGCGGGTGCAACGGCGGCTTTCCGTGATGAATCGGGCTTCCGGGCCGGGCAGAAAGCGGTAATCGAGCAGCGCGAACGGCTCATCAGCGGTCTTGAGGCCCTTGGGTTCGAGGTGGTGCCATCCCGGGCCAACTTCGTATTCTGCCGGCATCCCTCGGTCGGGGGGGCAGCGCTTGCGGCACGGCTGCGTGAGCGCCATATCATCGTCCGCCATTTTGATAAGCCCAGGATTGAACAGTACCTGCGCGTTACGATTGGCACAGCCGAGCAGATGGATGCGTTACTCCTGGCGCTGGATGACATTCTCAACGACAGGGAGACTCAGGCATGAGCGCACCGGAGCGGGATGAGCTCGTCGCGACCATGGATCAGTGGCTGCGCCCGGAACTGTTCCGGGACTATTGCCCCAATGGCCTTCAGGTGGAGGGGCGTGACCGGGTGCGCACGGTCATTTCCGGCGTTACGGCAAGCCAACGCTTGCTGGAACAGGCGATTGAAGCCGGCGCCGATATGGTGCTCGTCCATCATGGCTATTTCTGGAAGGGCGAAGACCCGTGCATACGGGGGATGAAGCAGAGGCGCCTCGAGCTGCTGCTCAGTAACAACGTCTCGCTGGTTGCCTATCACCTGCCGTTGGACGCGCACCGGACCATGGGCAACAACGCCTGCCTGGCGCGGACGCTGGGAGCTTCTGATGCGGCGCCGGTTTCGGAGGATCCCTGTGAGCTCCTGTGGGCTGGAACACTGGACAAGCCCCTGGAGCTGACCGCATTGGCCTCGCGGCTGGAGTCACGTCTGGGCAGGGCGCCCCTGCCCATTGAGGGCGGCCAGCACCTGATCCGGCGAATGGCCTGGTGCAGCGGGGGCGCTCAGGGGATGATCGACCGGGCTGCCGCCCTGGGCGTGGATGCCTATCTGTCCGGTGAGATTTCGGAACCGACTGTCCACAGCGCCCGCGAGCAGGGTGTTCACTATTTGGCGGCGGGCCATCATGCGACTGAAAGAGACGGGGTGCAGGCACTGGGGGCGGCGCTCGCCGAGGCGTTCGGCATAGAGCACCGCTTCATCGAGGATACCAGTCCCGCCTGAGACTCAGCGCGGGCTTTCCGCCTGCTCCTGCCTGAGCCCGTAGTCCTCCGAGAGCATGCCGTTATCGTTCCGGGTGTGGCGCGGCGCGTAATCGCGTGGTGGCTCTACGTCCGAATCCTCATCGGCTCCCTTGTGCGTCAGCTGGTAGTCCCTCTGAACCTGTTCCAGCTCTTCGCGCGCATCGGTTTCCGTGCACAGGCGGGACGCCCCTTTCGCGAGATGTTCGTGCACATCCCGATAGGAATCATTGAGCCGGCGGAAAAGCTCCGCGGTTTCCATGAAATGATCGTTGACCTGAGCCTGATACCGTGTGTGTTCGTTCTGGAGGGCATCGAGCTGCTGGGCAAGCCGGCGCTGACGCACATTGCGGCCACCCGTTGAGCGGGCAATCGCCCAACCGAGGGCAAGACCGATTACCAATGCTGCAATACCAACGGCGAGCATGGACTCCATAGTGTAACCCTTCTGTTGCCTGGACGGCGCTGGTGTGCAACCAGCCGTATCGGAATCATGGTATGACAAAGCGCTGTCCGGCAACAGTCCCGTTTGTGCCCGCAGTTTGGCATTTTCATCGGTGTTTGGCAGAGAGTGGTCCTCTGCGGCCTTTTCATCAATGCCCGGATTTTGAGAGCGGCGAAAAAATACGGATAATGCGCTTTCCAGTGTCAGTAGCGAGGCATGCATGAGCGCCAGTGAAGCAGCACCATCCCGGGGGCCAGAGGCCCAGTACCGTGAGGACCAGCGTCATGCCGGCTTTCAGAGGGATGCGGCGCAGGAGACCGCGATCCAGCATCTGCAGGCGCTGTACGAGGCATTGGTCGCAGCGGAGCAGGCGCGTGATCGCGCTGGCAACCGGTTGATGCGCAGGTTGCGCCGCGGACGTGAGGAACCGGTGACCGGCCTCTACTTCTGGGGCGGTGTTGGCCGGGGCAAGACCTATCTGATGGATCTGTTCTACGACGCCCTGCCGTTCGAGCGTAAGCTTCGGGTTCACTTCCACCGGTTCATGCAGCGTGTTCACCGCGAACTGGCGGGTCTGGAAGGGCACAGTAATCCGCTTGATACGATCGCTGCCGGCTTCGCTGAGGAATGTCGCGTCATCTGTTTCGACGAGTTCTTCGTCTCGGAGATTGGTGATGCCATGATTCTGGCCAACCTGCTCAACGGTCTTTTCCGCCGGGGCGTGACCCTGGTTTGCACCTCCAATATCGAGCCGGACGGCCTCTATTGGAACGGTCTCCAGCGTGCCCGCTTCCTGCCCGCCATCGATCTGCTCAATCGCTATACCAGGGTGTTGAACATCGACGGGGGAGTGGATTATCGACTTCGCACCCTGGAGCAGGCGCAGCTGTTTCATTCCCCCCTGGGCCAGGAGGCGGAGAACAGCCTGCTCAAAAGCTATGAGGAGCTGGCGCTGACCGGTGGCGATCAGGGGAAGGATCTTGAGGTCAACGGTCGTCTTATTCGGGCCCGTCGACACGCGGATGACGTGGTCTGGTTCGATTTCAGTGAGCTCTGTGATGGCCCGCGGAGCCAGAACGACTACATCGAGCTGGCGCGCGAGTTCCATGCCGTGATTCTGTCGGGCGTTCCGGTCATGGGGGCGGATTCGGATGATCGCGCCCGCCGTTTCATCAATCTTGTGGACGAGTTCTATGACCGCTGTGTCAAGCTCATTATTTCTGCCGAGGCCCCGATTCCCGAGCTGTATACCGGGACCAATCTGGCGTTCGAGTTCGAACGCACCGAGTCACGGCTGTTGGAGATGCAGTCCCACGACTACCTGGAACTGCCCCACAAAGCCTAGGCCGTCAGTCGCACAGCTCGATGGCCACGGCCGTGGCCTCACCACCCCCGATGCAGAGGGAGGCGATTCCCCGTCGGCCACCAGTGCGCCGCAGCGCATGGATCAGTGACACAATCAGGCGCGACCCGGTCGAGCCGATCGGATGACCCTGGGCGCAGGCGCCGCCGTGGATGTTCACTTTGTCCGGATCCAGCGCCAGCTCATCCATGGCGATCATGGACACGACTGCAAAAGCCTCATTGATCTCGTAGAGATCCACATCCGCCGTGGACCACCCTGTCCGCTCGAGCAGGCGCTGGAGAGCGCCTACTGGTGCCAGTGTGAACTCGGACGGGTGCCGGGAGAAGGTGGCATGCCCCGTGATCCGCGCCAGCGGTCCTGAGCCATGGCGCTCAACAGCTTTCCCGCTCATCAGCATCAATGCCGAAGCGCCGTCCGAAATGGACGAGGCATTGGCGGCGGTGATGGTGCCGTCCTTCGCAAAAGCAGGGCGCATGGAGGGTATCCGGTCCATGCTGGCCTGGCCCGGCTGTTCGTCATCGCGAACCGTTGTCTCGTTGCCCTTGCGGTCGGTCTGGGTGACCGGAATCATCTCCGCATTCAACCAGCCGTTTTTGATCGCCGCGTTCGCCCGTTCAAGGGAGCGGATCGCGAAGGCGTCCATGGCGTCCCGCGTGTAGCCCAGCCGGTCTGCCGTTTCCTGAGCGAATTCCCCCATAAGGCGACCGGTTTCGGCGTCCTGAAGACCGTCCATGAACATGTGATCCTGGGGCGCCCGACCGGCGCCCATACGGTAGCCTCGGCGCGCATCCGTGAGCAGGTAGGGGGCGTTCGACATGCTCTCCATGCCGCCGGTCAACACGACCTCCGCGCTGCCGGCCCGGATCAGGTCATGCGCCAGCATGGTGGCCTTCATACCGGAGCCGCAGAGCTTATTGACCGTGGTTGCGCCCGCGCTGTCCGGCAGGCCACCGTCACGAGCGGCCTGCCTTGCAGGACCCTGGCCGGTACCCGCTGGCAGGACATTGCCCATGACAACTTCCTCGATCGCCCCCGGCTCAACGCCGGCGTCCCCGAGGACAGCGCTTATGGCCGTGGCACCCAGGGCCGGTGCGCTGGCGCCGGCTAGGCTGCCAAGAAAGCCCCCCATCGGGGTTCGACGGGCCGCCGTGATATAGATCGGATCCTGCGACATGGGGTTCTCCTGAGTTGTGAGAATAGGGCTGACATTAATGCTGCCATGATCACAAAAAATCTGGCAGCGGAAATTGGTGGACTCGCCATTTTGTGTCTATATTGAGGGTCAACGTTTGGTAACTCGAACCAGAGCAGCGATCCAGAGAAACGGAGTAGCGTTCAATGACAAAAACAACACGACAGTGGCAACAATGGGCGCGGGTGCCGCTGGCTGCAGCGATTGCAGCGGGCTTTTCGGTACCGGCCAGTGCCTTCAGTTTCAACGTCGGCGAAGTGGAAGGGGCGTTTGACACGAGCCTCACAGCCGCCGTCGGCTGGCGTACCGAGAGTCGCGATTCGGATCTGGTTGCGGTTGGCAACCTGCCGGGTGTCAGCCCCTTCTCCGGGGAGGGGGGCTCCAGCAACAACTACGATGACGGCAACCTCAACTTTGATTCCGGTGACACCTATTCCGAAATTATCCGGGGGACCAGCGAGCTTTACCTGAACCGCCAGTATCGTGGTGGGAATCTCAGCAGCGTGGGAGCGTTCGCGCGCGGGCGCTACTGGTACGATTTCCGGATCAAGGATGACAACTTTGACCGGGATGGCCTCGCAACCATCAGCGAGGACGGGAAGGACAGCGCCTCTGGCGGTGAGATGCTGGATGCCTATGTGTGGACGGACTGGTATTTCGGCGATACACCCGTCAGCATCCGCTATGGCAACCAGGTATTCAACTGGGGGGAAAGCACCTTCATTCAGGGGGGCATCAACGCGACCAATCCCATTGATGTGGGCGCCATCCGTTCGCCGGGGGCGGAGTTGCGTGAGGCGCTTCTGCCGGTCGAAGCCCTTTACACATCCGTGGGGCTGACCCAGAACCTGACCCTGCAGGGCTATGTCCAGTTTGACTGGTCGCCGACCCAGATTGATGACTGCGGGACCTATTTCAGCACCAACGATTTTACTGCCGACGGTTGCGGACCGGTGTACGCCGTGGGTGAGGTGAACGAAGCAACCGCTCGCGATCTCAATGCGGTGATCGGACGCGAGGGTGACAAACGCCCGGATGGCGAAGACCAGTTCGGCGTTGCTCTGCGCTGGTACTCGCCGGAGCTGGGCAACACGGACTTTGGTCTCTACCACGTTCGGTACCACAGCCGGCTCCCCTACGTGAGTGGGCGAGTGACNNTTCGGTACCACAGCCGTCTCCCCTATGTCAGTGGTCGGGTAGCCGGCCCCAGCAATCCGCTTCCGAACTACTACATCGACTACCCGGAAGACATCAAGCTCTATGGGATCAGCGCCAACACCAACATCCCGGGTGGCTGGTCACTGGGGGCTGAATACAGCTTCCGGGAAA
>JABAHQ010009588.1_pt1 | contig 15264 bp, 15 predicted proteins | sample 7062091 | NCBI WGS metagenome assembly JABAHQ01 (sample SAMN14534359, study PRJNA622989) | marine sediment metagenome | biome: marine biome [ENVO:00000428]; feature: marine pelagic biome [ENVO:01000023]; material: deep marine sediment [ENVO:00002113] | place: India: Gulf of Kutch | collected...
GCGCGCCGACCCGCAGCCCCGGGTGTGCTAGGGTGATCGCCTCGCAGAGGCGGACAGCCATCGGCCGTGGCGCTCGAGGACGACAAGCAGCCCTATTATCAGCTCGGCCCCGAGCAGGTGCTCGATGCCGTGGAAAGTATCGGCATCCGCGCCGACGGGCGGTTGCTCGAGCTCAACAGCTACGAGAACCGCGTCTACCAGGTCGGCGTCGAGGACGGCGCGCCCGTCGTCGGCAAGTTCTATCGGCCGGGACGCTGGTCGGACGAGGCCATCCTCGAGGAGCACGCCTTCACCCTGGCGCTCGCCGAGCTGGAGATCCCCGCGGTGCCGCCGCTGATCGACGCCGAGGGCCGCACGCTGCACCACCACGCCGGTTTCCGCTTCAGCCTTTATCCACGCCGCGGCGGGCGCGCGCCCGAGCTCGACGACCCGGACAACCTCGTGTGGCTCGGACGCTACCTCGGGCGCATCCACGCGCTGGGCGCCGCGCAGCCCTACCGCCACCGACCGGCCCTGACCATCGAGCATTTCGGCCGGCACTCGGTGCGCGACATCCTCGCCAGCGGCTTCATGCCCCCGTACCTCAAGGACGCCTACCGCGACCTTGCCGAGGAGCTGCTGGGCGCGGTGGAGGCGGCCTTCGAGCGCGCCGGCGTGGTGCGCCGCATCCGCCTGCACGGGGACGTCCACCCCGGCAATATCCTGTGGACCGACGCGGGACCGCATTTCGTGGACTTCGACGACAGCCGCATGGGCCCGGCCGTGCAGGACCTGTGGATGCTGCTCTCGGGGGAGCGGGCGGACATGACCTGGCAGCTCACCGAGATCCTCGACGGCTACACCCAATTCCACGAGTTCGACGCTCGCGAGCTGCAACTGATCGAGGCACTGCGCACCCTGCGGATGATGCACTACGCGGCGTGGCTCGCCCGCCGCTGGGAGGACCCGGCGTTTCCCCGCGCCTTCCCCTGGTTCGATTCTCCGCGCTATTGGGAGAGCCACATCGGCGAGCTGCGCGAGCAGGCCGCGCGCCTGGCCGAGCCGCCGCTGCCCTGGGCATGACCCCGCCGTGACCGCGGGGAGACTCCTTTTTATAATCGCGCCATGACATCGCCGCCCCCTGATGAGGACCCGGATGGGCGCCCGACCGCCCGCATGGGGGGCACGATGATCGTCGCCGCATGGGTGCTGGTGCTCGGTCTGCTCACCCTGGCGTTCAGCGGCTGGCTCGAGAGCGAGCGCAACCCCAACCGCCAGCTCCGCACCCAGATGGACCCGGGCGGCGGCCGGCAGGTGGCGCTCGAGCGCAACCGCTACGGCCATTACGTGGCCACCGGGCGCGTCAACGGCCAGGCCGTCGAGTTCCTGCTGGACACCGGCGCGAGCGACGTCTCGGTGCCGGGCGCGCTGGCCGATGAGCTCGGGCTCGCGCGCGGCGCGCGCCGCACCTATACCACCGCCGGCGGCCCGGTGGTCGCCTACGCGACCGAGCTCGAGCGCGTGGAGCTCGGGGGCATCGTCCTGCGCGACGTGCGCGCGAGCATCAACCCGCGGTTCGAGAGCGACGCGATCCTGCTGGGCATGAGCTTCCTGAAGCACCTGGAGCTCACTCAGCGGGGCACGACATTGACGTTGCGACAGCCGGCGCCGGCCCCATGAGCGCTCCCGGCCTGCGCGAGACGGAACCCTTCGAATGAACCCGACGCTTCCGACGGCCCTCTACACCGTCACCCAGGCGCGCGAGCTCGACCGCGCCGCGATCGAGGACTTCGGCATCCCGGGCGGCACGCTCATGGAGCGCGCCGGGCAGGCGGTGTTCGAGGCGCTGCGGGCGCGCTGGCCGCAGGCGGGGCACGTGGCGGTGGTGTGCGGCGTGGGCAACAATGCCGGCGACGGCTTCGTCGTGGGCCGCCTGCTGCGCGAGACGGGGCTGCGCGCGAGCGTGCTCTACCTCGGCGACCCGGAGCGTCTGAAGGGCTACGCGCTGGGCGCCGCGCAGCGGCTGCAGGCCATCGGCGGCGTGCTCGAGCCCTTCGACCCGGAGCGGGTGCGCGCCGCCGACGTCGTCGTCGACGCGATCTTCGGCACGGGCCTGGAGCGTCCGGTGGAGGGGCACTGGCGCGAGGCGGTGGCGGCGATCAACGCCGCCCGGGCGCCCGTGGTCGCGGTCGACGTGCCCTCCGGGCTCGCAGCCGAGACGGGGGCGGTCCTCGGGGCGGCGGTGCGCGCCACCCTGACCGTCACCTTCATCGGTCTCAAGCAAGGGCTGTTCACGGGTGAGGCGCCTGAGGTCGTGGGGGAAGTGCAGTTCTCCGACCTCGGGGTGCCGGGCGCGGTCTACCAGCGCGTCGCCCCCGCCGCCGAGCGCATCGGCGCCGAGGCCGTCGCGGCGTGCCTGCCGCCGCGGCGGCGCGGCGCGCACAAGGGCGAGCTCGGCCACGTCCTGATCGTCGGCGGTGATCACGGCATGCCGGGCGCCGTGCGCCTGGCCGGGGAGGCGGCGGCCCGCGCGGGCGCCGGCTGGGTGAGCGTCGCCACCCGACCCGCCCACGTCGCGGCGCTCGCCGGGGCGCGGCCCGAGCTGATGGTGCACGGGGTGGAGGCCGCGCGCGACCTGCAGCCGCTGCTCGAGCGCGCCACCGTGGTCGCCGTGGGGCCCGGGCTCGGGCAATCGACGTGGAGTCAACTCCTGCTCGCCCGGGTCCTGGAGGCGCGCCGGCCGCTGGTGGTCGACGCCGATGCGCTGAACCTCATCGCCCGGGAGCCGGCGACCCGCGAGGACTGGATTCTTACCCCACACCCGGGCGAGGCCGCGCGGCTGCTGGGCGTCACCCCGGCCGAGGTCCAATCCGATCGCTACGCCGCCGCCGCGGCCATCGTCCAGCGCTACGGCGGCGCCTGCGTGCTCAAGGGCGCGGGCACGGTGGTGCGCGATCCCGACGGGGGCGTCGGCGTCTGTGACCGGGGCAACCCGGGCATGGCCAGCGGCGGCATGGGCGACGTGCTCACCGGGGTCGTCGCCGGGCTGCTCGCCCAAGGGCTCGGCCTGGGTGCGGCCGCCCGCACGGGGGTCTACGTGCACGGCGCCGCGGGCGACCACGCGGCGGCGGCCGGGGAGCGGGGGCTGCTCGCCGGCGATCTGCTGGGGGCTCTGCGCGCGATCGTCAATCCCGTTCCGCCGTGAGCGGCTCGGTCGAGCTCGTCGCCACTGAGGAGGCCATGCGGGCGCTGGGCGGGCGTCTGGCCCGGGCCTGCGCCGGCGGCGAGCTGATCTTCCTCCAGGGCGAGCTGGGGGTGGGCAAGACTACCCTGGTGCGGGGCTTCCTGCGCGCGCGCGGGCACGGAGGCACGGTCAAGAGCCCGACCTACGCGCTGCTCGAGCCCTATGCCCTCCCTTCCGGGGCGGTCTACCACCTCGATCTATACCGGCTGTCCGATCCCGAGGAGCTCGAGTATCTCGGCCTGCGCGAGCTCCTGGCCGGGGACGCCGTGTGCCTGGTCGAGTGGCCCGAGCGCGGCGGCGACCGGCTGCCAGCGCCGGACCTGCGCGTGGTGATGGCCTACGCCGGGGAGAGCAGGCGGGTGGCCCTGCAGGCGGGCTCGGCGCGCGGGCGCGCCGTCCTCGAGCGGCTCTGATTAGGGGCGCAAATTCAGGCCGTTTCACAGATTTGAACCCTATCCATGTGTTTTTGTGGAAAAAAATACTTGAAAATGCCGATCGATCGTGTATACCTAAGGGCAGGCACCCGGGACGCGGGCGGTAATAATGAGAACGATCGCCGCGGCGCTGCTGCTTCTCGCGCTCAGCCCGGCGGCCCTCGCTCAGGCGCGGGTCGAGGGCGTGCGCCTGTGGGCGGCGCCCGACCACACTCGCGTGGTGTTCGACATCAGCGCTCCGCTCGAGCACGAGCTCTTCGCGCTCGAGGGCCCCGATCGGGTCGTGGTCGACCTCGCCGACGCGCGGCTGCGGGCCGCACTTGAGCAGGTCGACCTCAAGGACAGCCTGATCCACGGGATCCGCAGCGCTCCGCGCAACGGCGACGACCTGCGCGTGGTGTTCGACATGGCCAAGGCGGTGCGGCCCAAGAGCTTCCTGCTCAAGCCCAACGAGGAATACGGCCACCGGCTGGTGATCGACCTCTACGATCCCGCCAGGCAGGACGCCGGCCCGGTCAAGGTCGCCGACCGCGGCGGGCCGCGCGAGCGGGTGATCGCCATCGATGCCGGGCACGGCGGCGAGGACCCCGGGGCGCGCGGGCATCGGGGCACGCTCGAGAAAGAGGTGGTGCTGTCGATCGCGCGCCGGCTCGCTCGGCTGGTCGAGCGCGAGCCGGGGATGCGCGCGGTCCTGGTGCGCGACGGTGACTACTACATCAGCCTGCGCGAGCGGATCGAGAAGGCGCGGGCGCACCGCGCCGACATGTTCGTCTCCATTCACGCCGACGCCTTCCGCGACCGGCGCGCCCACGGCTCCTCGGTCTACGTGCTTTCCCGCCACGGGGCGAGCACCGAGGCCGCGCGCTGGCTGGCCGAGCGCGAGAACGCCGCGGACCTCGTCGGCGGCGTGAGCCTCGACGACAAGGACGACCTGCTCGCCTCGGTGCTGCTCGATCTCTCGCAGACGGCGACCATCGAGGCGAGCATGAATGTCGCCGAGCGCGTGCTCGATCATCTCGAGCGCATCGGGCGGGTCCACAAGGACGAGCCCGGCCAGGCGGGCTTCGTGGTGCTGAAGTCGCCGGACATCCCCTCGATCCTGGTGGAGACCGCGTTCATCTCCAACCCGGCCGAGGAGCGCAAGCTGCGCAACGCCCGGCACCAGCAGCGCCTCGCCCGCGCCATGCTGCGGGGCATCCGCGCCTATTGGCAGCGCAAGGCCCCCGTGGGCTCGGTGTGGGCCGCCCGCGAGCACGTCATCCGTCGCGGTGAGACCCTGTCGTCGATCGCGCGCCGCTACCAGGTCAACCTGCAGACCCTGCGCTCGGCCAACGACCTCAACGGCGACCTGATCCGCGCGGGACAGGTGCTGCGCATCCCCGCACGCGGCGGCGGTTAGTCCCCCTCGCCGCCTCGGCGAATCTCCACGCGCCCCCCTGCACCGGGCCCACCCGTGCGGGTAGCATAGAGGCGCCATGCGACGCCGCCGCCATCGGGGTCCTCATCACCGGGCATCGGGCGCGGGGCGTCGTCGTACCCCCGGGTCGAGATAGCCGCGCCCATGCCGATCCGTCGCCTCCCCCCGCAGCTCATCAATCAGATCGCCGCCGGCGAGGTCATCGAGCGCCCGGCCTCGGTGGTCAAGGAGCTGCTCGAGAACAGCCTGGACGCCGGGGCGCGCCGGATCGAGATCGACGTGGAGGAGGGCGGCAAGCGCCTGATCCGGGTGCGCGACGACGGGAGCGGCATCGCGCGCGAGGAGCTCGCGCTGGCGCTCTCCCGCCACGCGACCTCCAAGATCGAGACCCTCGGGGATCTCGAGCACGTGGCGAGCCTCGGTTTCCGGGGTGAGGCCCTGCCGAGCATCGGCTCGGTCGCTCGCCTGTCGGTGACCTCCCGGGTGCCCGAGGCCGACAGCGGCTGGCGGCTGGCCTGCGAGGGTCACGAGCCGTCGCGAGCGCCGGCGCCTGCGCCCCATCCGCCGGGCACCACCGTCGAGGTGCGCGACCTGTTTTTCAATACCCCGGCGCGGCGCAAGTTCCTGCGCACCGAGCGCACCGAGCTCGGCCATCTCGAACAGGTGGTGCGCCGCCTGGGCCTGTCCCGCTTCGACGTGGCCTTGCGCCTGCGCCACAACGCCCGCCCCGTGGCGTCGCTCGCCGCCGCCGAGACGCACGAGGAGCGCGGGCGCCGGCTGGCGGAGGTGTTCGGCGCGCCGTTCCTCGACAACGCGCTCTACCTCGAGCACGAGGCGGCGGGGCTGCACTTGGCGGGCTGGATCGGGCTGCCGACCTTCTCGCGCGCCCAGCCCGACATGCAGCACTTCTATGTCAACGGGCGCATGGTGCGCGACCGGCTGGTCACCCACGCGGTGCGCCGCGCCTACGAGGACGTGCTCTATCACGGGCGTCAGCCGGTGTTCGCCCTGTATCTGGCCATCGACCCCGCGCTGGTCGACGTCAACGCGCATCCCGCCAAGCTCGAGGTGCGCTTTCGCGAGGGCCGGCTGGTGCACGACTTCCTGGTCCGCACCCTGCACGAGGCGCTCGCCGGGACGCGGGCCGGCGCCGTCGCGGCGACCGGCGGCACGGAGCCCGCGCCGCCGCCGGCCGCCCGGCTCGCCGAGGCCCCGGCGCCGGCCCCCAGCGCCGGGCTCGCCCTGGGAGAGCCCGCGGGGCCCTACGCGGGCGAGCCGCGTCCCTCGCGGCCGGTGGAGCCGGTCGCCGAGACCGGCGAGGCGCCGCCGCTCGGCTACGCGCTCGCCCAGCTCAAGGGGGTTTATATCCTCGCGGAGAACGCCGGCGGGCTGGTGCTCGTGGACATGCACGCCGCGCACGAGCGCATCACCTACGAGCGGCTCAAGGCGGCCTATGGCGGGACCGGCCTCGGCGCCCAGCCGCTGCTGGTGCCGGTCACCCTCGCCGTTACCGGCCCGGAGGCCGATGCGGTTGAGGCCCGACCGGAGGCGTTCTCCGCGCTCGGCCTCGATCTCGGCCGGCTGGGCCCCGAGCAGGTGGTGGTGAGGGCGGTGCCCGCCCTGCTGGGCGGGGCCGATCCCGGGCCCCTGGTGCGCGACGTGCTGGCCGACCTGGTGAGCATCGGGGCGAGTGGACGCCTCGGCGAGGCGGTGAACCGGGTGCTCTCGACCATGGCCTGCCACGGCGCAGTGCGCGCCAACCGGCGCCTGACTCTCGAGGAGATGAACGGCCTGCTGCGGGACATGGAGGCGACCGAGCGCAGCGGGCAGTGCAACCACGGGCGCCCGACCTGGACCCAGATCAGCCTGGAGGAGCTCGACCGGCTGTTCCTGCGCGGTCGCTGAGCATGCCGGCCGGCCCCGGGCCCTGCGGGCCGGGACGATAAGGTGAGATAATAGCCCACGGGCCGCCGCGCGAGCGGCTCATCGCCCGACCCGACCCCGGCACGCCGCCGCCGAGCGCCGCATGAGCACCGGACGTCCGCCCGCGCTGTTCGTCATGGGCCCCACCGCCTCGGGCAAGACCGAGCTCGCGGTTGCGCTGGCCCGCGCGCTGGCGGTGGAAATCGTCAGCGTCGACTCGGCCATGGTCTATCGAGGCATGGACATCGGCACCGCCAAGCCGGCCCCCGAGGTGCTGGCCGAGGCGCCGCACCGGCTGATCGATATCCTCGATCCCGCGGAGGCGTATTCGGCGGCGCGGTTCCGGGCCGACGCCCTGGAGGCGATGGCCGATATCGTGCAGGCGGGGCGCATCCCCCTGCTGGTGGGCGGCACCATGCTGTACTTCCGGGCCTTGGAGCGGGGGCTCTCGCCGCTGCCTTCGGCCGAGCCGGCCGTGCGCGCACGCCTGGAGGCCGAGGCCGCCGAGCAGGGCTGGCCGGCCCTGCACGCCCGGCTGGCGGTGGTGGACCCGCTCGCCGCGCAGCGCATCCACCGCAACGACCCGCAACGCATCCAGCGCGCGTTGGAGGTGCACGAGCTCACCGGTCGACCGCTGACGGAACTCCAGGGCGTGGAGGCTGCCCAACCCATCCCATATCGGGTTCATAAGTTCGTGCTGGAGCCCCCGCGCGGGCTGCTGCGCGAGCGGATCGCCGAGCGCTTCGAGGCCATGCTGGCGCTAGGGTTGATCGAGGAGGTGCGTGCCCTGCGCGCGCGGGGGGACCTGCGGCGGGAGATGCCATCGATGCGCTCGGTGGGCTACCGTCAGGTGTGGGATTACCTGGAGGGGCGCTGCGACCGCGCCACCATGGCCCGCAGGGCGGTGACGGCCACCCGAGGCCTGGCGAAGCGCCAGTGCACCTGGCTGCGGGCGGAGACCGGCGCCCAGCGCCTGGAGGCCGATCCGCGGCGCGCCGCGGCGGCGGTTGCCGGTGCCCTGACGCGGCGCCGGGCGCTCAGTTAACCCGGCAAACCGATATGTTAGAATTGTTTATGGGCTTGGCGTTGACCCCGGGGCACAGGGATCGTAGCGGGCTTTAAACTTGGCGCCGCCGCACCAATAAATACAAAAAGGAGATTGACATGGCTAAAGGGCAATCGCTGCAGGAACCCTTCCTCAACGCGCTGCGCAAGGAGCGGGTCCCGGTTTCGATCTACCTGGTGAACGGCATCAAGCTTCAGGGTCAGATCGAGTCGTTCGACCAGTTCGTGGTGCTGTTGCGCAACACTGTGAGCCAGATGGTCTACAAGCACGCCATCTCCACCATCGTGCCGAGCCGCGCCGTCAAGCTTTCCCTGCAAGGCGGCGAATCGCAATCGCAGGAGTGACCGCCGCCCTGACCGCATCTGACATCCGCCAGCCATCGGGCAGCACGGCGCTCTTCGAGCGCCCGAGCGGGGGTGAGCGCGCCGTGCTCGTGCACCTCGAGCTTCCCGCCGACGCCGCGCGCGAAGAGCTCGCCGAGTTCAAGGATCTCGTGCATTCGTCCGGCGCCACGCCGGTGGCCACGGTCACCGGCGCACGGCAGGCGCCCCATCCCAAATACTTCGTCGGCGGTGGCAAGGCCGAGGAGATCCGCCGGCGCGCCGAGGACACGCAGGCCGAGGTGGTGCTGTTCAATCACGCGCTCTCGCCGAGCCAGGAGCGCAACCTCGAGCGGCTGCTCGGCTGCCGCGTGCTCGATCGCACCGGGCTGATTCTCGACATCTTCGCGCAGCGGGCACGCTCCCACGAGGGCAAGCTCCAGGTGGAGCTGGCGCAGCTCAAGCATCTCGCCACCCGGCTGGTGCGCGGCTGGACCCACCTTGAGCGGCAGAAAGGCGGCATCGGGCTGCGGGGACCCGGTGAGACCCAGCTCGAGACCGACCGCCGCATGATCAACGATCGGATCAAGCTGCTCAACCGACGCCTCGAGAAGGTGCAGCGCCAGCGTGACCAGGGACGCCGGGCACGGCGCAAGGCGGAGATGCCGACCGTGTCGCTGGTGGGCTACACCAACGCGGGCAAGTCGACGCTGTTCAACCGCCTCACCGAAGCGGGCGTCCACACCGCCGACAAGCTGTTCGCCACGCTCGATCCGACCTTGCGGCGGCTGGAGCTGCCCGATCGCGAGGCGATCGTCCTGGCCGACACCGTGGGCTTCATTCGGCACCTGCCGCACGATCTCGTCGCGGCCTTCCGTTCCACCCTGGAGGAGACCGAGCAGGCGAGCTTGCTGCTGCACGTGATCGACGCGGCCGACGAGGAACGCGAGGCCTGCATCCGGCAGGTCGATGCGGTGCTCGCGGAGATCGGCGCGCAAGACGTCCCCCAGCTCGAGGTCTACAACAAGGCGGATCTCATCGGCGCCGAGCCCCGCGTCGAGCACGACGCGGACGGTCTGGTGCGCCGGGTCTGGGTGTCGGCCGCCACCGGGGCGGGCCTGGACCTGCTCAAGCAAGCCCTGGCCGAGCGGTTCCGCACTGCCCGCGTCCACGGCTGGCTGCGGCTGCCGCCCACCGCCGGGCGGCTGCGGGCGCGGCTGTTCGAGGCCGGCGCGGTGCTCGACGAGCGGGTGACCGATGCCGGTGAGTGGGTGCTCGAGGTGCGCATGGCGCAGCGCACCTGGCAAGAGCTGCACCGTCACGGGGCCGAGAATGCGCACCTCGAGCCTGCGCCCAACTAGCGGTTTTCCTTGCGGGGCGGGGTGGCGGCCCCTAAAATGCGCCCGTTATCGACGCCCCGCGCCGGCCGCCGCGATAGGGCCGGCGCGGGGCGATTCTTGCGACGAGGGGGTTATGGCCTGGAACGAACCGGGTGGGGGCAAGGATCCCTGGGGCGGCCGCAACGGCGACCAGGGTCCGCCGGACCTCGACGAGGTCCTCAAGCGCATGCAGTCGAAGCTCGGCGGCATCTTCGGCGGCCGTCGCGGCGGCGGGGGCGGTGGCGCCGGGCGGCCGTTCGGCATCGGTCTGCTCGTCGCCATCGTGGTGGTGGTCTGGCTGCTCTCCGGGATTTATATCGTGGGGCCGGCCGAGCGCGGCGTGGTCCTGCGCTTCGGCGAGTACCAGAAGACGACGCTGCCCGGCCCGCACTGGCATCTGCCTTATCCCGTAGAGACCGCGGAGATCGTGGACGTCGCGCGCATCCGCAACGTGGAGATCGGCTACCGCACGGTGGGCGAGGGCGTGGAGAACATGCGCCCCGTCGCGCAGGAGTCGCTGATGCTCACCCAGGACGAGAACATCATCGATCTGCAGATCGCCGTTCAGTACCGGGTCAACGACGCGCAGAGATATCTCTTCAATGTCCGCCGGCCGGACGAGACGCTGAAGGCGGCGACCGAGAGCGCGCTGCGCGAGGTCGTGGGCAAGAGCAAGATGGATTTCGTGCTGACCGAGGGGCGGCGCGAGATCGCCACCGGCACGCGCGAGCTCACACAGCGCATCCTTGACGCCTACGGGGCGGGCCTGGAGATCACCAACGTCACGATGCAGAAGTCGCAGCCGCCCGAGCCGGTGCAGCCCGCCTTCGAGGACGCCATCAAGGCGCGCGAGGACGAGCAGAAGCTCAAGAATCAGGCGCACGCCTACGCCAATGAGGTCATCCAGAGGGCCCGCGGCCGGGCCTCGCGCAGGCGCGAAGAGGCCCAGGGCTACAAGGAGAGTCTCATCGCCCAGGCGGAAGGTGAGGGCAAGCGCTTCCTCGAGCTGCTCCGGGAGTACGAGCAGGCGCCGCGGGTGACCCGCAAGCGTCTCTACCTCGAGACCATGGAGGATGTGCTCTCGAGCACCACCAAGATCACCGTCGACCTCAAGGCGGGCAACAGCCTGCTCTTTCTGCCGCTCGAGCGGCTGCTCGGCGAGCGCGCGGCCGCCGCCGCCGGCGCGGGCGAGCAGGAGCAGGAAGGGCGGGCTCAGCAGCAGGAGCAGCAGACCCGGGACGAGTCGCGCTCGTTCCGCGATCGCGAGAGTCTGCGCCTGCGAGGAACGCGCTGATGGGATCGATCAAGGTCATCGTTGTCGTGCTCGTAGTGGCCGCGGTAGCGGCGCTGCTCTCGGTGTTCACCGTCGACGAGCGTGAGCTGGCGATCAAGTTCCGGCTCGGCGAGATCGTGCGCACCGAGTTCGATCCGGGCTTGCACTTCAAGATCCCGTTCGTGAACAACGTCAAGAAGTTCGACGGGCGCATCTTGACGTTGGACGCCGAGCCGGAGCGGTTCCTGACTGCCGAGAAGAAGAACGTGATCGTCGACTCGTTCGTGAAGTGGCGCATCGTCGACGTCGCCAAGTTCTACAACGCCACCGGCGGGTCGGAGGGCGTCGCCAAGCAGCGGATGCTGCAGATCGTGAACACGGGGCTGAAGGACGAGTTCGGCAAGCGCACGATCCAGGAGGTCGTCTCGGGCGAGCGCGCGCTCATCATGGACATCCTCACGGAGAATGCCGACCGCAAGTCCGAGGGTCTGGGGGTGTCCGTGCTCGACGTGCGGATCCGCCGCATCGATCTGCCCAAGGGCGTCAGCGAGTCGGTGTATCAGCGCATGGCGGCCGAGCGCGAGCGGGTGGCGCGCGAGATCCGCGCGCGCGGCTCGGCGGAGGCGGAGCGCATCCGCGCCGATGCCGACCGCCAGCGTCAGATCATCCTCGCCGAGGCCTTCCGCGACGCCGAGGTCATTCGCGGCGAGGGCGACGCGCGCGCCGCGGAGATCTACTCCAAGGCCTTCACCCGAAACGAAGACTTCTACGGCCTCTATCGAAGCCTCGCCGCCTACCGCAAGACGTTTGCGAGCAAAGACGACGTGCTGGTCCTGGAGCCCGATACCGAGTTCTTCGACTACTTCAAGACCGATAAAGGCAAGCCGAAGTAGTCGTCGTCCGCCCGCCTTTTGGGAGGAGGGCTCGAGCGGCGGATGCGCCAACGTCCGTCGTCCCATCGCGAGGTCGTTATGTGGCAGGACGTGCTCACGGCGGTGGCGCTCGTGCTGGTGATCGAAGGGATTCTGCCTTTTCTGAGCCCGCGCCTCATGCGCGAGCTCATCGTGCAGGTCGCGCGGATGGACGACCGTGCGGTGCGGTTCGGCGGGCTGACCAGCATGGTGCTGGGCGTGGCGTTGTTGTATCTCTTGCGTTGAGTCGTTTCGCGTCATGAGCAAAGAAGACCGCTGGCTGCTGCCCGAGGGCATCGAAGAGAGCCTGCCCGAGGAGGCGGAGGCGCTGGAGCGTCTGCGGCGCGACCTGCTCGATCTCTACCACGCCTGGGGCTACGAGCTGGTGATGCCGCCGTTCATCGAGTACCTCGAGTCGCTGCTGACCGGCACCGGCCACGACCTCGAGCTGCAGACCTTCAAGCTCACCGACCANNCGACTCACTGCGGATCGGCGCCGGGCACGACCTCGAGCTCGACACCTTCAAGCTGGTCGACCAGCTCTCCGGCCGGATGATGGGCGTGCGCGCCGACATGACGCCGCAGGTCGCGCGCATCGACGCGCACCGGCTCAAGCGCGAGGCCCCCACCCGCCTGTGCTATATGGGCACGGTGCTGCGCACCCGGCCCGACGGGTTGTCGACCTCGCGCAGTCCCCTGCAGGTCGGCGCCGAGCTCTACGGGCACGCCGGGGTGGAGAGCGACGCAGAGGTCCTGCAGCTGATGCTCGAGACGCTGACGCGCACCGGCATCGAGCCGCTCTATGTCGACCTCGGCCATGTGGGCATCTTCCGCGCGCTGGCGCGCGAGGCCGGGCTCGACGCCGGGGCCGAGGGCGATCTCTTCGACGCCTTGCAGCGCAAGGCGCGCCCCGAGATCGAGGCGTTGCTCTCGGCGCGCGCCCAGGGGGGCAAGGCGCCCGAGATGCTGGCGGCGCTCGCCGAGCTGAACGGCGGGGCCGAGGTGCTCGCCGCCGCGCGCAAGACGCTCAGGCGCGCGCCGCGCGGGGTCCATCAGGCGCTCGATGAGCTCGAGCGGCTCGCCGCGCGCATCGCGCCCGATGCGTCGAAGGTCACGTTTCACTTCGATCTCGCCGAGCTGCGCGGGTATGCCTATCAGACGGGCGTGGTGTTCGCCGCGTTCACGCCGGGCCACGGCCAGGAGGTCGCCCGCGGCGGACGCTACGACGACATCGGGCGCGTCTTCGGCCGCGCGCGGCCGGCGACGGGCTTCAGCGCGGACCTGAAGGTGCTCTACCGCCTCGCCCGGGAGACCGGCGCGCAGGCGCCGGTGCCGGTGCACGGGATCCTCGCGCCGGACCGCCCCGACGACGCTGCGCTCGCGGCCAAGGTGCGCGAGCTGCGCGCCGGCGGGGAGCGGGTCATCGTGACGCTGCCGGGTCAGCACGGCGGAGCGGCCGAGCTCGGCTGCGACCGGCGCTTGGTCGAGCGCGACGGGACCTGGGTGGTCGAGACGGGCGGGGGCGCCACGACACGGGAGCGCGGGCATGGGTAAGAACCTGGTCATCATCGGCACCCAGTGGGGTGACGAGGGCAAGGGCAAGGTCGTCGACCTGCTCACCGAGCGCGCACAGGCGGTGGTGCGCTTCCAGGGCGGGCACAACGCCGGGCATACGCTGGTCATCGACGGCGAGCGCACGGTGCTGCACCTCATTCCCTCGGGCATCCTGCACGAGGAGGTGGAGTGCCTGATCGGCAACGGCGTGGTGGTCTCGCCCTCGGCCTTGCTCGAGGAGATCCGCATGCTCGAGCGCAGCGGGGTCGCCGTGCGCGATCGGTTGAAGGTCAGCGGCGCCTGCCCGCTGATCCTGCCCTATCACGTGGCGCTGGATCATGCGCGCGAGAAGGCGCGGGGCAAGGCGGCCATCGGCACCACCGGCCGCGGCATCGGCCCGGCCTACGAGGACAAGGTCGCGCGCCGGGCGCTGCGCTTCTGCGATCTCATGTACCGCGAGCGCTTCGCCGCCATGCTCGGCGAGGTGCTCGACTACCACAACTTCGCCTTGCAGCATTATTTCAAGGCGAGCCCGGTGGACTTCCAACAGGTGCTCGATGAGACGCTCGCCCTCGGCGAGGAGCTCACGCCGCTGATCGCCGATGTGCCCGAGCGCCTCTACGAGCATCGCCGCGCCGGGCACAACGTGATGTTCGAGGGCGCGCAGGGGACCCTGCTCGACGTCGACCACGGCACCTATCCCTTCGTCACCTCGTCCAACACGACGGCGGGCGGCGCGGCCGTCGGCAGCGGCATGGGGCCGGGGCACCTCGATTACGTGCTGGGCATCACCAAGGCCTACACGACGCGGGTCGGCGCCGGGCCGTTCCCGACCGAGCTCGGCGACGAGATGGGCGAGCACCTGGCGCGCCGCGGCCACGAGTTCGGGTCGACCACGGGCCGGCCGCGGCGCTGCGGCTGGTTCGATGCGGTCGCGCTGCGCCGGGCCGTGCAGATCAACGGCGTCTCGGGGCTGTGCATCACCAAGCTCGACGTGCTCGACGGGCTCGACACCGTCCGTCTGTGCGTGGGTTATCGGTGCGACGGCCGGGAGCTCGCCGCTCCGCCGGTCGGCGCCGACGCGCTCGCCGAGTGCGAGCCGGTCTACGAGGAGCTGCCGGGCTGGCAGGCCTCGACGGTGGGGCTCGAGCGCCTCGACGACGTGCCCGACAACGCGCGCGCGTATCTGGCGCGCATCGAGACGCTCACCGAGACGTCGATCGATCTGATCTCCACGGGCCCCGACCGCGCCGAGACGATCATGCTGCGGCATCCGTTCGAATGAGCGCGCACCGGCCTCGGACGCCGCACGGCCGGTGTCGCTCTAGGCTTCGTGGGCGCGGGGCCTATTGAGGGTTAGGGTGGGCGCCGACCCGCGGCGGCGGGTGCAGCACTAAAGAGGACGATGTCGAGTTGGTGCCGAGGAGAGGACTTGAACCTCCACGGGGTTACCCCCACTAGCACCTGAAGCTAGCGCGTCTACCAATTCCGCCACCTCGGCNNCGCCACGGACCGCGGCGGGACGACGGCCTCGCTCGGAATCGCGCAATTTACCGGCGCCGGGATGGGTTGTCAATCTGACCCCGGCGCCACCGGAATCAAACTCTTACACCACGGAGACCATGGCCAAGCGCACCCCCCACAAAACCGGCCGCAGCGGCAAGAAGCGCCCGGCGAATAAGAAGAAGACCCCGGCTCCCGGGCGCCCGTCGCGCAAGCGCGCGGGCTCGGGCGAGCGGGGCCCTGCCGGCGGTCCCCGGGCCA
>JABAHQ010005402.1_pt1 | contig 15250 bp, 16 predicted proteins | sample 7062091 | NCBI WGS metagenome assembly JABAHQ01 (sample SAMN14534359, study PRJNA622989) | marine sediment metagenome | biome: marine biome [ENVO:00000428]; feature: marine pelagic biome [ENVO:01000023]; material: deep marine sediment [ENVO:00002113] | place: India: Gulf of Kutch | collected...
ACCAGCAACTACCGGGTGGTGGGCTTCACCCGCGAGGTCCCCCTGGAGCGGCTGGTGGCCCTCGGCCGGGAGCACGGCGTGCCGACAGTGGCCGATCTGGGCAGCGGCGCCCTGGTGGACACCGGGCGCTGGGGTTTAGAAGGCGAGCCCACGGTCCAGGGCGCGATCGCGGCCGGGGCGGACCTGGTCACCTTCAGCGGCGACAAGCTCCTGGGCGGCCCTCAGGCGGGTCTGCTCGTTGGCCGGGCGGAATGGATCCGAGCCCTGAAGCGCAACCCCCTGAAACGGGCCCTGCGCTGCGACAAGGTGACCCTGGCCGCGCTCGGGGAAACCTTGAGGGCTTACCTGCACCCCGATCGGCTGGAAGAAGCCCTGCCCACCTACCGGATGATCGGGCGGCCCGTTAGCGAAGTGGACGAGCTGGCGCAGCGCCTGCTCCCCCATCTCCAGCGGTGGGCGGGGGACCGGGCCCGGGCGGAGATCGTCGACGGCGAGTCCCAGGTGGGCTCGGGCTCCCTCCCGGGAGCCACCCTCCCCACCCGGCTCATCGCCCTGACCCCGGAGACCGGGCCGGCCACGGCCCTGGCGGAGTCCCTCCGGGCCCTGGAGCCGCCGGTGGTGGGCCGGGTCAGCGGCGGCCGGGTCCTGCTGGATCCCCGCGGGCTGCTGGAGGAAAATGCCCTGCTACAGGCCCTAGCTTCTCGGTAATCGCCCGAGGTTGAGGGACCTGAGCGGCAACCGCAGAGGCGCAGATGCCAACCGTAATGAGGGCCGGTCCGTATCGGATCTTTTTCTACGCGAGTNNTCCATGTGGAGCGTGATGCCAACGTGGCGAAGTTCTGGCTCGACCCGATCCGGCTAGCAAGGAGCGGCGGCTTCGGTCGGGCCGAGATCAGACAGGTGCACGAGCTGCTGGAAAGGTACCAAGCCGAGCTGATGGGAGCGTGGGATGACTATTTCGGCCATTGAGCGGGATGCCCCGGCCGCGACGGATGTTCGGGTCACCGAGGATACCCTGAGTGTCGAGCTGAGTGACGGGAGAACCCTGTCCGTTCCCCTGGAGTGGTATCCCCGGCTGGTTCACGGTACCCCGCAGGAGCGGGAGAGATGGCGGCTGATCGGCGGGGGCCGGGGAATCCACTGGGAGGACCTTGACGAGGATATCAGCGTCGAAGGGCTCCTGGCGGGGCAGCCATCCGGGGAGAGCCAGCATTCCTTCAGGGAGTGGCTGGCCGAGCGCGAGGATGCCCGGATGCGATGATCATCGGCACCGCCGGCCACATCGACCACGGCAAGACCGCCCTGGTCCAGCGCCTCACCGGCGTCGACACCGACCGGCTGCCGGAGGAGAAGGAGCGCGGCCTGACCATCGACCTGGGCTTCGCCCACCTGGACCTGCCGGACGGCAGCCGGGCCGGCATCGTGGATGTCCCGGGGCACGAGCGCTTCGTGCGCACCATGACGGCGGGAGCATCGGGGATCGACGTGGCCCTGCTGGTGGTGGCCGCCGACGACGGCGTCATGCCCCAGACCCGGGAGCACCTGGCCATCCTCTCCCTGCTGGGGATCCGGCGGGGGGTGGTGGCCGTCACCAAGATCGATCAGGTCCCTGCGGGGCGTCCGGCGGCGGTCGCGGAAGCGGTCCGGGCCCTGCTCGAGCCTACCGGGCTGGGTGACGCGCCCATTTGCCCGGTCTCCGCCCATACCGGGGAGGGCATCCCCGAGCTTACCCAAGCCCTGGCCGAGACGCTGGCCCCCGTCGCCCCCCGGAGGCGCTCCGGATTCTTCCGGCTGGCGGTGGACCGGGCCTTCACGACGGTCGGGCACGGCCCCGTGGTCACCGGCAGCGTACTCTCCGGGCGGGCCACCCGGGAGGACCGCTTGGTGCTCCTGCCGGGCGGGGAGGAGGCCCGGGTCCGCGGCATCCAGGTGAACGGCGAGCCGGTGGAGGCAGTGGCGGCCGGACAGCGCGCCGCCCTCAACCTGGCGGGGCCCAAGCGGGAGGCCCTGGAGCGCGGCATGATGGCCTGCGATGTCCGCCTGCGGCGCACCACCCGGACCGTGGATGCCTACCTGGTGCGGGCGCCCGACGCCGGGCGCATGAAGCCCCAGCAGCGGGTCCGCTTCCACAGCGGCACCGCCGAGGTCTTCGCCCGACTCCTGTGGCTGGGCGGGGACCCGCCTGTACCCGGGAACGCCGACTTCGCCCAGCTCCGCCTGGACCGCCCGGTGCCGGTGCTCGCCGGGGACCGCTTCGTGGTCCGGGAAGAGACGGCCCTGGGCACCCTCGGTGGCGGCGAGGTGCTGGATCCCTTCGCGGTCCGGCGCGGCGCCCAAAGGCCCCAGCGGCGCGAGGCCCTGGCGGAGCTGCACGGGGCGGGGCCGGACCAGGCCTTGGAGCACTGGCTGCAGGCCCGGGGCGCCGGGGGCTGGCGCCTGTCCGAGCTGGCCGAGCAGATCGGCGAGCCCCCCGAGGCGGTGGAGCAGCGCCTGGCCGGACGGGGCGACCTCTGGCGGGTGGACTTCGGTGGCGACCCCTGGATCGCCCCGCGGGAGGCGGTGGAGGCCCTCCTCCCCCGGCTGGAGGAGGCGGTTGGCGACCACCTGCGGGACCACCCCCGGGCCGCCGCGGTGCCGGAGGCCACCCTGCGGGCCCGGGTCTGCCCCGGGCTCGACCGCACCAGCTTCCGGACCTTGGCCCGGCTCCTCACGGAGTCCGGCCGCATCGAGGCCACCGCCGACGGCCTGCGGCCGGCCGGCCACCGCCCCCGTTTCAGTGCGGCCGAGGAAGAGCTGGCCCGGCGCATCGAGGCCGAGCTGGCCTTCCGCGGCCGCACGCCGCCCCGCCTGGATCCCCTGGCAGAGACCCTGGGCCAGCCCAAGCCCCGCCTGGCCCGCTTCCTGGCCGATCTGGAGCGCGCCGGGCGGGTGGTGCAGGTGGCCCGCGGAGCCTACCTGACCCGCCGCGACTTCGACCACTGGCGCGAGCGGGCCCTGGCCCGGATCCGGCAGGAAGGGGGCCTTACCCTGCCTGGCTTCCGGGACGAGATCGGCTGCGGCCGGGAGCTGGCCCTCCGCTTCCTGGAGTACCTGGACCGTGCCGGTTGGACCCGGAAGGAGGGCGACGTCCGGGTAGCAGGGGACTCTCGGCCACGGGAGGAAACGGCCCCGTGAGCCCCGGAGCGGCGACCCGCCTCACCCGCTGGGCCCGCTGCCCGGGCTGCGGGGCCAAGCTGGGGGCCTCGCGGCTGGAGGGACTCCTGGCGGGACTCCCGCCTTCCGCGGACCCGGCCCTGCTCGTGGGTCCCGGAGCCGCGGACGATGCCGGCGTCTACCGGCTGGCCGAGGACCTGGCCCTGGTCCAGTCGGTGGACTTCCTGCCCCCCGTGGTGGACGATCCTTACCTCTTCGGGCAGATCGCGGCGGCCAACGCCCTGAGCGACCTCTACGCCATGGGGGCCACCCCCCTGACCGCCCTGAACCTGGCGGCCTTCCCCGGGGAGGGGCTGGACGGGGAAGTGCTCGAGGCCATCCTGGCGGGCGGCAGCGACAAGCTGGCCGAGGCCGGGGCCGTGCTCCTGGGGGGGCATTCGGTCACCGATCCGGAGGTGAAGTACGGCCTGGCGGTGACCGGACGGGCCCATCCGGCGGAGCTGGTGACCAACGCGAGGGCCCGGCCGGGGGACGCCCTGGTCCTCACCAAGCCCCTGGGGACCGGCACCATCGCCACGGCCATCCAGCAGGGCGTGGCCGACGCCGCCCTCGCCGAGCGGGCGGCGCGGGCCATGGCCGGGCTCAACCGCGGAGCCGCCGAAGCCCTGCTGGCGTGCGGCGCCTCGGCGGCCACCGACGTGACCGGCTTCGGCCTGGCGGGCCACGCCCAGGAGATGGCCCGCGCCTCCGGGGTGGACCTGGAGCTGGAGGCCGCAGCGCTGCCGCACTTCCCGGAGGCCCTCGACCTCCTGGAGCAGGGCATCCGTCCCGGCGGACTGGAGGCCAACTGCCAAGCGGGCGCCGGCACGGTGACCCTGGCCGACCACCTGTCCGGCCCCTGGCGGGATTTGCCGTTCGACCCCCAGACCTCCGGCGGGCTGCTGGTGGCCCTGCCGGAGGCGCGCGCACCGGCCTTCCTGGAGCGGCTGGGGGAGGCCGGGGCCGCGGTGATCGGGCGGGCCGTGGCGGGCCAGGGGGACCGAATACACATCGCGTAGCATCCGGCTACGCTACCCATCATCGGGAGAGGAAGGTGTCCGGTGGCACCCGCGGGCTTCAAACCCGCCGGGGGGCAGCATCCCTGTCCCCGGTAGGTTCGACTCCTACCCTCTCCGCCAAATACCGCAGCCGTGCGAGGAGATCAGGATGGGCCACAGGGACCGGCGATCGGTACGCGGATCGGGGCTACTGGCAGGGCTGCTCCTCCTGGCGCTGGTGAGCGCCTGTAGCGGCGGCCAGGGGGAGGCCGGCGTCCCCACCACGCGGAAGCCCTTCGACCACGGCCACACCGCCCTGGACCGGGTGCTCGGCGAGCACGTCCGGGACGGGCGGGTCGATTACGCCGCCCTCAAGGCGGACCCCGCCCCCCTGGAGCGCTACCTCGACCGCCTGGCCGCGGTCCCGCGGGCGCAGTACGCCGAGTGGGGCCGGTGGCAGAAGCTGGCGTTCTGGATCAACGCCTACAACGCCTACCACCTCAAGGCCATCATCGAGCACTACCCCATCGAGCGCTCCCTGTGGGCGGACCCCTTCTTCCGGTATCCGGCCAGCAGCGTCCGCCAGATCCCCGGGATCTGGGACGACCTGACCTGGCCGGTGGCCGGCCGGCGCCTCACCCTCGACCGCATGGAGCACATCATCATGCGCCGCAGGCTGGACGAGCCCCGGGTCCACTTTGTCCTGGTGTGCGCCTCCGTCGGCTGCCCCGACCTGCAGGACCGCGCCTACGCGGCCGAGGGCCTGGACCGGCGCCTGGACGAGGCGGCGGTCCGCTACATCTACCGGGACAACAAGGTGGTGATCGACCGGGAGGCGGGGCGGGTGGGCCTCCCCCGGATCTTCGACTGGTTCGGGGAGGACTTCCCGCCCCTGGAGGACCACGCCCGCCACTTCCCGGACCGTCCGGAGGGAATCAAGGGGCCCCTGACCTGGATCTACCGCTACGCCCGCCCCGAGGACCGGGCCTTCCTGCGCTCCAGTGCCTTCGAGGTGGAATGGCTGCCCTACGACTGGGGCCTGAACGAGCAGGAGGGCTGAATGGGGTCGCCGACCATCGGCGTGGTCATCCCCGCCCGCGACGAGGAGGCCGCCCTGCCCCGGGTCCTCGACGACATCCCGGCGGACCTGGCGCCCACGGTGGTGGTGGTGGACAACGCCAGCCGCGACCACACCGCCGAGGTGGCCCGGAAGCAGGGCGCGGTCGTGCTCCACCAGCCCCGGCCGGGCTACGGCCGGGTGATGCAGACCGGCCTCGCCTATCTGCGGGAGCACCCCGTGGACATCGTGGTCTTCCTGGACGGCGACTACAGCGATTACCCCGAGGCCATGGGCGAGCTGGTGGATCCCATCGCCCGGGGAGAGCAGGACATGGTGCTCGGCACCCGCCTCGACCCCCTCTTCGATTCGCGCGCCATGCCCGTGCACGCGGTCTACGGCAACCGCCTGGTGACCGGTTGCATCAACCTCCTGTTCGGCTTCCGGTACACCGACCTGGGGCCTTTCCGCGCCATCCGCCGCTCGAGCCTGGAACGCCTGGCGATGCGCGACCCGGACTTCGGCTGGACCGCCGAGATGCAGGTGAAGGCGCTGAAGCGCGGGCTGCGGGTGCGGGAGGTGCCGGTGAGCTACCGGCCCCGTATCGGGGTCTCCAAGGTTTCGGGGACCATCAAGGGCTCGGTGCTGGCAGGGACCAAGATCCTTTATACCGTTTTCGGGCTCTACGCCAAGACTCTGGGCTCCCGGGGGTCCCGCAAGGGGAGCCGGAACCGATAGCCAACCAGGGGAGGATTCCATGCTCCACGAGCAGGTGAAGGACTACTACGGCCGGGTGCTGCAGAGCCACCGGGATCTCCAGACCGATGCCTGCTGCACCCCCGACGACATCCCGGAGCGGGCCCGGGCCGCCCTGGCGGACGTGCACCCCGAAGTGAGCGCCCGCTACTACGGCTGCGGCCTGGTGCTGCCCGCGGTCCTGGAGGGTGCGGCGGTCCTCGACCTGGGCTGCGGTGCCGGCCGGGACTGCTTCGCCTTGTCCCGCCTGGTGGGCGAGAGCGGCCGGGTGGTGGGGGTGGACATGACCGACGAGCAGCTCGCCGTGGCGCGGGAGTACGTGGATTACCACACCGAGGCCTACGGCTACGCGGCCCCCAACGTGGCCTTCCACCACGGCTACATCGAGCGCCTGGAGGACCTCGACCTGGAGCCGGGCAGCTTCGACGTGATCGTCTCCAACTGTGTCCTGAACCTGTCCTCGGACAAGGCGGCCGTCCTGGGCGGGGCCCGCCGTCTGCTGCGCCCGGGCGGGGAGATGTACTTCTCCGACGTCTACACCGACCGCCGCCTCTCCGCCGAGCTGGCCGAGGACCCGGTCCTCCACGGGGAATGCCTGGCCGGGGCCCTGTACTGGAACGATTTCCTTCGCATTGCCGGGGAGGCCGGCTTCGCCGACCCCCGCCTGGTGGAGGACCGCCCCCTCGCCATCGACAATCCCGACCTGCGCGCCCGGCTGGGGCCGGCGCGCTTCTTCTCCGCCACCTACCGGCTGTTCGCCCTCGACGGCCTGGAGCCCTCCTGCGAGGACTACGGCCAGGCCGCCGTCTACCGCGGCACGGTGGACGGGGAGCCCCACGCCTTCACCCTGGACAAGCACCATGTCTTCCCCCGGGGCAAGGTGATCCCCGTCTGCGGCAGCACCTACCGCATGCTCGGCGAAAGCCGCCTGGCCCCCCACTTCGAGCTCCTGGGCACCTGGGACAGCCACTACGGGATCTTCCCCGGCTGCGGGGAATCGGTTCCCTTCGACGAGGAGTCCGCAGCGGGAAGCGAAGAGTCCTCGGGGGGGTGCTGCTGAGCCTGTTCGCGGGTCTGCCAGGGGGACTTGCAGGGGCCGGGGATAGTCCTTGCCTTTTGGCCTCAGCCTGCCGCTTTGATCCCTGCTAGACCCCCTTCTTTGCCAGGCATTCCACCTCCGGGAGGTCCCGGAAGTGATCATCGGACGTCACCAGCGGCACCCCGTACTGCCGGGCGATGGCGTAAATGAGGGCATCGGCGAAGGGGAGCCGGTATTCCAGGGCCCAATCGGCCGCCGCCAGGGCGATGGCCGTGGTCAGCGGGGCCACCTCCGCCTCCTCGGTCAGGGCCATGACCTCCAGGGCCACGGACTCGCCTCGCTCCCGCTTGCCCCATTTGTAGAGCTCGAACTGGAGGCAGGTGGGCACCACCAGACCCTCGGCCGAGCGCAGATACGGCCCGAAACGGTCCGCCAGGGGCCCGTCGATCAGCCATTCGATCCAACCGCAGGTGTCAACCAGCACGGCCATCAGTGCCGATCCGCACGGTCCCGGTAATCGGAGCCATCGGCCCCCCGCAGCATGCCCCGTGCCGAATCCATGGACCGCAGGGGAACCAGCTCGATGACTGCACCCTTGGGGATAACGGCGAACCGCTGACCCGCCTCCAGGCCCAGCTCCGTGCGGATGGCCTTGGGGACCGCGATCTGATACTTGCTGGACAGGGTTACCGAAGTCATTTTACGTTTTCCTTATCGATCCGATAAAAGAAAAACTACCAGCACATGCTCCCGTCAACAAGCACCTCCTCTACTTCGCCGGGGTTCCGGAGGTTCGGCCGGCAGCTGAAAGGAACGAGTCCTTGGGCGGGTGCTTCCGAGCTTGTCCGCGCCCCCGCCACAGCCGCCATCCGTCCGCCAGCAGCACCCCGAGGAAGGGGAGGTAGATGGCCGCCCGGATCCAGGGGCTCTCCTCCCAGGCCCCGGTCGCCGCGTAGCCGATCAGGACGTGGTAGGACAGCGCCACCAGGCCGGTGAGCAGGATCCCGGAGGGCAGAGGATGGAAGCACAGCAGGGGGACCAGCCACAGGAAGTACCAGGGGTGGGCGGTGGTGGTCAGCAGCAGGGCCGCGCCCATGAGGGCGAGCGCCCGGGCGGTGACCGGGCCGCGCCAGCGGGCCACCACCACGGCCACGGCCGCGAACAGCCCCCCGGCCAGGGCCTGAGCCGCCCCGAAGTGGCCGGTCAGGGCGTACAGGACGGCGAAGCCGCTGTCGTTGAACCGCCAGCGGGATCCGACCTCCCACAACCCGGCCAGGTGGGCGTCCGGGCCGCCCAGGAAGGGGGCGAAGGCCAGGGCCGCCACCCCCGCGGCCAGGAGCCAGCGCCCCCGGCGGACCAAGGGCCACCATACCGCCGGCAGGAGCAGGACGGCCAGGTACTTCGCCGCCACCGCCAGGCCCAGGACCGGCGCCGCCAACCAAGGCCGGCCGAGCATGAGCAGGTACAAGGAAGCCAGGACCAGGAGGATGGCCAGGGGGTCGTTGTGGCCGCTGCCCGCCACCTCCACCACCACCAACGGGCTCCAGGCGTAGACCGCGACGTTGGCGGCCGGCAGGCCCGCGCTGCGCAGCATGGCCACCAGCAGGATCGCCACGGCGGCGTCGCACACCAGGAAGGCCGCCTTCATGGCGAATACCGAATGGCTCACCCAGTCGGCGAGGGCGGAGATCCCCACCGTCACCGGCCCGTAGGGGGTGCCGATGGCCTTGTGGTTGATGGCGGGGAAGAGTCCGTCCCGGAAGGGCGCCAGCTCCGGGGCCGCCGGCGGGTAGCGGTAGGGATTCACGCCCAGGTTAAGGAGCCGGCCGTCCCAGGCGTAGCGGAAGACGTCGTCGGACAGGCCGGGCTCGGCCAGCAGCAGGGTCAGCCGGAAGACCAGTCCCAGACCCAAAACCCAGCCCAGGGTCCACCACCCCGCGGCGGCGTTGCCGACCAAGCCCCCCAGCGCGCGCAGGTAGGCCCAGAAGGCCAGGAAGTACAGGAGCAGGAAGGTCGGGACCGCCTCGGCCGGGTCCCCCAGGGCGAGCATGCCGGCGAAACAGGCCTCCATCCCCAGGCCCAGGAGCAGCAGCCGTCGGCTACCCCGCCACCGCATGCCGAGCCCGCTCCCGCCGCTGCCGGAGTCCCTGCCCCAGCACGGCAAGGGGGATGCAGGCGTAACCGAAGGTCAGCATCCCCAGCAGGGCCAGGGCACCGTACAGCCCGCCCTCCCAGGCCATCCGGCACCCGAGGAGGAAATAGCCGGCCAGGAGCCCCTCCACCACCACCCCGGCGGGGATCCGGCCGCCGTACCGATGGCCAAGCCAGCCGGTCCCGGGCCCGGCGCCGTGCTTGGGGGTCCGCCGGAAGGGCTCGTCGCGGCCCCACAGCCCCTCGGCGGCGGCGCGCGTCCCGCTCCAGCCGAGGGCCGCCTCGAAGGCCATCAGGGCGGGAAGGTCCCGGATCCATCCCAGCCCGCGGAGCCCCCCCAGCCGGCGGGCGGCGCCGCAAAAGGCGGCGGCCGTGGCCAGGGCCAACAGCAGGACCGCCCCTTCCAGCCACGGCAGGAGGGGAGCGTCCCCGGTGCCGCGGATCGCCACCACCGGGACCAGGGCCAGGGAGAAGGCGGCCAGCAGGGGATAGCCCACCGCCCCCGCCAGGTGGAAAAGGCCTTCCCGCTTGACCCGGGCCGGGTACCCCCCCCGGAGCAGGGCGGGCAGGAGCTTGCGCGCGGTCTGGGCGGCGCCCTTGGTCCAGCGGTGGTGCTGGCTGCGGAAGGCGGCCATCTCCACCGGCAGCTCGGACGGCACCACCACTTCCGGCGCGAACGCGAAGCGCCAGCCCCGCATCTGGGCGCGGTAGCTGATATCCAGGTCCTCGGTAAGCGTATCGGCGGACCAGCCCCCGCTGCCCTCCAGGCAGGCCCGGCGCCAGACCCCGGCGGTGCCGTTGAAGTTGAAGTAGGCCCCGGCGCGGTGGCGGCCGAGGTGCTCCACCAGGAAGTGGGCATCGAGGCGCAGGGCCTGGAGGCGGGTCAGCAGGGAATGGTCCCGGTTGAGATAGCCCCAGCGCGCCTGGACCAGGCCCACCGCGGGATCCCGGAAACGGGGCAGGATCCGCTCCAGGAAGTCCGGATCGGGGCGGAAGTCGGCATCCAGGATGGCGATCAGCTCCCCCCGGGCCTGTCGCAGGCCTTCGGCCAGGGCCCCCGCCTTGTACCCGGCCCGGCTCCCGCGGCGCAGATGGTGGACCGCCAGGCCCTCCCGGCGCATGGCCGTCACCAGGGGCGCCACCACCTGCGGGGTGTCGTCGGTGGAATCGTCCAGGACCTGGATCTCCAGCCGCTCCCGGGGGTAGCGCAGCGCGCGGACCGCTTCCAGGGCGTCGCCGATCACGTAGCGCTCGTTGAATACCGGGATCTGCACCGTCACCACCGGCTCCTCCCCCGCCCACCGCTCGGCGGGCCCGGGCCGGTGACGATGACCCAGTGCCTTCAGGGTCAGGTAGTGGCGGTGGAGGGCGAGCAGCGCCAGCAGCCCCACCACCCCCAGGTAGAAGCCGAAGACGGTCGCCGCCATCAGGCCCCCATCCCGCCCGCGGGACCCATCGTGACCCGCCCCGTGAGGGGAAGCGCCGGCCGAGGAGCCCTCAAGGCCCGGCCCGCCGGGCGCGCTGGTGGAGCTCGAACAGGGATTCCGCCAGGTCGTCCAGGCGCAGGGTCCGGGAGAAGCGGGCCAGGCAGCGGCCGGTGGCGGCCGGCTGGCGCAGAAGGGCGCCCAGCAGGGAGAGGTAGAACGCGGCGTTGCGCCAGGAGCCGTAGTTCCGGAGAAAGAAGCGGTTCTGGAAGCGCCGCCGGATCCGGGCGAGGCGCTCGGGGGAATGCTCGATGGCCATCACCGGGAGCTCGCTCTGGCGGTGGGAGAACCGCTCCGGGGCGATGCGGTCCGGATCCACCCAGCCGTTCTCCACCGCAGTATGGTAGATAGGCGTCCCGGGGTAAGGGGTCAGAAAGTAGAAAGCGGTATAGCTGGCCTTCAGCTCGCGGGCGAGGCGGAAGGTCTCCTCCATGTCCGCCTCCGTCTCCCCGGGGAAGCCCAGGATGAAGGTGGCCAGGCTGCGCAGCCCCTGCCGGCGGGTGAGCCGGAAGGCCTGGAGGGCGTCCCCCACCCGGGCGCGCTTGCCCATGGTCTTCAGGGTCCGCTCGACGCCGCTCTCCACCCCGTAGTCCACCTGGACGCAGCCCGCCTCCCGCATGGCGGCGAGCATCTCCGCATCCACCTGGTCCACCCGGGACTGGCAGGCCCAGCGCAGGCCCAGGCCCCGATCCGCAAGCTCCCGGGAGAAGGACAGCATCCATTCCCGGTCGCCGGCGGCCAGGTCATCGCAGATGTAGAACCCCCGGGTGCCGTAGTCGGCCACCAGCCCCTCCAGCTCCGCCACCACGTTCTCCGGGGAGCGCCGCCGGACGCGCTTGCCCTGGACCACCCGGCTCGCACAGTAGACGCAGGGATAAGGGCATCCCCGGCTGGTGAAGACGGTGGTCACCCGGTCCAGGACCAGCCCCCGGATCATGCCCGGAGGCGCCAGGTAGGGCCGGAAATCCAGGAGATGGCGGGCGGGGAACGGAAGACCGTCCAGGTCCCGGATGGGCTCCGCGGGGCCGGTACCCTGGATCCGGTCCCCCTCCCAGTAAAAGAGGCCGGGGATCTCCGCGGGGCTAGCCGCACCCTCCCCCGCCAGGTACTCGGCCAGGCGCACCGCCGTGCGCTCGCCCTCCCCCCAGACCAGGTAGTCCGGGGCCAGCTCCCGCATGGTGGCCTCGGGCAGGGCGGTGGCATGCACCCCCCCGCAAACGAGCCGCCCCCGCGGCAGGGCGGCGCGCAGGTCCGCCGCCAGACGGCGGGCCCGGGGATAGGTATTGGTATAGAAGCTCAAGCCCACCAGGTCGGGTTCGAAGTCCCGGGTGGCCTCCAGCCGGGACTCGACTTCCGGATCCAGATCGAAGACCTGGACCTCGTGCCCCGCCTTCTCCAGGGCGGCGGCGACGTAGAGTACCCCCAGGGGCGGCACGATGTTGTTGCCCTCGGAGAGCTGGACATTGATCAGGGTGATGCGCATGGGGCCGGGCGTCGCCTCTTGCTCAACAAATCAATTGATATAATTATTATCAGAGGCCACGATTGTCAATGCTTCGCACAGGCTACCGCGGCTACCCGGGCCAGCCCATGGATCCGGGCGGTGAGAGGCCTGATATCATGCCCGGTTCGGGCCCCGGAGTGGGGACCCAACCCCCGAGGGAGAGTGCCCGTGACCGAGCCCCGATCCCTGATCTTCGTCTACAACGCCGACAGCGGCCTGTTCAGCGCCCTGACCGACACCGCCCACAAGCTCCTGTCGCCGAGCACCTACCAGTGCCAGCTGTGCGCCCTGACCCACGGCCATTTCGGCATGCACCGGGAATGGGCCGATTTCCTGGAGAGCCTGGGACTCCCCAGCGAGCTCCGGCACCGGGACGATTTCGCGGACGATCCGGACATGCCCGAGGTGGAGCCCCCCGCCGTCCTGCTCCGCGAGGGGCAGCGGCTGAGGCCCTGCCTCGACGCCGGGCGCATCCGGGAATGCGATACCCTGGACGCCCTGAAGCGCATGATCCTCGAGCACTGCCTCGGGATGGAGACCGCGGCCGGGGGAAACCCCTGACCTCCGGCCGATCGCCAATCGGAGGAAGCCCGTGCACGCCACCCTGCCCTACCTGGCGCAGACCGACTTCCCGGCCCCGCGCCGAGGACCGCTGACCACCCTCCAGGTCAACCTGGGCTATCGCTGCAACCAGGCCTGCACCCACTGCCACGTGGCCGCCGGTCCGGACCGGAAGGAGGTCATGGACCGGGAGACCGTGGGCGACGTCCTGGCCTTCCTGGAAGCCTCCGGGGTGAACCGTCTCGACCTCACCGGCGGCGCCCCCGAGCTCAACCCCCACTTCCGGGAGCTGGTGGCCGGGGCGCGCCAGCAGGGGGTCCACGTCATGGACCGCTGCAACCTGACCGTGCTGGAGGAGCCCGGCCAGGGGGGTCTGGCGGACTTCCTGGCCGGCCACGGGGTGGAGATCGTCGCCAGCCTGCCCTGCTACCTGGAGGGGAACGTGGCCAAGCAGCGCGGCAAGGGGGTCTTCGCGGCTAGCATCCGGGCCCTGCAGCGGCTGAACGGGCTCGGCTACGGAGTGCCTGGGTCCAGCCGGATCCTGAGCCTGGTCTACAACCCCGCAGGGCCCTCCCTGCCCCCGGACCAGGCAGGGCTGGAGGCCGCCTACCGGGAGCGCCTATGGGCGGACCACGGGGTCCGCTTCAACCACCTGCTGACCCTGGCCAACGTGCCCGTCAACCGCTTCGGCTCCACCCTGCTCTCCCGGGGGCAATTCCGGGAATACCTGGACCTCCTCCGGGGCGCCCACCGGGCCGGGAACCTGGAGCAGGTCATGTGCCGGGACTTGATCTCGGTGGACTGGCGGGGCCGGGTCTATGACTGCGACTTCAACCAGATGCTGGACNNCGGGGACAGGCCGGTCCACCTCCGGGACCTGGCCGGGGCGGCGCTAGAGGGCAGGCCCGTGGCGGTGGGGGAGCACTGCTACGCCTGCACCGCGGGGCAAGGAAGCAGCTGTGGCGGCGCCCTCGGCTGAGCTGACGCTGTCCGTGGTGGTGCCCACCCTGAACGAGGCCGCCAGCCTGGCGGACACTCTCCGACCCCTGCAGGCCTGGCGGGCGCGGGGGACGGAGGTGATCGTCGCCGACGGCGGCAGCACCGACGGCACCCCGGAGCTGGCCCGGCCCTGGGCGGACCGGGTGCTGGCCGCCCCCCGGGGCCGGGCAAGCCAGATGAGCGCCGGGGCCGGGACCGCCCGCGGGAATATCCTTTTGTTCCTGCACGCCGATACCCGCCTCCCCGCCGACGGCGACGCCGCCGTCCGGGCGGCCCTGGCGGAGCGCACCTGGGGCCGGTTCGACGTGCGCCTCAGCGGTGCCGACCGGCGCCCGCTGCTGCGCCTGGTGGGGCTCCTGATGAGCCAGCGCTCCCGCCTGTCCGGCATCGCCACCGGCGACCAGGCCATCTTCGCCACCCGCGAGGCCTTCCGGGCGGCCAGGGGCTTCCCGGACATCCCCCTTATGGAGGACATCGCCCTGTCCCGGAGGCTCAAGCGGGCGGCGGGGCGGCCGGCCCGCCCCCGGGGGCGGGCGGTCACCTCCAGCCGGCGCTGGGAGGCGCGGGGCGTCGGCCGGACCATCGGGCTGATGTGGGGCCTTCGCCTGGCCTATGCGCTGGGCGTGCCGCCGGCCGTCCTGGCCCGACTGTACCGCTGAGAAGGCTGCCGTGGTAGCCGCGACCACATCCCAGGCCTCCTCCCAGCCCCGCCTCCTGGTCTTCGCCAAGGCCCCGACCCCCGGACGGACCTTCACCCGGCTGATCCCGGCCCTCGGCCCGCGGGGGGCCGCCGCCCTGCACATGCAGCTCACCGTCGGGGCCCTGCGGCGCTTGGTCCGCCCCGGACGGTGGGCCACCCGCCTCTATGCCGCGCCGTACACTGCCGACCCCTTCCTCCGGGGCTGCGCCCGGCGCCACGGGATCCCCTTGCGTCCCCAGCGCGGCCGGGACCTGGAGCAGCGGATGCATTCAGCCCTGGCGGAGTCCTGCGCCTCCGGGGCGCCGGCGGTCCTGGTGGGCACCGACCTCCCGGACCAGGGGGCAGCGGATGTGGAGGCGGCCTTCGCGGCCCTGAAGACAGGCCGGGACGCGGTCTTTCAGCCCACCGAGGACGGGGGGTTCGGCCTGGTGGGGGTGACCCGGCCGCCGCCGGGACTCTTCACCGGGATTCCCTGGGGTACCGCGGAGGTCATGGGGGCGATCCGCGAGCGGCTGCGCGGGATGGGAGCCGAGTGGGTGGAGCTCCCCGAGACCTGGGACGTGGACCGCCCCGAGGACCTCCACCGTCTCCTCCGCCAGGGATGGAGCCCGCCTCCGGGGAACCCGAGGCGGGGTCAATGACACCAATGAGAGGCCGCCGGCGGCCACACCGAGGACAGGAGAAGGCATGGACCCCAAGGCGTACTGGGAGCGGATCTACCGCGACAGGAACGAGACCGAGGTGAGCTGGCACCAGGAGAGCCCCCGGATGTCCCTGGACCTGATCGAGCAGGCTGGCCTCGACCCGGC
>JABAHQ010002206.1_pt7 | contig 15224 bp, 12 predicted proteins | sample 7062091 | NCBI WGS metagenome assembly JABAHQ01 (sample SAMN14534359, study PRJNA622989) | marine sediment metagenome | biome: marine biome [ENVO:00000428]; feature: marine pelagic biome [ENVO:01000023]; material: deep marine sediment [ENVO:00002113] | place: India: Gulf of Kutch | collected...
CGCGCCTTGCGGGAGCGCTCGCGCTGCTGCTCCAGCTCGCGCTCGAACCCTTCGGTGTCGACGTCGTAGCCGCGCTCACGGGCCATGAGCTCGGTCAGGTCGAGTGGGAAGCCGAAGGTGTCGTAGAGCCGGAAGGCATCGGGGCNNCCCTCGTCGATCGTGGCCATGAACCGCTCTTCCTCCGCCTGCGTGGTCCGGAGGATGTGGTCGCGGCGGTCGACCAGCTCGCGGTAGACATCGCCCATCTCCGCGATCACCGTGTCACAGATCTCGTAGAGGGTCGGCTCCCGACGGCCCAGCAGCCAGGCGTGCCGGCCCGCGCGCCGGAGGATGCGACGGAGCACGTAGCCGCGCCCCTCGTTGGTCGGGAAGACGCCGTCGGCGATCAAGAACGCCGCCGCCCGGGCATGGTCGGCCAGCACCCGGAACGACACGCCGCTCTCGTCTTCGGCCTCATACTTCCGGGCGACGATCTCCTCCGCCCGGCCGATCAGCGGCATGAACAGGTCGGTATGGAAGTTCGAGTCGACGCCCTGCAGCGCCGCGGCGATCCGCTCCAGCCCCGCCCCGGTGTCGATCGACGGCTTGGGCAGCGGGTTCAGCGTGCCCTCCTCGTCGCGGTCGAACTGCATGAACACCAGGTTCCAGAGCTCGAGGATCTCGCCCGCCTCGGTAAGCGCCTCGAACTCCTCGGCGCTCAGCTCCTTCTTCGCCTTCTTCGGCCGCTGGTCGTAATGGATCTCCGAACAGGGGCCGCACGGCCCCGTGTCGGCCATCTGCCAGAAGTTGTCCTTGTCGCCGAAGCGCAGCACCCGGTCCTCCGGCAGCCCGGCCACCTCCTGCCACAGCTCGTACGCCTCGTCGTCGGTGTGGTGCACCGTCGCCCAGATGCGGTCCGGCTCGAAACCCAGGTCCTCGGTGAAGAACTCGTAGCCGAAGCGGATCGCCTCGCGCTTGAAGTAGTCGCCGAACGAGAAGTTGCCCAGCATCTCGAAGAACGTGTGATGCCGCGCCGTCTCGCCGACCTGCTCCAGGTCGTTGTGCTTGCCGCCCGCGCGCACGCACTTCTGCACGGTGGTCGCCCGCTTGTACGGCCGCGGCTCCTGGCCCAGGAACGTCGCCTTGAACTGGTTCATCCCGGCGTTCGTGAACAGGATCGTCGGGTCGTCGGCGGGCACCAGCGACGACGACGGGACGTGGGTGTGCCCGTTGCGCACGAAGTAGTCTATGAACCGCTGTCTGATCTCTGCCGATTTCATCAACCCAGCCCACAGGTTGGGGGCCCCCTCGAGTCCTGAAATACCTTGAATCCACTGGAATATGACCGAACCGAGAGGGGTTCTCAAGCGCTCGCCACTGGCCGCCGGCGCCGGAGGCCGTCATATTGGCGGCCTCAACGCATATCGCCGAATCTCGAGACCGCCTGCGCGGCCCGACAAGCACCGAAACGCCGAGGAGAACCGATGAACCGCCCCCACCGCCCCCACCGCCCCCACCGCCTCCGCCGGCCCCGCCCCTCCCTGCCGGTGGCCCTTCTGGCGGCCGCCCTCTTCGGCCCGCCGGCCCCGGCGGTTGCCCAGCAGCCGGGCCTCGACGTCGCGCAGGCCGCGCTGCAGGACTCGCTGCCCGTCGACCCGGCGGTCCGGATGGCCGAGCTGCCCAACGGCGTGCGCTATTTCATCCGGGAGAACCCGGAGCCACGGGACCGGGCCGAGCTGCGGCTGGTGATCGCCGCCGGTTCGGTCCTCGAGGACGAGGACCAGCTGGGGCTGGCCCACTTCGTCGAGCACATGGCGTTCAACGGGACCGAGCACTTCGCCCGGCAGGAGCTGGTCGACTACCTGGAGGGGATCGGCATGCAGTTCGGGCCGGATCTGAACGCCTACACCAGCTTCGACGAAACGGTCTACATGCTGACGATCCCCACCGACAGCGCCGAGTTGGTGAAGACGGCGTTCCAGATCCTCCAGGACTGGGCCCAGGGCCAGACGTTCGATCCGGAGGAGATCGACAAGGAACGCGGCGTGGTGATCGAGGAGTGGCGGCTGGGCCAAGGCGCCCGGGCCCGCATGCGGGAGGAGCAGCTGCCGATCCTGTTCAAGGACTCCCGCTACGCCGAGCGGCTGCCCATCGGCGAGCCAGAGGTCCTCGAGAGCTTCGACTACGAGACGCTGCGGCGTTTCTACCGCGACTGGTACCGGCCCGACCTGATCGGCGTGGTCGCTGTGGGCGACTTCGACGCCGACTCCATCGAGGCGCTGGTCATCGAGCACTTCGCCGACCTCCTGATGCCCGACGACGTTCGGGAGCGCGTGACCTATCCGGTGCCAGACCATGAGGAGACCCTCTACGCCATCGCCACCGACCCGGAAGCGGCGACCAACACCGTGAGCATCTACTGGAAGCAGCCGGCCCGCGACGACGCCACCCATGCCGCCTATCGCCAATCGATCGTCGAAGGGCTATACAACCGGATGATGAACCAGCGGCTGTTCGAGCTGACCCAGCAGGCCGACCCACCCTTCCTGTTCGGCTTGTCGGGCCAGGGCCGCTTCATCGGCCCCAAGGAGGTCTACATCATGACCGCCGCCGTGGCGCCGAACGGGATCGAGCGCGGGCTCGAGACGCTGCTGGTCGAGGGCGAGCGGGTGGCACGCTTCGGGTTCACCGAGTCGGAGCTCGAGCGGGAGAAGCGCGAGCTGCTGCGCGGCATGGAGCAGGCGTTCGCCGAGCGGGAGAAGACCGAGTCCAGCAGTTATGCCTCCGAGTACGTTCGCGCCTTCCTCTACGGCGAGCCGATACCCGGCATCACCTACGAGCTCGAGCTCTACAAACGCTTCCTGCCCGAGATCGAGCTGGCCGAGGTCGACCGGCTGGCCAGCGAATGGATCGTCGATCGGAACCGCGTCCTCATGATCAACGGGCCCGAGAAGGAGGGCGTCAGGATCCCCACCGCCGAGCAGCTCGCCGCGGTCATCGCCGCCGTCGAGGACGCCGACATCACGGCCTACGAGGACGTGGCCTCCGACGCGCCGCTGGTCGAGGAGCTTCCGGAGCCGGGCCCGGTCATCGGGACCGAGACACTCGACGAGGTCGGGATCACCCGCTGGGAGCTGGCCAACGGCGTCAGCGTGCTGCTCAAGCCCACCGACTTCAAGGACGATGAGATCCTGATGCGCGCCTACAGCCCGGGCGGCACGTCGCTGGCCCCCAACGACCGGCACGTCCCGGCGATGACCGCGACCGCCGCGGTCACCCAGGGCGGCGCCGGCAGCTTCGACCTGATCGCGCTGCAGAAGGCGCTGGCCGGCCAGGCGGTCCGCGTCGCGCCGTACATCGCGTCTCTCTCCGAAGGGTTCTCGGGCAACGTCTCGCCGCAGGACCTCGAGACGCTGTTCCAGCTCACTTACCTGTACTTCACCGCGCCGCGCAAGGACCCCGAGGCGTTCCAGTCCTGGAAGACCCGGATGCAGGCGTTCCTGGCGAACCGCAGCGCCGAGCCGCTCACCGCGTTCTTCGACACCATCACCGTGACCATGACCCAGGGCCACCCGCGGGCCCGGCCGCCCAGCGTCGAGCTCTACGACGAGACCGACCTCGACCAGTCGTTCGCCTTCTATCAGGACCGCTTCGCCGACGCCAGCGACTTCACGTTCGTCTTCGTCGGCACGTTCCAGCCCGACTCGCTGCGTCCGCTGGTCGAACGCTACCTGGGCGGCCTGCCCTCAACCGGCCGCGAGGAGAGCTGGCGCGACGTCGGCATCCGGCCGCCGACCGGCGTGATCGAGAAGACCGTGTACCGCGGGATCGAGGAGAAGAGCCAGACGCGGATCATCTTCAGCGGGCCGTTCGAGTGGACCCGCGAGAACCGTCACCACATGGCCTCGCTGGCCCGGGCGCTCCGTATCAGGCTGCGCGAGGTGCTGCGCGAGGACCTCGGCGCCACCTACGGCGTCGGCGTCGGCGCTTCACCCAGCAAGATCCCGCGCGAGGAGTACGAGTTCTCGATCAGCTTCGGCACGGCCCCCGAACGCCTCGAGGAGATGGCCGACTCGGTCTTCGCCGTGATCGCTCGGTTCAAGGCCGAAGGACCGGACCAGCAGATCGTCGACAAGGTGAAGGAGCAGCAGCGCCGCTCGCTGGAGACGAACCTGCGGGAGAACGGGTACTGGATGGGTCAGATCGTGGCGCGGCTCGCCTCGGGCGGCGACCTGCGAAACATCGTGACGTACGACGAGGTGATCGAGAAGCTGACGGCGGAGGACATCCAGGCGGCGGCGCGGTTGTATCTGAGTACGGAGAACTACGTGCGGGTCTCGCTGTATCCCGAGGAACGGGAGGGTGATACCGGAGGATAGTGGCGGAGAATGTTCAAGAGGTCGCGGTTGCGTTCTGCGGTTCGAACGGATGCCGCGAAGATGCGGACGAGCTGATCGGACTCGCGTACCACCTCGTCCAACTCGTTGCCCCTGAGGTAGACCTTCCGCTTCGTGAACTTGAGCCAGACGAGGGTCTCGCGAAGCTCTTTGAGGCATACCCTCATCTTGTGGATGAAGTCCCGCTGCGACTCCGCATTGCACGCCTCGCCGTAGTTGGGAGCCGCCGCCGTGCTGCACCGAATCAACTGCCCCGCGACATGCCGCCCCAATGCTGTCCTCGGCAACCTGTCCGCCAGGCCCGACACGACCACGGCAAACTCCACCAACCGGTCCTCCAGATCGTAGACCCGCTCAACCAATTGAAAATGGAAGATTGAATGTGAACATTGCAAAATTCCACTTGAAAATCGGCCATTGAACATCGGTTATTCGAACATTCTATCTGTTACCCTCAACAAACCATCATCAGCCGCTCCCCTATCCCGAACCCTGCCTATCACCCACATTACCGACCATCATGACGCGCTTGACCGTACCCAAAAACGTCCGCGTTCGACCGCCGGCTCTCATCGCTCATCGCGGCTACGCGCTGCGCTATCCGGAGAACACGCTGGAGAGCCTGCGCGCCGCGGTACGGGCGGGCGCCGGCTACATCGAGTTCGACGTTCAGATGACCGCCGACGGCGTGCCCGTTCTGCTCCACGACGCCGACCTGTGGCGCACCGGCCAGGACGAACGTGTCGTCATGGACCTGACGCTCGATCAGCTCTGGGAGGTCGAGGTCACCGAGACCCGGCGTCTCGGCCCGCGCTTCTTCGGCGTGCAGGCGCCGACGCTCGACGACGCCGTGGCGCTGGTGCGCGAGCATCGCGAGATCGCCGCCTTCGTCGAGATCAAGCGGGAGAGCATGCGGCGGTTCGGCGTCGAGACGATCGTCGACAAGGTCATGGAGACGCTAGCGCCGGCCCGGGACCGCTGCTTCGTCATCTCGTTAGACCCGGAAGCCATCGCGCTGGCCCGAGCGCGGGGCGCTGCGGCCATCGGCTGGGTCCTCTCGGAATGGAGCGAGGCGGCGCTGCAAGAGGCGAAGCGGATTCAGCCCGACTACCTGTTCGGCAATTACCGCATGATCCCCGGCGACGCGCAGCTATGGAGCGGCCCGTGGCGCTGGGCTCTGTACGAGATCGTCGACGTCGACCTGGCACTCGAGCTGGCGACGCGGGGCGCCCGCTTCATCGAGACGATGGCGATCGCCGAGATGCTGGCCGATCGCCGGTTGGCCCCGGGCCGGAGGGCCGATGACTGACGCCCGCGACGTGGTGGTGGTGGGCGGCGGAATCAACGGGGTGGGCGTGGCGCAGGCGGCCGCGGCGGCGGGCCACTCGGTGCGGCTCCTCGAGAAGCAGGCGCTGGCCGCCGGCACGTCGAGCAAGTCGAGCAAGCTGATCCATGGCGGCCTCCGCTACCTGGAGAGCTACGAGTTCTCGCTGGTCCACGAGAGCCTCGACGAACGGGCCCGGCTGCTGCGGCTGGCGCCGGACCTGGTGTGCCTCGAGCGGTTCCACATCCCCATCTATTCGGACACGCGCCGCCGGCCGTGGCTGGTGCGGATCGGTCTGTCCCTCTACGCGCTGTTGGGTGGCCTGCGCAAGGAGGTCCGATTCACCAGCCTGCCGCGCTCACGCTGGGACGAGCTCGACGGGCTGGTCACCGACGACCTCGACGCGGTCTTCCAGTACCACGATGCCCAGACCGACGACGCGGCGCTGACCGCGGCGGTCATGAACTCGGCCGTCGACCTGGGCGCCGAGCTGGCGATGCCGGCGGAGCTGACGGGCGCCGAGTTGACCGACGGCGGCTGCCTCGTGCACTACGTGGAGAACGGGGCCGAGCGAAGCTGCGAGGCCCGGGTGCTGGTGAACGCCGCCGGCCCGTGGGTCAACCGGGTGTTGGGCCGGATCCAGCCCGCGCCGCCGAAAGAACAGATCGATCTGGTGCAGGGCAGCCACCTGGTGGTGCGCGGCCAAGTGGAACGCGGCATCTACTACGTCGAGTCGCCCCGTGACGGGCGCGCGATCTTCGTCATGCCGTGGAAAGGGGCGACGATGGTGGGCACCACCGAGACCAAGTTCCGGGGCGATCCGGACGAGGTCGAGCCGCTGGACGCGGAGAAGAACTACCTGATCCGCGTGCTGGGCCGCTACTTCCCGCGCTACGCGGCCGACGCGCCCGACGCGGTCATCGACGCCTTCGCCGGGCTGCGGGTCCTGCCGGCGGGTCCGGGGCACGCCTTCCATCGGACCCGGGAGGTGATCCTGCACCCGGACCGGGAGAAGAAGGAGGGTCCGCCGCGGGTGCTTACCATCTACGGCGGCAAGCTGACGTCGTATCGGGCGACCGCGGAGAAGGTGATGGAGCGGATCGCGGCCGGGCTGCCGGATCGGGAGGCGGCCGCGGATACGAAGGAGCTGCGGCTCAGGGCGCCGTGAGAGGCGTGAATGTTCAATTCACCAATGGTCGATGACCAAGGTGAATTTTCAATGTTCACAGCCAATTTCCAATTCTCGAATTGTGATGGGACGGCGGGTCAGCGTTCGTAAAGGACGACCTGCCAAGTCAGCGTGTTGGCGTGGTAGATCCGTTGGAAGCCGGAGTCGCGGATCATGGCGTCGACGGCGTGAGTGGGGTGGGTGAACACGCGGAACGGATTGCGGATCAGCCAGAGGAAAACGTTGAGGAAGCGGTTACCGGCCCGGGTCAGCCAGGTGTAGCGCGGGTAGACCAGCCCGTACAGCCGGCGCGCCTTCGCGGTCGACCGATCGACCAGCGACTCGAAGTCGTGGTAGCAGCAGATCACCCGGTCCAGCGTCACGATGTCCGCCGGCGCCAGATCGTCGGCCAGCTCGACGAAGTCGCCGTGGCGTTGGGTCATGCGGTCGCGGTGGCCGCGCCGCTCGGCTTCCTGCTCGACCAGCTCCAGGTAGGCGGACGCGGCGTCGGCGCCCGTCGCCCGCCCGGCCCCGGACTCCAGCAGTTCGTGCTGAATCGCCCCCACGCCGCCGCCGATATCGAGGAGCGTCGCGCCCTCTACCCCCCGGGCCTTGATCGCGTCGATCAGCCAGCGCGTGGTCTTCCGCGGGCCCGAGCGCTGATAGCTCCGCAGCTCGCGCTTCACCCAGAACCCGCTGAAGAAGCTCTCCGCTCCCTCGCACTGCCGACAACCCAATCGCGATATCTCTCCCTGGTTTCTTCTACTCCCACGCCCTACTCCCCACTATCTATCGCGTAGACCAGCAGCGGCAAGTCGCGCCCCGGCCGCGCCTGCGACGGGACCAGGCCGATCCGCTCCGCGCCCAGCTTGCGATAGAAGCCCTCGGCGTTCGGGTCGCTCTGGATCAGGAACCGCCGGTGGCCGCGTGCCCTGGCGCGCTCGACGGCGTCGTCCCACAGCTGGCGACCGACGCCCCGGCCGATCGCCGGGGGGTCGACAAAGAAGTGGCACAGCTCGATCTCCGACTTCCACGGCACCAGCGAGTAGAAGCCCACGATGCGGCCGCCGTTCTCCAGCACGTAGACGTCCTGCTGCTCGATCAGCTCGGGCGTCAGCGTGAGCTCGGGTCGACACGCCTCCAGAAACTCGGCGTCGTAGCCCCAGTGCGCCTTGGAGCGCAGTGCCAGTTCCGACAGCTCCGCCGCTTCCGCCGCCCGCGCGCGCCGCACGCCGCCAACCTCTGCGGTCGCCTCACCCATCCGGCCTCCCACGCTTCGTTCGATCGCCGATCCCTTGCATGCGCCCAGCAGCGAGTTCAACGATTCAATGACCAGGTCCCGACGATCGTTGACCTTTGACGATTGATCATCGATCGTTCGCCCGCCCGTTCCTCGGCAGCAACGCGTCCACGACTTCCCGGATGACCCGCGGGCCGAAGCCGCGCCGGTGTAGATGCTCGCGCAGCCGCCGGCGCCGCACGTCCTGCGGCTCGTCCCGGACCCGCAGCGACATCGCCTTCCGCTCGCCGACCCGCCAGGCCATCGCCTCCTCGTCGATCCCCTCCTCCGCCAGCGTCGCCTCGATGTGCGGGATCGCCTCGTCCCGCGGGATGCCTTTCACGTACAGCTCGCTGGCCATCCGGCGAACGCCCATGGGCCGATGGGCGACCCGGTCCCGGACGTAGGCGCCGATGAAAGCGACGTCATCGACCAGCCCGACGTTCTCGAGGCGTCCCATGGCGCCTTCGACCGTTTCCTCATCGAAGCCACGCTCGAGCAGCTTGCGCCGGACCTCCAGGCGGGTCCGCTGTCTGTAGGATAGGTAGTTGAGGGCCGCGTCGATCGCGCGTGCAGCCGTCTCCTCGGGCGTTTCCGCTGGGGGTTCCGCCATCGCTTATTGGTTGGTGATGCGCGCTTAATGGGTTAGTTCACGAGTGCGTTAGTTCGTTAGTACGTTAGTACCTTAGTTGCTTCTTGGGCTGAATTCGCGTTCCAGGACCAACCCACTAACGCACTAACGCACTAACGCACCAACCCACCAACTCACCAGCCCTTACTCCTCGTCCTCCGCGTCTTCCTCTTCACCCGCCGCCGACCCCGACGCCTTCACCAGCCCCAGGCTCTCGCGGACTTTCTGCTCCACCTCTTCGGTGATGTCGGCGTTCTCCTTCAGGAACGACTTCGCGTTCTCGCGGCCCTGGCCGATCCGCTGGTCGCCGTAGGAGAACCAGGCGCCCGACTTCTCCACGATGTCGTGCTCGGCTGCCAGGTCGACCAGCTCGCCGTAGCGGGAGATCCCCTCGCCGAACATGATGTCGAACTCGGCCTGGCGGAACGGCGGCGCGCACTTGTTCTTGACCACCTTGACCCGGGTCCGGTTGCCGACCTGATCGGTCCCGTCCTTGATCGACGCGATCCGCCGGATGTCGAGGCGGAGCGACGCGTAGAACTTGAGCGCCCGGCCGCCCGGCTGGGTCTCCGGGTTGCCGAACATGACGCCGATCTTCTCGCGGATCTGGTTGGTGAAGACCACCGCGGTCTTCGAGCGGTTGATGGCGCCGGTCACCTTGCGCAGCGCCTGCGACATGAGGCGTGCCTGCAGGCCGACGTGCGAGTCGCCCATCTCGCCTTCGATCTCGGCCCGGGGCACCAGCGCCGCCACCGAGTCGATCACCACCACGTCGACGGCGCCGCTCCGGACCAGCACCTCGGCGATCTCCAGCGCCTGCTCGCCGGTGTCCGGCTGCGAGACCAGCAGGTTCTCGATGTCGACGCCCAGCTTCTCGGCGTAGGTGATGTCGAGGGCGTGCTCGGCGTCGATGAACGCCGCCACGCCGCCCGCTTTCTGGGCGTTGGCGATGATGTGGAGCGTGAGGGTGGTCTTCCCCGACGCTTCGGGCCCGTAGATCTCGGTCACCCGGCCCCGGGGGATGCCGCCGATGCCGGTCATGGCGTCCAGCGTGATGGACCCGGTGGGGATCGCCTCGACGGTGACCCGGGCGCCCCCGGAGCCCATCCGCATGATCGCGCCCTTGCCGTGCTGCCGCTCCACGAGGGAGATCGCGACGTTCAGCGCCTTCTTTCTCTCTTCACTGAGCTCTGCAGCCATTTCTCCTCCTGAAGAACTTGAGCGTTGGACGTCGGATGTTGGACGTTGGACGTTTTGCTGGACTCACCCGTTCCACCCGCGCCACACTAGCCACCCGTGGTCAAAGGATTATCAACACGCTACCGATCCGCTAGCTCGGCGAACGCGGCACACGCCCGCTCGATCCCGGCGTCGTCGACGTCGAGGTGCGCCACCGCCCGCAGCCGCCTGGGGCCGGTGGGCAGCAGCCACACGCCGCGCTCGGCCAGGAAGCCCACGATGTCGTCCGGCGACACGTCGTCCCGCTCCACGTCGATCATGATGATGTTCGTGTCCGGCGGAACGACCCGGAACCCGTCCAGACCGTCGACGTGCTCCGCCAGCCGCCGGGCCCGGGCATGGTCGTCGGCGATCCGGTCGAGGTTGTGCTCCAGGGCGAAGAGGGCCGCCGCCGCCAGGATGCCCACCTGCCGCATGCCGCCGCCCAGCCGCTTCCGCCACCGGTGCGCCCGGCCCATCGCCTCCGTCGTGCCCGCCAGCGCCGAGCCGATCGGCGCGCCCAGCCCTTTCGAGAACGAGACCATCACCGTATCGGCCGGCGCCGCCAGCTCCGCCGGCGTCTCGCCCGCGGCCGCCGCCGCGTTCCACAGCCGCGCCCCGTCCAGGTGGAGCGGGAGTCCGTGCTCGTCCGCCAGGTCGCGCAGACCCTTCAGAGTTTCCAGCGGCATCAACTTGCCGCCTGCCATGTTGTGGGTGTTCTCGGCACAGATGAGCGTCGTGCTCATCAGGTGCGGGTTCTCCGGCCGCACGAAAGGACGGGCGAGCTCCGCCGTCAGCACCCCGTCCGCCGTCGGCACCGGCCGCAGCTGTACGCCCGACCATGCCGCCGCACCCGCGAACTCGTAGTGGAGCACGTGGGCGTTCGCCTCGCAGATCGCCTCGCTCCCCAGCCGCGTATGCAGCAGGACCGCCGTCTGGTTCGCCTGCGTGCCGCTGGGGAAGAAGAGCGACGCCTCCTTGCCCAGCAGCTCCGCCAGCCGCTCCTGCAGCCGCTTCACCGTCGGGTCGTCGCCCAGCACGTCGTCACCGACCTTCGCCTCGGCGATGGCCCGGCGCATGTCCGGCGACGGACGCGTGACCGTGTCGCTGCGAAGGTCGACGATGTCGTTCGCTGTCATCGGATCCCGGATTGCGTGTTTGACGATATGATCGGAGCTCCCATCCCCGAGGGCCCCCGGGCTCCTGGCGCGATCGAGCGGAATACAGGGATCAAGCTACTTCGGGACTTCTTCGGGGTCAAGTGGGGCGGCCTTCTGAGGCCCGCTCCCATCGCTCCGCAGCTCGCCTGCCGCCCGGGACCAGGCGCGGAGCGCCGTGGCGTCCGACTCGACATCCGCCGGCTCGACCTTGGCGCCGGGCCCCACCACCAGGCGGTGGGCGGGCCATCGCCAAGCGGGCCAGACCGCGTAGGCGACCCCCAGCAGACCCAACGCCAGGGCGGCGAGCCCGCTCATGCGTCCGGCCCTCGCACCGCCAGGGCCGCCAGCAGCACCAGGGCGCCGCCCAGCCAGGCCAGACCGGCCAGAGGCCGAACGGAAAGCGAGCAGAGGATGTTCTCTCCGCCCCGGAGCCCGGTGACCGCCACCACCACATCGTCCAGTACACCCCGATCGAGGTGGGGCGTCCGGTGCTGCCGGCGCGCCACCGGATCCCAGGTCAGCGAGGCGGCGATCAGCTCGGGTCGCCGGTCGCCGCGGTAGAGGCTGAAGCTGGCGACGCGGCGATCGGAGAAGCCGACCCGGTATTGGGACATCCCCAGGTAGACGACCCGGGCCGGGCCGCCGGCGGTCTGGACGGTGAGCGAGTCGCCCGGCCCGATCGCCCGGCTCTCGGTCCGGCTCAGTCCGCCGGCGGCGAGGGCGACGACGGCGAGGGCCACGCCGAGGTGCGCCGTCGTCGCGGCGCCCCGACGCCGGGCCCGGGCCCGCAACCGTTGACGCTGCGGCTCATCGACCGCCCCGGCGACGGCGATCCGGGCCCGGCGGACGCGGAAGGCGTCGGCGGCCAGGCCGAGGAGCGCCGCGGCACCGAGAGCGGCGGCCAACGTGAACGCCGCGTCGCCGTCGGAGGCCAGGTGGGCCGCGACCCCCGCGGCCAGCGCCGCGCCGACGCCGATCGGCCAGACGTGGCGCCAGCCGCCGGCCGGTCGGGCCAGCGCCCAAGCGCACATCATCGCCACGCTGACCAGCATGGCCGCCGGCCCCAGGTCGGACCAGATCGGACCTCCCACCAGCCCCCAGGTCATCGCCAGCCCCGCCAGCAGCAGCGCGATGACGCCGCCCTGGAAGGCCCAGGCCCCGTAGCCCGGCAGGGTCCGCAGCGACTCGGCCGTCGGGCGCGCCGGGCCCGCGCCGGCCAGCGCGCCCGAGGCGATCCCCACCGCCAGACCGCTCCCCCAGATGACCGGCGGCGGCGCGTCGCCGGCGCCGGCCATGAGCGCGGCGAAACCGCCCAGCGCCGCGGGAAAGAGGGCCACACCCATCGCGCGACGCCAGCGCGCCGCCCAGGCCGGGACCGCCCGGCCGCCAGGCGCCTGCAGGTACCCGAAGGCCAGGAGCCAGCCCGGCAGATGGACCGCGACGATCTCCACCCCGGCCGCGTCCAGCAGCCGCCCGCTGGCGGCGTAGGCGCGCCAGGCCGCCGCGCCGACCGCCAGCGTCAACGCCGCCGCCATCCAGGCGATCGCCCGGCGCCCCCGCCGGTCGGGCCCGGCGGCCTCCGCCACCTGCTGGCCGGTGATCTCGGCGAAGACGAAGGCGGCGCAGAGCACGGCCAGCATGGCCATCCACGTCTCGACCTGCCACGCCGAATCCGCCAGCGCATCCCTCAGCCCGGCCCCGGCCGCGGCCGGCGACTCCGGTTGATGGAACGGCTGGGCCCGGACCAGAACCAGCAGCAGCCCGGTGAACCCCAGCGCGGCCAGCGTGCCCGTCCGGGCCGCGGCGCCACGGCTCCGCTCGGCCCGGAAGCTCCCGACCGCGGCGGCCGTGACCAGAAACGTCAGCACCAGCGCCGCGCCCGCCGGCGCGCTCCAGAGCGCCGCCAGCCGGGCCGGCCACGGGTCCTGGAATCCGGTGTAGGCCGCCACGTACGAGTATTCGAGCCGGACGTCGAGGAGTGCGGTGGCCAGGCCGGCCACCGACAGGAGGAGCAGGACCACCGTCGACTCGGCCGCCCGGCCGCCCGCCACCGCCAGCTCGCCGCGCCCCGTCCAGCCGCCGGCCAGCGACAGGACCGCCGCCAGCGCCGCCAGCGGCGTCGCCGCCCAGAGGAGCAGACCGCCCAGCTCAGCCACGCCGGCGCTTCGCCTGGTCCACGGCCCAATCCACGGCGTCCTCGGGGGAATCCGCGGCCGGCACCGGGAGCTCGGGCAGCTCCGAGGCGAGCCGGATGAGCGGAACGCCTTTCTTGAGGCAGAAGGCCGCCTCCGACAGCGTGCCCCAGCCGCCGGCCACCGCGATGACCGCGTCCGACCCGTTCACCACCAGGGCGTTCCGCGCTTCGCCCAGCCCCGTCGGGATCGCCACCGCGATCCCGGGGTTCGCCGCCCCCGGGTCCTCGCCCGGCAGGATCCCCACGGTCAGGCCCCCGGCCTCCCGGGCACCCTCCGCCGCCGCCGCCATCACGCCGCCCAGCCCCCCGCAGACCAGGACCGCGCCGGCCGCGGCGATCCGCTGCCCTACGCGCCGGGCCAGCGACCCCACTTCCTCGTCGCACGACGCGCTCCCGATCACCCCGATCCGCAGCGGCTGGTCCACCTAGCCCTCCGGCTCCGACCGGGCCCAGGCCGCCGCCGTCTCCACCGCCCGGCGCCAGCCGAGCAGCAGGCGCTGCCGTGCCTCTTCCTCCAGACCCGGCTCGAACCGCCGGTCCAGCTTCTGCACCTCGCGCAGTTCGTCGGGCTCGGACCAGAAGTCCACGGTCAACCCCGCCAGCGCCGCCGAGCCCAACGCCGTCGTCTCGACCATCGCCGGCCGGCCCACCGACAGGCCCGCCACGTCCGCCTGGAAGCCCATCAGCCAGTCGTTCGCCGCCGCGCCGCCGTCCACCCGCAGCTCGGTCACCGGGTGGCCCCAGTCGTTGCCCATCGCCTCCATCAGGTCGTTGGCCGCGTACGCCATCGACTCCAGCGCCGCCCGGACCAGATGCGCCCGGCCGCTCCCCCGGGTCAGACCCACCAGCGTCCCCCGGGCCTCCGCCAGCCAGTGCGGCGCGCCGAGCCCGACGAACGCCGGCACGAAGTAAACCCCATCGTTCGAGTCCAGCGACGCCGCCAGCGCCTCGCTCTCCGCCGCGCTCCCTATGATCCCCAGCTCGTCACGCAGCCACTGCACCGCCGCGCCCGCGATGAAGATCGAGCCCTCCAGCGCGTAAGCCGCTTCGCCACGCGGCCCGGCCGCCACCGTGGTCAGCAGTCCGTGCTCCGACGGCACCAGCTCGTCCCCCGTGTGCACCAGCAGGAAGGCGCCCGTCCCGTACGTGCACTTCGCCAGCCCTGGCTCCCAGCACCCCTGGCCGTACAGCGCCGCCTGCTGGTCGCCCAACGCCGAGCCCACCGGCACCTCGAGCCCGGCCGCCGACCCGTCCGTCGTCCCCAGGTGACCGCCCGACGGCTTCACCTCCGGCATGATATCCGTCGGCACCCCGAGGATCGCGCCCAGCTCCGGGTCCCAGTCCAGCTCATCGATCCGGAACAGCATGGTCCGCGACGCATTGGTCGGCTCGGTGGCGTGAACGGCGCCGCCGGTCAGTTTGTAGATGAGCCAGCTGTCGATCGTGCCCGCCGCCAGCTCCCCGGCCTCCGCCCGCTTCCGGGCGTCGGGCACATGGTCCAGCAGCCAGGCGATCTTGGTGCCGGAGAAGTACGGATCGATCACCAGGCCCGACCGCTGCCGGATGAACGCCTCGTGGCCCGCCTCCCGCAGCGCCCGGCAGGCGGACGCGGTGCGCCGGCACTGCCAGACGATCGCCCGGTGGACCGGCTCGCCGCTCTCTCGGTCCCACAGCAGCACCGTCTCACGCTGGTTCGTGATCCCGATCCCCGCCACGTCATCGCCGGTCAGGCCGCCGTCCCGGAGCACGCCCCGCACCGTCTCCTGGACCGACCGCCAGATCTCGTCCGGATCGTGCTCCACCCAGCCCGGCTTCGGGTAGTGCTGCTGGATCTCCCGGTACGCCCGGCTCACCACGTTCCCCTCGTGGTCGAG
>JABAHQ010001547.1_pt1 | contig 15223 bp, 15 predicted proteins | sample 7062091 | NCBI WGS metagenome assembly JABAHQ01 (sample SAMN14534359, study PRJNA622989) | marine sediment metagenome | biome: marine biome [ENVO:00000428]; feature: marine pelagic biome [ENVO:01000023]; material: deep marine sediment [ENVO:00002113] | place: India: Gulf of Kutch | collected...
CCGCCGGTGACGGCTGCGGGGATCACACCGAAGACGGTGATGAATAGGTTCAACGCTTCTCCTCCACCCCAAAGCTGGATGAACAACTCAAACAGAAAAATCAGGCTGTTGAGGGCCACCAGGATGATGGTGACGAAAGGGAACCGCCGACGTGGGGAAATCTCTTCAGTACCAATAGGGATAAACATGGCCTCTCCTTAAAAGAATGGGTATCTTCCTGGCATATTCTGAGTGAATCCCTATGAGTTCCCACGCCAAATTGGTTGGAACTGATGGGAACTCATAGGAACTTAAGGGCAATTACTAGACGGATGTTAATCTTGGTATGGTCACCGTCGGCTCAAACTCACCCTTTTCATTGATCTTGGTTTGGGCCAGGATAGCATTTACTTCCTCGCCGTCCACCGTCTCCTGCTCACATAGTCGAGTAGCTAGCTGCTCTAGGGCCGCCCGATGGGTTTCCAACAGCTCCCAGGCCCGGTCGACCGCCTCTTCGATGATGCGCTTGGTCTCGGCATCAACTTGGGCAGCTGTTTGGGAGCTGATCCGGGCATCCAGCCCTTGATGAGGACCCAGGTAGGCGGCCTGGGGATCGGCGGCCAGACGCACTGGCCCCAAGATCGGGGCCATCCCGTACTCGGTCACCATCCGCCGGGCCAGGTCGGTGGCGCGGGTCAGGTCATCGGCAGCGCCAGTCGAGACCTCATTAAAAGTTAGGGCTTCAGCAACTCGTCCTCCCAGAAGTACTGCTAATTGGGCTGCGAGTTGGGTCTGGCTCAACAAATAGCGGTCTTCAGTCGGCCGCTGCCATGTATACCCCAGAGCGCGTCCACGGGGGACGATGGTTACTTTATGGACCGGATCGATCCCCGGCAACAGACTGGCTACCAGAGCGTGTCCTGCCTCGTGATAGGCCACGACTTCTTTCTCACGCTGATTCATCGTCCGAGTCCGCCGCTCCGAGCCGGCGATCACCCGCTCGATAGCTTCATTGATGTCCATCATTTCGACTGCCACTTTCCCGCGCCGGGCGGCCAGCAAGGCCGCCTGATTGATCACATTTTCCAGGTCGGCCCCGGCGAAGCCGGGCGTGATACGAGCCACTGTGGCCAGGTCTAAGTCAGAGGCCAGGACCACCTGGCGGGCATGAACCCGCAGGATCTGTTCCCGACCGATCAGATCGGGCAAATCGACCGTAATCTGCCGGTCAAAGCGGCCGGGTCTCAGTAAAGCAGGATCAAGGACTTCCGGCCGGTTGGTGGCAGCCATGACGATTACCCCGCTGGCTGCCTCGAAGCCATCCATCTCAGCCAGGAGCTGGTTAAGTGTCTGCTCTCGCTCCTCGTGGACATTGACCGCCCCGGCCCCGGCTCGCCGCCCACCGATGGCGTCAATTTCGTCAATGAAGATGATGCTGGGGGCACTTTGCTTGGCCTGCTCGAAAAGGTCTCGTACCCGTGAGGCCCCCACCCCAACAAACATCTCTACGAATTCAGCCCCACTGAGGGAGTAGAAAGGCACCCCCGCCTCGCCAGCCGTGGCCCGGGCCAGTAAAGTTTTGCCGGTGCCCGGTGGGCCGACCAAGAGCACGCCTTTAGGCATGCGACCGCCTAGACGCTGGAAGCGGTCCGGGTTCTTGAGAAATTCAGTCACTTCGCGCAGTTCGGTCACCGCCTCGCCCGCCCCGCCGACATCTTTGAAGGTCACCCCTACTTGTTCTTTCTGTACGAGGCGCGCTTTGCTCTTGCCGATGGAGAAGATGCCGCCGCCCACCCCTGCGCCACCTTTCATACGGTTCATCATCCAATACCAGAAGCCGAGCATCAAGGCCAGGGGTAAGATCCAACCTAACAACGCTCCCAACAGGCCCCCGTCGCTGGCGACCTGGCCGTGTATTTCGACATTTGCCGCCTCCAAGTCTTTGATCAGGTCGGGGTCTTCCACCCTTACGGTGTAGAAGGCTTGCTCTTCTCCTTCCGCTTCGCCCTGGCGTGTGCCGGTGATCTGATCCTCGCTGACGGTGACGCTGATGATCTCGCCGGTCCGTAGGGCGGCCTTGAAGTCACTGTAGGCGATCTCTGTGCTGCGCAACAGCAGGGGTCTGACTACAAACTGCTGGAGCAGTATCATGATCAAAATCCAGACCAGCACGTACCAAAATGAAAATTTTACCCGTTTATCCGAAAATTTGTCATTCATTTTCTCATCTCCTCATCTACACATAAACTTTTACTTGGGCGACATCACGCGTCGCTTGTTCACATCATACCACTTTCTGAAAGACCTATCTTCGACTTTTATCGGCTTTAGGCGGTTATTTACAGCCAGATTAGGTCATTTTTTTGCGACGGCCTGCCGTAAGATTTCCAGGAACGTATCCAATGGTACGCGATGGATGCGTGCCGCCCATTCGACGGTCAATGCCTTCGCCGCCAGGGCACGTACTGAATAGCGTCCTACCCGTTTGACGCCAAATACCTCCATCACTTCGGCGATGTCGCCGTATTTTTCTAGAATATCAGAAACGCGTGTATCTTTGTTAATTTCCATGTTATACCTCTCTAGCGTGCCCCTAGCGCCGCCGCAATCACCACCACAAAGAAGAGAAACGTCCCCAAACGCTGGCCCAGTCCAGCCAGGTAGGTAAAGGCCGCAGCCCGCAACACCCGGCGGGCCCCTTCCATCTCCTCAGCTTCTGTCAGCCCTGTCTTCTGCAAGGAGACCAGGGCCCGTTCGCTGGCGTTTCGCTCCACTGGCAAGGTCACTAAGGCAAAAAGGGTTAGCGCAGCCAGCAACACTCCACCCAACCCCATCAGAATGGGAACGCCAAACAGCATGCCGCCAATAAAAATGAACGAACTCCACTGCGTCATCTGACCAACACGGTGGGCCAGGAAGGTGCGAGCTCGCATCAGGCGATAGCCCTCCGCATCCTGGGCCGCGTGACCAACCTCATGGGCAACAATGCCCAGGGCCGTCACCGACTGCCCGTGAGCTACGCCATCGGATAGACGGAGTACTTTGGCCCGCGGATCATAGTGGTCAGTGAGATGGCCCGGCGTTCGCTCGATGTCCACCTGGGTTAAACCGTGATGTGACAACAAGCGCTTTGCTGCTTCTAGCCCGCTCACGCCCAGGCTGTTTGGACTGGCTCCATATTGCTCGTAGATGGCCCGCACCCGCCGCTGGGCGTATAGGCCCAAAAGGGCCGGCACAATGAGCAGCAGATATAAAGGATTGAAGAAAGACATTTTTAATACCTCACTTTACCGAGTGGCATGAACATCTTCTCATCTCCAGCATAGCTTTGGGACGTGCCTGACTCAGCCCCCTCTTCCTAATCAACCGTTGCTTCCTGGTTTGGGTGATAGATAGGCAGTCCATAGGTATGGTCTTTTGTAATCCGCAGATAAACGTCAGAGCGAATCACAAAGTCTACCAGGTCGATGGGGACCAGGCGATATTCATCGAGCAGCAGGGTCTGCAGCCGATGCAGGATCACGTGGCTCACCTGCTGCTTCTCAGCATCCGCGATGACTCCCTCAATCTGACCCAGTTTTATCCCCGCCTGATCGTATACGGTCATTCCTCGCTTAAGGTCAACTGTGTGCTCTGGGACCGTGCGCTGCTGGATCTTGATCGTGCCTCGCTCAATCCAAGGCCGCATGAGCGGAGGGACATTTGACCAGGGTGAGGCGCCGTCCTGGGGCTCAGGCTTTTCGACCGTGATCTCATAATCAGGAAAAGTCTTTAATGCTTGGCGGGTCGTGGCCAGGGTGACTACTTCGTCCGACACATCAGTCACCAGGCTAGCTGGGACCACGATTTGGCGGGAGCGAACTCGTCCCCACTTGACAACCAGATAGCCAGGTTGATGCTTTTCCGGGTCAACGACGATCTTCTCGACCGTGCCTACCTCACCATCTTCGGCCCAGACGCGAATCCCTAATTTAACTTGCTTTTGCACAGTTTTGCCTCCTCTAAATAAAGGTTTGTCTGTTTTGTCTCTATCCTATCACTATAGAGTGATTTTTTCTTCGACTTTTGTCGGATTCAGGCGGAATTACTCGGCTAGCGTGGCCTTGACAATAGAGCCAGTATAGCATCACTTAATTTCATAGTAACCTCTGCCTGTCTCTCTTGCATATCCCCCCCCTGATTCCCCCCACATGGGTGGAGACACAAGCTAGAGAAACGCCTATACTGAAAGTAGCTAAATTACCTTTACGAACGTTATAAGTGTTGGGTTCGCTTGAGTGGACTAAAATCAAAAAGCACTTTCCTAAGTGTTGCACATCAGATATAAGATAATATAATAAGGGCAAGTTTTGTCGGAGGATGAAGATGAAACAATGGTATGTACTGCACAGCAGACCCAATGCTGAATACCAACTCACAACAGCCTTGCTGGAGCGTGGTATTCAGACATATCTGCCCGAAATTGAGGTTCGCGAGGCGAAGCGAGGACGTAAACGAAAACCTTTCTTTCCTTGCTATCTTTTTGCCAAAATTAATTTTGAGGAAATTAGTTTCTCTCAGATACACTGGACGCCCGGCCTGCGACGTATTGTTGCCTTCGATGGTCAGCCTGTACCGTTGGATGATGAAGTCATCGCCCTGATTCAGCGTAAGTTAGAGGAGGGTAATCTCACTGATGGTCAGGTGTCCCACCCATTTCAGTCGGGCGATACTGTGCGGATCACTGAGGGCCCGTTACAGGGCTTGCAGGCCATATTTGAAGGGCCGACGACGGCTGCTGAACGGGTGCAAGTCCTCTTGACCTTCTTGGGACAGGTCAGCCGGGCTCAGGTCCCGGTGACAGCTCTGGAAAAAACCGACCCGGATACTGCCCCATCACCACCCAAACGCCCCCGTCGCACCCGCGGTCGGGGACGCCGGATCAATTCTTCCGCCTAGAAAGCTCAGGTTAAGCGTGTATTTTGAAAGTCCCAGATAAAGTCGTTACTTTACAAACAATTTTAAGGTTTTCTAACCATTTTCATATGAAATTCCTATAAAGTTTTAAGAAAATCTTAAGTGCTTTCATACATAATTGGTTGAGCTTTTTTATAGAAGTGCAACTTAACACATAGTAATGCTTGAGCCGCGGGAAAACTGACAAAACCAGTGCGATGTGATTGCATCGGGCAGTTGCTAACTGCGCTTGACAGTATTCACTATCATCAAACTACCGAATGCCCCGATGCTAGGCCTTAATGAGCCAACCAAGTTCGGCAAACTTGAGGCGCATCAGGGCATTTATTTTAGGTCGCTAGTCGTAACCCAGTATTTAATGTTGCTGCCCGTGGCTATGATCTTGAAGACCTCAAGAAGTATTGATGCCATTCGAGGTCTGGGAGTCCGCACTCTATATTTTGACCCCAAGGGAGGGGGCGGGAAGCTTTTTTGATTATCATCTTTGTTGATAGCAATTGATTCTTCCCGTGTATTTCATTTGAATGAATAAGGGTAGGAACAACTCTAGAGTGCCCGGCTGTTTCGCCAGGGTATTGAGTTATCCTTAAAACCCTCTTCACTTGCCAAACGCTCTCTGTAGTAGCCAACGCTCCGGAGAGTGATTATCCGTTTTTTATTGCGAGTACTGGAGTGATCAGGCACCCCGGTACGGCGGAGCCTGCCCGACCGAAATTCAACCTCATTTCAAATCAAATTAAAGATCATGTTTGACCTCTTGCAGCTCTACCTAAGCCGACAAGCCAGTAGTAGTTGGCGTTATTTTTTAGAATACAGCCTCCAGGCCTTACTGGGTTGGGTGCCAACTATCGTCGGCATTGGCCTCCGCGCTGTGCTATATAAGTTGATCTTGCGGAGTGAAGGACTGGCAGCCATTGAAAACCAGGTACGGCTGCGTTTTGCCGATCATATTCAGTTAGACCAGGGGGTTTATCTCGACCAGCACGTTTACTTGCACGCCTGTCCCAATGGTATCAAAATCGGTCGTAATAGTTATGTGATGTATGGGACGGTATTACATGTTTATAATTTCCGAAACCTCCCCCGATCAGGGATTTGGATCGGCCAGGACAGCCTGATCGGCGAATACAATGTTATTCGGGGCCAAGGGGGGGTGACGATTGGGGACCGGGTTTACACTTCGCCGCTGGTTCAGTTATTGGCGGTCAATCATGTTTATCAGGACCCCAGCCGATCCTTCGTCGAGCAAGGGATCACGGCCGAGGGAATCATAATTGAGGATGATGTCTGGATTGGAGCTGGCGCGATTGTGACCGACGGGGTCCACGTTGGGCAGGGGGCAGTGATTGCCGCCGGAGCCGTAGTGACAAAAGATGTGCCAGCCCATATGCTGGTGGCCGGTGTTCCGGCCAGGGTCATCAAGTCCATCAGCGGCGAGGATATGGCCTCTATGGCCCGGCAGACAATATATTTTGCCACATCCTAGCAATTTTTAGTGAAAGAAATAAATTGGCGCTGACCGTAGCGGTCAGCGCCCGAGGAAACCAAGCGAAAAACATCAGCAGAATGTTTAGGGCCAGTAAACGTTCTGTTTCACCGCCGGCGTCTTGATTTGTCAAGGCGCTGGCCGGTGCTGCCTTTTTGCTTGGCCTTAACATTTATTGTACTACCGATCCAATGTCAGGTCAAACAATTCAATAACCTAGGGTGCACGAACGATCTGTTAGTGAATTTTGCTTTCCGCCACTATATGTGGTCTTTTTCCCAGTTTTTCGGCCTTTTTCCCATATATAGTGGAGTGCCAAAAACAGATCGTTCGTGGACCGAATAACCTAACTTTCGAGGGGGGACATATTGGTAACATTATCTGTTATAATTCCAGCGTTAAATGAAGAAAACGGCATTGCCAATATCATTGACCGGGTCCTGGCTATCAAGTCATCATTGGTCGAAGTTGGCGTCTCAGATCTGGAGCTGATCGTGGTGGACGATGGCTCGCGGGACCAAACCGCCGAGATTGTGGCCAGTTATCCAGAGGTGATTCTGGTGAAACACCCGGCTAATCGGGGATACGGTGCCGCTATCAAGACGGGCTTTCGCCAGGCACAAGGGGACTTATTGGCCTTCCTCGATGCCGACGGGACCTATCCACCTGAATTTTTCCCAAAGCTCTGCCAGCCCATTTTGAAAGACGGAACTGATCTGGTGATCGGCTCCCGCATGGCCGGGGCTGGTAGCGAGATGCCTTTGGTGCGTCGCATCGGCAATACGCTCTTTGCCACGCTGGTCAGCATTATCGGCAATCGACGGGTGACTGACAGCGCCAGCGGCCAGCGCGTGTTACACAGAAATATTCTTCCTCAACTTTACCCGCTGCCAGATGGCTTGAATTTCACGCCGGTGATGAGCACCCGCGCCATGCACGAGCACATCCGGCTGTTGGAAGTACCCATCCCATACTCAGAACGGGTTGGGCGCTCTAAGTTGAGTGTTGTTCAAGACGGGGTACGTTTTTTGAACTCGATTCTAATAACTGCCCTGACTTACAATCCGGTTCGCATTTTGGGGCTGGTGGGAATAGGGCTCATTTGCCTGGGTGTTGTCATAGGGCTGTTATCCTTTTTACTGCCCAGCTTCAACGCCATGCCAAGTGGCCAATTCGCCTCTCTGTTCGCGGCCCTAGTTCTGGTTTCAGCCGGAATGAATATCTTTTCCATTGGCACAACCTTCAACTATATCGTCTCCCTTTTTCACAAACGCCGCATCCGACAGGGTTTGCTGGGCGGACGGCCCCTGTTTCGCCGGCCGCTGGAATTCCACTTCGGCTGGCTGGGGTTGAGTGCCATGTTTGGCGGCGGCTTAGTTTATGGTTTGGCTGTTTGGCAAGGCTGGACCTCGCCGACCAGCGCCGCCCCCTGGTTTGCCCCGGCGGTCAGTTCCATCTTGGTCCTGACTGGCTTGCAATTGCTTACCTCCTGGCTGCTGACCATTGTCCTGGCCGAACTGAGCGAACGGGAAACTAGAGCCGAAAAGGATTTAGGGGGGCTAGCTGATGTTTTCTCTAAGCAACAGATTCCCCCAACCGGCCGAAGCTGCTACCTCACCGACAGGCCTGAGTTGAGCAATCTATTGAAATCTCACAAAGGAGAGGACTGTGTCATTTGATTGGTTAAACCTCGGTACGCGGCCGATAAAAAAGATGCGTCCGGCCGAATTTCCTGATATCAGCGCCTTGTTACAAGACCCTACCAAGGCCGAGAGGAGTCCGGAGACTGTTGATGTCTTGCTCGTTAACCCGCCCTCCCCCGACGGTGGTATCTGGATCAGGTCACAACATCGGGTGGGCCGGCGCTCGCGGGAAAATATGATCTGGCCTCAGGTGTCGTTGGCCACCATGGCCGCCTGTTTATATCCGGACTATAAAGTTGAGATCGTTGATGCTATAGCCACTCGTATGACCTGGCCTGAATTCGAGGACCTGCTGACCAGGAAGCGTCCCAAGTATTACCTGACCCAGGTGACGGCGCCAACCCTGACCAACGATATGTACGGCGTCTTTTTGGCCAAGAGCAAAGGGGCCAAAACTATCGCCTTTGGAACCCACGTAACCCCGAATACTATGAACACCATGACCGCTTATCCAGCCCTTGATTTTATCTTGCGGGGCGAGCCGGAGCTGACTTTGCGGGAATTGGTTGACGCTTTAGATGGCCAGACCGGACAAAATGAGCTGATGGAAAACCTCATGCAGAAAACTGATCCCAGCCGTGTCCCCATCTCGACAGAGTCGGTTGCCAAATGTGATTACAGCTCAATCAAAGGTTTGGCCTGGCGTTCAGGCAGGGCGATCAAAATCAATCCAGACCGGCCCTTTACCCCTGACTTGAATAAGCTGCCTTTGCCTATGCATCATCTGCTCCCCTTGGACAGCTATCGCATGCCCCTTATTAAAGGGCCTTATGCCTTTGTGGTCCCCAGCCGAGGCTGTCCTGCTGGCTGCAAGTACTGCATCAAACATGTGAGCTACAACTACTCGGTGCGTGTGCGCTCGGCAGAAAACGTGATGGCCGAATTATGGTCTCTAAAGGAGTTGGGCATCAACAATGTGATGATGTACGCCGACCTCTTCACGGTCAACCGAGATCATGTGGTTGACATCTGCCGGGCTATGATTGAAGAAGAAATCAACATGCAGTGGATGTGCAACAGTCGGGTTGACTATGTTGATGAAGAAATGCTGACCTTAATGGGCCAGGCCGGCTGTCACATGATTTCGTGGGGGATCGAGTCGGGCTCCAAGGAGGTCCTGAAACGAGCCAGAAAAGGGGCTTACCCTGACAAAGCTGAGCGCGCCCTGCGCTGGGCCAAAACGGCGGGCATTAAGAACTTTGGCTATTTCATTATCGGCCTGCCCGGAGAAACTTTAGAGACCATTCAACAGACTATCTGGTTTTCCAAAAGCCTGCCCCTTGATTTTGCCATTTTCCACATCGCCGCCCCCTACCCCGGCACCCCCTTCTTCTACGAGGTGGTTGAAAACGGCTGGTTCCGCCCCGGCACCAACTGGGAAGAGGTGGACATGGACCGCTCGACTGTACTGGATTACGGGCATCTGTCGGCCGAAGCGCTGGAATATTGGCAGAAGCGAGCTACGCGCGAATGGGCTTTACGTCCCGGCCCCATCGTGTCGGCCCTTAAGAGCCTTAACACCTGGGCTGGCTTCAAGAGCGCGGTCGATGCCGGCTGGCAGACTTTATCCTTCATTCGAAACTAAACAATTTTTTTTTGGCCAATGAAGGTCATTGATGTTTATTAAAGGTCATCGTTCGTCATTCAAATCTCATCTCTACCCCGGAGCGCATCTCCGAGAAAATTAAACGGTTTTGGACCTTGATAGGTATTGTTCTCAATGTAGAGTCAAGGCGTATGGTGACGGAGCCATACAGTCGAAGGGAAGATTTAGAGCGATGCAAACTGAACCGATCACACCTCAATCCGACCAAGCTGATGAGTTGCTAACAACTGCAGAGATCGCCGCTTATCTGAAGTTGAGTCAGCGCACAGCCTGGCGCTGGTGTAAAGAGGGTCGCCTCCCAGCTTTTAAAGTGGGACACCAATGGCGCGTGGCTCGCCGTGATTTGGAAGCATTTGTCCGTCGGCGAGGCAAGCTAGTCATGTGAGGCAAATGAGGGGAAAAATGATAACCGAAGATGTAGAAGAAACAAATTTAGCGGAATGTCCAGATAAGATGCTCCCTCCTGACCAACTTTCAAATATGGGCGCGGTTATACAACAGAAATTATCGCTCGCTCAACGGCCGGAGACAGCGGTTGATGTCCTGCTGGTTAATCCGCCTAGCCTCGATAGTGGGCTTGGGCGTGGCAGCGACTCTTGGGTTGGTTGGCGCTCGAGCAAGCAGATAACCTGGCCTCAAATATCACTGGCCCAGATGGCGGCCATGCTTGCCCCCGATTATAAAGTGGCTGTGGTTGATGCAGAAGCCCAACGCTTGAGTTGGGCGGAATTCGAAGCCGACTTACATCAAAAGCAACCCCGTTATTACTTGACTCCGGTTAGAACCTCCACGCAGCACGACGACCTCTTTGGCGCTCTTTTGGCCCATGGTGTAGGCGCCAAGACTATTGCCTTGGGTACACACGTCACTGCCAGGATCCGTGAAATCATGGATCTTTGTCCTTATCTCGATTTTGTGCTGCGCGATGAACCGGAGCTGACTCTCCGCGAACTGGTTGATACCCTGGAAGCTGCGGCCAATCGCTGGTCGGAGTCCAGCGCTGAACCCGCAACCTGGGCCCAATTAAAGAAAATGTTCCAAAAGACTAACCCAAACTGGCAACCGGCCTGGCACACTGCCGGAGACCTTGAGGATCAGTTAAAACAGGTCCAGGGCCTGGCCTGGCGATCGAAGGAGGAGATTCTGCTCAATCCTGAGCGGCCCCTTATCCCTGATTTGGACGATCTACCCTTACCGCATTATCATCTTTTGCCTTTGAACGATCGCCGACTCCCCTTCGTCAACCATGCCTATGCCTGTATCCTCACCAGCCGAGGCCATCCATCCGCTGTTCGTGATGAGGTCGAGCAGGTTGGCCACCAATCTCCTATTCGGGTTCGTGCCCCCGAAAATATCATGGCTGACCTGTGGCTCTTATACGACCTGGGCATCCACACGGTACATATGATCGCCGAGGTGTTCACGGCTAATCGCGAGCAGGTGATTGGTTTGTGCAACATGATCATTGCGGAGGACCTTCCCCTGCGCTGGAGCTGCCATACCCACGTCGATTACGTCGACGAAGAGGTGTTAACCTTGATGGCACGGGCAAACTGTCGCTTGATCGCCTGGAGTCTTGAGCCGGTTAAGGAGCAGGCTGGCCACGATACCAAGGAAGCGTATGATTTAGACCAAGTCCAGCGAGCCTTGCGCTGGGCCAAAAAAGCAGGTATCAAGAACTGGGGCTATTTCACTATTGGTTTGCCAGATAAGACGGAGGAATGCATCTCGGAGATGCCCTCCGGGGTACAAGAAACTATTTCCTTGGCTAAAGCATTGCCCTTGGACCTGGCCTTCTTCCAGCCTGCCATCTACCGTGCTGGGATGTCTGGCTTTAGTGGCCCGGACGATCTAAATGGGATCTGGTCCGCCAGCTACTCCCCCTTCTCGTCCCTCCCAGTGGGGGGGATAGAGGGGGGAGTGGCCGTGAAGCAGGCCACGGCGCTGACAAATGGGCCTCTCAACAGCGAGGAACTCACATATTGGCAGAAGCGTGCCTTTCGCGAGTGGGTCTTACGCCCTGGCGCCATCTGGAATATAATTAAAGGTTTGAACAGTTGGGCTCACTTCAAGAACATAGCGGACATTGGCTGGCAACCTTTAGGCCAGCTGAATCGGTAGTTTTAAGTCCTTGACATTATTTGACCTACACTGTGGCCTTGTAGTTGTCGGGCCTTCAAAAGGTCGCCAGCCGGCTTGGCTTTAAGTTGAAGTGGATGAAGGTCGCTGGCGGCCGATTTTTAACATTAGATATGGAGACAGTAAATGGAAAGCATAAAGAGAGGGCATAGTCCAAACGGTAGATATGGCCTCCTGAGTGACAACAACTCAAGCCCATTGAGTAGTTTGGAGGCACACTACCACCAGGCCACAAATACCCGGGACTACATCCGCCGCTACTTTCACTACCTGTCGGACATGCTGGCACGTCTCGATACAGGCGTAATCGAGCAAATGATTAAGACCTTGGCGGAAGCGGCCCAACGGGGCAATACCATCTATCTAGTGGGCAATGGGGGCAGCGCAGCCACCGCTTCCCATATGGCCAATGATCTGGCCGTCGGGGCCTGGCTGCCGGACTATCCTCCTTTTCGTGTGGTCAGCCTGACTGATAACGTTCCCGTCATGACCGCCATCGCCAATGACACTGACTACACTTTCCTTTTTGCCACGCAATTGCGGTCTCTGGTCCAGCCAGGGGATGTTTTGTTAGCCTTATCAGTCAGCGGCAATTCGCCGAATGTGTTAGAGGCAGTCCGTTTGGCTCGCGAGCGCGGCGCACTGACCATCGGTTGCTGCGGCTTCAGCGGCGGGGCTCTGCCAGGGCTGGTTGATATTTGCCTGCACGTGCCATCCGAACGGGGTGAATATGGGCCGGTTGAGGATGTGATGATGATTCTTAACCACGCCATTCATTCCTATTTTATGTTCTCTCGTCAGGGGACGTTACGGCGAAGTCAGGAGAAGGTGATGGCAGCCGTGACAATGCGGCCAGGAGAGGTGTGAGGATAGTGATATGATTATCACCCGGACCCCCCTGCGGATCAGTTTTGCGGGCGGAGGCAGTGATCTGCCGGCTTTCTATGAGCAGGGACGGGGAGCTGTCGTCAGTACCGCCATTGACAAATATATTTATATCACCGTTAACCCAAAATTCGACCATAAGATCCGGGCCAGCTACTCCATTACCGAGATTGTAGATAGTGTGGATGAGCTGCAGCACGAGTTGATCCGCGAAGCCTTGTATCTGCTCGATTTGAAACAGGGCATCGAAATCACCTCCATCTCCGATATCCCTTCCCGGGGGACCGGCCTCGGTTCTTCGAGTAGTTACACGGTCGGCCTGTTGAACGCCCTGTACGCCTATCGCGGCCAGATGGTCGGCGCGGAACGCCTGGCCGATGAGGCCTGCCACATTGAAATTGACCGCTGCCGAAAGCCGATCGGCAAGCAAGACCAATATATTGCCGCCTATGGCGGCTTACGCTACATCCGCTTCAATCCGGATGGCAGTGTTTATACCGATCCGGTCATCTGTTCGCCAGCTACGCGCAAGCGATTGCAGAGCAGGTTGTTACTGCTGTACACGGGTCTGACCCGACGCGCTGACGACATATTGGCCGAGCAGACCCGCGAGACCCGAACCAACGAGGCCAAGCAAGCTGCCCTGCGACGCATGGTGTGCCTGGCTGACCAATTGTGCGAGGCCCTCAGTCGAGATGATATTGACGCCTTTGGCGAGATTTTACACGCCGGTTGGTTGGAGAAGCGAAAACTGGCGGCCAACATCAGTAATGGGCCAATTGATGACTGGTATGAACGGGCCCGGACCACTGGGGCTATCGGGGGCAAGCTTTTGGGGGCGGGCGGGGGTGGTTTTCTGCTCCTCTACGCTGATCCAGCTCAGCACACCGATATTTGCCGTGCCTTGCCCGAGCTGAGGCCCGTCCCCTTCAACTTCTGTCCTCAGGGCAGCCAGGTGGTTTATGTTGAAGAGAATGGGTATAAACCGTAGGACAAAGTCGGATCAATTCTGAGCGTTTGTCATTCTGAGCCAGAGCGAAGTGGAGGCGAAGAATCTCCAAGCCTGGCTGAGATGTAGTTTTGTAAACGAAGCAGCTTAGGACAAAGGTCTAGATCGTGAAACGAGAGGTAGGAAAGTGAAAGAGCAGCTTCTCCCATCATTGTGGCTCATTGGCCTGACAGTAGCTACGGGTGTGCTGGGACAGACCGTTCTCAAGTTGGGCGTGAGCGGGTCTGAATCCGGCAGTCTGGACATCTCGCGTCCCATCGCGCTGATCTTGTTTATCATGCGATCACCGCTTGTTCTATTGGGACTTCTTTTATACGGCCTGGGCGCTTTGGCCTGGATTGTCGTGCTTTCGCGCCTGGATCTGAGCTATGCGTACCCCTTCGTGGCCCTGAACTTTGTGTTAATCCCTTTAATTTCCCGGCTCGTTTTTTCCGAAACGATTCCAGGGCTAAGATGGTTGGGTATTGCCGCTATTTGTGTCGGCATCTTCCTCATTGCGCGCAGCGCGGCTATCGGAGGGTAATGTTCGGTTGCCCTCTGGCCCGGGCTAGCCAGGCCAGAAACAACCTGGTTTAGGGTGGTGGGAGGACTATTGTGCCGCTGGTTGGCCTACAGTTCTCAGGGGTAATGATTTTTAGCGCCACGTCTGTGGTTAAATTGTCTACCGAGATGGGGATTGAACCATCAGCCTGAGCAACAGCCGTGTCCGTCCCTATAATCTGCTGGGTTGGGTCCGCTTGATAGGGATCCCACCACTCGATGGTATAACTTACGCCTGGCTGAAAGCCCGATATCTCAACGGTTCCAGAGATGGCCGGGATGGGAACGGCATCTACTACATTCTTCCAGAGGTGATTTTTATTCTGAATCCATAGATGAGCACAACCATGCCCTAAGTCCTTTTGTCCCCAAACACGTAGATCGTCGTTCGAAACGACCGGCTGAGCATCCTGGTAATACCCATTATTCAACGGAATATCGCGGATGAAGTTATAATAAGCCCCATATTGATCCCGATGATCAAAATTGTAGGTGCCGTCCTTGTTTTTGCTGTAAATATGGGTGTTCTCATACCAGTAAGATTCGATCAACCCACCGGCGTTAATGCCGCCCCAGATGAAGTTATGTAACCACACCCCGGCGGTATCGTCCTGAAATTGATTAGTAGGCGGTTCACTACCGCTGACGACAAATCCTGTCTCGCCGCGAATGACCGGTTTGCCCGCGCCATCTGGTTGGTTGGCCCCAAATTGCAGGCTTGTTTCGTAACTCGCTTGAGCTGTGTCGAAAAAGAGGGGATCATTTTCATCCAAATACCGATGGTAGTCGGCAAAATCAACGTTTGGATATTCCGGATTGGCCCAGAATTGATCTTTAGGGAAAGAATGCCAGGTAGAGGTAGAAACCAGATGATCGTTCGGCTTGAATTGGTGCATATATTTTCCGAACTCATCAGCCAG
>JABAHQ010014893.1_pt2 | contig 15221 bp, 15 predicted proteins | sample 7062091 | NCBI WGS metagenome assembly JABAHQ01 (sample SAMN14534359, study PRJNA622989) | marine sediment metagenome | biome: marine biome [ENVO:00000428]; feature: marine pelagic biome [ENVO:01000023]; material: deep marine sediment [ENVO:00002113] | place: India: Gulf of Kutch | collected...
ACCTTGGCCACACCCAGCGGAATGCGGTAGTCGCCCAGCGGCACCTCTTCCTTGGTGGTGTAGGTCAGCAGCATGGACTCGAACTGGATGCACGGGTCCTCATCGAAGATGCAGCTCAGCAGCAGGCCCTTGGCTTCCGTGGGCGTGCTCGGGTAGACGATCTTGAACCCCGGATTGTGCAGCAACAGTGCTTCCGTGGACTGGGAGTGCTGGGCGCCGAGGCCGCCGATACCGCCGCCGGAAATCATGCGCACGGTCATGGGCAGATTGGTGGCGCTGCCGGACATGTAGCGCTGTTTGCCGGTATGGTTCGCCAGCTGATCGAGGCAGACCCCGACGAAGTCGCAGAACATGATTTCGGCCACGGGGCGCATGCCCGCCAGGGCCGCGCCGGTGGCGGCACCGATGATCGCCTGCTCGGCGATGGGCGTGGGGCGGATGCGCTCGCCGTATTTCTGCTTCAGCCCCTTGAAGCACCGGAAGACACCACCCGGCGGATCGCCGATGTCCTCGCCCAGGAAGAATACTTCCGGGTCCAGCTCCAGGGCCGTTTCGTTGGCGTCCTGGATGGCCTGGAACATGGCCATTTCCTTCGTCTCTCCCGAGGGGAGCGTTTCCGCGGCACGCTTTTCGCGCTGCCCCCGTCGAGGCGCGACGGTGGGATCGCCGTACACGTCCACCAGCATTTCTTCCTCGGGAGTGACNNGATGGCCTCTTTCACTTCGGCCTTGGCGGCGTTGTCGATCTCCTCGAGCTCTTGCTCGGTGCAGATGCCCTTTTCCAGCAGCAGCGCACGGGTACGGGGCACCGGCCAGTTCTTCTTGGCCTCTTCCAGCTCCTCCTTGGACAGGTGGCTGGTGAAGCCCACACCGGCGTGATCCCCCAGGCGCATGGTCACGGCTTCCACGAAGACCGGGCCGTTGCCGCCGCGCACTTCCTCGATGACCTTTTTCATGCCGTTGTGGAACGCCACCGGGTCGTTGCCGTCGAGTTTGACACCCTTGAAGCCGTAGCCCTCGGCGCGGCTGGCAAAGTCCTTGCTGGCGGTGTATTCGGGAATCGGCGTGTATTCGCCCATCTGGTTGTTCTGGCACATGAAAATCACCGGCAGTTTCCACACGCCGGCGAGGTTCATGGCCTCGTGGATGCTACCGATGCTGGTGGCGCCGTCGCCGAAGTTGACGATGGTCACGTTGTCGGTGCCGCGCATCTTGCTCGCCAGGGCGAGCCCGTTACCGATGGGAGTATTGCCACCGACGATCGCCGTGGTCAGCATGGACCCGGACTCGGGATCGGAAATGTGGGGCGAACCGCCCTTGCCCTTGTTGACCCCGTCCTTGCGGCCCAGGGCTTCGGCAAAGAGGCCCTTCAGCGGCACACCCTTGGCCACCTGATCGTGGATGCCCCGATAAATGGTCAGCATGTGGTCTTCGCGGGTGACCAGGGGGGCGATGGATGCGGGGATGGCTTCCTGGCCGGTCATCGGCCAGTAGGTGAACTGGAGCTTGCCGCTGGACAACCCGCTCTGGATCGCGTTGTCCACTTCGTGAATGCGCGACAGCTGGCGATAAATTTCCTTGAGGGTGTCGGGATCTATCTCGGTATCCTGTGGCATTACGTCAGCTTGCATGGATAGGTCTCCTCGTCAACTTGTTAATCTTGATGTCGTTCGCTTTGAACTTGCACCGGGTCTTTTGTCCCACTCCGCGCCCGGGAGAAGGGCGCGCCCCGAATCGTTTTTCGATTGTTGCCGGATAAACCGCCACAAGAATGAACGATAAAAACCCGGCGGTCGAGCCCGTTTAATCCCTCACTCGCCCGGAACCGGCCCGGGGCCTGCCGGGGCTCCCCGGTTGCCGAAGCCGAACTTTACACCGGCCGCACTCGGCATTGTCGCGGGAAAGTCGACAGCTTGAGCAACTGTTCCGGATCGTCCACGACCAGCCCGGCCGGTCGCCAAACATACTGAACCGGGGCTTGTATCAACATTGAGGAGCCGGGACGCGTCGATAACCTAACAGGATTGTATAGTTAGCAGAAACATCATTATCCACCAACGCTGTTGATGATGTAAATACTTCACCCATCCATTGCCGGGCACTATACTGCCCGGCATCCGACTGACGTGGCCCGTCGCCGGAACCGGCGGACACCGGCAACTCGTCAGCGGGTCGCGCTTCCATAATTCCAACACTCAATCCGGATGCCTGCGCCCATGCAAAAACTCGATCAAATGGCCGCCGAGGCCCTGTCCCGCGACCCCGATACGCCGGCCATCGAATTCCGGGAAGAACAGTTCTTCTGGGGCGACATGCGCCGAGTGGCGGATCATCTGAATCGGGCTCTCGATGCCAGCGGCGTCGAGGCGGGCGCCCGGATCGCGCTGGTGGCACGCAACCGGCCCTCGGCCATCGCCGCGTTCGTCGCACTGATCGCCCGGCGCCATACCGTGCGCATGGTCTACCCGTTCCAGTCCGGGGCCGCCATCGCCCGGAACATCGAGGATATCGAGCCGGCCATGGTCATAGCCGCCGAGGCGGACTTTGCCGACGAGATTCGCGCGACCCTGGAGGCGAAAGGCATCGCCGCGGTTGCCCTGCGGGAGATGGATGCCGAGCCGGTGGCCGGTTTCGAGCGCGCGGCACCCGGCGCGGGCCTTGTGGAGGGCGAAGCGGCCATCGAGATTCTCACCAGCGGTACCACCGGGGCCCCCAAGCCCTTCGCCCTGAGCTACGACACCGTGGAGCAGCACATCGTCGGCGCCGCCCGGATGCCCGGCGGTGCGGCGGAGGGCAACAAGGCACCGCCGCCGCTGATCTATTTCCCGGTGGGCAACATCTCCGGGCTGCACACGGTGCTGCCGCCGGTGCTCATGGGGCAGCCCGCCATCCTGCTGGACCGTTTCTCGGTGGAGGAATGGCACAAGTACATCCTCCGGTATCGCCCGCGCTTTACCGGCATGCCGCCGGCGGGCTTCAAGATGGCGCTGGATGCGGACATCCCGCCGGAGGATCTGGAAGGGATCGTGGCCATGGGCACCGGCGCCGCCCCCCTGGATCCGGGTGTGCATAAGGCGTTCGAGGAACGCTACGGCATTCCCATCCTGCTGTCCTACGGGGCCACCGAATTCGGCGGTCCGGTAACCGCCATGACCCCGGACCTGCACGAACAGTACGGCGAAGAGAAGTTCGGCACCGTGGGCCGGGCCCTGCCCGGCGTCAAACTGCGCATCGTGGATCCGGACACGGGGGAAGAACTGCCCCCCGGCGAGGAAGGCTTGCTGGAAGTGGTGTCACCGCGTATCGGGCCGGAGTGGATCCGCACCTCGGACCTGGCGGTGATCGACGCGGACGGATTCATGTTCCACCGGGGCCGGGCCGATGGCGCCATCATGCGCGGCGGGTTCAAGGTATTGCCCGCCACCATCGAAACCGCCCTGCTCAAGCACCCGGCGGTGGCCGCCGCCGCGGTGGTGGGCCTACCGGATGAACGTCTGGGACAGGTGCCGGCCGCCGCCGTGGAGCTCAAGCCCGATGCGGCGCCGCCCACGGAGGCGGACCTGGAAGCCCATCTGCGCGACCATGTGCCCGCCACACATATCCCGGTGGCCTGGCGGTTCGTGGATACGCTGCCGAGAACCGTGTCGCTCAAGGTCCAGCTGCCCGCGGTCAAGCAGCTGTTCGACGAGAAAGGCACGGCCTGAGGGTTCCCCGCACGGCGGCCTCCCACAATGTTTCTTACCGGGCCGTCCCCGAAACCCCGGTCAATTCAGCGTTCCGGGGCCTGTTCGAGAAAGGCCCGGATATGGCGGGCGCAGATGTCCGGCACCTCCAGTTGCAGGGAGTGACCGGCATCCGGCACATCGACGCGGGTAACATCGCGGGCGCATTCCTCCAGCAGGTTGGCGATCACCCGGAAATCCTCCATGTCCCGCTCGCCGGTCAGCAGCAGCGTGGGCTGCGCGAGTTGGTGAAGCCTTTCCACATCCGGCAGCTCGTGACGCTGGTTGTCCCGCACCCACTGTGCCCCGGAGTAACGCTGGATGGAGTCGTACAACATCTGCCCCGCCGGCCCCTCGCGCAGGGTGTCGAACAACGGATGGCGCCACCACAGCTCACGGGCCCGATCCATGTCGCCGGCCCGGGCGTTGTCCACCAGCGGCCGCCAGAGCTCCCGCCAGCGCTGGGACCATTCCCAGCCCACCAGCGCGGGGCTGATCAGCACCAGGCTGGCGACACGCTCCGGGGCGTTCAGGGCACAATTCACGGCCACACCGCCCCCCATGGACACGGCGACCAGATTCGCCCGCCCGATGTCGCAGGCATCCAGCAAGGCGATCAGGTCATCCGCGTGACTGAAGGGCTCGTCGCCGGCCTCCCGGCTTTCGCCGAAACCGCGCAGGTCGTAGGACAGCGCCGGGAAAGTCTCCCCGAGCGCCTGCCACAATGGCTCCCAGCTCAGACGATCGCTGCCGAATCCGTGCACGAACACCGTGGCCGGCCGCTCTCCCCGCTGTCGCACGCACAGATCAGCGCCCTCGATCTGAACCCGGAACTCCCGCTCCATGGTTAACCTCTCCAGCCCCGCAGCCGATTGCCGGCATCGCAGCTGACGACTTCCGAGTCGATAAAGCGCGCTTCATCGGACGCCAGGAACAGCGCCAGGTTGGCGATATCCTCGGCGGTGCCGTGGGCATCGATCATCTGCATTCCCTGGATCTGCTTGTAACGCTCTTCGGGCAGAAAGTCCTTGCCGGCGGGTGTTTCCATGATACCCGGCGCGATGGCGTTGACCCGGATCCCGTCTCCGCCGAACACCGCGGCCATGCCGTAGGTCAGGGAGTTCAGGGTGGCCTTGGTGACACCGTAGACGGTGGCCGGCATGTAACTGGCCATGGAGGACTGATTGAGAATCACCCCCTGCGCTTGTGCCAGGGCGGGGTGCAGCGCCTTGCCCAGCATCAGGGGACCGAGGCTGTTGATGGAAAAATACCGCAGCCACTTCTCCTGGCTCATGTCGTTGACCATCGAGGTGACTTCGCCGTAGGCCGCGCCCGCGTTGTTGTACAGCACGTGAATGGCCGGGTGCTCGGCACAGATCTGCTCGCCGAAGGCATTGATGGCCGCCTCGTCGGCGACATCCACGAGATGGGTGGAACAGGTGCCGCCCTTGTCCCGGATCATGCCGGCGGTCTCTTCCACCCCCTCGGCATTGATATCCACCAGCACCAGGTGCGCTCCCTCATCGGAAAACATCAGGGCGCTGGTGCGACCCAGACCACTACTGGCGCCTGTCACGACGACCACTCGGTCCTTAAAGCGTTGTGCCATTCCCTCTCTCCGGTTGTTGTGTTTGACGATAAATTCGGCGGCCCCGATACCGGGGCCGGAAGAGGCCCCATGTTACTACACGCGCGCCGACGCCGATGCCAGCTCCATCAACAGATCGGCGGTCGCCTGCGGCTCGCTGATCATCAGATCGTGGCCGGTGTCGATCTCCCGGAACCGCCCCTCGGACAGGGCCCGAAGGGAAGGGCGTCCCGGGCTTCGTCGTCCAGCCGGAAGCTGCAGGCGATCACCGACACGGGAATATCCCGCACGCGCGCCTCGTTATCCAGCACCAGCTTCTGTTCGAAGCACTTCCAGGGATGGGGGGTGAGCTTCGGCTTCATCCAGGCGATCTGATCCGGATCGGTCACGCCGTAGAAGTTCATGGGATCCTCGCCGGGGAAGAGCACCAGCTCCACCCCGTCCACCACCCGGGCCGACTCCCGGGCGGCGTTCATCAACTCGCCGGCCACGTCCACCAGGGACTGGCCGTTCTCCGGATAGGCGGCGTCCAGATACACCAGGTTGGCGATACGCACCGGCACCCGGTCCGCCACACCGGTGATCACCATACCGCCGTAGCTGTGGCCCACCAGATAGACATCCTGCAGATCCTCGAACTCCAGCACCTTGACGATATCGGTGATCTGCATCTCGAGATCCACGTCCGGGCTCAACAGGTGCTCGCGCTCCCCCAGGCCCGTGAGGGTGGGGGTATAAACCTCGTGCCCCCGCTCCCGCATGATCCGCGCCACGAACTGGTAGCACCAGCCACCGTGTCCGCCCCCGTGTACCAGTACAAAAGTCGCCATTATCGTTATCTCCCTGTTGCACTGTGTCGCTTGAATTTCCGCTCTTTGTGGATCGGCTCAAACCAGTGGCCGGATTACAGCCACTTCGAGCACGGCCCGGGCGGCGCTCGTGATTGCAGGCGGAGAGCACCGAAACCACAGGTCGTCGCCTGCACGGCAGGCTCCCACAGGGCGACAGGGGAGGCGCACCACCGGTACGGCCTTCAGTTCTCCAGGGCCTGTCCGTAGCGGGCGCGCACCGCTTTCTTGTCCGGTTTGCTCAGGGGTGTCAGGGGGATGGCGTCGACGAATTCCACCGCCTTGGGCGCCTGGTAGCTGCCCTTGCGATCCGCCACCAGCGCCCTGAGCTCATCGGGATCGACACTCTGACCGTCGCGCAGGGCCACCACCGCCTTGACCGCTTCGCCCCATCTGGGGTGGGGCACCCCGATCACCGCCACCTGGGACACCGCCGGGTGCTCGCTCAGCACGTCCTCGATCTCCCGCGGATAGATATTGAAACCGCCACTGACGATCATGNNGTGCAGCCAGCCGCCTCGAAAGGCCTCGGCGGTGAGATCCGGATCCCGGTAACCGTCCATCACCAGGGGGCCGCGCACACAGATTTCCCCGGGTTCGCCGTCCGCAACCGCTTCGCCGTCGGCGTTGTGCAACTGCACGTCCAGCCAGGGACTGGGGCGCCCGCAGCTGGCCAGACGGCGCATATCGTTCACATCGTGGTCGGCCTTGCGCAGGGTGGCCACCGCCATGGGTGCCTCCGCCTGACCGTAGAACTGGGAGAACACCGGCCCGATGCGTTCGATGGCTTCTTTCAATCGCGACGGCGAAATGGCCGACGCGCCGTAGAACACGGTCTCCAGGCTGGACAGGTCGAAATCGTCGAAGCGCGGATGATCCAGCAGCGCGTAGATCATGGTGGGGACCAGCAGCATACAATTGATGCGATAGTCCTGGATCGCCCGCATCACCGCCTCCGGATCGAATCCGGGCTGCACCAGCATGGTCCCGCCGCGCAGCAACGCCGGCATGAACATGGCCGCCCCGGCGTGGGTGAGCGGCGCACAGGTGAGCACATGGGGCGGATCGGGCCATTCCCAGTCCGTGAGCATCATCTGCAGGGTGACGACCCCGGTGCGCTGACAGCTGGGAATCGCCTTGGGCTTGCCGGTGGTGCCGCCGGAGTAGCCCATACGAACGATGTCGTGGGGCCCCACCTCGGGGGCGACGAGCGGGCGGGGCTCGAAGCGTTCCGCCAGTTCGAGGAGGTCGTCGGCCAGGGAGCTGACGCCCAAGGCCATCAATCGAAGCCCCGGCACCTGTTCGGCGATCTGCTCGGCCCGCTCGCCGAAGCGCTCCCCGTCGACAATCAGCACTTCCACCCCCGCGTCCTCAATGACGTGAGCGTGGTCCGCGAGACCCGCCAGCGGGTGCAAGGGCACGTACACCCCCGCCAGCATCTGCAACGCATGGGTCACATGCAGGCACTCCGGACGGTTGGGCGAGAGGATGGACACGCGCGTGCCCCGCCCCACCCCGAGGTGCGCCAGCGCCTGTTGGTACTGGCTGGTTGCGTCGCGAATCTCCGCAACCGTCTGGGTCGGCCCGTCCTCCAGGTGCAGCAGGGGGCGGTCGCCGCCATGGTTGAGCGCGTTGGCGAGAATATCCGGCGTGTAGAGCGAACGGTGCAAATCGTCCATAGCAGGTGCCCGTCAGAAATTGATCAGGATCTTGCCGGTGTGCTGCTTGCTTTCCAGGTGCCGCATGGCGTCGGGCAGTTGATCGAACGCGAACCGGCTGTCGATCAGCGGATGCACCTGATGGAACGCCATGGCCCGGACCATGCGCTCGAAATCGTCCCGGCTGCCCACCTTGATGGGGGTGATATCCACGCCGGACGAAAACATGGAGGATACCGAATCGGGCCAGCCGGTGAGCAGTCCCACCAGGGCCACGCGACCGCCGTTGCGGGTGGCAGCGATGGAGCGATCGATGGTTTCAGCGCCGCTGACTTCGACACAGAGGTCGACACCCTGACCGTCCGTGAGTTCGCGCACCCGCTTGTCCCATTCCGGTTCCTCCCGGTAGTTAATGGTCTCGTCCGCCCCCAACCGCGCCAGCAGCTTCTGACGTTCCGGGGTGGACGTGGTGGCGATCACACGGGCGCCGAACAATTTGGCGAGCTGGATACCGAGCGTGGACACCCCGCCGGTCCCCTGCAACAACACGGTCATACCCGGGATCAACGGAGCGGGCCCGCAGAGGGCGTGCCAGGCCGTCACCCCGGCGCAGGGCAGCGCCGCGCCCTCCTCGATGCTGATACCGGGCGGCAGGGGCACCACCTCGCTGGCGTGGACGACGATTTCCTCGCGCATGGTCCCTTGCATCAGCGGACCACCCCGCCCCATGGCCGCCGCGCTGGCGCGCCAGGGACCCCCGATCCAGTCGGGGTTGAACGTCAGGGCGACAGGGTCTCCGGTCTTGACGCGGGTCACATCCGGGCCCGTTTCGACCACCTCGCCGGCGCCGTCCGAACAGGGAATCAGTCCCTGCTCCCCCGGAGGACCGAAGGCGCCGGAAACCGCCATCAGGTCCCGGTAGTTGAGCGAGGCAGCCCGCATGGCGATCCGGACCTGACCCGAGCACAACGGACCGGCGTCCGGGATGTCCTCGATCTTCAGGTCGTCGATGCCGCCGGCGGAACGCGTCACAAAAGCTTTCATCCTGGTTTCTCTCCGATTAATGTCCGAACCATTGAGTCAACAGCACGACCGCGCGTCAAGTCGGATGCCAAACCGCTCAATGCTGCCTACCGGACCCGGGATTGTATTCCGCCAGCGCCTCGTCCAGCGCCTTTTGCATGGAACGATAGAAATACGCCATGTCTTCCATGCGCCCGGCGATATCGCCACCGGCCACGCTGGTGGCGCCGTCCTGAAGAAGGTCCCCCATATTCCCCAGAAAGCGGCTTTTCTCCGCCAGCAGGCCGGCGTAATTGTTGGAGAAACTGTACAGCGCCCGTTTGCTGCCCCGCTCGCTGTGGCGGCGCACGAGGCTGTGCCTCTCGAGCAGCCGCGCCGCCACGCTGGCGCTGCTTTTGCTGAGCTGCAGATCGGCGCTGATCTGATCCAGGGAAACGGGTTCCCCGCACAGCAGCGTGTAACCGTAGAGTCGCGCCGCCGTTGGCGGCATATCCAGGGGCACCAGCAGGGAGGCCACGTCCTCGATAAACGCGACCTGCTCCGGGCTCAACGAATCTTTTGACATATTCGACATATTGCGAATATGCTCAATATAATTAAAAACGTCAAGCGGCCAAACCCGGCGCCTTCCCGCCACACTGAAGCAGGAAGAACAAGAAACAGCTCCCGCCAGTGGAAACGCGAAGGCCCGGGCGCGCCAGGGAATAACTGTAATTCGTCAACGGGAGGAACACTCGAATGATTGGAAAGGACCCCCTGGATCTGGATGGTCAGATCGCTTTCGTCACCGGCGCGGGACAGGGCGCCGGCCGCGCCATCGCCCTGATGCTCGCTCACCACAATGCCGGCGGCGTTGCCGTCAACGACTATGTCGAGGAACGCGCCGAAGCCGTTGCGTCGGAAATCCGGGAACTGGGTGTTCCGGCGGCGGGTGTTCAGGCGGATGTGGGCGACCACGCTTCGGTCAAGGCCGCCATGGACGCCGCCCGCAGCGCACTGGGCCCCATCACCCTGCTGGTGAACAACGCCGGCAACGCCGGACCCGATGCCGAGATCAACACCTCGCCGCTGTTCTGGGAAACGGACCCGTCGGAGTGGAACCGCTATTTCCACACCAACCTGCACGGTGTCATGAACTGCTGCCACCTGGCCATTCCCGGCATGGTGGAACAGGGCCGCGGTCGCATCGTCACCGTGGTTTCCGATTCCGGCCGTGTGGGCGGCGCGAGAATGGTGGCCTATTCGGCAGCCAAGGCCGGAGCGGCCGGCTTCGTGCGCTCCATCGCCCAGGAAGCGGGTCGGTACGGCATCACCTCCAATGCGATATCCCTGTCCACCCTGGAACCACCCATGAGCGAGGAGCAACGCGCCGAACTCATGGCCAGTGACCGCATGAAGAAACTGATGTCCAATTACGTGATCCGGCGCCTGGGCAAGCCGGACGATGTGGCCGCCATGGCGCTGTTCCTGTGCTCGGACGCCGCCGCCTGGATCACCGGCCAGACCTACCCGGTCAACGGCGGCGGCTACTCCTTCGCGCAGTAAGGATCGCTGTTTTTCAGTCAACCAGAGGAGAACCGATCGTGCCCACTCCCGGAGACATGACAGGTAAAGCGGTGCTGGTCACCGGTGCCGCCGCGGGCCTCGGCCGAGCCACCGCGTTGCTTCTCGCCCGTGCCGGGGCGGATGTGTGCCTGGTGGACATTAACGAGCAGGGACTGGAAGACACGGCCCGCGAGATACGCGAGACCGGAACCCGGGCCCTNNGGTGGACGCCGCCGTGGCGGCGTTCGGTCGACTCGACGCCCTGTGCAATGTCGCCGCTGTCTTCATGCCGCGCCACGCCGAGCAGATGACGCCCGGGGAATGGGACACCACCGTGGGGGTCAACCTGAGCGCCCCCTTCCGGCTCACCCAGGCCGCCCTGCCCCACCTGCTGGAAACCGAAGGGGCCGTGGTCAACGTCACCTCCTGCGCCGCCTTTATCGGACAGGCCTACACGGTGGCCTACTGCGCCACCAAGGCCGGACTGACCCACATGACCAAGGCCTTCGCCATGGAGTACATGCACAGGCCCGTGCGCTTCAACGCCGTGGCCCCGGGTGGAATGATGACCGCCCTGGCCGGGGAGTTGCGACACCTGGAGGATCCGGATCCGTCCCTGCTCAAGCGCTACTCGCCGCTGCGGGGTGTGGTGGAAATCGATCAGGTGGCGGAGATGGTGGCCTTTCTCGCCACCGATGCCGCCAGCGGTTACCACGGCGCCTGCATCAATATCGACAACGGGGTTACCGCCGGCTAACGGGGAGATTGCGCGATGGAGCACACCGATTACGTTTTCGTCCACGGTGGCGGCCAGGGCGGCTGGATCTGGCGGGAGACCCTCGACGCGCTGCACCTCCAGACCGGGGGCCGGTTCGGTCGCGCGCTGGCACTGGATATTCCCGGTTGCGGTGCCAAACGCGACCGCAGCACCGCGGACCCGGGTTTCGACGACATTGTCGCCGAACTGATAGGGGAGATCCGGGCCGCCGGGTTGCAGGACGTCGTCCTGGTGGGCCACTCCCAGGCCGGGGGTATTCTGCCGTCGATGCTGGACAGCGATCCCGGACTCTTTCGCCGGTTGGTCTACGTGTCCTGCTCCCTGCCCCTGCCCGATCAGACCGTGATCGAGATGATCGGCGACAGTGTCCACGGCGACAACGACCGGGAAGTGGGCTGGCCGGTGGATCCCGCTACCACGACCATGCGGGAACGCACCCGGATCATGCTGTGCAACGACATGACGGCGGACGAGGCCGATGCCCTGATGGCGCGCCTGGGCAAGGACCGATGGCCGACCTCGACCTACACGAAAACCGACTGGACGTTCGCGCACCTGGCGAAAGTGCCGGCCACCTATGTGTACTGTTTGCGGGACAACATCCTGCCGATGAACTGGCAACGGGAATTTGCCCGGCGCTTTCAGGTCACCGATCACTTTTCCATCGACGCCGGGCATCAGGTGATGAACACACGCCCCCAGGCGCTGGCCGAGGCGCTGCGCCTCGAGGCCGACCGCAACTGAACCGATAGACGCTCTTACAAAAAATCGACTCGTTACCCGGAGATCCGATCATGGCCGAATCACAACAAGATGCTCTGAACACCCTGCTGGACAAGGAAGCGATCCGCGAGCTGGCGATGCTCTATTCCCGCGGCGTGGACCGCAAGGATCCGGACCTGCTGCGCACCCTGTACACCGAGGACGCCACCGACACCCACGGCGACACCTTCGACGGGCCGGCGGAAGACTACGTCGATTTTCTGGAGCAGGCCTTCCCCTACATGCACTACAGCGGGCACCACATCTGCAATCACCTGATCGCCGTGGACGGGGACGAGGGCTACGGGGAAATCTACGCCCTGGCCTGGCACCTGATTCCCGACCGGCAGGGCGGCTGGCTGGAAGATTTCATGTGCGTGCGCTACATCGATCGCTACCGCAGAGGCGACGACGGGCGCTGGCGCTTCGCCAAGCGCGTGGTGACCTACGACCTGCGCAGCCAGCGTCCTGTAGAAGCGCCGGAACCGGGCAATCCGCCGGAACAGGACCCCGGTTACGGGGAACTGATGCATCGGCTCTTCGCGCGCGGCGAGCGCATCTGATCCGGGTTCGGTCCACCTGATCCCGGGTTGCCCGCATTCGACGAAACCCATGAGAATTCTCGCGAAGACGCGAAGCTCGCGAAGGAGTTGCCACTCGGTCTTTGCGGGCCCGGGGCATCGTCGCGGGAGGCAACATGTCACGGCATGCCCGTACAGGAAAAGCCGGAAATAGCGGGTTGAGAGATGTTCGCCGTGAGTGTTCGAGAACACCGCTCGATGAAGACTTCTCCCCCTTGATCAATTTTTTCCTTTGCGCTCTTCGCGTCTTCGCGAGAGACAAAACAATACAGACATCTGAGTAGCATCCCTATGCTGAACGCCGCCGACATTATCGCCGAAGCCGAGCAGCGGGTCGGAATCGAGGACACCGACACCGCGCCGCGCCGGAACCTGGAGCAACTGATCGCCGCCATCAATGCCGAGGCGGGCCTGCCGGACTGGGGCGAGGAACTGACCCGCAAGGGGCTGGTGGACCGCAGCGTCGACCGTCTGGAAGGACTCAGGTGGCTGCGGGACTACCCGGAGATCGCCGACGAGAACATCGAGGCTCCGGTTTTCCTCACCGGGCTGCCGCGCTCCGGCACCACCTTTTTCCAGTATCTGTTCGACCGGGACGCGCGCTTCCGCCTGATCCGCACCTGGGAAGGCATCACTCCGAACCCGCCCCCGGGTTTCGACCCGGCGTCGGTGGAGCGACGCAAGGCGGAGGAAGAAGAGCGCCGCCGCCAGCTGCGCCCGCAGGTGGAGGGCTTCGAGGCCATGCACCTGGTGGACGCGGACGGTCCCGAGGAATGCCATGTTTTCATGGAGCAAAGCTACGCCGGTGCGGGTTTTCACAATCTGCTGAACGTGCCCTCCTTCTTTGACTTCCTGGTGGACGAGCTGGACTTCACCGCCGCCTACCGGAACCACAAGCGCCAGCTACAGCTGTTGCAGTGGCGCACACCGCGGCCACGCTGGGCACTGAAATACCCCAATCATGTGCTGGCCATGGACAGCATCCTGGAAGTGCATCCGCAGGCGCGGTTCGTCATGACCCACCGGGATCCAGTGCAGACCCTGGCCTCCATCGCCAAGCTCACCTTTACGCTGCGGGGCGTGCGTTGCGACGAGCCGGTGGACCCGCATCGGGTGGGCCGGCAGATGCTGGACTTCGTACGGCGCCATATCGATCGGATCATGGCCTTCACCAACGGGCCCGACGCCGACCGGGTCACCCATGTGGACTACTATCGGCTGCTGGACGACCCGGCCGCCGCCATGCGTGACGTTCACGCCGGGCTGGGCATCGACTCGCCGGAGCCGGTGCGGGAAGCGGTGGCGCAATGGCACCGGGACAACCCCAAAGGCGCGCGCGGGGCCAACCCCTACTCCCTGGAACAGTTCGGCCTCGACGAGAACACCGTCGCCGAACATTTCCGGGATTACATGGAAAAATTCGATATCCCGCGGGAGCGGGACGGGCTGGCACAGACAAGGGACTGACATGGCTACCGGGCAGGAAAAACTGGATGCCTTTCTGGCCACCGCCCGCGAGGAGATCACCCGGGCCGCACCGGATGCGGCCACCGCCGCCGAGGGGGAGGCCTATCTGATGCGGGTGCTGACGGCGACTCTCACCGACATCTTCCTGCCCCACCTGCAAACCGAAAGAGGGCTGTCCCGGCCCCTGCCGGTGAAGGGCGCCCCCAATCCGGACTACCTGCTGCGCCACGCCCGGGTGGAAGCCGGCCGGGAATACCGTCTCGAGGGGCGACTCAATGCCTCGGAGCGCGTCGGTGTCGGCCTGTATGCCTTCGACGCCGGCGGCGCCGCGCTGCTGGAGGACTACGCGGTATTCAACGGCGAGTCCGCCGACGCCGAGGGGCGCTTTTCACTGGCGCTGGGACCGAACCCGGAACCCGGGGGGTTGACCATCACCCCGGACTGCCGGGTGATGATCGCGCGCATTCTGCACCGCGATCCGGAAGGCGATCCGGCGCGACTGTCGTTCATCGGCGGCGACGACGCCCCGGGGCTGGCGGAACCCGCCGGGGGCGCGGAAGCGGCGCTGGAACGGGCCGGTCAAATGACACTCGCCGGCGTGCGGCAATTCCTGGAATGGAGCCGTCTCACCAGCACCCATGCCAACGCCTTTATGGAACCTCCCGAAGCCATCGCCGAGGCGGCCCGGGGCGACCCGGATACCTGCTACTTTCTCGGCTACTACGAGCTGGGGGAAGGCGAGTGGCTGGACGTGGAGCTGCCCGACCCGGAGGCGACTTACTGGTCCCTGCACGCCTACAATCACTGGGGCGAGCCGCTGCCGGGAGCCGGGGTGCACGACCGCAACGCCCGTGCCGAACCGGACGGGCGCATACGGGTCGCCGTCGGGCCCGCCCCGCCCGGCGACGCCCCGAACCCCGTGGCTACCCGCGGCAGGCTGCGGGGTATGCTTATTTTCCGCGCTGTCGGCGGTTCCGCCGCCGGGGTGCCACAGGCCAGCCGCCGCACGCCGGCGACCTTCTGACCCGGGTTTTCGCCCCGTCTCCTTCCTGCGGGCGAATGCTCTCTTCGTCCGGCAATGCGATAATGNNAATGGCCATTTGGCAATCGGGGATACAGCATGAGCGATCGGCAGGCAACGGCGAGGGACACGGTGAGTTCCAGCGATATGGGGCTGTTCGGGCGCTTCCTGTCACTCTGGGTCGCCCTGGCCATCGTCGCCGGCGTGGCGCTCGGTCAGCTGTTCCCGG
>JABAHQ010009614.1_pt2 | contig 15217 bp, 15 predicted proteins | sample 7062091 | NCBI WGS metagenome assembly JABAHQ01 (sample SAMN14534359, study PRJNA622989) | marine sediment metagenome | biome: marine biome [ENVO:00000428]; feature: marine pelagic biome [ENVO:01000023]; material: deep marine sediment [ENVO:00002113] | place: India: Gulf of Kutch | collected...
TCGATGGTGATCCCTTGCTCGCGCTCGGCCGACAGGCCGTCGGTGAGCAGGGCGAGGTCGGTCTGGCCCTGGCGCTGCACGCCGGCCAGGTGGTCCTGCAGCACGGCCTTGCTGTCGACCAGCAGGCGGCCGATGAGGGTGCTCTTGCCGTCGTCGACGCTGCCGCAGGTGATCAGGCGCAGCGCGGCGCGGGTGTCTTGCGTGGTGGCGGTGCTCATCAGAAGTACCCGTCCTTCTTGCGTTTTTCCATCGAGGCGTCGCTCGTCTTGTCGTCCATGCGCGTGGCGCCGCGCTCGCTGACCTCGGCGGCCAGGGTCTCGATCACAATCTGCTGCGGCGTGGCCGCCGTGCTCTCCACGGGGCAGGTGCAGGTGATGTCGCCCACGGTGCGAAAGCGCACGTCGCGCACCTGCACCTGTTCGCCGTCGCGCGGCGGGGTGAGTTCGGTCACGGGCACCAGCAGGCCGCGGCGGTCCACCACCTGGCGCTGGTGGGTGTAGTAGATGGAGGGCAGGCCGATGTTCTCGCGCGCGATGTACTGCCAGACGTCGAGTTCGGTCCNNCGCGAGCGAAGACCATCCTCTTGCGCGCGAAGTACAGTTCCGGCAACTCGATCTGTTCCACCTGGATGTACTGCCAGACGTCGAGTTCGGTCCAGTTGCTGATGGGGAACACGCGGAAGTGCTCGCCCTGTTGCAGGCGGGTGTTGAACAGGTTCCAGAGCTCGGGGCGCTGGTTCTTGGGCTCCCACTGGCCGAAGCCGTCGCGGTGCGAGAAGATGCGCTCCTTGGCGCGCGACTTTTCCTCGTCGCGGCGCGCCCCGCCGAAGGCGCGTCGAAGCGGAACTCCTCGATGGCCTCCAGCAGCGTGACCGACTGGTGCACGTTGCGGCTCTCGCCGGGGTGGGCCAGGCGCACGGTGCCGCGCGCCATGGAATCTTCGACGCTGCGCACGATCAGCTCGGCGCCGAGTTCCTTGGCGCGCTGGTCGCGGAAGTCGGTCACCTCGGGGAAGTTGTGGCCGGTGTCGATCATCAGCAGCGGGTAAGGGATGCGGCCCGCCCCGAAGGCCTTCTCGGCGCACTTGAGCATGACCAGCGAGTCCTTGCCGCCCGAGAACAGCAGGGCGGGGCGTTCGAAAGCGCCGGCCACCTCGCGCAGGATGAAGATGGTTTCTTCTTCGAGCGCGTCGAGGTGCGCGTTGCTGAGCTGGTGGCCGCTGTCGTGCGCCAGGGCGGCTTCGATCACGGCGGGTTCGGGGCGGGCGTTCATGCGGGGGTCCGATCGAGAGACGAGACGGCGGACTGCACGTGCAGCCCGCATTCCTTGGCGCTTTCCTGCTCCCACCACCAGCGGCCGGCGCGGAAGTCCTCACCCACGCTGATGGCGCGGGTGCAGGGTTCGCAGCCGATGCTGGGGAAGAAGCGGTCGTGCAGTTCGTTGTAGTCCAGGCCGTGCAGCGCGATGAAATGCCACACGTCGCCCCAGGTCCAGTCCACCAGGGGGCTGATCTTCACGCGCGCGGGTTCCTGCACCACCTCGGCCACCTCGGCGCGGGCGTTCGACTGCTCGCGCCGCAGGCCGGTGATCCAGCCGTCGTGGTCGGCCAGGGCGCGCGCCAGCGGCTCCATCTTGCGGATGTCGCAGCAGGCCTTGCGCAGCTCGATGCTGCGGTACATGGCGTCCTCGCCGTTGTGGCGCACGAAGTGCACCACGGATTCGTGTTTTGGTCGGAACACGCGCACGCTGGTGGAATAGCGCTGCTCGATCTTCGGGATGACGGCCAGGGTTTCGGCGTGCAGCTTGCCGGTTTCCAGCACGAAGACGCTGGCCTCGATGCCGGCGAGGTGAATGAGGTGCGTGACCACCATGTCCTCGACGCCCAGGCTGGAGGCCTGGGTGAGCCGAGGGTGCGCGGCGGCCTGTTCGCGCAGCAGGGCGATGGCGCGTTCGACCTTGGCGTCGAAGTCGGGCGAGGGGCGATCGTAGAGGTCGATGGCGCTCATGCTGGAGCCCCTGAGGCGTCGGCGAAGCGAGGGCGCGTGTGCACCGCGTCGCCCTGGTAGAAGCCGTTGTAGTGCGCCAGCAGCCGCTCGGCGTGCGCCAGGTCCTGGTCGTCCTTCAGCACGGCCTGCGTGAAGCCGCTGCGCTGCATCTGCAGCACCTGGTCGATCAAAACGTCGCCGGTGGCGCGGATCTCGCCCGTGTAGCCCAGGCGGCGGCGCAGCAGGAAGGCCTGGCTGAAGGCGCGGCCGTCGCTGAACCTGGGGAACTGCAGTTCGACCACGCGCACGCCGGCCAGGTCGGCCTCACGCGGGTCGTCGGTGTTGGCGATCACGAGGCGCTCGGCCTCGGCCTCGGGGGCGCTGAAGGTGTCGGCGCGGAACAACTGGATGCTCATCGTCGGCTCCTGGCTCAGGCGGTGGCGGCGTCGCCGGCCGTGTGGTTGGGCCGCGCCGTCGTGCTGCGCACGGCATTGGCGGCCAGCTTGAACGGATCAATGCCGACGCGGCGCAGCGTGCGGATGAAGGGCTCGCCGGATTCGCGCTGGTCGCGGTACGTGCTGAGCAGGGCTTCGATGACCTCGGGCACTTCGTTGGCGGCGAAGGACGGGCCGATCACCTTGCCCGGCGTGGCCTCGCCCGACAGGCGCTTGCCGTCGGAGCCGCCCAGCGTGATCTGGTACCACTCCTGACCGTCCTTGTCGACGCCGAGGACGCCGATGTGCCCGCTGTGGTGGTGGCCGCAGCTGTTGATGCAGCCGCTCATGTGCAGGTCGATCTCGCCGAGGTCGTGCAGCTCGTCGAGGTCGGTGTAGCGCGAGAGCACGGCCTGCGCGATGGGCAGCGAGCGTGCGTTGGCGAGGTCGCAGAAGTCGCCGCCGGGGCAGGCGATCATGTCGGTCAGCAGGCCGATGTTGGGCCGGGCCAGGCCCAGGCGGCGCGCCTCGCGCCACAGCTCGGGCAATTGGTCGCAGCGCACCCAGGGCAGCAGCAGGTTCTGGGTGTGCGTCACGCGCGCCTCGCCGCCGGAGAAGCGGTCGGCCAGGTCGGCCGCGCGCTCGAGTTGCTCGGCCGTGGCGTCGCCGGGCGCCTGGCCCACGCGCTTGAAGGACAGCGTGACCGCGCGCAGGTCGGGGTTCTTGTGCGGCGCCACGTTGCGCGTGAGCCAGCGGCTGAATTCCAGGTCGTCCTCGGCCGCGGCCTTCAGGATGTGGGCGATCTTGGCGTCGGCGCTCTTGCGGTCGCAGGAGAGTTCGGGCGGCGCAAAAAAGGCGCTCACGCGGTCGAGCTCGGCCTGGGTGATGGTGTGCGGCGCGCCGTCGATCTCGATGATGTCGCGGTACTCGGCCTCGACCTGGTCGGTGAAGGCCTGGCCCTCGGCCTTCACGATGATCTTGATGCGCGCTTTGTACATGTTGTCGCGCCGGCCGAAGCGGTTGTAGGCGCGCACCACCGCTTCCAGGTAGTTGAGCATCTGGTCCCAGGGAAGGAACTCGCGCAGCACCGCGCCGATGAGGGGCGTGCGGCCCATGCCACCGCCCACGCGCACCTGAAAGCCCAGCTCGCCATCGACATTGCGCAGCAGGCGCAGGCCCACGTCGTGCCAGGGCGTGGCGGCGCGGTCCTCGCGGGCGCCCGTGATGGCCACCTTGAACTTGCGCGGCAGGAAGGCGAACTCGTGGTGCAGGGTGCTCCACTGGCGCAGGATTTCGGCGAAGGGCCGGGGGTCGGCGACCTCGTCCGCGGCGATGCCGGCGAACTGGTCGGTGGTGGTGTTGCGGATGCAGTTGCCGCTGGTCTGGATGCCGTGCAGGCCCACGCTCGCCAGCAGGTCCATCACGTCGGCCGAGCGGGCCAGTGGAATCCAGTTGAACTGCACATTGGTGCGCGTGGTGAAGTGCGCGGTGCGATCGGGCAGGCTGGGCACATCGGACAGCGCCGCGTTGGCCTTGGAGATGTCGTTGTCTTCCTTGTGGTCGAACTCGCGCGCAACCCGGGCCAGCACACGCAACTGGGCGCTGTTGATCTCGCCGTAGGGCACGGCCACGCGCAGCATGGGCGCGAAGCGCTGGATGTACCAGCCGTTCTGCAGGCGAAGGGGCTTGAAGGCGTCGTCGGAGAGCGTGCCGGCCTGCCAGCGTTCCAGCTGGTCGCGGTACTGGGCGGCGCGCTGTTGCACGAATTGGCGGTCGAAGGCGTCGTGGCGGTACATGGAATGGGCCGTGGGACCGCGTCGGGCGGTCGGCAAGGTCGTGGGGATGGGCCGCACTGTAGAAAGCCTTCTTTATTCGACGAACTACATTTTTTTCATGCCTGTATATCGATTCGAAATATGGAAATGCCCGCAGGCTATGGGCGGTGCCATTACCACAGCCAGACCGAAGTAACATCCCCCAACATGAGGAGCGTTGACGTCCGTATTCAGGTGATCGGGTTCTCCGATGTGGAGCGCCACGCCCTGAACACCGTTTTCCGTCTCTCGCGCGAGCGCGAGGTGTCCTACGGCCCCTGGCGGCCGGCTTCGGGCATGCTCGAAGAGGTGCCACCGGTGCTGCTGGTGGACGGCGATTGCGCCGAGGCGGTGCTCGTGCAGGCACGCGAGCCCCGACCGGGCCAGCGGCTGATCTGGGTGGGCGAGCACGCGCCCGAGCACGCCTGGCGGGTGGTGACGCGGCCCATCGCCTGGGCCGGCCTCTTGCACGACCTGGACGCCTCCTTTGCCGCCACCCAGAGCGATTCCGGCTTCCTGGACCTGGACGTGTCACTGCCCGCACCCCTGGAGATCGACGTGGGCGAATTCCCCTCGGCCGAGGTGCGCCGGGCGCTGGTGGTGGGCATTGCCGGGCAGGAATCGGGCTGCCTGCGCGAGCGGCTCGCGCACGCCGCGGTGTCCTTCATCGACGAGGCGCCCAGCACCGAGCGCGCGGCCGAGTGCATGGCCCAGCACCACTACCTGTGCGGGGTGTTCAACCTCGACGACCACCACATCGACGCCTGGGGCCTGATGCAGCTCTTTCGCGAGCGCTACCCCCAGGCCATGACCTTGGCCACCACCGAGCACGCGGGGCCGTTCGCGGGCTGGTGGCACCGCCGGCGCGTGCGGGTACACACCAGGCGGCTCGGCATTTCGGGCCTGCTGGCGCGGCCCCTGCAGCCGCCGGCCATCTCGCGCTACCTCGAAATGCTCTGATTCAGGGCCCGCGCCGCGCGCGCCGCCAGGCAAAGCGCGCCGGATCGATCGCGGCGCGAAGGTCGGCGTCGAGCGCCGGCGTTTCCCCCTCCATCTCGGCGGCCAGCCACTGGCCGCAGGCCGCCGCCAGCGAGAGCCCGCGCGAGCCCANNACCCCCGCCCAGCCGAGCAGGCGGCCGTCGGCCAGCAGGCCGTCGAGCCGGTCGGCGGCGGCGGGCACCAGGTCGCGCAGCCGGGCCGCGTTGTCGCGGTGCGCCGCGTCGTTCAGGGCGGTGTCGGTCTGGCCGCGCGCGTAGGTGGACCCCATGGCCCAGATCGCCGAGGGCCACTGCGGCGCGAGCCCGCTGTCGCGGTACTCGGGCACGAAGACGCCGTCGTCGCGCTGCGGTCGCTCGGCCAGGGGGGCGCCGTCGAGTGCGGCCAGGCTCATCTGGCCCAGCACCGGGCCGAGAGGCCAGGGGCCGGCGGCCTCGGGCGCCAGATGGCGTGCGCCCAGGGCCGCCGCGATCACGGCGTGTGGCGCGCGGGCCAGCGGCTCTCCCGCTGCATTGCGCGCCAGCCATTGCCCCTGCTCGCGGCCCAGCGTGGCCACGCTGGCGCTCCAGTGCGCCTGCAGCCGCTCATCCGCCTCGGCCAGCCAGGCCCGCACCAAGGCACCTGGCCGCACCAGCGCGGCGGCCTGGCGCCCCGGCGCATGGGCGCCCCGGTTGTCCACCTCCACGGGCATCCAGCCCGCGCCCGGGGGCACCAGGCGCTCCAGTTCGGCGCGGGTGACGGGCACGCCCAGAGCCGTCAGGCGGGACATCGGCGTGGGCTGGCGCGTGAGGTGCGGGCTCAGCACGCCGACCGGCAGGGCCGAGGCCGCCATGGCCGGCCCCGGTGCAGCGTCCAGCAGCGCGACACGCCAGCCGCGCCGGCACAGCGCGGCCGTGACCGCGGCGCCCGCCAGGCCGGCGCCGATCACCAGCGCGTGGCGGGCGGTGTCCATGGGCTGTCGGACAGCAAAAGGCCCGCGCGCGGCGGGCCTGCGGGTGCCGGAAGGGCGGGCATCAGGACGCGCTGGGCGGCACGTACCCTGCCGCCTGGTCGGCGCCTTCGCCGAAGAAGTGCTTCTCCATCTGCCGCGCCAGGTACTGGCGCGCACGTGCGTCGGCCATGTTGAGGCGGTTCTCGTTGAGCAGCATGGTCTGCTGCTTGAGCCAGGCGGCCCAGGCCTCCTTGCTCACGTTCTCGTAGATTTTCTTGCCCAGTTCGCCCGGGTAGGGGGGGAAGTCCAGGCCTTCGGCTTCCTTGCCGAGCTTGATGCATTGAACCATTCGTGCCATCGGTGAGTCCTTGTCGTGGGCCCCTCGTTATGCGAGGGAGTTATATCGGATGGAATAAACGATTCGTTCGGTTTCACGCGCCGCTGCGGCAAGATGCGCGCCGCGGCCATGGGCCATCGCGAGGCCCGCACTGTAGCAATCTTTGATCGGCCTCAATCCCGTCAGGGTCAGGCCACGTCGCCGCCACCGCGCCACTTTCTACAATAACGACCCGTCTTTCTCCCGGGATCATCTTTCATCATGAGTGCATTCAACGAAGAGCGCGTGCTGAGCGTTCACCACTGGACGGACCGGCTCTTCAGCTTCACCACCACGCGCGACACCTCGCTGCGTTTCTCCAACGGGCACTTCACCATGATCGGCCTGCGGGTGGACGGCAAGCCGCTGCTGCGCGCCTACAGCATCGTCAGCCCCAACTGGGCCGAGCATCTCGAATTCCTCAGCATCAAGGTGCAGGACGGCCCGCTCACCTCGCGCCTGCAGCACATCCAGCCGGGCGACTCCATCGTCGTCGGCCGCAAGCCCACCGGCACCCTGGTCATCGACGACCTGCTGCCCGGCAAGCGCCTGTACCTGCTGGGCACCGGCACCGGCCTGGCGCCGTTCATGAGCATCATCCGCGACCCGGAAACCTACGAGCGCTACGAGCAAGTGGTGCTCATCCACGGCGTGCGCCAGGTCAAGGAGTTGGCCTACCGCGAGCTCATCACCGAGCAACTCAAGCAGGACGAGTTCCTGGGCGACATGGTCAAGCAGAAGCTGCTGTACTACCCCACGGTCACGCGCGAGCCCTTCATGCACCAGGGGCGCATTCCGCAACTGCTGGCCGACGGCATCGTCGCCAAGGACCTGGGCATTCCGCCGCTCAACCCCGCCGAGGACCGCGTGATGATCTGCGGCAGCCCCGAGATGCTGCGCGACCTCAAGGCCCTGTGCGAGAAGCTGGGCTTCAAGGAAGGCAATACCACCACGCCCGGTGACTTCGTCATCGAACGCGCCTTCGTGAGCTGAGCGCGGCATGGACAGCCTGCTCGCGCTGCCCGGCCAGCGCCCCCGACTGGTGCTCGCCCTTGTCGCCGCCGTCAGCGTGGCGATGCTGGCCTTCGGCATGTACCTGCAGCACGTGCAGGGGCTGGAGCCTTGCCCCATGTGCATCGTGCAGCGCTATGCGCTGATCCTGGTGGCCGTGCTGGCGGGACTGGCGGCTTGTCTGCGCGCGCCGGTGGCGCGCACGGTGGGCGTATCGGCCATGGGCCTGTTTGCGGTTTTCGGTGCCTTCACTGCGGCGCGCCAGAGCTGGCTGCAATGGAACCCGCCCGAGATTCTGTCCTGCGGGCGCGACTTCTTCGGGATGATCGAGGCCTTTCCGCTGGGGCGCGCCATTCCCATGATCTTTCGCGGCAGCGGCGACTGCTCCAAGATCGACTGGACCTTTCTGGGCCTGACGATCGCGAACTGGTCGTTCCTGTGGTTCGCGGCCTTCGCGCTGCTGGCCGCGTGGCTGCTGCTGGCGCGCCGCCGCGCCGCCTGATCAGCCCAGCTTTTTCACGAGCACCTGGCTGCGCCGGTCCCAGTTGTACTTGCGCTTGCGGGCCTCGGGCAGCCAGTCCGCGTTCACCTGCACGAACCCGCGCTTGATGAACCAGTGCATGGTGCGCGTGGTGAGCACGAAGATGCTCTGCAGACCCTGGGCCCGCGCGCGCGCCTCGATGCGCTTGAGCAGGCGCTCGCCGTCTCCCTGACTCTGGGACTGTGCCGACACCGTGAGCGCGGCCATCTCGCCGGTGCGTTCCTCGGGGTAGGGATAGAGCGCGGCGCAGCCGAAGATCACGCCGTCGTGCTCGATGATGGTGTAGAGCCCGGCGTCGCGCTCGATCTCGTTGCGGTCGCGCTTGACCAGGGTGCCGTCCTTTTCGTAGGGCTCGATCAGCGCAACGATGCCGGCGACGTCGTCGATCGACGCCTCGCGCACGCTCTCCAGCTTCTCGTCCACCACCATGGTGCCGATGCCGTCGTGGGTGTAGATCTCCAGCAGCAGGGAGCCGTCCACGGCGAAGGGCACCATGTGGCTGCGCTCCACGCCGCCCTCGCAGGCGCGAATGCAGTGCTGCAGGTAGAAGGCGGTGTCGGTGGGGCGCTCGGGTTTGGGCAGGCTGGCCAGCAGGCGTCGGCCAGCGGCAGTTCGGTGTCGATCTCGCTGTCGGGGTCGTTGGCGTCCACGCGGATGCCAGGGATCTCGGTCAGGAACACCAGCTTGTCGGCTTGCAGGGCCACGGCGATGGAGGTGGCCACGTCCTCCATGGTGAGGTTGAAAGCCTCGCCCGTGGGTGAGAAGCCGAAGGGCGAGAGCAGCACCATGGCACCCATGTCCAGCGAACGCTGAATGCCATCGGTGTCCACCTTGCGCACCAGGCCGGAGTGCAGGAAGTCCACGCCGTCGATCAGGCCCACGGGCCGCGCGGTGATGAAATTGCCCGAAATCATGCGCACCGTGGCCCCGGCCATGGGCGTGTTGGGCAGGCCCTGGCTGAAAGCGGCTTCGATCTCGTAGCGCAGCTGGCCGGCGGCTTCCTGCGCGCAGTCCAGCGCCACCTCGTCGGTGATGCGCACGCCGTGCGAGTACTTCGCCTCGTGGCCCTTGAGGCGCAACTGCTCGTTCACCTGCGGGCGAAAGCCGTGCACCAGCACGATCTTCACACCCATGCTCTGGATGAGCGCCAGGTCCTGCGCGATGTTCTGCAGCTTGCCCGCGGCGATGGCCTCACCCGCGATGCCCACCACCAGGGTGTTGCCTCGGTGTTTGTGGATGTACGGCGCGACCGAACGGAACCACGGGACGAAGGTGAAGTTGAAGACGTTGGACATCAGGGCTTGAGCGGCTGCAAGGGGCGTGGGGGCACGGGATAATCGGGAGCTCGCCGATTTTCACCGAAGTCCCGCCTTGCCCACGCCCGCCCTGCACCTGGAGTTCCCCGACGCGCTGCCCGTGTCGGCGCGCCGCCACGAGATCGAGGCAGCCATCCGCGAACACCAGGTCGTCATCGTCTGCGGCGAAACCGGCTCGGGCAAGACCACGCAGCTGCCCAAGATCGCACTTGCCATGGGGCGCGGGCGGATCAACGCCAAGCCCGGCGAGCGTGGCCGCCTCATCGGCCACACACAGCCGCGCCGCATCGCCGCCAGTTCCGTGGCCAAGCGCATCGCCGAAGAGCTGAAGACCCCGCTGGGCGACGTGGTGGGCTTCAAGGTGCGCTTCCAGGACCGGCTCTCGCGCGAGGCCTCGGTCAAGCTGATGACCGACGGCATCCTGCTCGCCGAGACCCGCCACGACCCGGACCTCAGCCGCTACGAGGCGATCATCATCGACGAGGCCCACGAGCGCAGCCTCCCTCAACATCGACTTCCTGCTCGGCTACCTGCGCCGGCTGCTGCCGCGCCGGCCCGATCTGAAGCTCATCGTCACCTCGGCAACGATCGACGCCGACCGCTTCGCGGAGTACTTCTCTTCGGCCAAGGGCAAGGCGCCCGTATTGATGGTGTCGGGGCGCACGTACCCCGTCGAGGTGCGCTGGCGGCCATTCGAGGAGAGCCGCGAGTACGACCTGAACGACGCCATCGCCGACGGCGTCGACGAGCTGTGGCGCGGCGGCCAGGGCGGCGACGTGCTCGTCTTCCTGCCCGGTGAACGCGAGATCCGCGAAGCCGCCGATCACCTGCGCAAGCACCTGGCGCACCAGCCCCTGACCCGCAACGCCGAGGTGCTGCCGCTGTTCGCGCGACTGTCCCAGGCCGAGCAGGACCGCATCTTCCAGCCGCACGGCCAGCGCCGCATCGTCCTGGCCACCAACGTGGCCGAGACCTCGCTCACCGTGCCCGGCATCCGCTACGTCATCGATGCCGGCACCGCGCGCGTGAAGCGCTACAGCTTCCGCCAGAAGGTGGAGCAGTTGCAGATCGAGTCCATCAGCCAGGCCGCGGCCAACCAGCGCGCCGGCCGCTGCGGCCGCGTGGCCGACGGCATCTGCATCCGCCTCTACGACGAGGCCGACTTCAACGGCCGCGCGCGCTTCACCGACCCGGAGATCCTGCGCAGCTCGCTCGCGGGCGTGATCCTGCGCATGAAGGCCCTGCGCCTGGGCGCGGTGGAGGACTTCGCCTTCGTCGACGCCCCCCAGCGCCGCGCCATCGCCGACGGCTACCAGTTGCTCGCCGAACTCGGCGCGGTGGACGACGACAACGAACTCACGGCCATCGGCCAGTCGCTGTCGCGCCTGCCGCTGGACCCGCGCGTGGGCCGCATGATCCTGGCCGCGCGCGACCAGAACGCGCTCGACGAGGTGCTGGTCATCGCCTCGGCCCTGAGCGTGCAGGACGTGCGCGATCGCCCCATCGACAAGCAGGCCCAGGCCGATCAGGCGCACGCCAAGTTCGACGACGAGAAGAGCGAGTTCACGGGCACGCTCAAGCTCTGGAAGTGGCTGGACGACAGCCGGGGCGGTCACGGCCAGGACCACAAGCTCAGCCACCGCCAATACGAGAACCTGCTGCGCGAAAACTTCATCAACGTGCGCCGCGTGCGCGAATGGCGCGACACGCACAGCCAGTTGCACACCGTGGTGGGCGAGCAGGGCTGGAAACTCAACGCGACGCCGGCCAGCTACGAGCAACTGCACTGCGCCATGCTCAGCGGCCTGCTGGGCAACATCGGCTGCAAGAGCGAAACCGAAGACTGGTACCTCGGGGCGCGCGGCATCAGGTTCCACCGCCACCCCGGGGCGAACCTCAGCAAGAAGCCGGGCCGCTGGATCGTCTGCGCCGAACTGGTGGAGACCACGCGCCTGTTCGGGCGCGGCATCGCGGCCATCGAACCCACCTGGGTGGAGCGCGTGGGCGCGCACCTGCTCAAGAAGCAGTTGCTGGACCCGCACTGGGAGAAGCGGGCGGCGCGCGTGTCGGCGCTGGAGCGCGCCACGCTCTACGGCCTGGTGATCTACCACAACCGGCGCGCCGACTACGGCCGCATCGACCCGGAAGGCGCGCGCGCCATCTTCATCCGCGAGGCCCTGGTGCAAGGCGAGTGGGACACGAAGCTGCCTTTCCTGGCCGCCAACCGCAAGCTGGTGCGGCAGGTGACGGAGCTGGAGCACAAGTCGCGCCGGCAGGACGTGCTGGTGGACGACGAGGTCATCTATGCCTGGTACGACGAACAGGTCCCCGCCGATCTGAGCAGCGGCGCCGCCTTCGAACGCTGGTACGCCCAGGCCGCGCGCGAGAACCCCAGGCTGCTGTTCCTCACGCGCGAAGACCTGATGCGCCACGAGGCCGCCGGCATCACGGCCCAGGCCTTCCCGCGCACCGTGCGCCTGGGCGGTGTGGACTGCGCCGCCAGCTACCTGCACGAGCCCGGCGACGCGCGCGACGGCCTCTCGGTCACGGTGCCGATCTACGCGCTCAACCAGGTGAGCGAGGAGCGCTGCGACTGGCTGGTGCCCGGCATGCTGAAAGACAAGGTGCTGGCCCTGCTCAAGACACTGCACCAGCGCCCGCGCTCGCGGCTGGTGCCGCTACCGGCCACGGCCGAGCGCTTCACCGAGGCGCTGTGCGCGCCAGAGGCCTTCGCCCATGGCGGCCTTCAGGACGCCGTGCTCAAGCTCGTGCGCGAGGCCACGCAGCTCGACATCGTGCGCAACGACCTCAAACCCGACCAGTTGCCGCCGCACCTGTTCATGCACCTGCGCGTGGTGGACGAGCACGGGCGGCAACTGGGGCAGGGCCGCAACCTGGGCGCGCTCAAGGCCGAGCTGGGCTCGCAGGCGCGCGGCGCGTTCCAGGCGCTGGCGGCGCTCAAGACCACCAGCGCCCCGGCGCCCGCGCCATCGGCGCCTGTGCCTCCGTCGGGCCCGAATGGCCAAGCCGTGCGGGTGGCAAAAGCCGCACCGGCCCCCGCCGCACCGGCGGTGGACGCGAGCCAACGCCACACCCGCTGGGACTTTGGCGAACTGCCTGAGCTGCTGGAAATCCGCCGCGGAGGCCAGACCCTCATCGGCTTTCCCGCACTGGTCGACGACGGCGATGCCGTGCGCCTCGAGGTCTTCGACGAGCCCGACGTCGCGCAGGCGCGCCACCGCGAGGGCTTGCGCCGGCTGGTGGCGCTGCAGATCAAGGACGCGCTGAGGTACCTCGAGAAGAACATCGCCGGCCTGCAGGCCATGGGCGCGGCCTTCATGGGCGTGGACAAGGAGCGCGGCGGCGGCACGCTGGAAGAGCTGCGGGCGCAGATCATCGAGCTGGCGCTCGACCGCGCCTTCCTGCAGGAGCCCCTGCCGGCCGACGCCAAGGCCTTCGATCAGCGCGTGGCCGACGGTCGCGGGCGCTTGAACCTCATCGCGGCCGAGATCGCGCGCACGGCCGGCGCCATCCTCACCGAGTTCGCGGCCGCGCAGCGCAAGCTCAAGGACGCCAAGCCGCCCGCGGACGTGGCGGCCGATGTCTCGCAGCAATTGCAGCGGCTGGTGACGAAGCGCTTCCTCATCGAGACGCCGCACGCGCAACTGCAGCACCTGCCGCGCTACCTGAAGGCGGTGCAGCTGCGGCTGGACAAGCTGCGCGCCGACCCGGCGCGCGACGCCGCCAGGCAGGCCGAACTGAAGCCCCAGGAGCAGCGCTACTGGCGCCTGGTGGCCGAGCGCAAGGGCGTGCAGGACGCGCGCCTGCAGGAGCTGCGCTGGTTGCTGGAGGAGCTGCGCGTGAGCTTCTTCGCGCAGGAGCTGCGCACGCCGCAGCCGGTGAGCCTCAAGCGCCTGGAGAAGAGCTGGGCGCAGCTCAATGCCTGAGAAGCCTTGACAAGCGCGGCGCGCCTGCGCTCCACTGGGCCGGTTCACGCCAGGAGTCACCCGCCCATGGACCGACGCGATTTCGTTCAGGCCTGCGCCGTTGGCGCGACCACCACCTCGCTGGCCAGCGCACTTGGCACGTCCGCCTGGGCGGCCAATGCGCAGCCCAAGGCTTACGCGCGCACGCTGCTGGTGGACGAGCAGGGCCAGCCCTTCAAGGCCAGCCAGTTGCGGCCGCAGGTCAACTACGTGTTCCATTACCCGTTCGAGGCCACGCCGGTGTTCCTGCTCGACCTGGGCAAGGCGGCGCCGCCGGCGACGCTGAACACGAAGGACAAGCAGTCCTACCAGTGGCCCGGCGGCGTGGGCGCGAAGCGCAGCGTGGTGGCCTTCTCGGCCATCTGCGCGCACCAGTTGGTCTACCCCACCAAGGACCTGAGCTTCATCAGCTTCCGCAAGGGCCCCGCGGTGAACCCGCAGACGCCCAGCCAGGGCAGCGACCTGATCCACTGCTGCGCCGACCACAGCCAGTACGACCCCGCGCGCGGGGCCCAGGTGCTGCGCGGCCCGGCCGAGCAGCCGCTGTGCGCGGTGCTGCTGGAGCACGATGCCCAGAGCGATCAGCTCACGGCCACGGGCACGCTGGGCGGCGAGCTGTTCGAGGCCTTCTTCAAGAAGTACGAGATGAAGCTCAGCCTGGAGATGGGCTCGGGCGTGCGCCAGGCGGTGGCGGCGCGCAGCACGGTGCGGGAGCTGGAGCGCTTCTGCCGCAACCCGATCCGTTGCTAGAGCGTCGACAGGCGCTTGAGCGCCTCCAGCAGCGTGTCGTCTTTCTTCGCGAAGCAGAAGCGGACCACCTTCTGGTCGAAGCCATCCCCATAGAACGCCGACAGCGGGATCGCCGCCACGCCGATCTCGCTGGTGAGCCAGCGGCAGAAGTCCGCCTCGGGCAGGTCGCGCTCGGGCACGGCCAGGGACGAGATGTCCACGCACTGGAAGTAGGTGCCTTCCCCCGGCAGCAGTTTGAAGCGCGTCTTCGCCAGCCCCTCGCGGAACAGGTCGCGCTTGCGCTGGTAGAAGGCCGGCAGATCGCGGTAGGGCGCCGGGTCCGCCATGTAGGCGGCCAGGGCGTGCTGCATGGGCGTGTTCACCGTGAACACGTTGAACTGGTGCACCTTGCGGAACTCGGCCGTCAGCGGCGCGGGCGCGAGCACCGTGCCCACCTTCCAGCCGGTCACGTGGTAGGTCTTGCCGAAGCTGCTGATGATGAAGGCGCGCGCCGCCAGGCCGGGGTAGCGCGCCGCGCTGTGGTGCGGCAGGCCGTCGAACACCATGTGCTCGTAGACCTCGTCGCTGATGAGCACGATGTCGGTGGGCGCGAGCAGCTCGTCCAGGCGGCGCATTTCGGCGTCGGTCCAGCACATGCCGCTGGGGTTGTGCGGCGTGTTGACGATCAGCGCGCGCGTGCGCGGCGTGATGGCCCGGGCGATGGCGTCGAAGTCGGGCCGAAAGCTGCCCGGCACCAGCGGTACGCGCACCACGCGCCCGCCCGCCAGTTCGATGTTGGGCACGTAGCTGTCGTAGCAGGGCTCCAGCACGATGACCTCGTCGCCCGGGTGCACCACGGCCAGGATCGCCGTGAGGATGGCTTGCGTGGCGCCGGCCGTGACGGTGATCTCGGTGTCGGGATGGTAGCGGCGGCCGTACAGGGCCTCGACCTTGTCGGCCATGGCCTGGCGCAGCGCGGGCACGCCGGTCATGGGCGGGTACTGGTTGTGGCCGGCGCGCATGGCCGTGTCCACCGCGTCCAGCAGGGCGGGGTCGCAGCCGAAATCGGGGAAGCCCTGGCCCAGGTTGACGGCGCCGT
>JABAHQ010014012.1_pt3 | contig 15205 bp, 20 predicted proteins | sample 7062091 | NCBI WGS metagenome assembly JABAHQ01 (sample SAMN14534359, study PRJNA622989) | marine sediment metagenome | biome: marine biome [ENVO:00000428]; feature: marine pelagic biome [ENVO:01000023]; material: deep marine sediment [ENVO:00002113] | place: India: Gulf of Kutch | collected...
AGCAGGTGGGCCGGGAGGTGGAAAAGGCCAAAGAAATCCTTCGGAGCGAGGCCTTTTACGACATCGACCAGCTCGAGTGGGCGACCCAGACGCTGCACCAGACCATGGCGCTCATTTCCCTGGGATACTATCCGGCGCAGATCTGCTTTCCCCCCATTGAATCGGAACTGGTTTACAAACCGTTCATGAGCCAGGAGATCCTGGAAGCCCTGGACGACCGGCAGATCAACATTTACCGCGACGTGTACCGCAAACTGGTGAAGCCGGTCCTCGAACAAGAACGTCCGGGGATGGTGGGCATCTCCCTGGTGCANNGTTCTGCAAGATGATCAAGGAAGATTTTCCCGGCATGCACATCACCCTGGGCGGCAACATCGTGACCCGCATTCGCGACGTGCTGCCGGAAAAGGAATCGCTCTGGGAATGGTTCGACACGGCCGTGGTGTACGAAGGGGAACACGCGTTCCTGAAACTGATCGAAGCCCTGGAACAGGAAGAAGATTTCTCCCGGCTGCCGAACCTGATTTACAAGGATGCCTCGGGGATTCACGTCAACACGGAAGTGTGCGCCGAAGACCTGTCCCAGTTGCCGCCGCCCGATTTCGACGGGCTGCCGCTGGACAAGTATTTCATCCCGGAACTCATTCTGCCCTACCTGGCGACGCGCGGATGCTACTGGGGACGGTGCACGTTCTGCGACCATTTCCAGGGATATGTCGAAGGGTTCCGCACCAAGCAGGTCGACCAGATCGTCGAGGAAATCGAATCGCTCCAGAAGAAATACAACACCCGGTTTTTCCACTTTACCGACGAATCCTATCCGCCCGCGCTGTTCCGCAAACTGTCCCGGGCGCTGGTCGAAAAACAGTCGGGCATCGTGTGGACCACGCACATGCGCTTCGAGGAGGCCCTGCTGGATGAAGAGGTCTGGAAAGACGCCTGGGACTCCGGTTGCCGGTACCTGCACTTCGGGTTCGAGTCGGGCAACGTTCGCGTGCTCCGCTTGATGGACAAGGCGACCCGGCCCGATGCCATCGAAACCAACCTCCGGATGTCCGCCCAGGCGGGAATCTGGAATCACATCATGGGCTTTTTCGGCTTCCCGGGAGAGACCAGCGAGGAAGCCGAAGACAGCAAGCGGTTCGTCGAAAAGAATGCCGACTCCATCCATTCCCTGGGATTCATGACTTTCGTCCTGGGCAAATACAGTCCCGTCGCCTTCGAACCGGAAAAGTACGGCGTCAATTATTACAAGAATCCCGAATGGGACCTGGCGCTGGATTACTATTTCACCCTGGACAAGGGGGGATTGAGCATCCAGGAGGCGCTGGACGTGTTTGAGGGATTCGAAAAGAACCACAATCCCAAGTGGGATCTCCGAACCTGCGTGCGCGAATACATTTTCCTCTACGTGGAGAAGTTCGGATCGAACCGGCTGCCGCAGCTTCAGATGACGCCCGAACAACGGGCCCAGGCCTTCCAAAGCCCGGTGGGCATGGTGTAGGCGGATCTCGCTTGGGAAGGGGGAGATCCGGCCGCGGGCGGGTCGCCCGGCTTCCGCTCAATCTTTTTCCCAGCCCTTCTTCCGCATGCAATCGAGAAACACCCGATGCCGAGCCTGCCAAAGGCCTGTTTCGTGAGCGGGGTCCCGCCGGTGCAGGATGCCGCGGAAATCCACCGGATCCTGAAACGTCGGAGGCACGGGCACTTTGCTCCGCGCCACGGATTCGCAGGCCGCCATGTCCTGGTCCAGGTCCGCTTCTCCCGCCGCCGGGTCGATCCGGTGATAGGTGGGCGCGGAAGCACACCCCGCCAGGAGAATCAGCACCACGACCGCCCAAAGGAAGTGTTCCTTCTTTCTTGTTTTGACCATGGATCGAATGTCCGGGAAAGGGGGTTCCAAAACCACTATAAGCCTTTTTGCTTGCGGACACCAGCCGAAGATGGGCCGGGAACACTCCTGGATTTCCTCACGGGTCCGGCCGCGAAGATTCCCGGAGTCGGTCGGGCGCGTCGTCGAAAATCTTTGGGGATTCCCGCCGAGACTCGCGCGGTCGGTGTTTCCCGGACGAGTCCCCGAGCGGCGGGCGGCCCACACCGAGCGGGTGGATATTCCATGAACTTTTTCCTCATCATGGACCGGCCCTTTACTTGGAGAATTGATATGAAAGTTTTGGCTCAACTATTGATTCTGTTTTGGGTGGTCGGGCCTGGGTTTTCTTCGGCCGGGCTTTTCGCCTATATGGATGAAGACGAGGTGCCTCAACCGGAGGAACGGGACCCTTCTTACGAAAAGAAAAAGCGGTTTCGAACCAAAGGCCAGTGGCTGATTTACCAGGGGAAGGAAATGGTCCATCAAGGCGAGACCTTGGTGGAAGAAGGGGAGTTGAAGATCCGCAAAGGCCTGTTCCTGATTGAAAAGGGGAGGGAACGGTTGAGAAAAGAAAAAGAATATTTGCAACCGCGGCGCCGCTCCCGATCGCCCCGGTGAGCCTCGTTTGACCGGTCTAAAGGCTTGTGATAAAATTCCTCCCACCCGTCTTTGGGCCTAAGGGTGGGGCGGCCTTCTGAAACGTCCGCCCCCCTCTCGAAGCCCGGTTCGCGAGGGAACTCCCCGGCCGGGAGAATCAAATCGGGGCCGGCCGCATCTAACGGAAGGGACAGGGATTTAATAAAAAGGTAAGGTAAGGAACACGCATGGGCATCCACTTCACCAAAATGAGCGGCAGCGGCAATGATTTCATCATCATTGACAACCGGGTGCCGGTGCTCAAGCACGGGGAAAAGCGGGATTTCGTCAAACGGGTGTGCACCCCGAAGGATTCCGTGGGGGCCGACGGGGTGATATTCATTGAAAAATCGGACACGGCGGATTTCAAGTGGGATTTTTACAATGCCGACGGCAGTTCCGCCGAGATGTGCGGCAACGGGGGGCGCTGCGCCGCCCGATACGCGTTCGAACATCGCATCGCGCCGGAGAACCTGAGTTTCGAAACCACCGCCGGCCGGATCCATGCCGAAGTCCGGGGCCCCCACGTCAAGATCAAGCTCACCCCGCCCCAGAACCTCAAACAAAACCAGGCGGTGGAGCTGGAGGGAAGTTCCTACCGGATCGACAGCCTGAACACCGGGGTGCCGCATGCGATCCTTTACTCCGAGGATGTGGAACACGAAGACATTCGGGGCATCGGGCGGGGCATCCGGTTCCACGAGACCTTCGCTCCGGCGGGCACAAACGTGAATTTCGTGCAGAAAAAAGACGGGCATTCTCTGAAAATCCGGACCTACGAACGGGGTGTGGAGGATGAAACCCTGGCCTGCGGAACGGGCGTGGTGGCTGCAGCGCTGCTCGCTTCCTCCCAGGGGTTGGTGACCCCGCCCGTCGAAGTGGAAACCCGGGGCGGGGAAGTGTTGAAGGTTCATTTTCGAGTTTCCAACGGTTCGTTTGAAGAGGTCTACCTGGAAGGAACCACCAAGGTGGCTTTCGAGGGGACGCTGGTTGAACTTTAATCCACATTGAATTCCGCTGATCTCCATGTTTGAAGGATCCCTGGTTGCAATCGTCACGCCGTTCAAAAACGGCAAGGTGGACGAGAAGGCGCTGCGCGAGCTCATCGACTTCCAGATTTCGAACGGCACCCAGGGGATTGTGCCTTGCGGCACCACCGGGGAATCCGCCACGCTGAGCCACGCGGAACACGATGAGGTCATCACCATCACGGTGGACGCCTGCCAGGGGCGGGTGCCGGTTCTCGCCGGCACCGGATCGAATTCCACCCGGGAAGCCATCAAGCTCACCCAGCATGCGCAAAAAGCCCGGGCCGACGGTGCGCTGCTCATCACGCCCTATTACAATAAGCCCAGCCAGGAAGGATTGTATCGCCACTTTGAGGCGGTGGCCCGGGAGACCGATCTGCCCTTGGTCCTGTACAACGTGCCCGGCCGGACGTCGGTCAACATGCAGTCCAAGACCGTGGTCCGCCTGGCCCAGATCAAGAACATCGCCGGCATCAAAGAAGCCTCCGGGTCCCTCCAGCAGATCGGGGAAATCATCAAGCTGTGTCCAAGCGACTTCACGGTTCTTTCCGGCGACGACGGCCTGCTTTGGCCTCTTCTGGCCCTGGGGGCCAAGGGGGTCATCTCTGTGGCCGCCAACATTCTTCCCGACAAAATGTTCCAGCTGTGCCAGGCCGCGGCGCAAGGAGACATGATCAAGGCCCGCGAGGTTCATTACGAATTGTTTCGCATCAATGAAGCGTTGTTCCTGGAAACCAATCCGGTTCCGGTCAAGACGGCTCTGGCGCTGATGGGAAAAATCGAGAACGAATTGCGGCTTCCCCTGGCTCCCTTATCTCCCGATAACCTTCAAAAACTGACCGCCACCCTGCAGGAATACTGTCTGGTCAAGTAAGTCTCTTTTCCGATTCGCCCGGCCGGTTTGCGGCCGGTCCTTCCGCGCTCGGCGGTTCAACCCGTCCGCAGGAGCCATCTGTGCGGAAATTGCCGTTCTCGCCGGGGGGGTCGTTCATCGTTGGGGATGACAAAATCAACCTGAAAAGGCTAAGGAGGACATTTTGATCAAGATTGGAGTCATCGGCGTGGCGGGGAGGATGGGCAAGGCCATTGTTTCCTGTATTGAAGATACCGAGGGGGTGGACGTGTGTTGCGGCACGGAAAAGGTCGGCCATCCCGCCGTCGGCCAGGATCTCGGGGAACTGACGGGGGTGGGGAAAAAGAACCTGGCCGTCGTGGACCGCCTCGAATCGGTGGTGGGGGGATGCGATGTTCTGATTGATTTTTCTTCCCCCGAAACCAGCATGGAAACCCTGGCGGCCGCCGAAAAAGCCCAGAAATCCCTGGTCCTCGGAACCACCGGCTTCAACTCCGAACAGAAAGGGGAAATTCAACGCATCGCCCGGAAAACCCGCTGCGTCATGGCCCCCAATATGAGCATCGGGGTCAACGTTCTGTTCAAAATGGTGGAGGAAATGGCCCGGGTTCTGGGCGCCGCTTACGATGTGGAAATCGTGGAAGCGCATCACAAATTCAAAAAGGACGCCCCCAGCGGGACGGCCGTCCGGCTGTCGGAAATCGTGGCGGAAACTCTCGGACGCCGGATCGCGGACGTGGGGGTGTATGGAAGAAAGGGAATGGCCCCCCGTACTCCTGAAGAAATCGGCATCCACACCCTGCGGGCCGGAGACATTGTCGGCGAGCACCGGGTGATTTTCGGGGGGATGGGGGAGACCCTGGAGGTCAGCCACCGGGCGCAAAGCCGGGACACCTTCGCTCGCGGGGCCGTGCGGGCCGCTCAATGGCTCATGGACCAGCCGGTGGGCTTGTACGATATGCAGGACGTTCTGGGGCTTCGCCCCTGACGGGGGCCGCGGCCAATTCGCCGCTTCCCCCTGACATTCTTCCGGGACGTTGTTTATAATGGGAGGATAGATCGTCATACGGGGGACGTTATGAAAGGATCCCAATTCGGCTTCCACTTGGACCGCCGAACTTTTTTAAAACTGTGTTCGCTGGCGACCGGCTCCCTGCTGGCGCCGCCTATTGCCGGGGCCCGGAACGGCGATTTCCGGAACGATAAAAACATTCCGCAACAGTACGTGCAAAACCGGGACATTCCCGGATTTTACATTCGCAGCGCCAACCCCTTCCTGGGGGTCGACATTCGAAACTGGGGGCTGGCCGTCGGCGGCCAGGTGAAAAACCCGGTGGGCCTGGGATACGAAGACCTCTTCGGTTTTAAAATGCATTCCCAGGTGTCGCGGCTCAAATGCGTGGAATGCTGGTCGGCCAAGGCGGAATGGGAGGGGTTTTTGTTTCAGGAGCTGATCGACCGGGTTCAACCCGACCCCGCCGCCCAATACGTTTATTTCCAGTCCGCCGACTCTTATTATGAGAGTTACACGGTGGACGAGCTGATCCGGGACCGGGTGTTGATGGTCCTGCGGATGAACGGTCAGCCCCTTTCCCGGGACCATGGATTCCCGCTGCGGCTGATCGCCCCCTTCAAATACGGTTACAAAAACATCAAGTACATCACCCAGATCAAATTCACCGACGACCGGAAACGGAATTACTGGTCCAACAACGGCCCCTATTCCGTGGACGGGACCATCCAGCCGGGCATCGACCATCCGTTGGACCACCACAAGAAACCGATTCCCATCAACGGGGGCGAGGTGTTTCACTTCTTCGACAAGCGTCCGGGATGAGCCGTTGGGGAACGATGGTTTGGCTGCTGAGCGGATGGCTCCTGGCTTGCGAGAGCCATGAGGTGAAGCAAATTCCCGTTCAGGTTCCTCCGGAGGTCACCGTTCCCCCGCGCATGGTGTACATTCCCGAGGGGGAATTCATCCTGGGGAAACCGGAGGACCGCCGTACGGCCGGGGGCATCCAGGTGAAGACGGGGGCATACCTCATCGACCGGTACGAAGTGACGCGCGCCGAATACCACGAGTTCGACCCCGACCACCCTTATTCCGAGAACCAGGCCCAATTTCCGGTGAGCCTCGTCACCTGGTACGAGGCGGATGAATACTGCCGGTGGCAAGGCAAGCGCCTGCCGACCGAACGGGAATGGGAGAAGGCGGCGCGGGGCACCGACGGCCGCAAATGGCCCTGGCTCATTTATTTCGAGCACCCCAATACGGGATTTTCCGGGTTCCTTCCGGAACCGGTGGACAAACGCGAGGAGTGGATCAGTCCTTACGGGGTTTACGGGATGGGCCACAATGTCTGGGAATGGACGGAAAGCTGGTATTTTTACGACGGCCAGCCGGCACAAGAGGTCAAAAAGTTCAAAGTGATCCGGGGAGGCTTGTTGCAAACCCACCTCTCCGTGCGGTTCAGCCCCACGTATTTTCGAAACTACATGGAGCCCGAGGCGGCTTACAATTTTATCGGTTTCCGCTGCGCGAAGGATGTGGAGGGGGAAGAGCCGAGGGCTTCGGCAGATTAATACAACCCATCGCCTTTCAGGTGTTGGGTGATTTCCTCGGCCGCCTTTTCGAACAACTCTGAATCGGATCCGCCGGTGAAGCCTCCCTTGAGCCAGGAATCAATAATCCACGCCCCGACCATTTGATTCTGTTTGTATAACGCTGCTTTCACTTTCAACCTTCCCTGGGCGGCGTCGGCGATGCCGAAGGTCGCCAGTCGGGCGAACCGGCTTCCGGCGTCGAATTCCTCAACTTTGTATTTGAGCCGGTATTTGGCCTCCTGGCCGGCCAGCACAAAGCCCGTGGCATCGAGTCGTTCTTCCAGGGCCCTTTGCAGGCGGGCCCCTGCGTCCATCAGGACAAAATCCTGGGAGGTCAGGTCGGCGAGCATCAGGGTATGATCGCGGTTGTCGTAATTTTTCTTGACCACGGAGCTCGCGCCCGAACAGGCATTGAACCCGAGCAGGAAAAAAAGCAGGATGATGACCGCGCGTTTCATGGAAGTCCTGGATTGGGTTTGGAACCAGATGCGTTGTCCGCCTGGATTCTAACAGAACCTTTCCCGTATTTTCAACGCTTTATGATTCGGCCAGACGGGTTCCCCGGGTCGCCGGCGGTTCACATGAACCAATGCAGGACTTTTTCTTCGAAGTCGGCAAACCAGAGTTGGAGATCGATGGGGATCAGACTGTTGATATAAGTGAGGTAGCCCCCCGCCAGGGCGGCGCCCAGGGCGATCAGCAGCAACCCGCTGAACAGGTTGGTGGTGTGCAGCATCAGGGTGCGGCCGGCGACTTGAATGTTCCAGGCTTTGCCGCGAAGGATCCGCCAGAACAGACTGTCCTTGGGCAAATGCCCGAAAACGGTCGACACGAGAATGAGCGGCAGACCCAGCCCCATGGCGAAGAAAAACAAAAGCCCCATCCCCTCCAGCACGGTTTTGTTGGATGCGGCGAGAATGAGAATGCCGGAAAGAACCGGTCCCACGCAGGGCGTCCAGCCCATGGCAAAGGTGGCGCCGAAGAGGAAGAATCCCAAAAACGTGGACCCGGGCCGGTTGCGGAAATTGGCTCCCGAAAATCCTTTTCCCATCAACGTCATGATTCCGAAAACAACGACCGCGATGCCCCCCAGCGTGGTCAGCGAAAACAGATAGTCTCGAAGAATTTGCCCGAGGAGGCTGGCGGACGCTCCCATGCCGACAAACAACGTCGCCAGGCCCAGGAAAAATGCGAAGGACAAAAGGCCCATGCGCGTTCGGTCGCTCTGCGCCGTCACGGCAAAATAAGCCGGCAGGATCGGCAGGGTGCAGGGAGAAAGAAAACTGAAAAGCCCCGCGATAAATGCGAGGACCATCAGCACCAGAAAACCGGACTGGGGCAAGTTGGGCTTGGCTTGGAACGGATTTCCGGAAACCTGGGCTTGCTGGATCGGGGCCTCGGGCGGGGAAGCGGATTCCGGGTCCGAACCCGAAGCCGGTCCCGGGGGTTCTCCGGAGGCGGCGCCCGAGGTTCCGCCGAAAGAAGGGCTGCCCGCCCCGCCCGGGGGCGCTGAGACTTTTTTGAGCGCGGGGAGCTTTTTCTCGCTCACGCAGCGGAATCCGATGTCCTGGGCCGGCTCGTCCGGATAGGCGAATTGGCGATAGCCGCTGCGGGCAAACTTCCGAAGCGCCCGCGGGTACAGCTCGCCCGGAAAATGGCCGATATCCATGGCCGATTGTCCGCGGATCACCTTCAAGCCCTGGCCGTAATACTCGCTGGTGTAGGTGCCGCCTTGGTAGGGAGCATAATCGTCTTCCACCCACTCCCAAACGTTTCCGATCAGGTCGTGCACGCCTTCGGGCGACCTTCCCCGGGGGTGGGTGCCCACGGGCTGGAGCGTGTTTTGGCTTCCCGCCCGGGGAGACAAGTTGGCATATTCCAGGCGGAAGGTGTTGCCCCAGGGATACCGCAGGCCTTCCGTGCCGCGGGCGGCCCGTTCCCACTGTTTTTCCGTGGGCAATTTCTTTCCCGCCCACTGGCAGAAATTGGCGGCGTCGTACCAGTTGACCCAGACGATGGGGTAGTCGTCCCGCCCCGGAGGGAACCCGCCGTCCTTCCAGTTGGGCGGCGGAATGGCGCCCACGTCGTCGACGTAGATTTTATACCGGCGGTAGGTGACCTCGTACCGGTCGATATAAAATCCCTTGAGAAAGACTTTCTGTTCCGGCTTTTCGTCGGCGTACCAGGGTTTGGGGATGCCCAGGGAAAGCGCTTCCGCGGCTTCGTCGGTTTGATCGGTCCCGAAGATGAAATGTCCCGGGGGAATGTAGACCATGTCCCCTTCCAAAGGATTGTCCCGGGCGCTTTCTTGCGCGGCGGTGCCGGAGATCCCCGGGAGGGTGAACATCAGGGCCAGGAAAATGGGAACGAGGGTTTTAAACTTCATGTTTTTGGTTTGAGACTCTCGGCGAGAGCCGATTCTTCAGAGAAGGCCTACCGGGCGCTGGCCGGTGAATGATCCATGGTTTTATTATGGTTGAGAAGATTTTCGAAGTAAAGGAGGGTCTCCGGCTCGGCCCAGTCTTCCGCCCCGTGCAGCGCGCCGAGGATATGGCCGTCGGGATCGATCAAAAAAGTCGTGGGCAAATTGACCACCCCGTATCGGTAGCTGACTTTTAAGTTAGGATCCAGCAACACGGGGAAGGAAATGTCGTGGGCGTCCACGAAGGGGCGAACCACCTTTTCGCCGAACGCATCGTTGGAGATGCCGATCACCTCGAGGTTTTGGGACTTGAACCGCTGGTACAGAGCATCGAGGGAGGGCATCTCGGTCTTGCAGGGTCCGCACCAGGTGGCCCAAAAATTGAGAAGCACGTACTTGCCGCGGAACTGGCTGAACTGGACCTCGTGCCCGTCCAGGGATTTCAGGGTGAATTCGGCGGCGCGGGTTTTTTCCGGTTCTTCGAAGGCGAAAAGAAGGGTCGGGGGGGCCAGGAAAAGAAAGGCGAGGAGAACGAAACTCCCCACAAAAAATCGTTGGGTCCGTGTCACTATTTTTCGGCGCATGGCTAAGGGACGAACTTTTCGAAGTGGAATCCTCACCCGGACCCGGGATTCAGGGCGCGGGTCCTGGAATTCAAACCTTCGGGAGGCCCCACGGAACGGTCGAGACCCCCGTCCCGGGGGCCTCACTCGACCGCTTCAATACACCGAACCATGGGAATGGCTTTTTTCAGCGCTCTTTCGATCCCCATTTTCAGCGTCATGGTCGAACTGGAGCACGAGCTGCAAGACCCGACCAGGCGCAACTTCACCACGCCATCCTCGATGTCCACCAACTCCACATTGCCTCCATCCTGCATCAACTGGGGACGCAGGGTCTCCAGTACCGCCTCGACTTCTTCTTTCATAAGGGGTCCCTCTGCCGGAGTCCGCCGGGTCTGGAATGACCCGGGCTATTATTGCCCATTGACGAGAGCTTCTTTTTTGGCCAGAAGCTCTTCCTGGGTTTCTTCGTGTTCCGGATTTTTGGGGATGCAGTCCACGGGGCACACCTCGACGCACTGGGGTTCTTCGTACCAGCCGACGCATTCGGTGCAGCGCTCCCAGTCGATTATGAATACCTCATCGCCTTCCGAGATGGCTTCGTTCGGGCACTCGGGCTCACAAACCCCGCAGTTGACACAATCCTCGGTGATCATCAGTGCCATGACCGTATCTCCTAATAGGAATCAATAATGTAACAATTATTGAAGGGGTACGAGTTCAACAGGTTAAATCTCCTGTAGTTCATAGACTCTTTTCTCCGGGTTCCACGCGAACAGCGCGTCGCCCTTGATTTTTTTATCCACCACCGAAACCACCAGGTACCGGGCTTCGGGATACAAAGGTTCTTCATTGAACAAGGCCATTTTCCGGTCCTCTTCAGAAAAGTAGGCCTCGTGATCCGGATGGGAATGATAAAACACCTTGATCGTCATTCCCCGATTTCTGGCTTCCGAATCGATTTTCAATTGATCCTTGGGATCCATCGTATAAGCCGTCCGGGCATCCCGAGGATAGTGGGCGGGGTCTTTCGCATGCAATTGATTTTGAATGTTTTTGCAGCGAATCAGCAGGTTGTCCCCGTCTTCCCCGGGTTTTCCCAGGAGGACCCCGCAACATTCAAAGGGATATTCGGCCAACGCGTGCTGGTGAATTTCCCTCAAATAATTCCTGATGAACGACGGCATTGTTATTGTGAAATGTCGGCCTGGGATTGTCAATCGGTTTTGCCCCGGCGCCCGGGGGGAAACCCGCGGTCCGGACGCGGCCGGGGGCCCTGGGGCGCTGACGCCGAAGAGGGCCCCGGGAATCGACCGTCAAAAATCAAGCGATGCATGGAAAACCAATGCGTTAGCCGAATTCGACGGATCCCCGCCGGCCTCGCATTCTCTACAAGGTGCGGACCACCAGATGGTCGGTCACGCTCACTTGGCAGGCGAGGCGGATGTTGGGCTTTTTTTTCTTGAGCTTCTCTTGTTCGATCTCGTTGCGCGGGGCGATGTCCCCGGAAACGATTTCCACCGCGCAGGAGGTGCACAGTCCCCGCCCGCGGCAGTTGAGGATTTTGAAGATATGCGGGTAAATGCTGAGTTTGTGGCGAATGGCCGCCTCCCTCAGGTTTTCCCCTTCCTGCACCTTGATTTTCCGCTTTTTGTTTTCGAAATAGATTTCTAGCATGCTTCAATCTGGACCGAGTTGTACAATTTCCCCTTTCCCCAGTACCCGTGGAAGGCGCTGCCCACGGTGGAACACGTGGGATTCATGTGCACGAACCGGTTTTCGGAGTCGGTTCCCGGGTGCACCCCGACCTGCGTGAAAGGCGGAATGGGGCCGCCACAGTTGGCGCAGCGAACGGCGAATCGCTCGCACAATTTCAAGAGGCAAGCCCGGCAGATCACGGGATGGAACACAAAGATCTCCTGGCCCTGGTAGTCCACCACGGTAGGCCGCGTGTCGACCGTTCTGCCGCATTCTTCGCAGGATTTCTTAAGCGTCTTTTCCATGACGGGCTGGACCCCACCGTGAAAACCTGTTGATTCCTGAGGGTTCAGCCGTATTTTACCCGATTGGGGTCACGTGATACAGACTTTTTTCATTTCGTTGAAATTGTCCAGGAGGGCGCCCGCGCCCTTGACGATGCTGAGGAGCGGTTCGTCGGGGATGAAGACTTTGAGGGTGGTTTTGGCTTCGACCAGTTTGTCGAGTCCGCGGATGAGCGCCCCCCCGCCGGTGAGGTAAATGCCGTTGGAGTGGATGTCGGCGGACAGTTCGGGCGGGGTCTTCTCCAGCGCCCGCAGCACCACCCCGATGATGGTGGAGAGGGGCTCCTTCATGGCTTCCCGGATTTCTTCATCGTCCACTTCAATGGACATGGGCACTCCGGTTTTGACGTTCAACCCCTTCACTTCCGTCTTCAATTTTTCCACCTGGGGATAGGCGCTGCCCACTTCCATCTTGATTCGTTCGCCCTCGAACACGCCGATATTCAAGTGGTGGTTGAGGCGCATGTAGCGGACGATGGCTTCGTCGATTTCGTCGCCGGCGACGCGAACCGATTCGCCGTAAGCGATGGCGGACAGGGAGACCACCGCCACGTCGGAGGTGCCCCCGCCGACGTCGATCACCATGTTGCCTTCGGGCCGGTGCACGGGAATGCCGACCCCGATGGCGGCCGCCATGGGTTCTTCCACCAGGTGCACCTCGCGGACCCCCGCGGCGAGCGAGGCGTCGATCACCGCTTTTTTCTCCACCTGCGTGATGCAGGTGGGCACCCCGATCACCATCTTGGGTTTGATGAAGCGGTGGTGCCGAAGCACCTTCTTGATGAAATAGGTGATCATCTGGTTGGTGATGTCGAAATCGGCGATCACCCCGTCCTTCATGGGGCGGATGGTTTCGACGCGGGAATGCGTGCGGCCGAACATGCGTTTGGCTTCCAGGCCGACGGCTTCCACCCCCTCCCCCTCGGTGCTCACGGCCACCACCGAAGGTTCATTCAGCACGATGCCCCGACCCTTGACATAGATCAGCGTGTTGGCGGTTCCCAGGTCCATGGCCAGGTCGCAGGAAAACCAACCCAGAAAGGAGTGGATGAGGTGGGTGATCATGGAAGGGCTTTCGGGTAAGGGGTTTGAGCCGATCGGGCCCAGGACAAGCTGATGAGGTCCAGGAGATGGGCCCCGTCATCAGGAAATACGGACAACCCCCAGTGGGTTTTCAGTTTCATGGGTATTCCATCGACATAAATCGGTTTGTGTTTAAATAAATTTTTCAGCCGGGTTTCCAGAGCGAACACGGAGGCCTCATCTTTCTGGAGGAGCAGAAGAACGAACGAGTTTTCGAAATACTTGAATAAATACTTGGGCGGGGGCACCATTTTGGAAAATCCCGCCGCGATTTGCCGCAACAGCCGGTCGCCCCGGCGGCTCCCGTACGCCTGGTAAATATCCGGCAGGTTGGTCAGTTGGACGGTGAGAAAATACACGGGTTGCCCGCTTTTGAAGATGCGCTCGGCCAGGGCTTCGTGTCGTTCGCTCAAAAACCGGTAATTGAACACCCTCGTGACGGGGTCGAGGTTTTTGTCGTGGTCCGAGCGGGTTCGGGTGTCGGCGCAGAACAGGGAAGAAGCGGCCGACGAAGCGATCAACGACAACTTGTCCAAATCGGACCGGGTCAACCCGTCGGACCGCTGGGAGCCGCAAAGCAGGACCCCCATCAGGGACTGTTTTCGGGTGATGGGCACGGCGGCGACGGCTTTCAGCCGTTCCGGCTTTTCGGTTCCGGCGAAAAGAGTCACTTCCCTGGGATCCCGAATTTTCGTCAGAAGGGGCGCCCGCTCCTGGGCGCAGGTGCCGACCAGGCCCTGGCCCAAAACCACCCGCAGTTTTCCCAGCTCCTGGTGAAACCCGCGCTGGTTCTCAATCACCCCCTGGCCGTGACCGTTGAACCAGACGACCGCCAGAGCGTCGCAGGGGAGGATGTCGGGAGGCATTTGGATCAACCGTTCGGCCAGCGATTCCCGGTTGCCCGCTTCGGCGATCCTGCGGCTGAATTGGTTCATCTTGCGGATGGAGGGCCATCCCGGGTGGCGTCCGCCGGGCGGGTCTTTTTCCTGCGCCAGGTGCCAGGCCATTTGTTGCGCGAACCCCGAAACGATTTTCTGCAGTTTGGGGGGAAAGGTGTAATTGCGCTTGGAGGCCAAAACCAGCACGCCCTCCAGGTGCCGGTGGGTGGCCGGAACGGCCAGGAAACATTTGAGCTCTTCGTTTTTCTTGAAAATCTTGAGCGTTCGCGGATCCGCGTCGAAGTGGTCCATCACCACCGGCTTGCCGCTTTCGGCCACCTTGCCGATCAGGCTCTCCCCGAAGGGAATGCGGACCTCGGGTATAAAATTCGAACTCAAAGTCAAATGTTCCTGCAACACGAGCGCCCCGTCCTCCGGGTCGACCGCATACAGCGCCGTGGTGTCGGCCTCGGTCACATTGGCGGTGAGTTCAATCAGGTGTGTGAAAATTTCGGCTATGGCCATATAGGGCTGGGCGGGCCCGAGGGTGGGGGCCTGGGGATGAACGGTAGGACCCGCGTGAGACGATGGATCCCGGCAATGGGTTATCGGCCTCGCTTCTTTAGCATTTCCCGGTACTCGCGGACCACGTTTTTGTCGACCGCTTTGGCCGCCACTTCGTGCTCGAAGCCGGAGCTGGTGTTGAATTCCTGGATGCGCACCACCTGGCAATGGATCAGTTTCTTTTCCCCGCTGGAGGGCGACCGGAAGGTGATCGCCAGAAGGTCGTCGTGGATCACCGGGGCGGTGGTTCGAAAGACCAGCCCGTTGACGGACATCTCCAGGATGGAAACCTTGTGGACTTTGTAAAAGAATTCCGCTTCCCGTTCGATCTCCGCCGTTCCGGCGATGCGCACTCGGGCCCGTCGGCTGCTTCGCCTCCCCAAATCATCCCCAAATTTGGTTTTGATGAGTTCCTCGATTCGTTCTTTGAGTTCGAGCAAAGCTTCGACGGGGAGTTTTTCCAAAGCGGCCAGGATTTTCTCCATCAAGCTGCGGCCAGTTATGGGCGAGGACATCCAAGTTGTGACGTTGAATGGCATTGAGGGGGTGCGGACACCCCTAAAATACTTAGTTTTAAATAATATAGCGCCTGTTTTGGGGTGTCAATCTTTTTAAGACGCCGGCCCCGGGGCCGGCGCAAAAGGGCGGAAAAAGGGAAA
>JABAHQ010010573.1_pt2 | contig 15186 bp, 13 predicted proteins | sample 7062091 | NCBI WGS metagenome assembly JABAHQ01 (sample SAMN14534359, study PRJNA622989) | marine sediment metagenome | biome: marine biome [ENVO:00000428]; feature: marine pelagic biome [ENVO:01000023]; material: deep marine sediment [ENVO:00002113] | place: India: Gulf of Kutch | collected...
GCCTGACGCGGCTCCTTCACCTGATCCAGCGAGTCGTGCACCAGCAGCACGTTACCAGCCAGTCGAGAAGGCGCTGTCACCCGCTGCTTGAAGAACAGCAAGGCGTTCTTCGCGCGCTCCGGGTCCAGATCCGTCATGCCCAGCGGGAAAGCCACCTCGTCCTCGAAGTGAACCATGGTGTAGCTACCGTTGGTTTGCGGAGTTGCCTGAACGATATTGCGGCGCACGTTACCGCCGCGGTAACGAGTGATGTGGTTCCACACCACTTCCAGACCATTCTTCGGAATCGGGAAGGCGTAGTAGCGACTATCGGTGAAGTTGGCGAGGCCGTTGCCACCCTCGACGAGCTCGGTATTGACTGCGCTTTTCTTCGCGGCCTCGTAGATCTCATCCGGCACAGCGACGGTACGGTGCGTGGGGAACACGCGAATCTTGTAGGTTTCCGGGTAACGCTTGAACATGGCCAACTGACCTGCGGTCAGCTTGTCCTTGTACTGCTCGGCGTTCTGCGCGGTGATGACGAACTTCGGTTGCTCGTCCTTGAACGGATTGGTCAGGTGACCGTTCTTGAGCGGCGCGGCGTCGGTCTTCAGGCCGCCGGTCCACTCGGGGATGCTGCCATCGGAATTACCGGCCTTTTCAGCCCCCAATGGCGTCAGGGATGTGCCGAGCTTGGCGGCTTCTTCAGGGGAGACGGCAGCCATCACACTGCTTGCCAGCAGGGAGAAGGCCAAGACACTGAATAGTTTTCTTGTTGTTTTCATACGATTCCAGTTCCTCTTGATCTTGTTATAGGCCGGAGGCCCATGCCTGTCGCTGATGTCCGGCCGATCATCCTCATCGGCCGGACACTTGGCTGGTCTCCTTAGAAGTTCACGCCCACGCTGAACGCGAGGAAGTCGCGGTCAACCAGCGTGTTGTAGTCGCCGCCGAAGAAATCGGTGTAGGACAGGCTGGCGGTGTACATATTCTGGTACTCGGCATCCAGACCAATGCTGACCGCCTTGGAGCCTTCGTTGAACAGACCGTTGGGACCGTAACCGTCGACGTCGTGCGAGAAGGACAGATTGGGCTTGAGGTTGATGCCGGCGAAGACGTTGTTGTAGTCCGCGATGGCGCGCAGGCGGTAGCCCCAGGAATTGGCGGTTACGAAGCCGTGACGGCCGTAGCGGGCCAAAGCGGCTGGATCATCCGGAGTGCCGTAGATAGCGTCACGACCATAGCGCAGCTCGCTGGTGCTCTCGAGGCCGCCGACATGCGTGTAGCCGACCTCGCCCACCACTGTCACCCGACCAGCGCCCAACACCTGATCGAAAAAGTGAGTGAATGTGGTCTGCAGCTGGGTGATTTCCTTGCGGTTGTAACCGCGATTCTCTGCACCGAAAGTACTGTCGATCGGAGACGTTCCTGGCGCAATTGGATTTAGCAGTGCTCTAGTAACATCTTGCGTATTAATTTGTACAGGCGCGTTAGGACGATAGCTTATTTCGCCAGACCAAGCGGTTCCTGAAGGTAAGGTGGTAGAGAAGCTAAGGCCATATAACTGAATATCTTCCGGATATTCAAGATAATAACTGCCATTACCGAGCATCACCGCCCGTGCAGCGTCTGCAGCAAATGGGCCTGCGCCGGCCATGATGTCGCCTAACGCCAATGCAGTAGCAAGGCCCGCACTCTGGGTGCTCAAGTTTGGCGTACGACTATGATAGTTCATAAAATATGCGCCGTACTCCGTTGCATCCCCGAGCCAGCGTAGCGCCAATCCAAACTGCCCTGAGTCACGAGCATCTCGATCTCCTGCACGTGGCAGCACAATACCTTCCGTTGTGTAGTCGAAGCCTTGGCCATAGAAGCCCGCGAGCCCCGCTAACTGACCAAGCGCAGGTGAATAACTACCCACGTGATAATTGTTGTTGCAACCATCCTGAACCACGTCAACAGCGAAGAAAGTTCCGCAGTTATCGGCAATGGTCTGATCCCATTCGATCTGATAGAACGCTTCCATGCTCAAGCGATCTGTCAGACTTTGCGAGATGTAGAACATATTGACCGGAATAAGACCTTCCTTGATTTCGGCGCCAGGCCTGCGGAAAGCAGCAGCATCAAGCGGGTTGATAGAATTAATGCTGTTGCCGATGAACGTACTTTCACCCCAGCTAACTACCTGCCGACCGACGCGAACGGTGCCGGGCAGATCGCCGAGCGCGTAGTTGTGATAAACGAAAGCGTCCAAGATTTGCGCGCCGGAAGATTGAGCGGCTTCTTTCCGGTTGCTGTCGCTGATGTCCTTGAACAGTCGACTCTCATCCTTCAGCTCGAAGTCGTACCAGTATTTGCCCCGGACGAAGGCCCCGCTATCGCGATAACGAAGTTCGAGATCGTGTACGCCTTTGAAAATCTTGGAGAAGGTTTCGCCCTTCTTGAAGTTCAGACGGCCGTCATCGCCTGTCTGAGTGAAGCCGGTACCGCCATTATTAATGCCGACCAGATCCATATCGCGATCGGTCGTCGACCAGCTGGCACCAATGGACATGGACGAGTCGAATTGCCCTTCGATCTCGCCGATATTGAAGTTCACAGCGTAGGCCGGGGCGGCAGTGCCCAGCGCTACGGCGAGAGCTAGAGACTTCGGCTGGAAGATTCCTTGCCTTGTTGTTTTTGTCATGAGGCGCTCCTGGTTGGTTCGAAGTGCGTCAACCCTACCCAGACGCCGAAGGGGGGTTAAGCGCACTAAGGTTTGATTTAGCTTGTAATCCTTTAGTGTTATTTGCCTTCCCAGCAGTGGCTTTCAGCGCGATTAGCTAAGGCCATGCGTACAAGGGACGTTGAGAGCTTAGCCGCGAATGTACGGGCCGCAAACCCCGTCGCAGAGCGTTTGCCGCGCTCAGCTTGAAGAAATGCCGGCCAGTTATCCTAAAGTTCAATTCATGGGAGCGATATCTCGCTCCAAACCACGCGCATGCCACCACCCGGGCGCGTGTATCAGTGTGCTTAGAGCGAGGCGCGAGGGCCGACGAGTACCGCTGAATAGCGCGGATCAGCGTTACCTTTGGTGCACTGGTGGGGGGAAACGAAACAGAAAGCAGGCACTACGCCAGCGTGGTGAGCCTGTAACACAGGCGCGATGTCAGGCGCACCCATTGCGGGCGCACCCTTGCACAAGGCAAGACGTCGCGCTACGGGACGTTTACAGGCCTTTTACCGCATAGATTCCGGCGGCGTTGCGCCAGTAGCCCTTGTAGTCCATGCCGTAACCAAAGATGTAGCGGTCGATGCAGCTGAGGCCAACGTAGTCCGCCTTCAGATCCGGGCGCGCCTTGCGCTGGTGGTCCTTGTCGATCAGTACCGCGGTATGCACGGCGGCAGCCCCGGCGTGACGGCAGAAATCGATGATTGCGCCCAGCGTGTGCCCCTCATCCAGGATGTCATCGATGATCAGCACGTCGCGATCGATGAAGGAAATCTCGGGCTTGGCCTTCCAGAACAGCTCACCACCGCTGGTCTCGTTGCGGTAACGGGTCGCATGCAGGTAGGACAGCTCGAGAGGGAAGTTCAGCTTCGGCACCAGCTTGCCGGAGAAGATCAGCCCGCCGTTCATGACGCAGAACACCACCGGGTTGCGCTCGGCCAGTTCAGCGTTGATGGTTTCGGCAACCTTGGCGATAGCCGCTTCGACTTGTTCCTCGGTGTACAGGCAGTCTGCCTCGGCCATGACTTGGCGGATATGTGCGAGATCGACGGACATGAAGCGATTCCCCCAGAGATTTAGTTGGGAGCACCAGCCGGGGCTGGCAGCTCGTGCGGTTGAATCGCCGTAATGCCAGGCGAACCCGGACAGCGAAAAACCTGACCGAACAGCCCGGTTTTGGCCGTTCGCGAAAGGGCGGGGAAGATACCCACCCTCGCCGCGCGCAGCAAGTCCGCTGGCCGGATGACGCACGAATAGCCGCTGACCCGGCGATGCTTTAATCTAAGCCGGTTTATTTGCCCGCCGGAGCCCACAATGCCCATTCGAGAGATCCGCCACCCGCTGATCCGCCACAAGCTCGGTCTGATGCGCCGTGCAGACATCAGCACCAAGAACTTCCGTGAACTGGCGCAGGAAGTGGGATCGATCCTCACTTATGAAGCGACCTCGGACCTGCCGCTGGAACACTACAGCATCGATGGCTGGTGCGGCCCCGTTCAGGTGGAAAAGATATCCGGCAAGAAGATTACCGTAGTACCGATTCTGCGTGCCGGCATCGGCATGCTCGATGGCGTCCTCAGCCTGATTCCCGGCGCCAAGGTCAGCGCGGTTGGCATTGCCCGCAACGAAGAAACGCTGCAGGCGCAGACCTATCTGGAAAAGTTGGTCCCGGAAATCGAACAGCGCCTGGCGATCATCATCGATCCAATGCTTGCCACCGGCGGCTCGATGGTTGCGACCATCGACATGCTGAAAAAAGCGGGCTGCAAGGAGATTCGCGCGCTGGTCCTGGTCGCCGCACCGGAAGGCATCGCCGCCGTGGAGAAGGCGCATCCTGATGTGCTGATCTTCACCGCATCCATCGATCAGCGCCTGGACGAGCATGGCTACATCGTCCCGGGTCTGGGCGATGCCGGTGACAAGATTTTCGGCACCAAGCAGAAGGACATCTGAGCATGTCGCATCCCGAGGAGCCGGTAGGCCGGCAGGTACTGGCCGGCGCGCAAATGCTGTTCGTCGCCTTCGGCGCGCTGGTGCTGATGCCACTGATCACCGGCATGGACCCCAACGTAGCTCTGTTCACCGCAGGTCTCGGCACGCTCCTGTTCCAGCTGATCACCAAGCGCCAGGTACCGGTGTTCCTTGCATCGAGCTTCGCCTTCATCGCCCCGATCATCGCCGCCAAGGGTGAGTTCGGGCTGCCGGCCGTAATGGGTGGCGTGGCGGCGGCCGGGCTCGTGTACATGGTGCTCGGCTTCGCCGTGCGCCTGAAAGGGCCGGGCTTCATCGACCGCTTGCTGCCACCGGTGGTCATCGCTCCGGTGATCATTTCCATCGGCCTGGCGCTGTCGCCAGTGGCTGTGAACATGGCCATGGGCAAGGCCGGCGACGGCAGTGCTCAACTCATCCCGTACCACACGGCGATGTTCATCTCCATGCCGGCGCTGATCACCACGCTGCTGGTAGCGGTATTGGGCAAGGGTCTGTTCCGTCTGGTGCCGATTCTCGCTGGCGTCGCTGTGGGCTACGGCCTGTCCTTTGCCTTCGGCGTGGTCGACACCAGCGGCATCGCCGCGGCGCCCTGGCTGGCGATGCCCAACTTCATCACGCCGGAGTTCAACATCGGCGCCATTCTGTTCATGGTCCCCGTAGCCCTGGCTCCGGCGATCGAGCACATCGGCGGCGTGGTCGCCATCGGCAGCGTGACCGGCAACAACTATGTGAAGAAGCCGGGCCTGCATCGCACGCTGCTCGGTGACGGCGTGGCGACGTCCGCGGCCGGCCTGTTCGGTGGGCCGCCGAACACGACCTACGCCGAAGTGACGGGCGCGGTGATGCTGACCAAGAACTACAACCCGAAGATCATGACCTGGGCGGCGATATTCGCCATCGCGCTGGCCTTCATCGGCAAGTTCGGCGCCGCCTTGCAGAGCATTCCGGTACCGGTCATGGGCGGCATCCTCTGCCTGCTGTTCGGCTCGATCGCGGTGGTCGGCCTGAGCACACTTATCCGCCATCAGGTCGACCTGTCCGAAGCACGCAACCTGATCATCGTCTCGGTGACGCTGGTGTTCGGCATCGGCGGCATGGCGATCGGCTACGGCGAGTTCACCCTGTCCGGCATCTCGCTGTGCGCGATCATCGCGCTACTGCTCAACCTGGTGCTGCCCGGCGGCGAGGGGTGGCGCAACAAGCAGCTGAACGAAGAAGTCTGAAACAAACGGCCCCAGCGTCCGCTGGGGCCGCCCCCTTCCCCGCCTGAGTCGCGCACATCGGCTAGACTGCCGCCATGACCGACGCGACTATTGCCCACCGACAACTCGAAGACCCCGTCAGCTGCTCCACCTGCGCGGCGTGCTGCTGCCGTCTCGAAGTCATGCTGTTCGGCGATACCGGCGTACCGCCGCGATTCATCGACAGAGACAGCTGGGGCGGCGAAGTAATGCGTAGGCTGGATGACGGCTGGTGCGCGGCGCTCGACCGGGACAGCATGCGCTGCACCATCTACGCGCAGCGGCCGCTGATCTGCCGGGAGTTCGAACTGGGTTCGCAGGATTGCCGCGAAGAGCGCAAGGGCAGCGCCACGGCGTATGACTGAGACTGCGTGAGCAGGCGCACTGCAGGGCCGGCGAAAGCCCTGCAGGAGGGTGTGTTATCGCTTAGAACGCCACCCGGTAATGCAGGGCGTAGCTCTCGATGCCGTCGTTCGGCTTCTTGATGCCCGCGTTGGAATAGTGGATCGCGCGCACGCCGACTTCATGGCCGCCGGCGAAGCGCAGACCCGCACCGATGCGGTCTTCGAACTGGAACGACGACCCCAGACGGTTGCCCTCCACCTCGGTGTTCTCGAATGCCGCCACGCCGATGCCGGCCTCGACATAAGGCTTGACCGACTGACCGGCGAACTCGTAGACGAAGACCGGAGCCAGCGAAATGCTGTGATTGCTGGTGGACTCGTCGCCCTCCCAGTAGGTGTAACCCGCATCCCAATACCCGGTCAGTCGCCCGACGCTGGTCTGGAACCAGCTCCTGTTGAAGTCGAATTGCGCACCCAGGCGATAGGTCATGGTCGACTCGTCGGTCTGGCCGACCGCAACGGTGAAGTCCACAGCGTGAGCAGCCGCCATCTGCCCGACCGAGAGTGCCGCTACTGCAGCCAGGGTAAACAGTTTTTTCATGGGAACTTCCTTATAAAAACACTGCGTTTGTTTGGTTAATTATCGCCAGCATCAATTGAGAAACTCCGCCGCGGCGGGAGTTCCTACCGGGAGAACAACTCGACCTCTGCATGTTCTCCCCAAAGTGTAGGCAACACGCCGGACATTCGCTGCGGATCGCCGCTGCAATAAAACCGCTGACTGGCCTCGCCGCTGCTCAGCAGATGGCGTTCGGCCAGCAGTTCGTGCAAGTGTCGCGCGACGGCCGCCCCGGTATCAATCAGACGGACGTCGCCGGGCAGCAACTGCGCCAACAGTGGTCGAATGAACGGGTAATGGGTGCAGCCCAGGATCAGGGTATCGCAGCCCTGCGCCAGCAATGGCCCGACCCACCCTTCGAGCATGGCCCGTGTCTCGTCGCTGGCGAGATCGCCTGCCTCGATACGCTCGACAAGCCCCGGGCAGGGCTGAGTGATAACGCGCACGTCGCCGGCGAAGCGATCTAGCAACGCAGCGAACCTGGCGCTTTTCAGCGTACCGGTGGTGGCCAGCACGCCTACCACGCCACTGCGGGTGGCCGCGGCGGCGGGCTTTACCGCCGGCTCCATGCCGATGATGGGTAAATCCGGGTACAGCTCGCGCAGCTCGGTCACACCGGCCGCCGTCGCGGTGTTGCAGGCCAGCACCAGCGCCTTCGCGCCCTGCTCGACGAAAAATGCCGCGATGATGCGGCAGCGCTCGCGGATGTACTCCGGACTCTTCTCGCCATAGGGCACATGAGCGCTGTCGGCCAGATACAGCAGCGATTCGTGCGGAAGGCGCCGGCGAATCTCACGCAGCACCGAAAGCCCGCCGACGCCGGAATCGAATACGCCGACGGGGGCGTTGCAATCACTCATCGGTCGAGCCACACACCGCGCAATGCGGATCGCGCTTGACGCGCAACTCGCGAAAACGGCTGGACAGCGCATCGATCAACAGCAGACGGCCGATCAACGGCTCGCCGAATCCGGCCAGCAACTTGAGCGCCTCCAGCGCCTGCAGGCTGCCGACCATGCCCACCAGCGGACCGACCACGCCCGCCTCGCTGCAGGTCAGCTCAGCCTCGCTGCCATGCCCGTATAGGCAGTGATAGCAGGGGCTGGCTTCCAGCCGCGGATCGAACACGGAGAGCTGTCCCTCGAGACGAATCGCCGCACCGCTGACCAGAGGCTTTCGGGCCTTCACGCAGGCTGCATTGACCGCCTCGCGGATGGCGAAATTGTCCGTGCAGTCGAGCACCAGATCGACCTGGGCAACCACTGCATCCAGCGAGTCGGCATCCAGCCCGCTGCAATAAGGAATCAGACGCACATGCGGGTTCAATGCTTCCAGCCGGGCCATGGCCGAATCCACCTTATGCAGCCCCAGGGAGCGGCTGTCATGCGCAATCTGGCGCTGCAGGTTGGTCAGGTCCAGCGTGTCGAAGTCGGCCAGATGCAGTTCGCCAACCCCTGCAGCCGCGAGATACAGCGCCACCGGCGAGCCGAGCCCGCCGAGGCCGACGATCAGCGCCCGGCTCTGCTTGAGGCGCAGCTGCCCCTCGATATCGACCTGCTTGAGCAGGATCTGCCGGCTGTAACGCAGCAGTTCTTCGTCACTCAGCATCAAGCACCTCGCGTAACAGAAAGGTCATGGCAGCCGCCCGAGACTGACGCGCTCGTGGCCGCCCAGGTCGCGGCGGCTTTCGCACGCCTCGAAGCCGTGCGCCGCCATCAGTGAACGCACCGCCGGCGCCTGATCGAAGCCATGCTCCAGCAGCAGCCAGCCGCCCGCGGTCAGATGGGCGGGAGCCTGGGCGATGATCGTACGGATGTCGTCCAGCCCGTCCACCCCGGCCACCAGCGCACTCTGCGGCTCGAAGCGCACGTCGCCCTGTTGCAGATGCGGATCGCTGGCAGGAATGTACGGCGGGTTGCTCACGATCAACTGGAAGCGCTCCCCCGTCACCTCGGCGAACCAGTCGCTGCGTGCGAAGTGGGCATTGCCCAGTCCGAGGCGCAGGCGATTGCGTTCGGCGAGCACGACCGCGGCCTCGATGCGGTCGACACCGCTGACCTGCCACTGCGGCCGTTCAGCCGCCAGCGCCAGCGCGATCGCACCGGTTCCGGTGCCCAGGTCGAGTACCCGGGCCGGCGTTGCCGGAAGCAGCTGCAGAGCGGTTTCCACCAGCAGCTCGGTGTCCGGACGAGGAATCAGGGTATCCGGCGCGACCTCCAGCTCCAGGCTCCAGAAGCCCTGGCGGCCGAGGATATAGGCAACCGGCTCGCCGCGCCGACGGCGGGCCAGATCAGCCGCGAAGCGCTCGGCAAGGTCGCCCGGCACCTCACGCTCGGGCCAGGTGCGCAGGTAGCTGGTGGACTTGCCAAGGGCGGCAGCGAGCAACCACTCGGCATCCAGCCTGGCGCTCGGCGAATCCGGCAGATCGGCACTGTGCAGCAGGGACTCGATGGTAGGCATGGGATGCTCGTGGAAACGCCGCAAGGCGGCAAGGATCAGTCGCCCAGCGCGGCCAGCTGGTCGGCCTGGTATTCCTGCAGCAGCGGCTCGATGACCTGCTCCACGGCGCCGCCGATCACTTCGTTGAGCGAATACAGTGTCAGGTTGACCCGATGGTCGGTGACGCGGCCCTGAGGAAAATTGTAGGTACGGATGCGCTCGGAACGATCACCGGACCCGACCAGCAGCTTGCGCGTCTCGGATATTTCCTTGTGCGCCGCGGCATCCTGGCGGTCCTGCAACTTTGCCGCCAGCCAGGCCAAGGCCTTGGCGCGGTTCTTGTGCTGGGAACGCTCGTCCTGGCACTCGACGACGATGCCGGTCGGCAGGTGGGTGATGCGCACCGCCGAGTCGGTCTTGTTGACGTGCTGGCCGCCGGCGCCCGAGGCGCGGTAGGTGTCGATGCGCAGGTCGGCCGGATTGATTTCCACGGCCGCCTGCTCGTCCGGCTCCGGCAGGACCGCCACGGTGCACGCCGAGGTATGGATACGCCCTTGCGACTCAGTTTCCGGCACGCGCTGCACACGATGCGCGCCGGACTCGAACTTGAGCTTGGCGTAGACGTTGTCGCCCTCGACGCGGGAAATCACTTCCTTGTAACCGCCATGCTCGCCCTCGCTCTCGGAAAGGATCTCCACGCGCCAGCCCTGTTTCTCGGCGTAGCGCGAATACATGCGGAACAGGTCGCCGGCGAAGATCGCCGCCTCGTCGCCGCCGGTACCGGCGCGGATTTCCAGGAACACGTTGCGCCCGTCGTTCGGGTCTTTGGGCAGCAACATGCGTTGCAGATTGGCTTCCAGGGTTTCGAGCTGCGCCTTGGCCTCGGCCACTTCCTCCTCGGCCATCTCGCGCATGTCGGGATCGCTGTCCTTGAGCAGCGCCTGGGCGCCTTCGAGGTCCTGCTGGACCTTGCACAGCTGGCGATAGGCGACGATCACCGGCTCGACCTCGGCGTATTCGCGCGAATAGGCGCGGAAGCGGTTCTGGTCACTGATGACCTCGGCATCGCCGAGCAGCGCGGTGAGCTCTTCGAAACGGTCCTGCAGGATGTCCAGCTTGTTCAGCAGCGAAGCTTTCATGTCTTTTCCGTGCCCTCGTGCAGGGCGAAGAGTTCCTGGGCCATGCTAAGCGCCTCGACGCGGCCCTCGGCGGAGAGTTTTTTCAGCTGCACGCTGGGGGCATGCAGCAGCTTGTTGGTCAGCCCCCGGGCGAGCTGGGCGAGGACGTCCTCGGCGCTGGCGCCATTGGCCAGCAGACGCTGGGCCTTGCTCAGTTCGTCGTCGCGAATCCGCTCGGCATGCTGCCGATAGGCCTTGAGCACATCCACTGCGGCCAGCTCGCGCAGGCGCTGCATGAAATCCTCGGTACCGGCGGCGACCAGCTCCTCGGCGGCCTGGGCAGCACCCTGACGGCTCTTGAGGTTTTCCGCGACCACTTCGTGCAGGTCGTCGACGGTGTAGAGATAGACATCATCCAGCTCGCCGACCTGTGGCTCGATGTCCCGCGGCACGGCAATATCGACCATGAACATCGGCTTGTGCTTGCGCCGCTTCAGCGCCTGCTCCACCGCACCCTTGCCGAGGATCGGCAGCTGGCTGGCGGTGGAGCTGATGACGATGTCGCTGTTGTGCAGCTCTTCCGGGATGTCGGCGAGCAGGATCGCCTGCGCTCCCAGCTCCGCCGCCAGGGCACTGGCGCGCTCGAGGGTACGGTTGGCGACGACGATCTTCTTCACGCCCTGCTCGTGCAGGTGGCGCGCCACCAGGGTGATGGTTTCGCCGGCGCCGATCAGCAGCGCCTGGCTGCGCTGCAGGTTGCTGAAGATTTGCCGTGCCAGGCTGACCGCGGCGAAGGCCACGGACACCGGGTTCTCGCCGATGGCCGTGTCGGTCCGCACGGTCTTGGCCGTGCTGAAGGTGGCCTGGAACAGTCGCCCGAGCAGCGGGCCGATACTGCCGGCCTCGCGGGCGACTGCGTAGGCAGACTTCATCTGCCCGAGAATCTGCGGCTCGCCCAGCACCAGCGAGTCGAGCCCGGAGGCGACGCGCATCATGTGACGCACGGCCTGGTCGTCGACGTGTACATAGGCACAAGCCTTGAGTTCGTCGAGGCTGAGGCGGTGATAGTTGGCCAGCCAGGCCAATACCGCGTCGGCTTCCAGCTGATCCTGCTGCAGATAGAGCTCGCTGCGATTGCAGGTCGAAAGAATCGCGGCCTCGCGAGTTGGCGTGACGCGACACAGCTGGCGCAAGGCCTCGACCATCTGATCCGGCGTGAAGGCTACGCGCTCGCGGACGTCCACCGAAGCGGTCTTGTGATTGATGCCAAGCGCGAGGAAAGCCATGCAGAATCGCTGATTCGATAACGGAGCGCGCAATTCTCCTACTTCGCCAGATGGAGAACAACCATTGCCCTCGATTGTCGGATTCGATTGGTACGGCCGAATGCCGGCCAAACCGGCCTGCGCGCCCCATGGGGCCATGGGCTTGCCCTGCGGCTTGTGTCATCATGCCGCGACCGCACACCAGCCGTACATTTCCCTCTATGAATAGACTCGCCGCACTTGCCGCCCTGCTGATTCTCGGCGGCTGCCAGACCTTCACCCAGCAAGCGCCGGAAAGCGGCCCGCCGGTCGAGGACGCTGCGCCGGAGGCTGCCGCCAGCGAGGTCACCGAGTACGGCTCGTTCACCCGTCAGTCCCTCTATGCACTGCTGGTCGCGGAACTCGCCGGCCAGCGCAACCGCTTCGATATCGCCCTGGGCAACTATGTGCAGCAGGCACATGCGACGCAGGATGCCGGTGTCGCCGAGCGCGGCTTTCGCATCGCCGAATACCTCGGCGCCGACCAGGCTGCGCTGGACACCTCGCTGATCTGGGCACGCAATGCACCAGAGAACCTCGACGCCCAGCGCGCCGCCGCCGTGCAGTTGGCGCGCGCCGGGCGCTACGAGGAATCCATGGAGTTCATGGAAAAGGTCCTGCAGGGCCAGGGCGACACGCACTTCGACTTCCTCGCCCTGTCGGCTTCGGAAACCGATCCGGACACCCGCGCCGGCCTGCTGCAGAGCTTCGACAAGCTGCTGGCCAGGCACCCGGACAATCCGCAGCTGTCCTTTGGCAAGGCCGTACTTCTGCAACAGGACGATCGCAGCGAGGAAGCGCTCGCCCTGCTGCAGAAGCAGCCGGCCAAGCAGCGGCAGATCCCCTCCATCCTGCTTGAGGCGCGCCTGCTGCACAGCCTGCAACGCAGCGACGAGGCCCTCACACTGCTGGAGAAAAGCCTGCGGCAGCATCCCGAGGACAAGCGCCTGCGCCTGACCTATGCGCGCCTGCTGGTCGAACAGGAACGCCTGGAAGACGCCATGGGCGAGTTCGCCACCCTGGTTCAGCAGTACCCCGCCGACGATGACCTGCGCTTCTCCATGGCCCTGGTCTGCATGGAGGCCGAAGCCTGGCGCGAAGCCACCGTCTACCTCGAAGAGCTGGTCGAGCGCGGCAGCCATGTCGATGCTGCCCACTTCAACCTCGGCCGCGCCTATCAGGCCATGGGGCGGAATGCCAAGGCACTGTCCGCACTGGCGCAGGTTGGCCCAGGCAACGAGTTCCTCCCGGCGAAGCTGCTGCAGAGCCAACTGCTGTATTCCGCCAACCGCGACGAAGAAGCCTCCGCGGTGCTGGCCGACGCCCGTCAGCAGCAACCCGACTATGCCATCCAGCTGTATCTCATCGAGATCGAAGCCCTCTCCGAGCACAACCGCACCGAGCAGGCCTGGAGCCTGGTCGAGCAGGCGCTCGACGAATTTCCCGACGACCTCAACCTGCTGTATACCCGCGCCATGCTTGCCGAGAAGCGCGGCGACCTGGGCCAACTGGAACGTGACCTGCGCTTCATCATCGAGCGTGAGCCGGACAATGCCATGGCGCTCAATGCCCTCGGCTACACCCTCGCCGACCGCACCGATCGCCATCAGGAAGCACTGCAGCTGATCGAACAGGCCTACCAGCTCAACCCCGATGACCCGGCGATTCTCGACAGCCTCGGCTGGGTCAATTTCCGTCTGGGCAACCTCAGCGAAGCCGAGGCCCTGCTGCGCAAGGCCCTGCAGCGCTTCCCCGACCACGAAGTGGCGGCGCACCTGGGCGAGGTACTCTGGACCAAGGGTGAACGCAGCGAGGCCCGCGCGGTCTGGTCGAAGGCACTCAAACTACAACCCGACAGCCAGATCCTGCGCGAAACGCTCAAGCGGCTGACCGGATCGGAGAAGCCCTGAGCCATGACCCTGCTGAAAAAACTCGTCGCCCCCTGTCTGGCCCTGCTGCTCGCCGGCTGTGCCGGCATGGGCCCGCGCGAATCGGTCGAAGGCCCCGGCAACGCGGCGGCCTGGAAGGAGCACCGCAGCCAGGTCGAGACCCTCGACGGCTGGCAGATCAGCGGTAAGATCGGCATCCGAGCGCCGCAGGAATCCGGCAGCGGCACGCTGTTCTGGCTGCAGCGCCAGGAGTATTTCGACATACGCCTTTCCGGCCCGCTTGGCCGCGGCGCCACCCGACTGACCGGCCGACCGGACGCCGTTTCACTGGAAGTGGCCGGCCAAGGCCGCTTCGAAGCGGATTCGCCGGAAGCGCTGGTAGAGGCTCAGCTCGGTTGGCAATTACCGGTATCGCACCTGCTGTGGTGGGTTCGCGGCCTGCCCGCACCGGACAGCCGCAGCCGCCTGAGCCTGGACAGCGACAGCCGCCTGGCGCGCCTGGAGCAGGACGGCTGGCAGGTGAACTACCTGGCCTATGCCGAGCACAACGGCTTCACCCTGCCCGAGCGCATCCGCCTGGAAGGCCATGACCTGCAGATCACCCTGGTGGTCAAAGACTGGCAGCCGCGCCAGCTGGGCCGCTGAATGCAGATGCTGACCCTGCCGGCGCCGGCCAAGCTCAATCTGATGCTGCACATCACAGGGCGTCGTGCCGATGGCTATCACGAGCTGCAGACCCTGTTCCAGTTCCTCGATTACGGTGACGAACTGGTCTTGCGTCCGCGAGAGGACGGGCAGATTCGCCTGCTCACCGAATTGCCAGGCGTCGACCACGACAGCAACCTGATCGTCCGTGCCGCACGCCTGCTGCAGCGCGAAAGCGGCTGTGCGCTGGGCGCCGACATCCAGCTGACCAAGCGCCTGCCCATGGGCGGCGGAATCGGCGGCGGCAGCTCGGATGCCGCCACCACCCTGGTCGGCCTCGACCATCTGTGGAATACCAGACTTGGCGAAGATCGCCTGGCCGAACTGGGCCTGAACCTCGGGGCCGATGTACCGGTGTTCGTTCGCGGTCGCGCGGCCTTCGCCGAAGGGGTCGGAGAGCGCCTGCAACCGGTCGATCTACCCGAGCCTTGGTTCCTCGTCATAGCGCCGCAAGTCTCTGTTAGTACAGCGGAAATATTTGCCGACCCGGAGTTGACACGTAATACCCCGGCCATTACAGTTCGCAGCCTTCTTGCAGGGGGCGGTCATAACGACTGTCAGCCGGTGGTCGAGAAGCGTTATCCCGAAGTTCGTAACGCTTTGAGCTTGTTGAACAAATTCGTTCAGGCAAGGATGACCGGCACTGGAGCTTGTGTGTTTGGGAGCTTCCCAAACGAGGGCGAGGCTGATAAAGTCCGCCGCCAACTTCCAGCCACTTTGCCGAGTTTCGTGGCCCGCGGCCGCAACGTCTCGATGTTGCACCGAAGCCTGGAACGGATGGCACAGGAAGCGAGTGCGTAGCACAAGGTTGTACGATACAGGGGCGTCGCCAAGCGGTAAGGCACC
>JABAHQ010009719.1_pt2 | contig 15178 bp, 13 predicted proteins | sample 7062091 | NCBI WGS metagenome assembly JABAHQ01 (sample SAMN14534359, study PRJNA622989) | marine sediment metagenome | biome: marine biome [ENVO:00000428]; feature: marine pelagic biome [ENVO:01000023]; material: deep marine sediment [ENVO:00002113] | place: India: Gulf of Kutch | collected...
GCCTTGATTTGGGCCAGCAGGCCCTGAATCTCGCCGTCGTTGTTGAACGTTTCGGCCTTCTCCTTCAGGATAAGATAGGTACGCATACAGCCCCGGGCAAATTCTTTGACGTCGTCGTGGTCGGCGGTGCGGTAGGCGTGGGCGTCGAAGTGGCGGCTGCCGTCGTAGCCGACATCTTCCAGGAACTTGACCAGGTAGAAAGCCGACTTGATCGACTCGGCCCCGAAGCGGAAGTCCTGGTCGTAGCGGCTGAACTTCTGATCGTTCAGGTCGATATGGAAGAGCTTGCCGGCGTCCCAGGCCTGGGCGACGGCGTGCATAAAGTTGAGCCCGGCCATATGTTCATGGGCCACCTCCGGGTTGACGCCGACCATCTCGGGGTGGTCGAGGGTGGTGATGAAGCCGAGCATAGCCCCGGTGGTGGGCAGGTAGAGGTCACTGCGGGGCTCGTTGGGCTTGGCCTCCAGGGCGAATCTGTAGTCGTAGCCCTGGTCTATGCTGTATTCGCACAGGAAGTTGAGGGCCTCGCGGAACCACCTGGCGGCGTCGAGAGGATTCTTACCGGCGTCGGTCTCGGTCCCTTCGCGACCGCCCCAGAAGACGTAGACTTTGGCCCCCAGCTCCGCGCCCAGGTCCATGGAACGCATGGTTTTTTGCAGGGCATAGGCACGCACCTGGGGGTCGTTGCTGGTGAAAGCGCCGTCGCGGAAGACGGGGTCGCTGAAGAGGTTGGTGGTGGCCATAGGCACGACAATGCCCGTATCGTCGAGGGCCTTTTTGAAATCGGCCACAATTTTGTCCCGCTCGGCCGGGGTGGCGTCGATAGGAACCAGGTCATTGTCGTGGAAATTCACGCCCCAGGCGCCAACCTCGGCCAGCATGTGGACGATACTGACCGCAGAGAGCGGTTCTCGCACCGGCTCGCCAAAGGGATCACGGCCAACATTGCCAACGGTCCACAGGCCAAAGGTGAATTTATGTTCGGGTTTTGGGTCGTACATCTGTAACCTCCTTCGTTTTTGTAAAGTGGCAAGCATAATAAGCTAAGAAAGTATTTGTACGACTTTAGTCGTTAATGGCCCTCAAATGAGAAGGCCAAAAAACGACTAAAGTCGTCACTACGAACTCAAAATTTGGCAGTTTAGTTCATCATCCAAGCCTCAGTATAAGGGTATTAGAGGACTTAAGCAAGTGACATTCATCATAGACAATCCAGACAGATGTCACAGGATTGCCGCTACAGTTTCAACCCCTTCGAAACCTACTTGTTTGGTTTAACGTAGCCGGGCTGAAATGCGCTGGCTTTGCCGGGCCATGTGGGCTGGTTGGGCCAAGACAGCCTGATAGACCGTAGCCACGCCCCCCATTACGCTGGCCTCAAAGCCATGTTGGGCCAAGACAATTCTGGCCCCCCTTTCATTCCAGGGCAAGGCCCGTCTTTGCACTTCGGCGTTGACAGCCGGCAACAAAAACTCGCCGGCTAGGCTAAGCACACCGCCAAAGACAACCAGCTTGGGGTTGAGGGCGTTTAGCAAGGAGGCGATGCCAATGCCGAGATGGCGTCCCATCTGGGTCAGGGCAAGCAGGGCCACCGGATCGTCGGCCCGGGCCGCATCCACCACCATGGACATGGTCAGTTTCCTCAAATGATGGCCGTCCAGTTCAAATAGAGCACTAACCTGTCCCTGCTCGACAATAGCTTGCCGGATCAAGGCAAAAAGGGCCGCCTGGCTGACCTGGGTTTCCCAACATCCCCGATTACCACAATTACACGGTTTACCCTCCGGGTCCATGGTCATGTGGCCAAACTCGGCGGCGAAACCAGCCACCCCACGGACAAGTTGGCCATAACGCACCATACCACCGCCAAGCCCGACGCCGGCACTGATATACAAAACCTCGTCGTAGTCCTGGGCTGCGCCAAAGTAGTATTCGCCCAAAGCGGCCATATTAGCCTCATTGTCAACAAATACCGGGAGTTGAAGATCGTTTTCCAGGATGGTCCGTAGCGGGACATCTTGCCAGGTCAGGTTAGGGGCAAAGAGTAAAGCGCCTGTCTCCTGATCAACCAAACCAGGTACACCAACCGCCACGCCCAGTAAAATACCATAGGCCTGGCGTCCCACCGCGATCCCCTGCCGCAAAAAGGCTAAAACGTTGGCGATAATGGCTTCTTGCTTTGTCCCCGGTTCAATCGTCTCCTGCTGCCGCCAGATCACCTCGGCGGCAAAATTGCTGCAAATAACCAGGATGAAATCTACGCCAATTTCACAACTTACAATAAACCCTGCCGCTGGGTCGAGCGCCATCAGCATCGCCGGGCGTCCTGTACCGGCAGAGGACAGCCCAATCTCCCGCACAAATTTGTAGGAGAGCAGTTCCTGCATCAGGCTGGAAACGGTCGTTTTATTCAACCCGGTTATCTCCGCCAGGGCTGAGCGAGAAACAGGCGCGTGCTTATATAAATGGGTGATAATAGTTGAGAGATTTATCTCCCGGACCAAGGCTTGATTACCCGGACGATGGCTATTGTGCTGAACCATGGGCGACCTTACCAACCTCGAGGAACGGGATAGCAGCGGCCCGCTTGTTGGGCGGCAAAAGCATCCCAGTGTTGGGCCATCTGCTCGACGACCTGGGCCGGCCGGTCAATCATCTCAAAACCGCGATGTTGACCCCGGATGACATAGCGGGGCTCCCAGCCGGTTCCCTTACAGTAGGTGTAATAATCTTGAAAGGTTTGATAGTGGACCTGGATGTCGAACATATCCGGCCTAATCAGCATGGGTGAGACAGGGTCAAGGGTGTGGCAGGGATTGAGCATACGCAGTAACTCAGGCGGATAGAGACGACAAATTTGCGCGGCCAGTTTGAGGGTACTGTTGAACGTCCTGGGGGTTTCCCCCGGTAAATTGAGGGAAAAATAAATAAAAATCGGAATCTGGTATTGTTTGAGCGTTCTGAGCATGCTCAGGAGACGCTCGTTGGAGTAAAACTTGCCGTTTCGACGGCGCACCTTTTCATCCCCGGATAGGGGTGAAATAGCTACCTCCGTGTACTGCAAGTCGGCCGCCTCGGCGAAAGCCTTGAGGAACTTCTTGGATGGCAACTGGAAAAACTCGTTGTAGAGACCGACCTTAATCTTCTGCTCGCCCATGAGGCGGAAGAGGCTCCGCCACCAGGCAGGTTGAAAAGTGGCCGGGTCTAAGGAGAAGGCGATCTGGCGGAAGCCGCGAGCCGCAAGTTGCTGGATATCTTCAACCACCCGTTCGGGCGCGCGCTGCACATAGCCATCTCGGCCGGCCAATTCTGAATGTGATTTTTCGCCGCCGCCGCAGTAGGCACAATTGAAAGTACAACCCCGGCCAATAGCCAGCCAGTGTCCCAGGATTTGGGGCCGGTCCAGCATCACGATCCCGGCCCCTGAGCATTGTAGAGCAGCATAGCTCTCCCAGTGGTGCAGCCAGTCGGTCGAGACAAAGTCCAGCCTATCCAGATCAGACCCCGTCGCGGTGTAGCCGACCATGTTCCAGCGCGGTTCCCCATTTGCCCGGTAGATTAGATTGGGGATATCCGCCAAAGCTGTTGAGCCATTACCACAGACATATTCTGCCAGCAGTTCCAGCGGTCTTTCGGCATCGCCGCAAATGATATAATCAACCTCGGGGAAGTTTTTGATTATCTCAAAGGAGAAGTGGGTGGCGGTCAACCCGCCGATCACAATGGGGGTCTGTGGCCAGACCAATTTGATCGCCCGGGCCACCTCGATAGCTCCGTAGCTGTGTTCGTACCAGTGCAGATCTATCATCACCAGTTTGGCCGGCGACTGGGCCGCCAACCAGAGTTTGAAGTCAAAAGTCGGCTTGAGGAGCAATTCGACGGGCAGATTAAGGCCGGCCACCTCCCATCCCCGCTGGCGGAGCATATTCATCAGCCCGATGACGCCCACCGGGATAAAGGGATAGGGGGCACAAGCGCGATATTGGTCGTAGCGGGCATCCACTTCTTGTTTGGCCGGGTGGACGTATAAAATATCCAAAACCTCACCTCATCGAAAAATGCATCCCAAAGCGGTAGGGCAAGTTGGCCACTTACCCTACAACCGCAACCAAGAAGCGTACGTTATCCTTTTACCCCAGAAACCACAATGCCTTGCACAAAGTAGCGCTGGGCAAAAAAGAAGAGGAGAATGGTCGGCAAAACAGCCAATAACGAAGCGGCCATCAACTCTTGCAGCTTGTTAGAAAGCTGGCCTTGGAATAGCCGCAGCCCCAGGGCAATGGTGAAATTATTGAGATCATGGAGATAAATCAGGGGATCTAAAAAATCGTTCCACTCAAAGGTGAATTGGAAAATGGCCACTACGCCCAGGGCAGCCGTGCTGAGGGGCAGGTGAATCCGCCAGAAGAGGCCGAATGGGCTACACCCATCAATCAGGGCGGCATCATCTATCTCCTTAGGTACAGTCATGAAGAATTGGCGGAGTAAAAAGACATGGAAGGCCGGGGCAAACCATTTCGGGATAATCAGCGGCAGGTAGGTGCCAATCCAGCCGAGCTTCACAAAAAGCAAATAGGTCGGAATCAGACGGATGTGTTGGGGCAGGATAATCGTGGCTAAGACCAAGACAAATAGCGTATCGCGGAAGGGGAAGCGTAAGCGGGCAAAGCTAAAGCCCACAAGACTACTGGAAATAACCACCCCCACCGTACTTAAAATGGCGACGGTAAAACTATTCAAAAACCAGCGTTCAAAGGGAAAAACTTCAAAGGGGCCGGCAAAATTTTCTGGGTGAAATTCAGCCGGAATCCATTGCGGCGGAAACTGGTAAACTTGCCAGGAAGGCATGAAGGCGGTGCGAATCATCCAATAAAAAGGAACAGCAAAGATCACCGCCCCGACCCCAACCGCCAGGTAAAGTAAAAGGCGGTAGGTCCTGGTGGTTAAATCGTTGACCTGGAATCTTGTTTCTTGGGTTGTCATCTGTTTATCCTATACCCTATCATAAGTAACCCAGCTACTGGCGCTACGAAGAGCCAGCAGCACAAAGACCAAAATCACCAAAAAGAGGGCCCAGGCCTGGGCCGAAGCATAGCCAAAGAAAAAGTTGCTGAAAGCGGTGCGGTATAAGTGAAGCACGGCGGTCAGGGTAGCGTTGTTGGGTCCGCCTTGGGTCATAATTAAAGCCTGGGTGAAGACCTGCCAGGAGGCAATCGTATTCAAGACCACGTTAAAAAAGATAGTGGGCGTCAGCAGCGGGATGGTGATGATAAAGAAACGCCTGATCGGTCCGGCCCCATCAATCTCGGCCGCTTCGTATAAGCTTGTGGGAATACCGCGCAGCCCCGCCAGGAAGATCAGCATCGGCGCCCCGGCCCCCCACAAGGCGACCAACATAATCGAGGGCATGGCCCACTGTTCGCTGAATATCCAGCGTGGCCCTTGAATACCGACGTAGGCCAAGATGGTGTTGAACAACCCCACGTCCGGCTGGTATAGCCACTGCCACAAGAGGGCAACCGCCACCCCCGAGACAACCGCCGGCAGATAGTAAACGGTACGCCAAAAACTCTGCCACTTAATCCCTTGATTCAACAACACGGCAATCATGAGGGCCAATGCTGTGGCCAATGGTACGGTCACAAAAACATAGATGGCCGTGTTCAGAAAGGCCTTATGAACCAGGGTATCGCTCAAAATACCACTATACCACTCCAAACCAACAAACTCATTTTGGGTTAAGAAGTCGGTATCGTAAAGACTGATCACAAATGTGGCGATCATAGGGCCAGCGGTGAAGACGACAAAACCAATCACCCAGGGCAAGATAAATAGATAGCCATAAAGCGCCTCTCGGGTAGCATTTTTCATGGTTCGGCCCTCTCGCCGCAGCCACGGTAACCAGCTTTTGCGGCTCTGGACAACCTGCGTTTCGGCCATAAGTATTCTCCCTACATAGCTTAAAGGCCCGGAACCTACCCCATCAAGATTCCGGGCCAACGGTCATAGTTTGCGCCAGCCCGACACATCACTGCCGACACACCAGGTCAAGCTTATCTACATGGCGACTTTATCCATCTCCGAGCCTAAATCCTGGATATCGATCTCGCCCCGATTAAACCTGGTAACGATCTCAGCATGCCGGACAATGAGCTCAACGGGTTTTTCACCGGTCAGCATCACCTGATCAAAGGCCGGTTGTAAGATCTGCGCTTTACAGACCTGATCATTGTTAAACATCTCCTCCGGTCCGCCAAGACCTGCGGCAATAGAGTCGGTAAATGCCTCCAGGTTGACCTCTTCATATATCGGATTTTGCTCCCGCAAAATCTTGGCAAAGAGGGGGAGGACACTAATGCGGGATGGCTGCTTGGTAGCATACCGGGCATAGAGTTCACCATACCATGGGCTGGTCAAACCCTTCAGCAGTGTCCAGGACTCTTCGGGATGCTCGGTTTTTTTCCAGATCATGGTGCCATCAACAGACTGGTGGGTCGTCGGTTGGGCCGGCCCATCGGGCATAGGGGCCACATCCCATTTGAATTGCGCCCCATCGGCCACCGGGCCTAAGTTCCAGGGGCCCATTTCCATCATCGGAATCCGCTGGCCCAGGAAGAGTTCCAGGACTCCCAGGCCACCCAGGGCAGAGCCGTAGGCAAAGACTTGCTCATCCCAGATCATCGAGCGAATCCATTCCAAGGCCTCGATGCCGGGCTCATCGACTAAAGCGCAGCGGTCGTGATCCTCTGGATCAACCATATTACCGCCAAAGCCACGAATCAAGTATTGGCTGAGCCAGTTAGAACTATAGCCGTAGTTGGAAGTACCCCAAATAATGGGCGTTTCAGTTTTGACGAACTTCTTACCAATCTCAACATAATCATTAAAGTCCCATTCGCCCCATTTGGCCGGGGGATACTCCACGCCCGCTTCATCGAACATATCTTTGTTGTAATAGACGAGCTGGGTGCCGGTGAAACGCGGCATGAGGTGAATGTCGCCGGCCTCATCTTTCCAGGGGTCAAATTGCTTTGGATAGTAATCATCCAAATTCACCTCTTCCGAATCTCGATCGATCAATGGTTGTAGATTAAGGGTCTCCCCCTTCTGGACAAAGAGGGCGGACGACCAACAGCACCATTCGATCAAGTCGGGGGCGTTACCGGCCACCATAGCCGCCAGGGCTTTCTCAGTCCGGTCACCACCGCCGCCGGGATCGGCCAGGAACTCAACGTCAATATCGGGATGGTCCTCCTGAAACTGGGGATAGAAGACATCCCATAGTTGGAAAACCCCCGCGGCCGATTCCGGCTCACGGGATTGGTATCTGATGTGAACAACCTCAGCAGGGGGGGCTTCAGCCGGCTGCTCGCCCTGGGCTGAGGAACCCGTTTGGGGGGCGGGGGCGGCTACCTGACCGCAAGCGGCTAACACCACCCCACTTGCGCCGAGGGCTGATAGGCGCAAAAATTCACGACGGCTTAAACGTTTTTTATCGGCATTCATCATGCTCCCTCTCCTTCATAAATGGTAAAATATGCCTCATCGGAATCAAATAGAATATACGCCTGAGCTTGATCTAAATAGCTATTGTTTCGTCTCACCTCCTTGCAAGATTTGAGTGTTCTCGGAAAATCATTCAAGACCGAACATCATAATCTTATGGAATATGCAATATATTCCGCTCAGTGTATTGCGTCGTGCGTATTCCAATTGACTTTAGGGCCGTCATTTACTTTCCGAGAAAGCCCGACTCTATTTTTTTATTAAGTAGTATTTAGTTTATTGTGTGGACAAACAAACAAAACAGAAGATATACCGATTTTGGCCAAAAGTCAAATTTGCCCGCTCCTTGCCCCGCTCCTTGGGACTAATTTCGGATTACCGTCCGAAACAGAACAACGAAAGTGGTATTCGCCCAAAGCGGCCATATTGGCCTCATTGTCAACAAATACCGGGAGCTGAAGATCGTTTTCCAGGAGGGTTCGTAGCGGAACATCTTGCCAGGTCAGGTTGGGGGCAAAGAGTAGAGTAAGGTGCCCGTCTCTCGATCGACCAAACCGGGTACACCGATCGTCACGCCCAGTAAAGTACCATAGGCCTGGCGTCCTACCGCAATCCCTTGCAGCAAAAGGGCCAATACGTTGGCGATAATGGCTACTTCCAGGCCAGGCGGGTTCGTCGCTGGCTCAAGGAACACAACCTTATGCTGGTCACTCCCGCAGCGGCCTGGAAAACCGGTCGCTTCGTCCAAGCTTATCATCGTTTTCTCAAGACCGATCTGCCGACTCAATGGCTGAAAATGCGGCGCACCGCCATCGAACCTGTTTTCGATCTCTTTCGCCATCTGTTAGGCACCAAAGACAATCACAAGCAACTGCCTGTTCAGGGCTAGGCTAAGGTGCGCACCTTTCTGGCGTTGGGGGTTTTGGCGGCTCAGATGGCCATGATTGCCAACGCCATCTGGAACCTGCCTTTTCGTCAGGTCGCTCATTTCATCCTGTTTTCAAGTGAGCTTTTATCAGCCGCCTTTCTTTTTACATAACATTATGCACACCCTTCATCTAACTAAGATGAAATCTACGCCGATTTCACAACTCACAATAAACACTGCCGCAGTGAACTAATAGCAGGAAGAAACACCTCATTATAATGAACTCACCCCTCTTAAGGTGAGTTCTTCACTAAAGTGGCATGCAGAAAAATGACCAGGCTCAACCTCACGCAGAGGTGGTTCTTCCCACGAACATATCTCTTTGGCATACCCACAACGTGGATGAAAGTAGCAGCCACTGGGAGGGTTAGCCGGGTTGGGTACTTCTCCTTTAAGAATGATCCTTTCCTTTTTTACCGTTGGGTCGGGTCGTGGCACACTGGATAGGAGTGCCTCAGTGTAGGGATGTTTGGGATTGAGATATAAGGTTTCCGTCTCGGCCCTTTCGACCACTTTTCCCACATACATGACGGTCACAATATCACTGACGTGCTCGACGACACTCAAATCGTGGGCAATGAATAAATAAGATAAACCAAATTGCTCTTGCAAATCCTGCAATAGATTTAGGGTCTGGGCCTGGATGGAAACATCCAGCGCCGATACAGGCTCATCGGCAACAATGAACTGGGGATTGAGCGCTAACGCCCGGGCAATAACAATCCTTTGTCTCTGACCACCGCTAAAAGCGTGAGGGAAACGGCGCATATATTCGGGGAATAGCCCGACCAAGCGCAATAACTCCGCGACCCGATCTTCCAATTCCGTCCCACGAATTCCACTGTTGATTACCAATGGCTCACCGACAATGTCGAGCAAGGTCATGCGGGGGTTTAATGAAGAATATGGGTCTTGAAAGACCATTTGCATGTTACGGCGCACGTGATACAGGGTCTTCTTGTCAGCCTGAGCAACATCTACAGGGCCGAGCTTTTTATCATAAAAGATGATCTCCCCGCTGGTGGGTTGAATGCCTCTCATAATACAGTGGCCTGTGGTGGTCTTACCACAACCACTTTCGCCTACTAGACCCAACGTTTTGCCCGTAGGCACTGTAAAGGTTATCCCATCAACCGCTTTAACGTACCCTGTGACTCGACGCAGCAAACCCTGCGTAATTGGATAGTGCTTTTTCAGATGTCCCACTTCCAAAATCGGTTTGCCGTAATGTTCTGTCACCTTAGCTATCTCCTTCCAAGCTATCATCATACAAGAAGCAGCTCACCTTGCGCCCACGATCAAGCGTGGTTAATCGTGGTTCGGCGACATCGCACACCCCTGGCATAGACCTGGAGCAACGGGGATGGAAAGAACACCCGGACGGAATTTCATGCGGGGTCGGCACCATGCCTTCAATGGTGTTCAGGTGGGCCCTGCTTTTGCGACCTAACTTGGGAATAGAGCGCAGCAAAGCCCGAGTGTAAGGGTGCTTGGGATCATTAAACAGGGAGTAAATATCTGTCTGTTCTACTACCTTCCCCAGGTACATCACAATTACTTCTTCGGCCATTTCCGCGATCACTCCCAAGTCGTGGGTGATAAACATAATGGCCATTCCCAGTTCGTGCTGGAGGTCTTTCATCAGTTCCAGGATTTGCGCCTCGGTGGTTACATCCAAGGCCGTGGTTGGTTCATCTGCAATAAGAAGGCTGGGACGACAAGATAAGGCCATGGCAATCATCACCCGTTGACGCATGCCGCCGGAGAGCTGGTGCGGATATTTATCTACAGTGAGTTCAGGTTGAGGCAGGCCAACCCGGCCCAGCATCTCCATGGCCAATTGCTTGGCCGCACGCTTGGTCACATCCTGGTGATAAATGATCGCTTCCATAATCTGATCGCCGATGGTATACACCGGGTCTAAAGAGGTCATCGGTTCTTGAAAAACCATAGCGACCTCTGCCCCTCTGATTTGGCGTATCTCTTTTCCATATGGATCATACTTAACTAGATTCACCACCTCTTCCATCTGGCCAGGGACATTCCCGTCCTTTAAAGCCCGATGATAAAGGATTTCCCCACCGACGATTCTGCCCGGCGGGCGTACCAGGCGTAGAATGGAAAAACCGGTGACCGATTTGCCACAGCCACTTTCGCCCAGAACTCCCAGGGTACGACCCCGCTGTACCTGGAAGGTGACACCATCAACAGCGCGGACGATCCCCTCATCCAGAAAGAAATAGGTTTTGAGATCATTAACCTCTAACAGCAGATCATTTCTTTGCATGTGCAACCTCGTTCTATTGATGTCATTTAGAGAAAGGATCGGCGGCATCCCGTAGACCATCGCCCAAGAAGTTGAAGGAAATGATCGTGGCGATCACAAAGGCGGCCGGAGTAAGCAGCCAGGGCTGCTGTAAGAGGACGCGAACATGCTGGGCTTCGTTCAGGAGCAGCCCCCAACTTGTCATTGGCGGGCGAATACCCAGGCCAAGAAAGCTAAGCGCAGTTTCACCCAAGATCATACCTGGGATTGCCAGCGTGGCGACGACCAGGATATGACTGAGCGTATTGGGCAGAAGGTGTTTGTTGATGATTCTCCAGTTGCTACAGTTAGTGTAACGAGCAGCTATAACAAAGTCTTCCTCGCGCAAGGCAAAGACCATACCTCTCACCTGTCGGGCCAAAGCCCCCCAGTTGACAATTGAGAGGACGATGGAGATACCAAAATAGACCTGGATGGACGACCAAGTTGGTGGTACAATGGAGGCCAGCGCCAGCCACAATGGAATTTGGGGAAAAGCCAGTAGCACCTCAATAAATCGTTGAACGACATTGTCTACCACGCCGCCAAAGAAGCCAGTTGCTATTCCCACCAAGGAGCCAATGATGAGGGTCAAGAAGACTCCCACCAAGCCAACTGTGAGCGACACCTGGGAGCCATATAGGACACGCGAAAAGAGGTCCCGGCCTTGCCGATCTGTGCCCAGCAAAAAGATTTTCCCTGGTTCGTCAACCACAAAGAGATGTCGATCAGCTTCGATGAAACCAAACAGCTTATAGGGCACACCTTTGGCGAAAAAACGGACCGGATAGATTTCCTCTGGCTTTGGGGTATAGGTCTTACGAAATGTTTGGGGATCGATTGAGGGTTCTAAGCCGTACACAAAAGGCCGCCAATGGAATTTGCCATTTGCATCGATAAAGCGAATGCTATGAGGAGGTGCAGCCGCAAATTTGTCGTGGGTCGTTCTGACGCCGTACGGGGCCAGAAATCCGGCGAAGAGGGCCACCAGATACATGACAATCAGAAATCGGCCCCCATAGACGGCCAGCCGATTCCGCTTGAAGCGAAGCCACATGAGTTGGCGGACTGATAGGACAGCGACCGGTTCCTTCTCAAGGTCCGGCTTTGCCGCCGCTACATTCGTATCGGTTGTTGCTTCCATGACTGCTTACCTCCGGAGACATGGTTACCAGAAAAGGCATTCCATCAGTCAAATCTGATACGCGGATCTAACCAGGCCAGTAGAATATCCGCCAGTAACGTGCCGATCAAAATCAGGAAGCCAATCAGGATCAAAATCGTCCCCCCCAAAAAAACATCTTGCTGTAGGGTCGCATTGAGATACACTAATTGCACGGTTGGGAGATCAAGAACAATACTGGTAATCGTAAAGCCATTAACCAACCAGGCTAGCGTCTGTCCCAGGGCCATCACCAGGGGATGCAAGGCGTTTCGCACCCCGTGTTTCCAGATCACCACCCGCTCCGGTATCCCTTTGGCTCGGGCGGCCAGAATATAATTGGTGCCAAGTACGTTTAACAAGTTACCTCGCATCACTCGCATCACCCAGGCTGTGCCGGTGATAATAACGGCCAAAATCGGTATCCAGATATGTTTCAGCAGATCAAGCACCTTGGCCAGCGACCAGGGCGCTGTGGCAAACTCGGATGAGAATAAGCCCGTCAGTACCTCGCCGGAAAGAAGCCAGGCAAATACCAGGAAAAGCAACGCCAGCAAAAAGTCAGGCAGTCCCAACCCTAAGAAAGCAATCGTGGTTAGAAAGTGGTCCCCCCGGGAATATTGGTGTATGGCTGAGTAAATGCCCAAAGGAATCCCAATCCCCCAGGAGAGGATAAAAGCGCCCATAGAAACTGTAAAGGTCATAAACAGACGCTCGCCAATTACTTCCCGTACCACCGGCCTTCTATGTTCAAATGAATCTCCAAAATCTCCCTGCATAAAGCGCACGAACCAATTGACAAAACGGATGTGAATCGGTTTGTCAAGGCCAAACCGGGTTCGCAATTCATCCTCTTGATCACGGATGCCGATATTGCCTTGGGCCTGCTCCCTCAAAATATAGCTGGTCACATAGTCCCCGGGCGGCAATTCCATGATTACAAACCCCACGACGGCAATGAGAAATAAGGTAGGAATGAGTGAAATTATCCTCTGTACAATGTATTTACCCATAGCACCTCCGGCCAAAAATCGAGGGAACTTATGGAAATCTCTGGGGCTCTGTTTTCCCACCTCTTGCCTGCGTGAGACGATAGGCAACAACAGGCAAGTTCCCATAAGTTCCCATTTTCAGGGCAGAAGCAGAGACACGGTGACACTACTTGACATACTGATGAACTGCACCTTGTCACTCTGCCATTAGGCAATTACCCGACTATTTACGGAAGAAGAACTGCTCAGGATCAGCCGAGCCTGGGAAACCTAAATCCCATGAAGCCACCAGACCAGTCTCTGGGACATTGCGGAAGTTATTCTTGACCACAGCCGGACTGACATGCTCGCCAACTGTACCAATGGTGATGGGCCCTTCCTCAATGTGAATCCGGTAGGCATCCAATAGCTTGGCTTCCCTTTCCGCCGGGTCGGCGATAGTTATCAATTCAGAGTAGGCATCTTGCAGCTTAGCCAGCATCGATCCGGGGCGGGGTGGAACTCCTTCCTCGCCACCTGTCTGATAATATCGCCCAATACGTACCCCGGATATGGCATAGTTAACGCCCTCTACTGGCGTCCAAACCGTGGCCGCGGAAACAAGCCCCCAGGCCGCAGCACTGCCCCAAGCTCTGATCATGACTTCCCCGGCCTGCGTTCGCTGGTTGACAATGTCGCCGGCAGCGGCGTTGATCACAGTTTTGAGCCCAACGGCTTCCCAATCCTCCTTGATCAGATCCACAGAGTCAACTGACTTTTGATCCGTAACGATGACATCCACAATCAGCTCAAGTGGCTGACCATCCGGTCGCTCTCGGAAACCATCACCATCAACGTCCACTACACCGATTTCATCAAGCAGCGCCTTAGCGGTATCCGGGTCATACTCAGCGTACGAGGTGGACCACTCCTCATAGACCTTCTTGCCCTCAGGTGTCTGGAATTCAGGGCTTTCCGGGCTTAAGGCGAATTGTCTGGGCTTGGCCAGACCCAGGGCCACAATTTCATTGATGCGATCTCGATTGATGGCGTGCGACAAGGCCCGCCGGAATTCCTTGGTGTACATTAAGTCTACGATGCCTTCGTCTGGATAGTCATACATCAACATGAGCCAAGGCCAGGCGTAATCACCGCGATTCCACATAATCACCCGATAATCGCCTGCCTCCGCGTTTTCGATGACCAGTGGAACGTCTTGGAGCGCGATGNNCGATGTCCCTCACTTGCATGTCCAGTTCACCGGCGATAGCCTTCAAGGCAACAAACTCGGTGGGACTACCGCCTTCAGAGATTTCAACTTCGATGCGGTCGATATACGGCAACTGGTTCCCCTCCGGGTCTACTTTCCAGTAGTAGGAGTTTCGCTCAAAGATGGCCCGCTCCCCTGACTTGAACTCGACCAACTTCCAAGGCATAAACGTGGGCATGTCCGGATAATGCAGCCGACTGCCTACGTTGAAACGATCCACCAAGTCATTGGTGTCTTTCACCTCCGAGTTATACTTAGGATGGAACTGCTTCATGTAGTGGGCTGGAACCAAGAAGGCGGAGGAGTGATAGTGCCCACGCGAGTGGTTTTCCAAAAATAGGGGGGTTGGCGCTGGGAACCTAAATCTTAAGGTGAAATCGTCAATCTTCTCTACTTCCATCTTCTGCCCCTGGAGGGTTGTCCCACCCGGGGCGCTAACGGGGACATCCTCATCCAAGACCATGTCGTTCCACCAGAACAAGTAGTCATCTACTGTCAGCGGCTCCCCATCTGACCACTTGATCCCTTTACGAAATTGGACGATCAACTCTGTAGCGTCGTTGTTCCAATCCCAACTCTCCACCAGGTTCGGACGCGACCCTGAAACGTCCCGTTTCCACTTCAAAAAAGGCTCAACCATCACCGTTTGCCTGGTCCAGCCAAGACTATCGCTCGAGTCGACTTTATGCCATGTTCCACCATATTGACCGATTTCCTCTACAGGCTCAACGACGAGCGGGGTCTCCGGCAGGCGTTCATCGACCGGTGGTAGCTCGCCCTTCTTAACCAACTCGGCCAGCATAGGTGCTTCATTATACTGACCGGTGGGCACTTCCTCAGATACGGCTTCCTCCGCGACCGGGGCCCCTTCTGCGACCTCAGCCGCCTCTTCGGGTACGGGGGCAGCTACTTGCTGCTGGCATGCGGCTAGCAATAGCATCATAACTAAGGCCGCTATTAGGGTTCGCTTTGATTGAAACATAGTAATCTCCTTTTCTTCATCGAATAGGTACCTTCTGCTTCCAACCATATGCAG
>JABAHQ010000090.1_pt1 | contig 15166 bp, 17 predicted proteins | sample 7062091 | NCBI WGS metagenome assembly JABAHQ01 (sample SAMN14534359, study PRJNA622989) | marine sediment metagenome | biome: marine biome [ENVO:00000428]; feature: marine pelagic biome [ENVO:01000023]; material: deep marine sediment [ENVO:00002113] | place: India: Gulf of Kutch | collected...
GGAAGATTGGTTGGCTGCTGGCCAGCGGACAAATACTGTCCATATGGACGATAAGGTGAACGGTCTTGTAGCACGTCGAGGATAATCTGCTTATCAGTAAAACCGAGAACGTAATCAAAATACTTCTGTGCATCTTGTGGATAGCAACGAGCATGTGGCCCCCCTAATACCGTAATGGCACCATTTGCCCGAAATCGATTACTAAGAGCATATGATAGCTGCGCTGCCTGGGTAAACGCACCGATAAAAACGATGTCGACATTTTCAGGAACTTCGTTGGCTAAATCCTCAAAGCCAGTATAGNNCTCATGCCCCTCTTGCTCGCACCAAGTGGCAATAACCTGGGGCATAATACTGGCAAAATTAGCATGCATAACCCGAGCATATAATGCTCGGGTGGGAGCTTTAGTTACCAGATCTATAATACCGATACGAAGTTTCCGCATATCTCCTCCTGTTTGGAATTTAGTTCAAAGCGTGCGCCACTTCGGACGTCTGTGGTTTTTTCCCAAGGTCTCTTAAAAAACAGTAGTGCCCTAGAACGGCTGACCGCACTGTCGGGTAACTAACGTAGGAAATTCCTAATTCCCGGCAGGTTTCTTCAACGATTTTACTAATAGAAGGATAATGAATGTGACAAATATTTGAAAACAGATGATGTTCGATCTGAAAATTTAGCCCTCCCTGGTACCACGCTGCTAACTTATTCCGTGGCGCAAAATTCACAGTAGTTTCTACCTGATGTATAGCCCATTCATTTTCTACATTTCCTGTTTCAGCATCCGGTCCGGGAAATGTCGTACCCTCAACGGTATGCGCCAGTTGAAAGACAATGGAGAGCGTGAAACCGAGAATTAAATGAATGCCAACAAAGGCGATGAGGACATGTAGAAGTGGATGAAAAAATAGCGGTAAAACCAACATATAGCCGAAATAGAAAAACTTAGTTAGAAAAAAGAGAGTTGTTTCGGTTACAGAGGGTTTCCGTAACTGATATTCCCCAATGCGACCGGTGAAGAACTTATTGAAATCACTAAAAGTGATCCATGATAGCGTAAGTAAGCTATAAAGCGCAAAAGCATAGAGATGTTGAAAACGGTGCCAGGGGCGCCACTCTTGCCTTGGACTTAGTCGGAGCAAGCCATTGCTATGAATATCATCATCCAGTTCATCAATATTCGTATAAGTATGATGTAATATATTATGTTTCTGTTTCCAAAGCATCCGGCTGCCGCCAATCAAATCCAAAGTTAGTCCCATTAGGTAGTTGATCTTCTTGTTTTTTGAGTAGCTACCGTGATTAGCATCATGCATTATGTTGAACCCTGCCAAAACAAAGCCCTGTGCCACAGCAAGAGCGCTGACAGTAGCCATAATTAATGATGTAGAGAAGAAAACCAAAAGCAGGTAAGAAACCGCCAACCATGCCAGAATAATAGCAGTTTTTATAGACATCTGCCAGTTGCCGGTTTTGGGGAGTTTTTTTTCGGTAAAATATTGCTCAACACGTTTTTTTAGTATCCTATAACAATCAACCTTTGAAGTGAAACTTATTTTTTTCATCAAACCTCTGCTTACATTGATCACTCAGCTAAAAAAGCGCGTAAGGCCTTACTGCGTGAGGCATGACGCAATCGTTGCAGCGCTTTTTCTTTAATCTGTCGTATTCTTTCTCTGGTCAAGTTAAAACGATCGCCAATTTCCTCTAACGTCATGGGATGCTCATAGCCCAAACCAAAATACAATCGCAATATTTCTGCTTCTCGTTTTTGCAGCGTCGCCAGTGCCCGGTTGATTTCCACTGTTAACGATTCCCCCATTAACTCAGAATCTGGAAGCGGCTCATGGTCATTTTCAAGAACATCCAGCAAGCAGTTATCTTCATTGGTCTTAAAAGGGGTATCCACAGACAAATGTCGTCGGGAAATCTTTAGCGTATCCTCCACTTCATTATCCTTCATATTCAGTTGCTGGGCAATTTCGCTGGTGCTCGGTTCACGTTCGAATTCCTGCTCCAACGCGGCATAGGCTTTCCCAATCTTAGCCAACCCGTTAACCCGATTCAATGGAAGCCGCACAACACGGGGCTGATCAGCCAGAGCTTGCAATATCGCCTGGCGAATCCACCACACTGCATAGGAAATAAACTTGAACCCGCGGGTCTCATCGAATCGCTTTGCAGCAGTAATCAAGCCGAGATTCCCCTCATTGATCAAATCTCCTAAGGAAAGCCCTTTATTTTGATATAGTTTTGCAACGCTCACCACAAATAAAAGATTGGCCTTTGTTAATTTCTCCAATGCTTCCTGATCCCCCTTTTTTATCCGCCGCGACAATTCGATTTCTTCCTCCGGGGTTAGTAATGGCGTTTTTCCAATCTCTTGTAGATATTTATCCAATGATTGATTTGAGCGGTTCTTGGAATTTCTGATCATCTTATGTTCTATCCTAGAATGGGTTTACCAATTACGGCCTCCACCACCTCCTCTATTGTATCTTTTTCCTTTACGTCTTTCGGATCTTGGGCGAGCCTCGCTTACTTTAATTATACTTCCCTTTAGCTCCTCCCCGTTTAACGCCTTCATCGCAGCGTCAGCCTCTGAGTTATTCGGCATCTCAACAAACCCGAATCCTCTCGATACGCCGCTAAAGTGATCCTTTATCACTTTTGCTGAGGATACCTCACCATAAGCCTCAAAAGCTTCCCGTAGATCTTCATCATTTACGTCGTGCGATAAGTTGCCAATATACATATTCATCTAAATACTCCTTTTGGAATAAAAAATTTTAGTGGTATGAGTGAATTTTTGGTTTTGCAGCATTTATCTCTTTTCCGGCGTAAAGACATCGAGATTGCTGTTTTTTCAAAATCATACCACCAATGACTTAATTGGATATTTAGGCTATTCCAGAACTGATATGAGATTTAATCAAGCTTGAATTCCTAATAAATAAAAATTAAGTTAAATCATCATTTGCAGTCAGTCAAGGGAAATAAATTGTTGCAAATTGAAAAATTAAGAGGATTCAAGTAGCATTGTAGAAATATTTTTATTCAAGAATTTCCAGGATGCTGCGGTTTCCTTTCTTTGCCGCTGATGATGCGTTTAAAAGTGTGCGAATCGCCGATGCGGTTTGACCTCTTTTACCGATCACTTTTCCCATATCACCATCACCCACACGTAATTCGTATACGGTTACACGTTCACCTTTAACTTCTGTCACTTGAACGCTATCAGGTTTATCCACTAAATGCTTTGCAATAAACTCTACAAATTCTTTCATCGGTTCTCCTTATTCTTTGATTTATTTTTTGGCCTAGGAAATTTTCGGGTAAATAACCAAAAAGGAATTGTGAGAGTAGCCATATTTCCTTCATGCTGTTTAAGCCTTACCAAGGATTTTTGCAGCCAGGCAACTTGGTCGTTATAATTTACCTGAATTGTTTTTACTGTTTCTTCGGTAATCAACACCACTATCGTCGCTGATCTGGCTTCAGTTGGTTCAAAGAGCCGATTTTTTATCAATTTTATTCAGTTCATGATTAGTAAGTAGACCTCCGTATTATAAAGGCATCCTCTTCGTAGAAAACTAGCTGATGAATTGCAATTATGGAATATTTCTGTAATTAGCCAAATAGATTGTATCCTAATTTCCTGACTTCTAATTAAACAAATATGGAAAATGATAATTACCACCTCCCGCGCCATGCTTGGTTTCCTCCAGGTTTTCTTTTTTTAGATCTCGGGCGAGCCTCGCTTACCTTACGGATGCTGCCTTTTAATTCCTCACCGTTTAGAGCTTTCATCGCTTTGTCTACCTCAGCATTGTTAGGCATCCCAACAAAACCAAATCCTCTTCACATGCCCATGAAATTATCCTTTATCACTTTGGTTGAAATAACTTTGCCGTAAGCCTCAAAAGCCTCTCGTAATTCTACATCAGTAACCTCATGCGACAAATTACCAATATACATGTTCATTCTATCCTCCCTTCGACTCTTAGAAAAATGAACTTTTCTGATTTGCCTCTATTGGGTCCATTGAAAAAGCCTCACAACGGGGTATCGGCTTTTTTGGTTTCAAATCGCAGATGGATTAATTAGACATTTAGGCCATTCTAGAACTGATGAGAGACTTAACCAGGCTGAAATTTCTAAAAGGCCAAAACAAGTTATATTATCCTTTTTCATCAGTCAAGTGAAATAAATTATGCCGATTGAAACACATTACAGATGTACTATAAAAATTGTAGATTTTGGATTTTTAATTAGTAGTATCCGGTTATTTTTAAAAAGTGTCTTTGTAACTTATTTATAAACAAGAAATAAAGTTTTCATTTTACATCTTTCTACTTGAGTTTGTCTCTATGATTTAATTTAAGCTCCCTATAATTTCAAGGAGATGATAATGTACGAAGGCAAATTTGTTTTCTCACAATTAATATCATATTTACCCAAGGATGAGTTTAATAGATGTGTTATGAAACATGGAGGTAATTGCAAAGTCAAATCCTTTTCCTGTTGGGATCAATTTCTTTGTATGGCTTTTGCATAAATTACTTACCATGAGAGTTTAAAAGAAATCGTCTCTTGTTTGAGAGCCCTCAGCGGCAAACTTTATCACATGAGATTTCGTGGCAAAATATCGAAAAGCACCTTAACCGATGCTAATGAGAACAGGGTCTGGAGAATCTATGCTGATTTTGCCCAAATAATAATTGACCATGCTAGAAGACTTTATCATAAAGAAAAATTAGCATTTGAACTCAATGAAACTGTTTATTGTGAATACGAAAAGAAACTAAGTTGACTAATATGAAAATAAAATAAAAATACCCACAATAATTTATACTCCCCTACTCCAAATCCATCACCTCCGTCTCTGAAGGAAATTCAATCTGATATCTTAGGAAGTGATTTTATGGAGGTCCCGGAGATTGAGCAGAAGACTTGTTCGTGCCATCGCGAAAAGTCTCCGTTAAATTACTCTCTTATTTGGCTTTCATGGAAGAATCATAAATTAATTTGGCCGAATTACTTTATCCGCTTTAGCCATTATCCGTACGGTTTGGTCCATGCTGCCAATTTTACCAATCAACAAATCTTCTCTCTTGTTGTGAAAATCCAGACAGGTACCACAAGTTGCGATTTTAGCCCCTTTTCTTTCAAGTTCTCGAAAACTTGAGAGTACTTCACTGCCTTTAGTTGTTAGATTGATACCCGAATTAACACATCCGATCAGATCTATTTTGATATCGGAGTTAGTTAGTTCATCCAAAAAGATTCCCAACAACTTTTTTCCTAATGATGGGTCCCCTTGGCCCATTTTGTCCGAATTCAAATAAAGAAAAGTCATTTTGCCCTCTAATCATTGAGTTATCAAATAGTATGTTGTTTCTACTTTCAATAAGATAGAAAACTCCGATAAATTCAGAGTATATTTTTAAGTGCGAGGTACCCTAACGCCTGCGTTCAGTGACAAGCGGATTGATGTGCAGCGTCTCATTATGCATCCCTATCTGACCCCACCGCAAACTCATTACCACTTGGCTCAGTAAAGTGAAGACGTCGACCACCAGGAAATGAAAAGATTGGCTTCATAATCACACCACCAGCTTGCTCGATTTTGGCTTGGGTACCCTCAAGATCTTTACTATAAAGAATAATCAACGCTGCACCATTGCTGGTGGACGATTCAAGGTCAGACTTATAGAAACCACCATCTATGCCTTGGTCTAAAAAAGCAGTGTACTCAGGGCCAAAATATTCAAATGACCACCCAAAGACTTTGGCGAAAAATTCCTTAGTAGCTTCCATATCTCTTGCCGGAAATTCTACATAATTCATCTTTTCATGTTCGTTCATTTATTCATCCTCCTCGACCGGTGTATAACCTCCAGTTCACTATCCGCCGGCAATAGCTCCTAAGATTATAAAAGGCTCCTCCCCTGACGCAACCGTCTTGGGCAGCGGGGCGTCCTCAGCCTCATGAGACAAATCCTCCTGACAGGCAAAGAACCGAAGGTATGGCCGGCGCTGCCCGGTGCTATGGTCGCGGATCGTTCCGCGTAGCATAGGATATTGAGCCTCAAGCGCCTCAAGGATAGCGCCCTGTGTGGCCACGCCCTCGACTTCGACTTGTATCTCAGCGCTGACCTGCGCCAAAGTCCGCAGATGAACCGGCAATTTAACTCGGATCATGATATCTCCATTAGATTCTAACCAAAGATATTTGAAATTTGATAGAACACCAATAAATGTAAAAAGTCAAAAGTTAAAAGGAAAAAGTGGGAGGCCAGAAGTAAGTAGTAGGTAGTCGGTAATTTTTTATTATTTTATACTTATACCCCTATACCTTTTTTGTTTTCACCTTTTGTCTCTTACTCTTTAACTCTTGTCTTTTTTTATTGCCCCAGCGTCTGCACCTCCACAGACAGCACTGCCGGAAGATCTCGAACAATAGGAGCCCAACTGTCTCCAGAATTTGCTGAGCAGTATACCTGCCCACCTGTGGTGCCGAAATATATTCCGCAGGAATCGAGTGAATCGACAGCCATGGCATCGCGCAATATATTAACATAACAATCACTCTGCGGCAAACCTTGGGTAAGCGGCTCCCATTCGTTTCCACCGGTCCAGCTGCGGTAAACGCGTAGTCTTCCATCGGGTGGATAGTGCTCTGAATCGCTCTTAATCGGGATGACATAGACAGTATCCGGCTCATGGGCATGGACGTCAATCGGGAAGCCGAAGTCACTCGGTAGGTTCCCGCTGATCTCGTACCACGATTCCCCGGCGTCGTCGCTGCGCATGACGTCCCAGTGTTTCTGCATGAACAGCACATCCGGGCGCGACGGATGCATTGCAATACGGTGAACGCAGTGGCCGATTTCGGCAGTTGGGTCAGGAATATATTCAGACCTCAATCCCCGGTTGATTGGTTTCCAGATCTTGCCGGCGTCGTCGCTCCTGAAGGCACCCGCGGCTGAGATAGCGATAAATATCCGTTTATCATTCCCCGGGTCTAGCAAAATTGTATGTAAGCATAATCCGCCGGCGCCGGGCTGCCATTGAGAGCCTGTGCCATGACCCCGCAGCCCCGAAATTTCCAGCCAAGTCTTTCCACCGTCGGTGGTGCGGAACAGGGCGGCATCTTCAACTCCGGCATAGACTGTATCCGGATCACTCAGAGATGGTTCGAGATGCCATACGCGCTTGAATTCCCAAGGGTGCGGTGTGCCATCATACCACTGGTGCATTAATAGTGGTTTGCCGGTTTCGGGAGAAGTGTCGTAAACAAACTTGTTGCTCTCGCCCTTGGGCATACCTTCCGGAGTAGTTGTCGGCTCATTGGGTGGAGTGCCTGGTTGGTGCCAGGTCTTGCCACCGTCATCTGAACGCTGAATGATCTGCCCGAACCAATCGGTGGACTGAGAGGCATATAACCGATCAGGGTCAACAGGGGAACCCTTGAGATGATAAATTTCCCAGCCACCAAAGTGAGGCCCGCTGACATCCCACCCTTGGCGCTTGCCATCCGATGTCAGGATGAATGCGCCTTTTTTTGTGCCTACTAAAACCCGTACTTTGCTCATAACTTCCTCCTTCCCAGGCTTCGTGTGTCTCCATCAATAAAGCCTCCGGGCATTAGTATCTCAATTGTCCGCATGGCTCATCCTCCTTTCGAACATAGTTTACTTATAGTCTATTTCTATTTTCTTTTCTTAAAAACGTCCAAATTATGTAGCTGCTTTTTGATGAGACTAGACTCTACAATGTCTGTCAAGCTCATATCATTTTTTGGCAAGTTTGGTTGCACAGAAACGGCAAACGTTGCACATATTCATGTTCTTTCTTCACCGGCTCGTCTGCAGGATGCCCAAAGCCTTATTTATTTGTAGTGGTGATCCTACGGTGAGGTTGCCACAGCAATTCGCCGGGATGAGATACCTCACGTATTGGCTGAAAATTAAATGAATGAATTTCTATGTTTAATTTGTTGTATAATATATAATTTATAATTCATTATATCCGAAAAGCAAGCTATAGTTCTCTATTACCCCAAAATTACAGACTGGAAGGGGAAATGTTTAAATTGGTATGAATTGAAATACTCAATTAGGTGGAGCATAAATGCTTATACAGAAGGGGTAGCATCATTGCAATTGATCCGGGGTTCGATTAAAACTCAGGGTCAACTAAAATTCTGGGGTACGAACCGTATGGATACGGGGCTGTCCGTCTATGATGTCGTAGATAAAAAGGCGAATCATTTGAATGTTATATTTCATACAAATTATTATTCACACATGTTGACAGCGGTTGTTAGGTGGAAATCTTCATTGTTGATTACCGGTAAATCCAATCGGGATTTTAGGTTTCTCATAGTCATATAAGTTTAAATAAAGTATAATTGGTTGTTTAAGGCCATCATATTTTACCTCATAGGCATCAAGTAGACCTCCGCCCATAATACCATTTGGAGTTTCAAAAGGACAACAACTGCCTACTCGCTCATATTCAATTACTTGACCACGGGGTCCGTATAAAGCGTTTAGATACATCTGCTCATTTTTTGACCCTTCATTGAGTCCGCCACCAACTTTAATTGGATTTTGTTCTGTATATCCATAGGTACTGTCGGATGCTTTTTCAATAAGAATTAACGATGGACCGGACGCGCTTTTCCCGTATGGAACACCTTTGCTCTTCTTATTAATATTAGATGATCTACATCCACAAAAAATAAGCAACATAGCAACTACTAGTAATTTTTTCATATTACCCTCTCCCCTAATGTCACTTAAAGATGAAATCTGCACTCTACTGATATATGAGCGCAAACAATGGTTGTTAAACAAGTTGGATAATACGCTGCCCTATAATGAGGTAAGATTTATTATGTTCTATTCTAGTCCCCTCACTTCTGCATCCGCGGGAAATTCAATCTGGTATTTTAGAGGCAGCTTTATGGTGACGCCTGGTTTTAATGCTAAACTCCACTTTATCCGGTTTTGTTTGTCTATTCTAATGTCTTTTTTATCCGGACTTAATAATTCGATTTTTACTTTTTCATTGCGGGACATTGGCAGTTGATCGACCACTTCAATCCTCTCTTCGGTTCGTTTGATANNACTTTCTTTTTTCCTCCAAATAGGCCTTTTGACTCCCAAAATTTGTTTATCATCTTCCGGGTAACCTTAATCCCTTCATCAATTCCCAGCGCAATCTCATTTGTATCATTGGGTACGATGGTTGAAATATTGCTCTTATTTACAAATTCATTTTCTACAAATACGTTAATCGGTCCTGCTAATAACGGAAATAGAGTTTGATTAACAAACTTCCCTTTCAGGAATGTTTTTTCAGCCAATTTTGGAACGGTAACATATTCAAACGCTACATCCAACGGTTCTATTGCGATAGTAACCTTATGCGGTTCATTGTCACTGGGGATTGTATTGGTAGTGGGAATTTCAAAAACCGATGAAATGCCTTTATCCTGTACCTCAGCCAGCGAATAGGTAAAGTCTTTTTCTGGAGTTGGCGCTTGAGCCGTTACCATTACGGTTCCTTCTAATTCGATGGCAGAAGGCTGAAGTGAAATATTCATATTCAGGATTTGTCTTTCTCTCACAAAAATGTCAGTTTTGATGTTTTTGTATCCAATATATGACGTTTGTAATACGTAGCTTCCCGGCACAACATTATTGATATTAAAATTGCCATTCACATCAGTTGCTGCTCCTATAGCTGTTCCTTCCAAAACGCAATTAACTCCCGGTAACGGCTCCCCAGTGTTTGCGTCGGTGACATTCCCTGCAATACTGCCCTGTCCAGAGGGAATTGTCCGATCCGCTCTATAAAAGACATTTACGGGTGTAGCTGCGGCATCTCTAACCGCCAAAGCCGATACCCTTGCGCCAGCTCTTTTGTCGATATCGAGATAAAAGGGTTTCAACTCCGGCAATGTTTGTGCCGTAAGGGGTTGAGCAGTTGACAGGGTAAGTTTAATATTCTTCCAATCCTCCCCGGTACTTTGCCGGACCATTCCAAAGTAAGTCAATTCTAACTTTTTTGTATCGGCAAAAACACGGGCATCGTAAATGGGATACCATGAAGCATTGTTGACAATGTATGAAGCATTTAGGTCAACGTTTCCGGATTCCTGCACCAGAAGACTTACTCTAATCAATTTAAAATTTCGCCTTCCTTGCGTGCGGGTCTGAGCAATCTTTTGTCTGATGGCGTTTGTTTCCTTTCCAAGCCTTTTCCTTATCAGATTCTCCTTTCTCAAATCCTCATATATTTGGGTTAAGTTTCTGCGAAGAAAAGTCAATAAGTTCTGCCAATCGCTCGTATTAGGTTCATTTGTTACAATGGTTTTATTTATTTCGCTCGCTGCCTCTGCCTTCAGGGATTCAATAAAATTCTTTTGGGATTCTAAAATGGCAATATTATCCGCGGCTATCTGATCCTCCCATTGCAGGGAGTCTATTTTATTTTGCAATTCTTGAATTTCTTTTTCCTGAATCTCGGTTGTAAACTCGGTTTCTACTTTAACATCTAATATCTTGACTTCGGCAGTCCCTTTTCCCGATACGCGTACTGACTCATTATTCAATTCTGATGGAAGATTGGATATGACCAATTCATATTGACCCTTGGAAAGATTCAGACTTCCCACACGGCTAATCATTGCTCGATTACTGAATACAGTTACAGAAGAAACGCTGGACTTTATTTCTTTGCTTTTCTGTGCAAAAGAGATAATGGGAAAAATGCTGAGGAAATATATAGTCAAAAAGATGGGAGCTTTTTTCATTTTGATTCCCCAAAAAGGTTTTTGTTAATGGCTTAATTAGATGTTTATTCCGAATTGAATCAAAATACTCAGATAAGTTATTGATTTTGATTCCATAGAATTGTCAGAACTACCGCCATCATTTAATGGTATTTTTTCATTAGGATTTTCAATATATTGTTTACCAATTAAGTTTGCGAAATGGTATTCTATGGGAACTTCAATAAAATATATTTTACTTAACCCATAATTAAAAACCATGCCGGCACCAAGACCAAAACGTGACGATCTTTCCAATTCAACCGCTGTTCGACCATCAATAACTGAATGTCCACTGATTAAGTTGAATTCAGGAGCCAAGCTAATCATCAGATTCGTTTTATTAGAATGAATTACGGTAAAATATAATGCTGTTTTGAAGGTGATAACTTGTCCTCTTAATTCCCCTGTTCTTTCCGTGGTTGGTGTACCCAGAATTCCTCCAATAAGAATTGTTGTGTCAACATGGAAATAATTTAGCTGAATTCCAAATGATATCCGTAAAGGTTTTCTCGGCCATGAATAACGGAAAATTCCTCCAATACCAAAGCCAGCGTCAGACATTGCATATCCTTCATCAAATTTATTTGTTAAAAATATTTTTCGAACGCTGCCCTCCTTGAGATCACCTGTGGGGATGGTAATTCCACCTGCAAATGACAGTGAATATTTTGTCTGGTTTGAATCCTGAGAAAAGCAGGGCAAAACCAGCAAAACTAAAAGTAACAGGATGACATAACCTTTGGGAAGTTGCACTATTCTTTCATCTCCTTACTATCGCTGCAAATATAGCTTTCTATTTCCAAAATCAATAATGGCATTATTCCTACTCAAAAGATCATATCCGATGACACCGATATGGGGTAACATATACCCTCTGGTAGCTACCCATATCTTAACGTCCTCGGCTGCCACCACGTAGTGATCTGTAGCTAATTTATAATCGTTAACCCATAAAGTATCAAATAGAGCACCGGCCGCATAAGTGATATTTCCTGCGGCATCTTCAAACTGATAGTTTTTATGTGAATGAATCTTTTTGCCCGATTTGGAAATATAACCACGATATATTGCCGTAAATGGAGCGCCGGTATCGATAATGACATTGCCTTTTAGACTGTCAAATTTGATGTCCACCACAAATACGCCGCTTTCCAAAACATATTCCTTCCCCTTCTCTTTCCACTTAATCTCTTCTTTTGTCTTAAGGAGTGTCAGATCAAATTCTGCATAACCCAATTCTTTAAGTGAATCCGACATGTTTTGGGCAGCTTGATGGGTTATGTTTATTAAAAGAAGACCAAACCTTGGGATAATCACCGCATTTCCAAAATGCAAAAAATCAACACCTAATACGCCCTCTTCTTGATCCGTTTCATGAACAATCATTGGCCAAGGGCGAAAGTTAAAACCGGCGATTTTAAACTGATTGGCAAGCCGTCGTTCAAATCCGGTTAACTCACCAAAAAAAGTAAATATGGGCGCATCCGTCTCTTTTATGGACGTTTTTGTTTTCAGGTTAAAGTCATCCACATATTTCTTATTTAGAAATGTAAAAGACGCACCTGTATCCAGAAGAAATTCAGCATTTCTATTATTGATTTTTACATCAACCCATATTTTGTTTCTGCGGAATTTGCATTTATAGGCTGTAAACCCTTGATTTTGAAGTTCGTCCAAAACAGAATTGACATGTTCTAAGACGTTATCGAGAGGTATTGTCTTCTCTGACAGTTTAGGTGAGCAAGATTGTATGAATATGAAAACTATTAGAAGATTTGTTAGAAGAACGAAATTTTCTTTCATATTCTCCTCCCTAAAAGCAAGTTACATTTCAGAGACGAAAATGTCAAGATTTAAGAAAAAATTGAATATGATAATTATAGGTAATAATGGAAATAATATCCTGTCAGGCCTTTTAAGGCTTTTGATAAGACAAGATTGTCTACTCCCTAAATGCTCTAAATCCCTATATTTTTTTAATGTCAGTTTTTGTTGACACCCCTAAAGAGGCGTAGCTATGTTCCGCCTTATTTGTTCTTCCTTGTCTTTGAATCCTTAAGAATAAGCCTCTTCAGTTCTACCTGATCTGGATTCATTAGCTTTTTAACCTGTTCCGCATTGACGCCTGCCACGATAATGTGCCCAACCTCAGTGTTGACATCATCAAAAATACCCAGTTTTTTCATCCCCTGAGTCTGCTTCAAGTTATCATCAGTGGGGCTAACATAGTGCACCGATTCCGCTCTATAGCGATGAATCAAGAACAAGTGAATCAAGGTCATTAAACGCTTTTTACGAAATTCCTTTACAAATGTGTTCTGATCTCGAACGGATATGATTGTTCGATCCTTCCGATCCTGTATGTTGGCAAAGATAACATTAGCAACTTTCTTTTTCGAATCAGAGAGTACGGACAACTCCAATAACTCGGATCCCGCTGTATGGGGTCGCAGTTTCACCTGCAAGGACTTTGTTATTTGATAATGTTTTGCCCAAATTTCTAGCCAATTCTCCAGAACCTTTGGCGGAAGCTCTGTTTGAACCAGATGCTGGAATTGGGTTGAGCCTTTGCCCATTGCTTTGGTTGTTGCCGTACGTCCGGTGGATGCCATGAGAGCACCGTCCAGCCGCGGGCCGCCCACATAAGTTTGCGGCGTTTTGTAAGGTGAATTGAGCAACCTGAACTTTCTCTGGATGCGTGCCAGTGCCAGCATTCCGTCTTCTTTGAGTGCCGTAGCAAATTCTTCCGCTGCCAGTCCGTCAATCTGATGCCCGCCATAGGTGATAAAATTGAAGACAAATCCCAGTTTTCCTAGCTGTTCGGGAAATTGGCGCATTTCATCATTGTTCATTCCGGTCGTGTCCCAGTTGAACGACGGTGATAAATTATAAGCCAGCATTTTATCCGGATACACTGCATGAATGGCATCGGCAAACTCTTTGGCATCGGCTAAATTGGCGGTTTTGGTTTCCATCCAGATAATGTCTGTGTAAGGGGCTACCGCAAGCGATCTGTGAGTCGCATACTCGATTCCGCCCTGTATCTGGTAATAGCCTTCCGGCGTTCGGGATAACTCACAATCCCAAATAATATTTATTCCCATGGATTTTGCCGCTTCCCGCGCTTCCTGAAACGAGACTTCTTTTACAAAATGGTTCCATTCATCAATTGTCATCTCGAATGTTGAACCCTCGTCAATATTGAATTTCATCACATCGGCAACCGCCTGTCCATATGTCTTGAGTCCCGCTTCCATCTGCCACAAATCCAGAAATTTGGTAACAACCTTGTCCAATGCCGCATCGACATTCAGTTCTCTATTTTGCTTAAAAGCTTTAATACTATCATCGATAATTGGTACCATTGCCGCGCGTTGCAGCCATTTGTAAGCCTCTTCATATTCCCGATCGGATATTTTATATAACAAATGGCCTTTTATTTCTGTTATACCCTTATCATAAAACCTCTTTAAAATTGCTAAGTAAGCAACCTTATAACTTGGGATCGATACATTTGTAACTCCTAATATGAATGGATGATCGCGTTCATCACCGCGTCCGTCCAAGTATGTCGCAGCTTCGGCATCAGTACGCGCCACAATAATGCCGGGTACCTTCATGATGTCCAGTTGAAACCGGGCAGAATTGAGTCTTTTAATTTGCTCATCCTGCGGAACCAGAACTTTACCAGCTTGGTGTCCGCACTTCTTAACCCCCGGCTTTTGATCTTCAATGTGATAGCCAGGAACTCCGGCTTCGGCAAATCTTCGAATCAGGTTCCTGACATGAGCCTCTCCCCCATGCCCGGTGTCGGCGTCGGCAATAATAAAAGGCCGGTAATCAACTTCCGGTGTCGTCTTTCGATCTTCTTTGGACATTCTTGCTCTGGCAAATCTTTGATTCTTATCAGCAGCGAGCAATGCTCTCACTAACACTGCTGCCTCGTCCGGCACCTGACTTAATGGATAGCTTGCCAGATCAGGACCGGGGTCTTCCGTATCCGATCCCTTTGCAGAGGTAGCCCAGCCCCCCAAGTAGATTCCTTCAATACCCATCCGCTTAATGGCCACCGCCTGTCCGGGTGAATAAGGCCCAAAGGTGGTTATCGACTCTCTGCTAGTAAATAATTCTCTTAAGCGATTGTAAAATGCTTCCGCGGCATGTTGAGCAACCGGATACTCCATTAAGACTGTTCCTCGCTGCTCAACCACCTCCCGTGGGGAATAAAGACGGGTAATCCCCTTAAAGCGCTGGCTTGAAAACCACTGCTCAGTTTCCATAACTTCTTTTTGAATTGATTCAGTGGGAAGTTTTTGGGA
>JABAHQ010016213.1_pt2 | contig 15155 bp, 9 predicted proteins | sample 7062091 | NCBI WGS metagenome assembly JABAHQ01 (sample SAMN14534359, study PRJNA622989) | marine sediment metagenome | biome: marine biome [ENVO:00000428]; feature: marine pelagic biome [ENVO:01000023]; material: deep marine sediment [ENVO:00002113] | place: India: Gulf of Kutch | collected...
CGGCCGAAGCCATGAGCGATTCGCTCAAGGGGGAGGCGCCGCTGGAACGCATCCCCGCCGCGCCGGCGGGCGCGCCGCTGCTGGTGCTGCTGCACGGCACCTTCTCCGACACCCACGGCACCTTCGGCAAGCTCTGGCTGCACCACCCGCAGCGCGTGCGCGAGCTGTTCGGCCACTACGCTGGCCGCGTCTACGCGCTCGACCACCCCACGCTGAGCGTGAGCCCGATCGACAACGCCCTGATGCTGGCCAAGGCCCTGCCCGACGGCGCGCGCGTGCACCTGCTCACCCACTCGCGCGGCGGCCTGGTGGGCGAGGTGCTGGCGCGCGTGTGCGCGCACCCCGAACTCGACGAAGCCGCGCTCGCGCCGTTCAAGGCCGAGGGACACCGCGACCAGTTGCGCGCCCTGCGCGCGCTCGCGGCGGAGCTCAAGGGCCGCGACATCCGCGTCGAGCGCTTGCTGCGCGTGGCCTGCCCCGCGCGTGGCACGCTGCTGGCCTCCGGACGGCTCGACGCCTACGTGTCGGTGCTCAAGTGGACGCTGGAGCTCGCCGGTGTGCCGGTGGCGCCGCAACTGCTCCACTTCCTGGGCGAGGTCGCCAGCCACCGCACCGACCCGCAGGAGCTGCCTGGCTTGCAGGCCATGACGCCGTTGAGCCCACTGGTGCAGTGGCTGCACGCCAGCGACGCGCGCGGCCCCCTGCCCGGCCAGTTGCGCGTGGTGGCGGGCGACATCGAAGGCGACTCGGTCCGCGCCTGGGTCAAGACGCTGCTGGCCGACGCCTTCTACTGGACCGACAACGACCTCGTGGTGCAGACGCGCTCCATGTACGGCGGCGCGCCGCGCGCGGCCGACGGCGCGCAGGCCGGCGCGAGCTTCGTGCTCGAACGCGGCGGAAACGTCACGCACTTCGCCTACTTCAGCCACCCGCGCACCGCCCAGGCGGTGTGCGACGGCCTCATGCAGGAACAGCCGGCGGGCTTTCGCCCCATCGGCCCGCTGTCCTGGGCGGGGCAGAGCGAGACCGGCGTGCGCGCGCCCCCCACGCGCGGCGACGCACGGGAGGCGGCGCGCAGACCCGCCGTGATCCTCTTGCCCGGCATCCTGGGCAGCCACCTGGCCGTTGACGGACAGCGCGTGTGGCTGGGCCTGCGCATCATCGGCGGACTCGACCGCCTGGCCTGGCAGGGGCAGCCGGGCGAGGTGCGTCCCGACGGCCCGATCGGCGCCTTCTACGACAAGCTCGCGCGGCGCCTGAGCGAGACGCACGAGCTCATTCCCTTCGACTTCGACTGGCGACGCCCGATCGAGGAAGAAGCCCGCCGGCTTGCCGAGTGCATGGAACGGGCCCTGGCCGCGCGCGAGGACAGCGGCCAACCGGTGCGCCTGCTCGCCCACTCCATGGGCGGCGTGCTTGCGCGCACGGCACAGCTCGAACGGCCGGACGTGTGGGAGCGCTGGGCGCAGCGCCCCGGCGCGCGCCTGCTCATGCTGGGCACGCCCAACGGCGGCTCCTTCGCGCCCATGCAGGTGCTCTCGGGCGACGACAACTTCGGCAACGCGCTGGTGGCCTTCGGCCTGCCTTTCCAGGACCACCGCGCGCGCCAGATCATGGCCGCCATGCCGGGCTTCCTGCAGTTGCAGGCCGGCCTGCTGGACCCGGCGCTGGGTCTGGCCTCCAGCCAGCGCTGGAGCGAGCTGGCCGAGCAGGACATGAAGACCCTGGAGCGGGCGCTGGCGTGGCACAGCGAAGGACCGCAGCGCGCCATCTACCGCTGGGGCATCCCGCCGCAGTCCGTGCTGGACCAGGCGCGCGCGCTGCGCGAGCGGCTCGACCGGCAGGCGCGCGAGGCCCTGCCCGCGTTCCGCGACCGCCTCGTCATGGTGATCGGCCGCTCGCGTTTCACACCCGCCGGCTACGAACTCGACGAGGACGAAGGCCTGGTCTACCTTGACCGCCCCGATGGCGGCGACGGCCGCGTGACACAAGAGAGCGCCCTGCTGCCCGGCGTGCGCGCCTGGCGGCTGGACTGCGCCCACGGCGACCTGCCCAAGGCCGAGCGCGCCTTCGACGCCTACCTCGACCTGCTCGAGCGCGGCGAGACCACGCGGCTGGAGCCGGTGGGTGGCGCCGCGCGCGGCGCGCCCGGCGGGCCCACCGGGACACCCTCGGTGCGCAGCCGCCCCTCGCGCCAGGGGCGCGCCGTGGACGAGCCACTGGTCGACGTGCACGCGCTGCTCGACCCCGAAGAGCCCCTTGCGGCACCGGCGCCACCGCCCGGCGCCCCGCCGCTGGCCATCACCGTGCACAACCGCGACCTGGTCTTCGTCGGTCAGACACTGCTGGTGGGCCACTACGTCTCGTCCCGACTCACCGGGACCGAGGCGGTGGCGGACCGCTTGCTGGGCGGCGTGCTGTCGGCCTCGCTGGCCGCCGGCCTGTACCCCGAAGCGCCCGGCACCCACCAGATCTTCGTCAACCGGCACGAGCACCCCGCGCGTCCCCTGAGCCTGCCCCAGCCGCCCTGGGTGGTGGTGGCCGGCCTCGGCGCCGAAGGCAAGCTGGGCAGCGCGCAGCTCGTGCACACCATCTGCCAGGCCACCATCGCCTGGGCCCTGCGCCTGGCCGAAGACCCGGCGGGGCCGCCAGCGCAGTTCGAGCTGACCAGCACGCTGATCGCCAGCGGCGGCAGCGGCATTCACGTGGGCACCTCGGCCCAGGCCCTGGCGCACGGCGTGCGCGAAGCCAACGCCCGCCTGGCCCAGGGCCGCTGGCCCCAGGTGAGCCACCTGCACATCAACGAGTTGTTCCTGGACCGCGCGACCGAGGCCTGGTCGGCGCTGCAGATGCTGGCGGGCGCCGCGCAGGGGCATTTCCGCCTCGCCCCGCTCATCGAGTCCGGACCCGGCGCCCTGCGCCGCCCGCTGGACAGCGGCTACCGCGGCACCGGCTACGACTTCGTCAGCGCCACCGTGCACGACGACCGCCACGGCGAGCCCGTGATCACCTACACCCTGGACACCAAGCGCGCACGCAGCGAGGTGCGCCAGCAGCCGCTGCAGCAGCNNCAGCGCCTGATCCACGACCTGGTCGCCACCGCGTCCAACCACCTCACACGCGATCCTCAGCTCGGCCGCACGCTGTTCCAGTTGCTCGTGCCGCAGGACCTGGAGAGCAGCCTGGAAGGCACCAGCGAACTCGTGCTCGAGCTCGACGACCGCTCGGCCACCGTTCCCTGGGAACTGCTCGACGCGCCGCTGGACCGCCGGCGCGACCCCAAGGAACCCTGGGCCATCCGCAACCGCCTGGTGCGCCGCCTGCGCACCGAGGTGTTCCGCGCCCAGGTGCGCGACGCCACGATCGAGGACCACGCCCTGGTGGTGGGCGAGCCCGCCAGCGGCCCCCAGCCCCTGGCCGAACTGCCGGGCGCACGCGCCGAGGCCCGTGCCGTGGCCGCGGCCTTGCTGGGCCCCAAGGGCCTGGCGGAGAGCGAGGTGTGCCGCCTCATCGCCGACGAAGACGGCCACAAGCCCGGCGCCGCCGACATCATCAACGCGCTGTTCGAGCGGCCCTACCGGGTCCTGCACATCGCCGGCCATGGCGAGGCCGCCCTCGCGCGCGACAAGGGCCCGATCCGCCCGGCCCTGCGCGGCGTGGTGCTCAGCGACGGCGCCTTCATCGGCCCGCGCGAAATCGAAGCCATGCGCGTGGTGCCGGAGCTGGTGTTCCTGAACTGCTGCCACCTCGCGGCGGACAAGAGCGCCTCGCTGGCTGGGGCCGACAACCGCAGCGAACTCGCCGCCGGCCTGGCCCAGCAGTTGATCCGCATCGGCGTGCGCTGCGTGGTGGCGGCCGGCTGGGCCGTGTCCGACGGCGCCGCCGCGGCCTTCGCGACCACCTTCTACCGCCGGCTGCTCGATGGCCAGCGCTTCATGGACGCCGCGTGGGCCGGTCGCGTCGAGGCCTACCGCGCCGATGGCGGCAGCAACACCTGGGCCGCCTACCAGTGCTATGGCGACCCCGACTGGGTCTGGCAGCGCGCTGGCGGCGAGGCGGCCCACGCCCCCTTGCCGGCCGAGCAGCGCTACGCCTCGGTGGCTTCACCGCCGGCGCTGGTGGTGGCGCTGGAATCGCTCATCGCGCAATGCAACACCGGCGACCTCGCTCCCGCGGAAATGGTCGAGCGCCTGCGCCACCTGCAAGACCGTTTCCAGGAACCCTGGGGCGGCAGCGGCGCCATTGCCGAGGCCTTCGGCCTGGCCTGGCGCGAAGCCGATCGGCTCGACGAGGCCGTGCGCTGGTTCGAGCAGGCGGTGCGCGCCGGCGACGGCAGCGCGGGCATCCGGGCGGCGGAACAACTGGCCAACGTGCTGGNNACCGACGCGCTGCCCGAGGCGCTGCGACAGGCCCGAGCTGACGTGGCGCGCGCGCTCGACAGCCTGCAGGCCCTGGTGGCGCTGGCGGATTCCGTCGAGCGCGCCAGCCTGCAAGGCGGCACCTTCAAGCGACTGGCGCAGATCGAGCGGCTGGCACATGAGCGCGGACTGGCTCCCGACGACTCGGCCTGCGCGAAGGCGTTGGAGGGCATGGCCGAGCACTACCAGCGCGCTGAAACCCTGGCCCTGCGCCAGGGCCAGGACGAGGCCTTCCATCCCGCGATGAACCTGCTGGCCGCCGACGTGGTGCGCGGGCGCCCCCTGGAGCCGCGGCGCCTGGCGCAGGCCAGCACCAGCCTGCGCCGCCAGCACGCCCGCGCGCCGAACTTCTGGAGCGCCGTGGCGGACGCCGAACTGCTCATCCTGCAAGCGCTCGACAAGGACCGGCTGGCCCAGGCGCAAGCGGGCATCGACGCCATGCTGGTCGACCTGCACGCCCATGCGGGCTCGAACTGGCTGTGGAAATCGCCGGCCGACCAGCTCGAGTTCCTGCTCGGGCTGGCCGACGCGGGCCAGCGCTCCGCTGCACACCGGGCAGCGGCAGCGCTGCTGCTGCAGCGCTTCAGGCGCTATGCGGGGACGGCAGGGGCCGCCTGATCACGCGGCCGCCGCCGCCTCCACCACCGGCAGGCGGATCAGGTGATCGAACGCGCTCAGCGCGGCCGTGGACCCTGCGCCCGCGGCGATCACGATCTGCTTGTACGGCACCGTGGTGCAGTCGCCGGCCGCGAACACCCCTTCCACGTTGGTGTGGCCCTTGGCGTCGATCACGATCTCGCCGAAGCGGCTCAGCTCCACCGTGCCCTTGAGCCATTCGGTGTTGGGCACCAGGCCGATCTGCACGAACACCCCTTCCAGTGCCACGTGGTGCTGCTCGCCGCTCACGCGGTCCTTGTAGCCCAGGCCGTTCACCGTGCCGTTGGCGCCCGTGATCTCGGTCGTCTGCGCGTTGACGTGGATCGTCACGTTGGACAGGCTCTGGAGCTTGCGCACCAGCACCGCGTCGGCCTTCAGCGCGTCGGCGAACTCGATCAGCGTCACGTGCTCGACGATGCCAGCGAGGTCGATCGCGGCCTCGACACCGGAGTTGCCACCACCGATCACCGCCACGCGCTTGCCCTTGAACAGCGGGCCGTCGCAGTGCGGGCAGTAGGCCACGCCCTTGTTGCGGTACTCGGCCTCGCCGGGCACGCCCACCTTGCGCCAGCGCGCGCCGGTCGACAGGATGACGCTGCGCGCCTTGAGTGCGGCGCCATTGGCCATGTGCACCTCCACCAGACCGCCCGGCTCGCTGGCGGGCACGAGCTTCTCGGCGCGCTGCAGGTTCATGATGTCCACGCCGTAGTGGCGCACCTGCGCTTCCAGCGCGGCGGCAAACTTCGGGCCGTCGGTTTCCAGCACGCTGATGTAGTTCTCGATCGCCAGCGTGTCGTTCACCTGACCGCCGAAGCGCTCGGCCGCCACGCCCACGCGAATGCCCTTGCGCGCCGCGTACACGGCCGCCGCGGCACCGGCCGGGCCACCGCCCACGATCAGCACGTCGAACGGGTCTTTCGCGTCCAGCTTGGCCGCTTCGCGCGCATCGGCGTTCACGTCGAGCTTGGCGACGATCTCTTCCAGCGACATGCGGCCACCGCCGAACTCCTCGCCATTGAGGAAGACCATGGGCACCGCCATCACCTGGCGGCGCTCCACCTCGGCCTGGAACAGGCCGCCGTCGATCACCGTCACCTGCACGGCCGGGTTGCGGATCGCCATCAGCGACAGCGCCTGCACCACGTCCGGGCAGTTGTGGCAGCTCAGGCTCATGTAGACCTCGAAGCGCAGATCGCCCTGCAGCGTGGCGATGGCATCCAGCGTCTCCTGCTCGGCCTTGGGCGGATGACCACCCGTCCACAGCAGCGCCAGCACCAGCGACGTGAACTCGTGGCCAAGGGGAATGGCGGCGAAGCGCACGCCCGTGGTCTCGCCTTCGCGGGCGATCACGAAGGACGGCTTGCGCTCGTCCGTGCCGCTGTCGTCGAAGGACACCTGGTCCGACAGGCCGGCGATGGTCTGCAGCAGCTCGCGCAGTTCCTGCGACGAGGCGGAATCGTCGAACGAGCCGATGAGGCGGATGGGCCGCTGCAGCTTGCCCAGGTAAGCCTGCAACTGGGCCTTGAGGGTGTCGTCGAGCATGGGGGACTCCTTTCAATGAAGACCGGCGTCAATGCCGCTGTTGGATGGGCCACGAAGCCCATCGGGCAGCGGTACTGCCAGAAGCAGCGGAGCGAGGGGCTCCAACCAGGGATGCCACCGATCCGGCTTTGCCGGTCGGTAGGCATCGCCCCCTTGAGGGGGTGACGCGCCGCAGGCGCGGCGCGGGGGTGGTCAGATTTTTCCGACCAGGTCCAGCGAGGGCGTCAGGGTCTTGGCGCCGTCGTTCCACTTGGCGGGGCACACCTGGCCGGGGTTCTTGGCCACGAACTGGGCGGCCTTGAGCTTGCGCAGGGTTTCCTTCATGTCGCGCGCGATGGCGTTGTCGTGGATCTCGGCGGTCTTGATCACGCCCTCGGGGTTGATGATGAAGGTGCCGCGCAGCGCCAGGCCTTCTTCCTCGATGTGCACGCCGAAGGCGCGGGTCAGGGCGTGCGTCGGATCGCCCACCAGCGGGAACTTGGCCTTGCCCACGGCGGGCGAGGTCTCGTGCCACACCTTGTGCGAGAAGTGCGTGTCGGTGGTGACGATGTACACCTCCGCGCCCAGCTTCTGGAATTCGGCGTAGTTGTCGGCCGCGTCTTCCACTTCGGTGGGGCAGTTGAAGGTGAAGGCCGCCGGCATGAACACCAGCACCGACCACTCGCCGCGCAGGCTCTGGTCGCTCACCGGCACGAACTTGCCGTTGTGGAAGGCCGTGGTGGAGAAGGGTTGAACGGTGGTGTTGATCAGGGACATGGGAACTCCTGGTTGCGGTTGAAGGGGAAAGGGAAAGACGGTGACGGCGCCGAACAGTGTTCAACGCGACAGGGTCAATCATAGTCGATGACTATGGATGAGTCGGATTAATAGTCTTTATCCAGCCCATAGGGATTTTTGTGCTTTGCAGCAGAAATGACACCTCCTGCTGTCACAGGCAATCGGTACGCCCAGGGGCGGCTGTTGATGTGCCAACGCAACAAAGTGTGTGGAAATTTTGCATGTATTGTGAATGCGAACCGTTTTCATTAGCAATAATCTCGCCCGCAGCCAGCCACCGACCCAGCGTTCCCCTTCGTGCCCACCGGCACTTGCGCGCCGTGATGAGGAAGCCAGCCAGCCGACTCACCACTGCCTCAAGGACCCAACATGGCACGCAAGCACCGCTGCTCCCCTCGCCCTTCCACCCAACTCCTGGCCCTGCTGGCCGCCGTCGCGCCCGCCGCCGGCATGGCGCAAGGCACCACCAGCACCACCCTGCCCACCGTCACGGTGAAAGAGGCGGCCGAGGTGCCGTACAAGGCCGAAAAATCGGCCAACGAGAAATTCACCGCCCCGCTGCTGGACACGCCCAAGACGGTGCAGATCATCAAGAAGGAGGTGATCGAGGAGCAAGGCGCCGTCACGCTGATGGAAGCCCTGCGCAACACCCCCGGCATCACCATGCAGATGGGTGAGAACGGCAACACCTCCGCCGGCGACACCTTCCAGCTGCGCGGCTTTTCACTGCAGCAGTCGATCTTCGTGGACGGCATCCGCGACCTGGGCGCCGTCACGCGCGACACGTTCAACCTGGAACAGGTCGAAATCGTCAAAGGCGCCGCCGGTGCCGAAACCGGTCGTGGTGCCAGTTCGGGCTTCATCAACTTGGTGTCCAAGCAGGCCCATCTGGGCGACGAGAGCAGCGTCACCGGCACCGTCGGCACCGGCGACCGCCGCCGCGCCTCGGTGGACCTGAACCGCCAACTCAGCGACACCTCGGCCTTCCGCCTCAATGCCATGGCGCAAGACAGCGGTGTGGACGGCCGCGACTTCGTGGAGAACAAGGGTTACGGCCTGGGCCTTTCCTACGTGAGCGGCCTGAACACGCCCACCCGAGTGCACCTGTTCAGCCAGCACCTGCGCCAGGACAACGTGCCCGACGGCGGCATCCCGGCCATCGGTTACGAAGGCTACACCTCGGTCATCGGCCCCAAAGTGCGCCGTGAGAACTTCTACGGCAGCGTCAACGACCGCGAGAAGGTCGACGCCGACATGTTCACCGTCAAGGTCGAACACGACCTGGGAGAGGCCACGACGATTCGCAACGTCACGCGCTACGGCAAGACGCACATGGACCGCACGCTCACCGGCATGAACACAGGCGGAGCGGGGATCGGCAATACGGGCGGGCCACTGTCGGCCTGGACGGTGAACCTGTCGCGCCAGCGTGTCGACCAGGAAAACAGCATCCTGGCAAACCAGACCAGCCTGAACACCGAATTCAACTCGGGCAGCGTGAAGCACTCGCTGGCCGCGGGCGTGGAACTGCTGCATGAGAAGCAGACGAGCTTCGCGCACGTTGCCGCGACGCCTGCCACTGCGCCGGCCAATCTGTACAACCCCGACCCGTACCGGGCCATGGGCAACTTCGGTCCTCGCACGGGCGACGAATCGGGCACCACCACCAACACCATCAGCGTCTACGCCTTCGACAACGCTGAGCTCAACGAGCGCTGGTCCATCAATGGCGGCGCGCGCGTGGACGTCTACAAGCTGAGTTCGAGTTCTGCCGTGGGGGCCACCCCGATCGAGGACTCGCGCAGCCTGGTGAGCTGGAGCATCGGCAGCGTCTACAAGCCCGCGGAAAACGGGAGCGTCTATGCGTCGTACGCCACCTCCTCCACCCCTCCCGGTGCCTTCACCCAGTTGAGCGCGAGCGCCACCAACATCAACAACCCTGCGTTCGACCCGCAAAAGACCAACACGGTCGAGCTGGGCACCAAGTGGGACCTGCTCGACAAGCGTTTGAACGTCGCGGCCGCGATCTTCCGCACCGTCAACGACAACCAGACCACGGTGGACCAACTGACTGGGGCCACGGTCCAGGAAGGCAAGACCCAGGTGCAGGGCATCGAGCTGTCGGCAACGGGTCAGATCACCCGTTTCTGGCAGATCACCGCTGGCCTGGCCAAGACCAGCACCAAGCAGATCGACGTGCTGAACGCGGCAGGCGTGGGCACCGACGGCGTGCGTTGGTCGCCCGACTTGACCGCCACGTTGTGGACCTCGTACCAGTGGGACAAGCTCACGATGGGCTTTGGTGCACGCTACGTGTCGGAAGCCAAGCGCTTCGTCAACACCAGCGGCGCCCAGGGCAACATGCCCAACGTGCCGTCTTACTGGGTCGCCGACGCCATGGCCAAGTACCAGGTCAACCCGAAGCTCAGCCTGCAGTTGAACATCTACAACCTGTTCGACGAGGAATACCTGATGGCGCTGAACAACGGCGGCGGCCGCCTGGCCCTGGGCGCTCCGCGCTCGGCCACGCTCACCGCCAACTACAAGTTCTGACCGGACCGCACATCCAAGGCATTGCCGCCAGGCCCCGGCCTGGCGGCTTTTTTTCGCCCGCGCGACGCCCGCGGCGTTCAGTACACCTGGGGCACGTAGATCTCGCCGGGCACCTGATGGCGGCGGTAGCCCTCGTGGCGGATGCGCTCGGGCAGCGTGATGCCGGGCCGCTCCACCTCGTGGTACGGAATGAGCGAGAGCAGGTGGTGGATGCAGTTGAGCCGCGCCGTCTTCTTGTCGTCCGCCGGGACCACCCACCACGGCGACTCGGGGATGTTCGTGCGCGCCAGCATCTCTTCCTTGGCCTTGGTGTAGAGCTCCCAGCGGCGGCGGCTTTCCAGGTCCATGGGGCTGAGCTTCCACTGCTTGAGCGGGTCGTGGATGCGGCCGAGGAAGCGCGCCTCCTGCTCTTCGTCGGAGATGGAAAACCAGTACTTCACGAGCTGGATGCCGGAATTGACGAGCATCTTCTCGAACTCGGGCACGGTGCGGAAGAAGGACTCGAGCTGCGCGTCGTCGCAGAAGCCCATGACGCGCTCGACGCCGGCGCGGTTGTACCAGCTGCGGTCGAACAGCACGATCTCGCCGGCCGCGGGCAGGTGCGCCACGTAGCGCTGGAAGTACCACTGCGTCCGCTCGCGCTCGGTGGGCGCGGGCAGCGCGACCACGCGGCACACGCGCGGATTCAGCCGCTGCGTGATGCGCTTGATCACGCCGCCCTTGCCGGCCGCGTCGCGGCCCTCGAACACCACCACCAGCTTGTGGCCGGTGCTCACCACCCAATCCTGCAGCTTCACCAGCTCGGCCTGCAGCCGGAACAGTTCGCGGAAGTAGACCCGTCGCGCCTCCTTGCGCTGCGCGGCGGCTTCGGGGTCCGCGTCCTCCTTCAGGTCGCGGTCCTCGATTTCCATCTCGAGTTCCTCGTCGTAGCCGTCCATGAGGTCGTCACTCAGGCGGCGCATCAGGTCGTCGTTGTGGTTCATGAGCATGGCGCAGTCCTTCTTCTACCGAACAGGCCAGTATTGCCCCGGTGTGTGACGTTCACATGACAGTCACACGAAGCCCATGCGACGCCCTGCGCTATGCCCGCCAGCGCCACAGCGCGGCCAGCGCCGAACTCACCACGCCGATGGCCGCGATGGCCGGCCAACCCCAGTGCGCGTAGGCGAACGCACCCAGCACGGAGCCAGCGGCCATGCCCGCGAACATGGCCGTGATGAGCATGGCATTGAGGCGGCTGCGCGCCGCCGCGTCCAACCCGTAGACGGTGCTCTGGTGGGCGATCAGCGCCGACTGGAAGCCGAAATCGAAGCCGATGGCGCTGAGCACCAGCAGCAGGAGTTGGCCCGACACGGGCAGCCAGTCCATGCCCAGCATCAGCGCATAGGCCAGCGCGGCGACGCCGGCGCCCAGCACGGCCACGCGGCGCGGACCACGCCGGTCGGCCAGGCGGCCCGCCAGCTGCGCGGCCAGCGCACCCGCCGCCCCCGCCAGGCCGAAGGCGCCCGCCGCGCCGCTGCCCAGGTCGAAGCGGGCGTGCAGCATCACGGCCAGCGTGGACCAGAAGGCGCTGAAGCCCAGGCCGAGCAGTCCCTGCGCCAGCGCAGCGCGGCGCAGCGGCGGGTGCTGGCGCCACAGCCCCGCCATGGACCGCAGCAACTGGCCGTACCCCAGGCGCGTGGCGGCCGGGAACGAAGGCACGCGCCAGTACACCGCCACGGCCAGCAACACCAGGCTCGCGGCGGCCAACCCGAACATGGCGCGCCAGCCCAGCGCCTGCGTGACCAGGCCGCTCACCACGCGCGACAGCAGGATGCCCAGCAGCAGGCCCGTCATCACCGCGCCCACCGCCTTGCCGCGCTGGTGCTCGGGCGCCAGCGACACGGCCGCGGGCACGAAGTCCTGGGCCAGCGTGGCCGTGAGGCCCACGAACAGGCTCGCGGCCAGCAGCACGGCCATGCCGGGCGCCAGCGCGCTGGCCAGCAGCGCCAGCGCCAGCAGCCCGGCCTTCACCAGCATCACGCGGCGCCGGTCGTAGCGATCCCCCAGCGGCGCGAGCAGCAGGATGCCGGCCGCGTAGCCCAGTTGCGTGAGCATGGGCACGGCGCCGATGGCGCCCTCGCCGGCCTGCAGGCTGCGCGCCAGGTCGGGCAGCAGCGGCTGGCTGTAGTAGATGGCCGCGACGCTGAAGCCCGCGCCGGCCGCGAGCAGCGGGGCCAGCCCGGCCGGGACCGCCCGGGTCGCGAGCTGGTCATGCGTCATATGAATGGAAGACATGTCGAGATCTCTATGCGGTTTGTGGAATGGGGCGAATTCTTCCCAACAAAAGCCGCCCCGGATAGACTTCACCGCGAACACCCTTCATACGTCGAACGCATGAAAGAAGCCACACTCGCCATCGACCGCATCGAGTTGCTGCAGACCTTCGTGCGCATCGTCGAGAGCGGCAGCCTGTCGGCCGCGGCCGAGCGACTGAACACCACCCAGCCCACCGTGAGCCGCCGCCTGCAGGCGCTGGAGCGCCACTTCGGCGTGCGCCTGCTGCGCCGCTCCACCCACGCGGCCACGCTCACGCCCGACGGCGAACGCTGTCTGGCCATGGCGCGTTCGCTGATCGACGAGTGGGACGCCATGCAGGAAGAACTGCGTGGCTCGCGGCGCACCGCCAGCGGCACGCTCAAGGTGCAGGTGCCGCACGCGCTGGGGCNNGTGCCGCACGCGCTGGGGCAGGAGCACCTCATGGCGCCGCTGGCCGAGTACCTGCGCGCGCACCCCGAGGTGCGCGTGGAATGGCTGTTGGCCGACCGCCAGCCCGACTTTGCGGCCGAGGGCATCGACTGCGCGATCCAGGTCGGCGAGGTGCGCGACCCGAACCTGGTGGCCGTGCCGCTGTTCGAGTTGCCGCGCATCGTGATCGGCGCGCCCGTGCTGCTGGGCCGGCACAAGGCGCCGCGCACGCCCGATCAGCTGCGCGAACTGCCCTGGCTGGCCCTGCAGACCTTCTACCGGGACCGCGTGGTCCTGCACCCTGTGGGCGGCGGCAACGCGCAGCGCTTCGACATCCGCCCGCGCCTGCGCACCGACAGCCTGTACGCCCTGCGCAACGCCGTGCTCGCGGGTCTGGGGGTGGCCATCGTCTCGGCCTGGCTCGTGGCGCAGGACCTGCGCGACGGTCGACTCGTGCACCTGGTGCCCGACTGGCGCGCCGAGCCGCTGCCCGTGCAACTGGTCTACCCGCCGGCGCGTTTCCAGGCCGCGCGGCTGCGCCGTTTCCTGGAAATCGTGAAGGCGCACGGACAGTCGCTCGCGCGCTGATCGCGGGTCCTCTGCACGGGCCTGCGGAGACGGTCCCGTAGAATCGCCCGTCCATCATGCGCCGCTGGCTCATCGCGCTGTTCGCCTGCCATTTCCTGCTCGGGGTGGTGGGCTTCAGCATCCCGGACCACATCGTCGACGTGCCGCGCGCGGCCGACGCGCTGGCCACGTCCGCCACCAGCGACCCGCTCGCCAAGAGCCAGAAGGGCCTGGCCGACCTGGAGCACGCGCTGGGCGACGAGCTCCCCGACCTCCCCGACACGCTGCAGCGGCGCGCCGCACCGCTGCTGGCGCACGTGATGACGCCGGCCCGGGCGTCCACGAACGTGGGCCTGCCGAGCTGGCCCCTGCTGGACGGCCCGTTCCGCCCGCCCCGGCGCGCCTGACCCGGCCCCCGTTTCCCACGCCCCGTCCGCCTTCGAGCGCCGCCGCACCGCGCAGTGGCCGCGGACGGCCCGGCACTTGCTTCTCACACCCCCATGGAAATTGCCTTACTGATCGCGCTCATCCTCCTCAACGGCGTCTTCGCCATGTCGGAGCTGGCGCTCGTGACCGCGCGCAAGGCGCGCCTGCAGAAACTCATCGACGAAGGGGACGGCGCGGCCGCCGCGGCCGTCAAGCTCGGCGAGGACCCGAACCGCTTCCTCTCCACCATCCAGATCGGCATCACCTCCATCGGCGTGCTCAACGGCATCGTCGGCGAGGCGGCGCTGGCCGGCCCGCTGGCGCTGTGGCTGCAGACCCTGGGCGCGCCGGCGCAGGCCAGCCAATACGGCGCCACGGCGCTGGTGGTGGTGGTCATCACCTACTTCTCCATCGTGGTGGGTGAACTGGTGCCCAAGCGCCTGGGCCAGACCTACCCCGAGGCGCTCGCGCGCCTGGTGGCGCGGCCCATCGACTGGCTGTCCAAGGCCACCAAGCCCTTCGTGATCCTGCTGTCGGTGTCCACGCGCGCGCTGCTGCGCCTGCTGGGGGTGAAGGAAGGCAACGTCAACGCCGTGACCGAGGAAGAGATCCACGCCATGCTGGCCGAAGGCACGAGCGCGGGCGTGATCGAATCGCACGAGCACGCCATGGTGCGCAACGTGTTCCGCCTGGACGACCGCCAGATCGGCTCGCTCATGGTGCCGCGCAGCGACGTCGTGGTGCTCGACCTGGAAGAGTCCTTCGAGGTGAACATGGCGCGCGTGGAGAGCAGCGAGCATTCGCGCTTCCCCGTGGTCAAGGGCAACCTGGGCAACTTGCAGGGCGTGCTGAACGCGCGCCAGTGGATGGCGCAGGCCCTGCGCGGCGCGGCGCGCGAGCTGGCCGAGCAGCCGCTGCAGCCTCCGCTGTACGTGCCCGAGACCATCACGGGCATGGAGCTGCTGGACAACTTCCGCCTCTCCGACGTGCAGATGGCCTTCGTCATCGACGAGTACGGCGAGCTGCAGGGCATCGTCACGCTGCAGGACCTCATCGAGGCCATCACCGGCGAGTTCCAGCCGCGCGACCCGGAGACCGCCTGGGCCACGCAGCGCGAGGACGGCTCCTGGCTGCTGGATGGCCACATCCCCGTGCCCGAGTTGAAGGACCGGCTGGAGCTGGCGAGCGTGCCCGACGAGGAGCGCGGCCGCTACCACACGCTCAGCGGCATGCTGATGCTGCTGACGGGCCGCCTGCCGCGCGTGGGCGACTGCGCCACCTGGGAGGGCTGGCGCCTGGAGATCGTGGACATGGACGGGCGCACCATCGACAAGGTGATGGCGACGAAGTTGCCGATCGATCCGCCTTCGGTGGAGAGCAACCGTGCGGACGGCTGAGTAGTTGTTGGCCGGCGCTTGCTGGCCACTGCTTCTGCTGGCCCGAGGCCACTGGGTGGCCGACTCCGCGAATGTCCCCCGCCAAGGGCTG
>JABAHQ010016414.1_pt4 | contig 15145 bp, 13 predicted proteins | sample 7062091 | NCBI WGS metagenome assembly JABAHQ01 (sample SAMN14534359, study PRJNA622989) | marine sediment metagenome | biome: marine biome [ENVO:00000428]; feature: marine pelagic biome [ENVO:01000023]; material: deep marine sediment [ENVO:00002113] | place: India: Gulf of Kutch | collected...
GGGGTGGCCTGGCTATTGTCATCTTAGCCATAGTGGTAGTCATCCTTACCTTCACTCAGACGTCAGGGACATCAGATTTGTGGGGCGGCGATGTCAGCCCGCCGCTAACCGAAACGGTTTCAAGCCCAGCGGATGAAACAGGATCAGGGCCCCAGCCATCCAGGTCTATTGAGACGGTAAAGGCAGCCTGGGAAGATCAACTTATGGCCAGGCCCGGTGTCATGGGGGTCGGCATTGGCTTGACGGAAGACGGTCAGGAGAAATGCATCAAGGTTTATGTGAATAGTAAAGCCTCGGCCCTGGCGGCCCAAATCCCCGATGAGATTGAGGGGTATCCGGTAGAGATTGAGATTCGCAAGACTTTTCGATTTTGGTAAAGCTGATTGGCTGAGTTCGTATTTCTCATGCCCCCCTGAACGGCTATTGACCTTCCCGGAAGCTTTGAGGTACCTTCAGCCAGACGAAACGTCAAAATCGTGAGGTACTTTGATCAAGAAATAGTGCTTGCAGCTTCCGGGAAGGTTATGATGAGAACGGCTGCTCTGAACGGCTACGTCTTGACAATCAAAGATTAACCTCGCGTGAAAGTGACCCGGGTGAACTGGCCTTCTATCTGGAGGGTGAAGGTTTGGTCAAGGAACTGGATAGAGTAAGTGCCGTGCTGGATAGCGTAAACCTCGAACCCTCCTACCCCGTATTCAGGTTTGCTGCCGCTGGTTACCTGGACTGAATTGCCCCACGGGTCGGTGATGGTGATGGTCAGACCTGCCTCGGGCAAGCTGCCCACTAACAGCGGCAAGCCACTGCCGCGTGTGACCTCCATGAACCATTCCCCTTCGGCGGGTGGGGGTAAGGTCAGATCCACCGTGAGGGGGGTACGGCCGTCGGACTGAACCGTTTCCGTCAACTCGGTTCCGGCTACGCTTAGGGTGAAAGTGCCCCCAGGCAAACTGTCAAAGCGATAACCTCCGTCGGCGTCGGTGATGACCGTACGCGAAATCTGCGGGCCGGTCAGGGTAATCTGTCGTCCGCTCTGGGGCACGCCGGCGTGGTCCCGCAATACCCCGTTAATGACACCCTGTGATACCGGCTGCGTCCCTTCGAAAAAGGTGAGATGGGTGAACTGCCCGTTCATGGGCACCTTAAATACCTGATCCAGAAAGCGGATCTTATAAGTCCCCACATATGAAGCGTAAGTTTCAAAGCCACCCACACCATATTCCGGCTTGCTGCCACTGCGGGTTATAAGTTGATTGCCAAAGGGGTCTACAACGGTGACCTCAATACCGGCACGGGGCATTGAACCGACGATGAGCGGCAGGCCCTGGCCACGCCCGATCTGCATCCTCCACCCCGGTGACGGGAGCTGGATTACCAGGTCTACGACGAGTTCCTGGCCAGGGCTTAAGATCAGCCCATCGCGACGGACAGTGTAGTCCACGGCCTGAAGGCTGTAGGTGGCGGCCAGTAACTCGGTAAAGTGATACGTGCCATCGGGCCCGCTGACCGTTTCACTGCTCCAGCCCTCGGTTGTCAGGCGCAGACGTATATTGGCCAGCGCTCGACCGGCCTGGTCATTTACTCTCCCCTGAATTGTGCCGGGCTCGGGCGGCAATTCAGGCGAAAGGAGGATGTCGGTGTAATAGTGGGTGAGAATGGTGGCATAGTTATCGCCCCGTTGAGCCATGTCGTGTGCGCCCCACTGGCACATGCCTACCCCGTGGCCGTTTTTGGGGCCAGGATTGATGCAAGGTACAGGGCGTAGATAAGGCACAGGGGGCGCTCCGGGAAAGCCCTCTTCGTTGCCAACTGTATGGCCGCCACAATTGGCTGAGTAGACGGCGTTGGCTACCTCCCCCTGGTATTCGATCACCACCCCCTTAGTCAACTGAACCGCCAGATCGGTGTTGGGATGAACGCCCTCCGGGTCGTAATTCTGGCAATGGGAGGTGGTGCAAATGTCGGCGTTGGGGTGGCGGGGATGGGCAATGGCATACATAGCGTAGCTCCGCGCGGCCACGGCTTGAGCCTTGAGCGCTTCTGGGGGCCAGCTCGTGAACACCTCGGCCGGAACAACGCCGCGCAGATATTCTTCGACCGGTATGACCTGCACGCTGCCATCCTCGAACAGCACCCGTATCGTCGGCTCAGGGGGACGGATTTCCACCTCGGGCATGGCCGCCAGTTGGGCGATATGGTCGTCCAGGTTCAGGGCCCGTTGTACCCACGAGTTAGGCAGGTTACCAGGGCTGTTGGTCGGGTCTTCCCACAAGAAATAAGTGACGGCGATGACCCGCTCGTCGGCCAGACATTCGCGGGCGTGGTAGATGACCTGGTCGGTAAAGTCGGGATCGTGGGCGCCAAAATTACCGGCCTCGTCAATGATCAGCCGCGCCTGGATGCCATAACGCTGCTCGAAAAGCTTCAGCACCCGTCGCCAGCGAAAGGCATACCAGCTCGACTGCTTGGGGTCGTAGAGCCAGGGACGAACGCTCCCTCCGGCGTGTCCCCAATAGGCGTGAAAGGTGATGATGTCGTCAAAGTGATTACGGATGGTGTCGGCCAGGTAGTCGTAGCCGGCCCAGCCCTCGGTAGGGTTGCCCTCATCGTCGGGGGCACCGTCCTCATGATGCCCAAAGGCAAAAGGCGGGCAGATCAGCTTCATTTTTGGGGCCCGCAATTTAATTTGTTCGGCGGTCATGCGGACCCAATCGGCGTAGCGCTGGTAAAACTCGGGGGTCTCATAGTTGGGTTGATTGGCCGGATCATTATCGCCGTTTTCATAGTGCAGGTTCATCTCATTGGCAAAGTAGACATAAGGTTCAAGGTCTTGCAAGTCCGGCCATTTGCTGGCCACCATCTCACCATGGGTGTGAGCGGAGGCAACCGGGTCCTGATGCCAATGCTGAGGATGTTGAAAACGGACGATGATCGGGGCCTCGGGGTTTTGTTCTTTATAGCTTCGCACCTGGTTAAATTTTAAATAGTCAAAAAAGCAGGTAAGTGCAGCCGGACGCCAGCTCAACATCTTGTCGGGATCAGTCGGCGGGCCGTTAGCCACCCATAGACCAGGACGGCGCATCGTTTCTCCTCCTCTATGCTGTCATTACTCCAGGCCAATAGCAAACATTCGCTCTAAATCGTGTTTCGAGTAAACGCGAAAAGCAATCAGGGTTTCGGAACTAATGATACCCTCTATCTGTAACATATGCTCAGTGACGACCGCAGCCAGGCTCTCGTTGTCGGGAACCCGGATAATGCCAACCAGGTCATATTGCCCGGCGACCGAATAAACTTCAGATACACCCTCAATTTCCAAAAGTTTTTCGGCCACCTCGTTAATTAGATTTCTTTCAATTGTCATCAGGACTAATGCACTAACCATAGTGTTACCCTCCGGTTATCTTCGAATTACCGATATTGCAACTGTTTTTAAACTCAGAGAACTCTATTTTAGACTTACCGCGCTAAAATTACCAAATTTAAACTTTCAAAAAGGGCGATTGATGTTTTGTCCAGCACTTAGTATAATAGTTGGTGTAGGTAATTGTTATGAAAACCTTTGCCCAACTTTTGAGTGAATATATTATCCGTCTAGGCATTAGTGACGCTGAACTGGCGCGGACCATCGGCGTGCGCCGGCAGACGATTTTTCGCTGGCGGGAAGGGGTAACCGCGCGCCCGCGTCATCGCGATGACGTATTGCGCTTAGCCGAGAAACTGCGCCTGACTCCAGAGGAACGAGACGAACTTTTACTGTCGGCCGGCTTTGCGCCACAATCGTCGGAGACATTGGGGGAAACTGAGAGCCCGCCCGCCGAAGCCCGCCCCTCCTCAAAACATCCCCGGGTAGTTGCGGAAGAGGCCGCAGGGCCGTTAGAGGCCGCAGATCAATCTCCAACTACAGACGTGGCTGTTACTAATGAGAGCCAGCCAAGGTGGCGACGACAACCGATGGTGATGGGGGGAGTGGTGCTGCTGTTTCTGGTGGTTGGCTTGGGCATTTTAGGGGCAACTTTGCTGCGGTATGGAAAAGACCTGCCAGATCCGCGGGTCTCTCCCACCGTTAGCCTGGTTCAGCTTGACGGCGGGACAACTCCAGGCGTTGACCGGCCTGCTTCTGCCCAGGTGGGCGAAACTTTGATTTTGATTACCAACTTTGTCAATTACGCCGGGGAACAGATCGGCTATAATATCGCTGGCCGCTTAGCCGAGGCTCTGGAGCGAGAAGTTGAAGCGGCGGAATTAGAAAACATTCGAGTAGCGGTGTGGACTGAACCCATTGCCACGCATCGTTTAGCCTTGCAAGCCGGACAGGCGGTCAGCGCCACCCTCATTATTTACGGCGAGTATGATGCCGGTCGGGTGGTGGCCCAGTTTGCCCATCCGGCCGCCGAGGAAAGTTTTGTTGAGGGAGGCGTATTGCATGAGGTGACTGACTTGCAGGCCTTATCGGCGGCCATTAATGGGGAATTGCCACAACAAGTCCGCTCGCTGGCCTTATTGACTTTAGGGCAAATATATATCCAGCAGGGCCAAAGCGACCAGGCCCGCCAGGTTTTGCAGCAAGCGCATCGAAATTTAAAGGGTAGCTCCCAGGTTGATGAACGGACGTGGGGGACGCTCAATTTCTTCTTGGGGATTGCCTATCACCAGAGTGAGCCACCTCAACCAGAGGCAGCGATTATGGCTTACACCGAGGCGTTAAAGGTTCGCCCCGGTTTAATTTCAGCCCGCCTCAACCGTAGTAGCACTTATCTCACCCGCCGGGGGCCGGGTGATCTGGAACTGGCTCTGGTCGATGCTGATGAGGTAATTCGCCTGGCCCCAGACTGGGCCGTGGCCTATAGCAACCGGGCTAGCATTCTGATGGCTTTGGGTGAGGATGACTATCTGGCCCGGGCTGAGGAAGATTTGAATCAGGCTTTGAAGTTGGACTCAACCCTGGCTGCTGCCTATATCAATCGGGCCATTTTACAGTTTCGGCAGGGACAGACCTCGGAGGTTTGGCGGCCAGACGTGGATCGGGCTTTGGCCTTGGAACCGGAACAGGCAGCAGCCTATAATATGCTTTGTTGGGGATATGCCGTAGAGGCGCAGGCCGACCAGGCACTGCCCTATTGTGAGCAGGCTATTGCCCTTGACCAACACCCCAGTTTTATTGATAGCCGGGGGCTGGCCCAGGCTTTGTTGGATAATTACCCGGCCGCTATTGCCGATTTCGAGACTTTCATTGCCTGGTTGGAGGCGGAGCCACCCAGTGAAGCCCGAGATACGACTTTAGCCCAGCGCCGGGCCTGGGTGGAGGCATTACAGGCGGGCGAAAATCCCTTTACGCCAGAGGTGCTGGCGGCGTTGCGCAGGCAGTGATGACAGAATTATCAGCCGCTACAATTCGGCCGGGATTGCCAACTCGAGTATTTGGTCAAACCGTATACTATTACCCCCAGATCGACTCAACCAACACCGTCTTGAAGCAATTAGCTGACGAGGGTGCCCCCGAAGGCACGCTGCTAATAGCCGATGAGCAACTGGCCGGTCGCGGACGTTTTGAACGACGCTGGCATGCCCCAGCAGGAAGTAGCTTATTAACCTCTTTGCTCTTCCGCCCCACTTTTTTGGCGCCTGGCCAGGCCCAATATTTGACCATGCTCTGTGCCCTGGGGGCAGTAGAGGCCATTGCCGCCCAGACCGGCCTCCAAATCGGCTTAAAATGGCCCAATGATCTGGTTTACGAGGGGCGTAAGCTGGCGGGCATATTAACCGAGTTAAGTTTTGCCGGGGATCAGCTAGCCTGGGGCGTCGTGGGATTGGGGTTGAATGTCAACCTGGACTTTGAAGCTATCGCCAACCTGGCTGTACCAGGCAATCTACCCTTATCTACAACGGCGACCAGCCTGCAAACGATCTTGGGGCAGCCTGTTTCTCGCCTGGCCTTACTGCGTGCTTATCTGGTCCAGGTTGAGGCGCGATACGATGCCCTCCGCGCCGGAGAGTCGCCCCGCGCAGCCTGGGCCGAAAGGCTAATCACTTTAGGACGTGAGGTCACCGTCGCCGGTTCTGGCGTCGTCTTCCACGGTCTGGCCGAAGCGGTGGATGATGTTGGTGCCCTTTTGGTCCGGCTCCCTGATGGCCGGCTGGAGCGGGTAGTGGCCGGAGAGGTAACATTGACCACAATGGCGTGAAGATTTATGTCACTCCAAGCTCCGTTTTACCAAATGAGCCACCTGCTCGGGCGACTCGGCTACTTTAACCCCGGCCTTTGAAAAGGCTGCTATCTTCTCTTGGGCAGTCCCTCCACCCCCTTGAATGATAGCCCCGGCGTGGCCCATGCGTTTGCCGGGTGGTGCAGTACGTCCGGCAATAAAGGCGGTGACCTGTTTGCTCATGTGGGTGGCGATGTAGGACGCGGCCTTTTCCTCATCGGTGCCGCCGATTTCACCGATGAGGACAACGTGTTCGGTCAGGGGATCTGCTTCAAAGAGGCGCAAAATATCGCTGAAGGTTGTGCCAATAATGGGATCTCCGCCAATGCCAACCACAGTGCTTTGGCCGATCCCCAAGTCTGTCAGTGCCTGGACGACTTCATAAGTCAACGATCCACTGCGAGAAACGACGCCGACCATGCCCGGCTTATGGATATGGTCCGGCATAATGCCTACTTTGGCCTGGCCGGGCGTAATCAACCCCGGGGAGTTCGGCCCGATCAGGCGAGCCTCTGTTTGATCGACGAAATGACGGACCCGGAGCATATCCTGGACCGGAATTTGTTCGGTAAGACAGACGATTAGCTCAATGCCGGCGTCAGCGGCCTCCATAATAGCATCAGGCGCGAAAGGAGCTGGGACAAAAAGGATAGAAGTATTCGCCCCAGTTGATTGGACCGCTTCTTGAACCGTATCAAAAATGGGAATGCCCCAATCAGTCCATTCGCCGCCCTGGCCTGGGGCCGTCCCGGCGACCACCTTAGTGCCGTAGTCAAGCATCAGTTGCCCGTGAAAATTGCCTTGTTTGCCAGTGATCCCCTGGACGACCAAACGTGTCTCATCCCCCACCAGAATACTCATATAAAGGCGCCTCCTTTAGCCAGAGCAACAACCTTTTCGGCTGCCTCACGAAATGATCGTGTGCTAGTGTAATTGGCGGCGGCCAGAATGGCCCGCCCTTCCGTTTCGTTAGTCCCAGCCAGGCGAACGACCAGGGGGGGGTTGGACTTTATCTCTGCCAAAGCCATCAAAATGCCCCGGGCTACCTCGTCACAGCGGGTGAGTCCACCGAAGATATTACAAAGGACCGCCTTGACCTTTGGATCACTTAGAATGATGCGCAGCGCTGTGGCCACTTTATCGGCATTTGCCCCCCCACCGATGTCAAGAAAGTTAGCCGGCCGGCCACCATAATGGTTGATAATATCCATGGTCGCCATGGCTAATCCCGCTCCATTGACGATGCAGCCAATTTCACCGTTCAGTTTAATATAACTCAAGCCCCTCTCGTAGGCCTGGCGCTCCGTCTCCGTTTCCGCTTGTAAATCATCTCTTTCTATCAGGTCCGGGTGACGGAAAAGGGCGTTATCATCTAACTCCATGATTGCCCCAACGACGATGAGCTTTTCATCACTTGTGACCATTAGCGGATCAATCTCAACCAGAGTCGCGTCACACTGACTAAAGGCTAGATAAAGTCTTTGGGCAATTTTGACAAAGCTTACTACCGATCGGCGTCGCAGGCCCAGATCAAAAGCCAGATTACGCACTTGAAAGTCGAGTAACCCTAACAAAGGATCAATAGGCAGGCGCATAATTGCTTTTGGCTCTTGCCTGGCGATCATCTCAAGTTCTAGTCCCCCTTTAACCGAGACAAGGAGGACCGGCTTACGAACGGTCCGATCAATGACAATGGCCATATAAATCTCTTCTTCAATGTCGGCCGCCTCCTCAACCAAAACCTTTTGCACCGTCAGCCCTTTGACTTTTGCGCCCAGGAGTCTTTCGGCCTGCAACTGAGCTTCATCAGGATTATTGGCTGTTTTTATGCCCCCTGCCTTGTTACGCCCGCCGGCGAGAACCTGACTTTTTACGACCACCTTACGCCCAAATCTCCCGGCGATTTCTTTAGCCTCTGTAGGCGTGGCAGCGACGGCGCCTCTGGGAATCGGAATCTCATATCGGGCAAAAATTTGCTTGCTCTGGTATTCATATAATTTCATCCAAAGCTCCTTTCTTGAAAACAGGCGTGCAGACCTTGCGCTTGCGTGCTAACAGAGCAAGCGCCGCACGCCTTATTTTCATCCTTGATAATGAGCGTTAACTCGTGAGATTTTTTAGTGGTTGAAGGTGTGCTTTTAGCAGAAAAAGAACCCCTCTCAAGACACGAGCGTTGAGCCCTGATGGGGATTCAAACAATTCTGATACTATTATCTTAGAAATAATAGCTTAAAAAGTCAAAAATGCTTTTGTACTTCTGACAACAGCTAAAACCTTTTCATCCTACCAATCTCAAAAATAGAGTCTCCGGCCTGGGAGATAACCTGCCCATCCCAAAGACAAGAGATGCTTTTATTGACCAAGATGCATTTGAGCCGGTTTGGCCAGGCCGGGGTATTGAGTTGAGGCTGAAGCGTCTTTTGTTCCATATCGGTGGTAATCTGCTACGCCAGGTTGCTACCGGCTATAACGCTGTTCAGTCCACGGATCAGCTTCGTTATGATAGCCGTAACGCTCCCAAAAGCCAAGTTGGTCGCTGGCCCGAAATTCGAGGGCGCGGAGCCATTTGCCGCCCTTCCAGAAATAGGCGGTTTTCGCCTCACTCCGGTCGGGGAAAGAGCCGATAACCATGCGTAGCGGATAACCGTGTTCCAGAGGAAGCGGTTCGCCGTTGTAGTGGGTGGCCATCAGCATGTTGTCTGACAGAACCAGGTCTAAGGGCGTATTGGTGGTATAACCGTGTTCGCAATGTTGGACCACATAGTTAGCGCTCGGCTTGAGCTTGATGATCCCCGCCTCGATCAGGGTCTTAACCGAAACCCCTTCCCAGTGGATGTCAAACTTGGACCAGCGGGTGACGCAGTGAATATCCAACACCACCTGGGTGCGGGGCAGCTCGTTGAATTCGCGCCAGGTCCAGACTTTTTCTTCTTCCACTTCGCCAAACACCTTGAAGGTCCAGGTCTCCAGGTTAGGGCGCGGAGTCGGGCCGTAATGTAAGACGGGGAATTTCTGGGTTAGTGACTGGCCAGGGGGGAGGCGATTCATCTCCCTAACTTTTTGCTCCGCTTCGCGCCGGCCAAACAGTTTATCTAACATTGTTCATCTCCTTATTGAAAACGACTGCTTAATTCAAGCTTGCCGTAGCAAAAACAACGTGGAAAGGCATACAATAAATGACCACGCTTTTGAATTGGGACGGATCAACATCGGCCGGAATTTCATAGTTTTGGTTGCCGATATTCCCTTTTAGAGAGCCAAGATCAATATAGTTCTCCATCACCTCAGCCCGGCTGGCCGGATTGGGGTGGCTGGCCAAAAGGACGTGCAGGTCGGGTCCATTGGTCGTAGAGAAATCCTCAAAGCGCAGCACGTGAGAACCGTCGGGCAGTTGGTAGATGGTGGCGCTGCCAGAACCCTTATGGAAGGAATCGGCGTCTTTGAATTGCCCCTGCTGGAGGATCTTAGGCTCAGCGGCCGTTTCCGGCATCGCCTCGGCCATCTGTTTATCAGGCATCGTAGCGGCCGTGGCTAACACTTTCACCTCCATAGCTTCCCTTTCGGCCTCGGTCATTTGCGCCAATTCAGCGGTGGAAGGGATGGTGAAATCTTCGTCCACCGTTCGATCATAAAATAAGGGACCGGCCAGATACCAGCCCAGGGCCCCAACGATAATCAGACCGATTAAACCGGCAATTATGATTATTGGACGTTTCATATATGCGTCTCCTTAATTATATCGTAAGGGTGTGTTTCAAATAGGCTAGACCTTGGTAGCCTAGCCCCTTGTGGGCGTCATTNNGGGCACAAGGTCCTAGAGACGGGCACAAGGCCCTATGCTACAACTAAGATGACACACCCCCATATTGTAAATGGGAAAACCTTAACGCTTTCCAATAAGTTCCCATGTACAATATAGTTCCATATTCTTACGGAGACGTTACACCCAGCTTAATAATTCATTAAAAATCTTGCCCGCTCCGAAAGAAAGCCATTATAATACGCCGGAAAAAGGGGGGCAATCTTATGACTTTTACCGTACGCGATTTGGAAACTTATGAAGAGATGTTGGGTATCCACCGGCTTCAGCGGGAAATATGGGGGTTGAGTGAACCGGACTTTGGCATGTACCCGCCGATGTTGACCACCATTGCCAAAAATGGCGGGGTTGTTTTGGGGGCCTTTGACGATGAAACCGGTCAGATGGTCGCCTTTTCAGTTGGCTTTTTGGGCCGAGAACCGGGCGGGCCGCTCAAACTTTGTTCGCAGGCCATGGGGGTCTTAAAAGCCTGGCGCGGGCGTGGCATTGCCGAAGCCCTTAAACAGGCCCAGCGCGAACGGGCCATGGCTCAGGGCCTCCCCCTGATCACCTGGACCTATGACCCGCTGGAAGGGCCCAATGCTCATCTCAACCTGCACAAACTGCGGGCTATCAGCCGCACCTACTGGCGCGATCTCTACGGGTCCGAATTTGGGGCCTTGAACGCCGGCCTGCCCACCGACCGGCTGGTCGTCGAATGGTGGCTGCGGGGCGCGTGGCTGAAAAGGGAGCAAAAGAATAGAGATGTTGGGACAGAGGCCAGGCCTATCTTTGACATTGAAGGAACTGGCCTTGACCGCCGCATTGCCAGTACGCGTCTCGACCTCGAGGCACCCCTCCTCTATCTTGAAACCCTGGCCGATTTACATCCTGTTAAAGAGGCTAATTTAGACCTGGCCCTCGACTGGCGGCTGAAGGTACGCCAGGCCTTTGAAACCTATTTTGCCAGGGGCTACATTGCCGTCGATTTTCATTCCAGATTCGAGGACGGCCAGCGCCGCAATGGCTACTTATTGCGCTTGGCCACTCCAGCATTGTTAGCAGAAATCGGCATTGGCAACTCCCACTAATTTACCGTTTTTGGCCCCAAAATTCTCGTAGACCTACGCACCACGCACCATGTCTAAATTTCAACGCCCACCTCGGCCAGTTTTGGCCTCCAAAAATTCTCGTGGACCCACGCACCACGCACTACGCACCACGTTTAAACTTCAACGCCCGACCTGGCAAAGGCTCCGGCAAATCTTCAACCGGCCCTCCCTGCTGAATAATCGGCACTCCGTTAACCAAAACGTGCTCGATACCGGCCGCATATTGGTGCGGATCAGCGTAGGTAGCCCGGTCGGAGACAGTTTCCGGGTCAAAGATGACCAGGTCGGCGAAGTAACCCTCTTGCAACCGGCCCCGGTTGGCCAGGCCGAAGCGTTCGGCCGGGTATGCGCTCAGTTTATAGACGGCCTCTTCCAGCGAGAAGAGCTTTTTGTCCCGTACACACGGTCCCAGTAGCCGCGCCGCCGAGCCATACTGCCGGGGATGAATAACCCCATCTTCGTGGAAAATGCCATCGGAGCCCATCATATAGCGCTCGTGAGCCAGGAATGGCTCGACCAGGGTATCGTCCCCATAATGGAAAACCAACAAAACGGCCAGGTTCTCTTCAATGAGCAGGTTGCAGAGCGCGTCGGCGGGGGGGAGGTTGACAGCGGCGATGTATTCACTGAGCGTTTTGCCCTGATAATGGCTATTTTCCTTGCCAGGCAGCCAGGCAATATGGACCTCGTCGAGAGAATAGCGTGCACTTTGTAAACCGTGAGCAAATTTGGCCCGGATGGCCGGATCTTTGAGTTTCGAAACCACGGCCAGTGGCCCATCTTCCCAGACCTCATAAGGCAGAAGATAGTTCAGCATCGTTGAGCCGGGGAGATAGGGGTAAACGTCGAATGAAAAATCAACTTCCTGGGTCGCTACCCTATCAATATAGGTCAAAAGTTCCTCTATCTCCTGGGGCGTTGTCCCTTTGAGGTGTGAGATATGAACCGGCACGCCGGCCCGCTGGCCAATCTCGACCGCCTCCCTGACGCCCGCCAGGGTTCCCTTTTTATAGCGGACATGGGTCACGTAAAGCCCTTGCGCAGCAGCCATGGGGCGGCAAGCGGCCATCAATTCGCCGGTGGTGGCAAAACCCTGGGTCAGATAATCAAGGCCGGTTGAAAGCCCAACCGCTCCTTCAGCCATACCCCGCTCAACTTCGGCGATGATACTGCGCATCTGGTAATCATCCGGGACCTGGCGACCAAACCCACAGGCCATCACCCGCAAGTTAGCGTAAGGGATGTGGGTGATGACGTTTTGGGCCGTTTTCTGGTCGAGGAGGGCCATATAGCCGGCCAGGCTCTCCCACCCCTGATATTCCTCAAAGCGCAGCGCGTCAAGGGCGCGCAGATAGTAGATCCACTCGTGGACATTGGACGGCTTCACCGGCGCGTAAGAAATACCGTCGGCCATAATGACTTCAGAGGTAAAGCCCTGGCTCGTCTTGGAGATGAAGTGCGGAGTCTTGAGCAGCCAGGCATCAGTGTGGGTATGCACATCCACAAAGCCGGGGGCAACGATCTTGCCCCTGGCGTCAATGACCTGCTGCGCTTCGGCCGCACTCAAGTTACCAATTTGCTGAATGTGGTCCCCCTGGATACCCACATCCGCCCGGTAGCGGGGGGCTCTATTGCCATCGATGAGTGCCCCATTTTTGATGATGATGTCGAACACGATGATTTTGCCTCCTTAACTTGTCAGATATTTCCCCGCCCAGACAGCGATAAGCGCCCCGACGTAGCGGGAGTCCGCTTGATCCGATAAAAGATGGTCTGCCTGGTCGAGGGAGATGAAGCTTTTAGGGTGTTTAGCCGCCTGAAAGATTTGGCCGGCGCTGTCAATGCCCACGGTCTGGTCCACCGGCGAGTGAAAAATTAGCAGGGGTTTCCTCAGCTCGGCGATGGTCTTTTGCATGCGGGTTTGCTCCAGGTCGTCGAGAAATTGCTTTTTGATTTTGAAGGGCCTCCCGGCCAGGAAAACCTCAGCTTCGCCCTCGGCTTCGATGACTTCTTTGCTGCTCCCCAAGTGACGCTCGATCTGAGCGGGTTCACTCGGTGCAGCGATGGTCACAACCACCTTAGTAGAAGGAATTTGCCCTGCCGCCTGTAATACCGCTGCCCCGCCCAGCGAATGGCCGATCAAAATCTGCGGCGCTTCATAGTCCGCTTTGAGAAACTCGGCCACGGCCACCAGGTCGGCCACATTTGAGGAGAAATTGGTCTCGGCGAACTCCCCTTCACTCTCGCCGAGGCCGGTGAAATCGAAGCGAAGGACCGCGATCCCCGCCTCAGCCAGGCCCTGGCTGATATTGGCAATGGCTTTATAGTTTTTATTGCAAGTGAAACAATGGGCGAAGAGGGCGTAGGCAGCCGGCTCATCGGCGGGGGAGTCCAGCCGGGCGCCGAGCTTTTGACCCTCTGGATTAGAGATGGACAGCTTTTGAGAGCGCATAATAACCTCGCTAATCGAATAGATGGACCTGGCGCGCAAGTGATTCGACTTATACGAGGTCTATCATAATTTGAAAGGCTGTAATTGGGCAAAAAATATAGCCCGGCTTGGCGGAATTTTCGGTTCGGAGACGAGTATCAGTCTATTCCGTCAATCCAGGCTATGAATTAGTGATCTGCAACAAGGGGTCATTACAGGCCAAGGCGTACTGCCGAGGATGAAAACGTGTGCCCTCCGGGGTATTCGTAGTAACGACTTCAGTCGTTTTCGGCTTCGGGATCAAGGCCATGAACGACTGAAGTCGTTACTACAAACACCTATTTTCATAGTCTCAGTGGATCCAATTTTTGAGGAGTAAGGCACGCCCACGTGCCGAACGGAGCCGCACGGGGGCGTGCTGGCTCCTCAATTTTGGATCTACTGAGGCTTTCAAATGGCCTGGCGGAACACAGATTACGTTTCCTTCCCCAACACCAGGGCCAACACCTCTTGGGTATTTTTTTCAGTCTCCGCCTTTTTCTCTTCTTCAGTGCGTTCTTCTCTAGTTTGCTGCTTGGCCTTGAACGCCTCTAATTTCTCTTCTGTTTCCTGCCTGATCAGGTCAAGCCCCCGGCCCGTTGGTAGNNTTCATCACCGCTTCAGTGACATAGATAGGGCAGCCCATCCGTAGGGCCAGGTTAATGGCATCGCTCGGCCTGGCGTCCACTTCCTGCACAGTTTCCCCGCTTCTTACCTTGGCAATGCCGTAAAACACCTCATCTTTCAGCGCCTCGACCCGCACCTCTTCAAGGCCAGCCCCTGCTGCGGTCAATAAATTGGCCATAAAGGTGTAAGTCAGGGGTCTTGCCATCGTGTGGTCAAGGAGGTGTATGGTTATGGCCTCGGCTGTCTCTGGCCCGATCCAGATTGGCAACAGGCGTCTGCCAACCTCATCCAACAAGATAACAATATCGTGAGTATCTTCAGAATCTTTAGCCTTTTTCTTTACGACATCGGCCACAGTCACCTTTATCATCGTCTTTTTCCTTTCCGTTATAGGTGCTACTTGACTTGTTTCAGAATAGACCGGCCACAACTGCTGGCGGAGTTGCTTGCGGGCTTTATGTAAGCGGCCTTTCACGGCGCCAACCGAAATATCCAGGATGGCGGCCACCTCTTGCAGACTCAATTGGTCATAATAGAAAAGCAAAGTGGCTGCCCGGTTTTTCGGGGAAAGCGCGTTGACGGCCTCCAAGACTAGCTGGTGCAGCTCCCGCACCTCAGCGATCTCTTGTGGATCGGGCGCGACCTCAGCAAAAACGTCTCCGTCGAAGCGCATACCGCCCATCAGCGTTTCCAACGAATAGAAATCAATCTTCTGCTGGCGCAGGTAGCTTTTGCAGACGTTCAGCGTGATACCGTAGAGCCAGTTTTTGAAACGGGCCGCTTCCCGCAAATCCGCCAGCGAGAGATACGCCTGCAACATGGCCTCTTGCGCCAATTCTTTGGCCAAATCCTCATAGAGCACGATCTTCAGCGCCAGGTGTTTAACCATGGGCTGGTAACGTTCGATGAGGATGCCAAAAGCCGCCTTATC
>JABAHQ010001876.1_pt1 | contig 15133 bp, 10 predicted proteins | sample 7062091 | NCBI WGS metagenome assembly JABAHQ01 (sample SAMN14534359, study PRJNA622989) | marine sediment metagenome | biome: marine biome [ENVO:00000428]; feature: marine pelagic biome [ENVO:01000023]; material: deep marine sediment [ENVO:00002113] | place: India: Gulf of Kutch | collected...
CGCGTCGATCACGCCCTGGGCGCGCGCGATGCCCTCGGCGCACTCGGGGGCGAGCGCGAGCGGCGTGCCGTCGCGCTCGAGCCGGCGCAGGTCGGCAAGCGACAGCCGGGCCGGGCGCAGCACGAAGGGATCGTTCGCCATGGTCGCATCGCTCCGCTTGCCGCGCGCCGGCCCCCCGGGCGCCGGGCCGCGAACGCCGGGCCCTCGCAGGACCGGGGCACCCGCCGCCGGGCCCCCGCAGGACCGGGGCACCCCCCGCCGGGTCCCCTTGCAGTGTAGGCGCTGCGCCCGGGGCTCGCCTAGCCCGGCTGTGCCGGAACACGCCGCTCAAGGCGCGTGCGTCCAAGCCCCTGACCCGCGCGGCGCCTTCCGTGCGGCCCGGGAGCGGCGATGCATGTGACCAGGCGCCGGGCCGGGGCGCACGCGGCCTGGGCCCAAGAATTGACATAGGTCAATGTTCCGCGCACCGGCGCGGATCACAGTATTCGGTTCATAACGACGACCAGGATGGTAATCGACGTGGCGGGCGGGTATCTCGTCAGGCCCCTGACGGATAGTCAGATCACGCAGGCCTTTGCCGTGGTCTCTATGCTTGACCTCGAGTTGAGCATGGACCAATGGGTCGGCTACGCCGCCGCCCTGGCCGCGCCGAACGGCGACCCCAACGGCCACAGGCTGCTCTCGGTGCAGAGCGGGCAGGGCCACATCTACGGGGTGTCCGCCTATTGGCTCAAGCCGGACCTGCGGCGCGACCGGATCCTCGAGATCGAGAACTTCGCGGTCGTTGACGTGACCGGCACCCGGCGCGCGGCGCGCGCGCTGCTCGAGGGCTTGGAGGACCTGGCCAAGCGCCAGGAGTGCAGCTGCATCGTCGTCAGCCTGCTCAGCCCGGTCCTGCGCAGGCGCCTGCGGGACGAGCAGGCGGCGACGGCCGACCTGTTCCGGGAAACCGGGTTCCGCGGCGACCACCTGCGCCTGCGCAAGTGCTTCGAGAACGGGGCCTGAGCGGGCGCTCGCATGCCATGCCGGGCGCGTCCGGGCTGCGCTTGCGCCCGGCGTGACGGCTATCGGGACCGAGTCCCACGGGCGCTGCCCGTCAGGCCCGGCCTTGGGCGCTGAGCGGCGCGGCTCAGAACGACAGGTGCAGCGAGACGCTGTCTCCCGCAGGCACGGTCACGCGCACCCCGCGGATGCCCAGGCTGCCGTGCCACACGCGCACGATATAGTCGCCCGGGGGCACGTCGTCGATCTGGAAGCGTCCCTCCCGGTCGACCACCGCGTAGTACGGGTTGCGCGCCACGAACACCCATGCGTGCATGAAGTCGTGGGCGTCGCATTCCACCTTCAGCGCCCGCCCCTGGGCCAGAGTGATGCGCTTGGCCACGATGTCGCCTCGCTCCGGCTGGGACACGTTCATGACCGTGCGGCGTACGCCCCCGGTCAGCTCGTAGACGTGGATATTGTGCAGCACGGGGTCGGAGTTGACCGCTTCCAGCTCACCGCTGTTGGCCATGACGGACAGATAGGGCTCGAACGTGCAGGCCTTCTGGTTGATCGTGACCTTCTTGGCGGCGGCCGAGAAGGGCTTGCCGCGCTCGATGTCCTCCAGGTAGACGACGGCGTCGATCAGGGCGTCGCCATTGGCGCGCACCAATGACAGGTCGCGCCACTCGGGGCCGCAGACCTCCGGGTTCTTGGAAATCAGGTAGCGTTGGATCCGAGGCGTGGCGTTGCCGAGCAGAACCTTCCCCTTGACGACGCCCGGGTTCGCAACGGCCACCGTTTCATAGTCGGCGGAGGCCTCGGGTGAGGCAAGCCACAGAACCGCGACGGAAATTACGCCTATGAGCGGTCTCTTCATGCGCCTCCCGCGTGGCCGGGCGGAGCTCCGGCCCGAGCGCCGCGGCGCCGAACCGCGTCCGCCCCATGTGCACCTGCCGTCGCCGACCGTTGAGACGGGCAGCACCCGCCGCGGCGAGCGTAGCACAGAAAGTCTAGCCTCGCCCGCGCCTCTTTGTCACCGTGTCGGCGCGGCCGCCCCGGTGCGGCGCCCGGCCGGGACCGCCGGTCGCGGCGCCCGACGGCGGTCGGACTTCGGCGGGCATCTGGACTATAATTGCCCCGGGACCGGCGACCGGTTGTGCGCGGGACGGCGCTTCGGGTGCCGCCGGCAGGGCCCTTCGAGCCGCGGGTGAGCTCGAGCTACGATGCAAGCTAGGCCCCGGAGCTTTCATATCGGCCTCGGCATCCGAGCGCGCCTGACCCTGTGGTTCGTGCTCGGGGCTGTCGGCGCCGTGGTGCTGGGCAGCGTCGTCGTCTACGCTTCGGGCGTGGCGTCCATCCAGGAAACCCTGGGCCAGACCTATTGCCAGATCGCCAGCCGCACGGTCGGACAATTCGAGGACCACTTCCGCCGCGAAAGCGCGATCGTGAGAAACATCGCCACGGACGTCCTCACGACCGAGGTGGTGATGGAGCTCGATCAGGTCTACCGCAACCGGCCCGGCCGATGGATCGAGGCGCGGCTCGAGCGCCAGGCGGAGGACTGGCACGCCGCGTCGACGCCCCGGGCGCGCATGGCTTATCTGCACCCGCAGCTTTCGCATCGCCTTTCCGTGCTCGCCGGGATCGCGGGCGACTCGCTCGAGCGTCTGTCCGTCTACGACACTCGCGGCGTTCTGGTGGGCGCGAGCAGCCCGCCCGCGCGGCGCAACGCCAGGGACCAGACCTGGTTCCGCGCCGTCGCGGGCAAGGAGAAGCATTTCACCTACCTCGATGCAAACAAGGGGAAGGGGTCGCTCACCGTCGTCATCCCGGTCTGGGGCGGCATAGAGATCGTCGGCTTTGCGGCCGCAACCTACAATCAGACCGCCTTCGCCAAGGCCGTCGACAACATTCGCTTCGGCGAGTCCGGGGAGGCGGTTCTGGTGGACTATGCCGGCGTGCCGCTGAGCGGGGAGGCGCGGCCGTTCCTCATCCACGCCCTGGCGCAGAAGCCGCCGGCGAGCGCGGCCGAACCAGGGTTGCCCTACTGGGTGTCCATACCGGAGGAGGGCGACTGGCCGTTCTGGGAGAGGCTGGCCTGCGTGGCGCCGGTTGGCTCGATCAACTCGCTAAGAACCGCTTTCGATCTGCCGCCGTGGTCCATCGTCGTGACCCAGTCTCCGCACGAGAGCTACGTCGCGCTGCGCCATTCCCTCGGCTCGTTTGCCGCCGCCGGGGTGCTCGGCGTGTTCGTCGTCGGCCTGGGCGGCGCCTTCATTGCCTGGCACATCGCCTCGCCGCTGCGCGACCTGCAGGAAGGGGTCCGCTCCTTCGCCCGCGGCGAGCGCGGTCGGCGCGTGCAGGTCTCGACCGCCGACGAGATCGGCGAACTGGCGGCGGAGTTCAACCGCATGGCCGAGCGCGTGACGGCCTCGGAGCAGGAGCTGCGGGCGTTCGCGCAGGCCGTCGAGGACGCCGCCGACGCGATCATCATGACGCGGCCCGACGGTACCATCTATTACGCCAATCCGGCCTTCGAGACCGTCACCGGATACTCCCGCCGAGAGGTCCGCGGCGGCAAGCCGTCGATCCTTCGCTCCGGCAAGACGCCGGGCGAGACTTACGACAGCCTGTGGGGCGCGGTGAACAGCGGTCGCCCCTGGCGCGGGGAACTCACCAACCAGCGCAAGAGCGGGGAACTCTATCCCGTGGACCTGACCGTCAGCCCGATCCACGACGCCGATGGCAACGTGATCTCGCTGCTCGGCATCCACCGCGACATCTCGCTGGCCCGCGAATACCAGGAGAAGCTCGAGCGCGAGGTCCAGGCCCGCACGCGGGAGATCGCCCAGACCCAGAGCCTCGCCGCCATGGGACGCATGGCGAGCATGGTCGCGCACGACCTGCGCAACGCGCTCTCGACGGTCAAGATGAACCTGCAGATCCTGTTTCGCCGCCATAGCGACAGCGCCGATATCGAGAGCGAGCACTGCCGCATGGGGTTGGACCAAGTCCGCTACATGGAGGAAATCCTCCGCGACATGCTGAGTTACGCCCAGCCCGAGGCGCTGCACGCGGACTGGTGCGATCTGCCCCCGATCATCGACGACGCCCTGCTCGCGTTCGCGCACGGGGAGGCGGAGCGGGACGTGCGCATCGTCCGCGAGGACAGCCGGGGGCTGCCCAAGGTCTACTGCGATCGCACCAAGGTGACGGAGGTGCTGCGCAACCTGGTGGAGAACGCGCTGCATGCGATGCCCGACGGGGGGACCTTGTCGATCACCGCGCGCCTGGTGCTGGCCACGCCGGAACCGATGGTGCAGGTCTTCGTCCGCGATACCGGCGAGGGCGTTGCCGACGACGTGCTGCCCAACATGTTCGAGCCCTTCTTCACCACCCGCACCAAGGGCTCCGGTTTGGGCTTGGCGATCGTCAAGCGTATAATCGATCAGCACGGCGGCGAGGTGAACGTGGACTCGAAGCTCGGTGCCGGAACGACGGTCGCGTTCACCCTGCCCACCACGCCGCTCAATGAATGAGGCTGCGAGCATGCCGCGGGTTCTGGTGATCGACGACGAGCAGGCGAGCTGCCGCACCCTCAAGCTCCACTTCACCCAGCGCGGTTTCGAGGTGGAGACCGCGCTCAGCGCCGGCGAGGGGCTCGAGAGGCTGGCGGCGCGGTGCGCCGACGTGGTCATCTCGGACATCCGAATGCCTGACCGCGACGGCCTCTCGCTGCTGCAGGAGATCGGCGAGCGCTACCCCGACCTGCCGGTGATCATGATCACGGCGTTCCAGGACCTGGACAGCACGGTCGCCGCGATGCACGGCGGGGCGGTGGATTACGTGCCCAAGCCCATCGAACTCGAAGAGCTCGACGCTGCGGTGGATCGCGCCATGTCGCTGCGCGCCGAGGAGGGCGGGGACGGCCTGGTGCTGGACTCGGGCGCCGCGGCCGGCACGATCATCGGCCGCAGCCGCGCCATGAAAGAGGTCTTCAAGTCCATCGGCATGGTCTCGCAGAGCCGCGTGACCGTGCTGATTCTGGGCGAATCCGGGACCGGCAAGGAGCTGGTCGCCCGCGCCATTCACCAGGCCAGCCCCGATGCCGCCCAGCCGTTCGTCGCGGTCAACTGCGCCGCCCTGCCCGAGACCCTGCTGGAGAGCGAGCTGTTCGGCCACGAGCGCGGCGCCTTCACCGGCGCCGTCAGCGCCCGCGAGGGCAAGGTCGCGCTGGCCGGGGAGGGGACGCTCTTCCTCGACGAGGTGAGCGAGCTGTCGCCGCGCATGCAGGGCAAGCTCTTGCGCCTGCTCGAGGAGCGCGAGTACAGCCCGGTGGGCGGCACGGCGGCGAAGATCAGCAAGGCGCGCTTCATTACGGCGACCAACGTCGACCTGGCGCAGCGCGCCAAGCAGGGCGAGTTCCGCGAAGACCTCTATTACCGGCTGAACGTGGTTAGCATCCAGATCCCGCCCTTGCGCGAGCGACGCGAGGACATACCGCTGCTCGTCGAGCATCTGCTGAAGAAGATCAATCGGGAGATCTATAAAGGGATCCGCCGGGTCCCATCGCACGTGATGGAGGCGCTGGTGGCCTATGCCTGGCCGGGCAACGTGCGCGAGCTCGAGAACGTGTTGATGAAGACCGTGGTTCTGGCGCAGGGCGACGTTCTGAACATGGCCGACCTGCCCGAAGAGATCGCGGGCGAGGGGGCGGCGGGTGCGCCGGGGCGGGCCGCGAGGGATCCGGCAGCGCAGTCCGCGTTGCAGGCCTCGCTCAAGGAGGTCGAGCGCGATCACATCAAACGGGTGCTGGCGAAGACCGGCTGGCATAAGGGCCGAGCGTGCCGCATCCTCGGCATCAGCCGGCCCCGTCTGGAGCGCCGCATCCGGGAATACGACCTGCGCCCGGACGAATGACGGGGCGGCCGGGATCGTGCAACCGCTTTGGCGGATTGAACGATTCGTTCAAGTCCGGGCTCGGGCGGTCCCCTGGAACGGGTTTGAAGAGCGCTCCAAGCTTCTTGTTTCGCACATAAAAAATTCACTCCAGCCGGGCGTTCGAAATGGCCCGGTTCTTGCGTTATCAGCGAAGGAGAGCCGCCGGTGCGAAAACGGCGACCCGCACTGCGGGGACGTCGGGCGGCCGGCCGCGGCGGCCCGCCCGCCCGGCGTCGGCTCGGGGGATAAGGGGTGATGAAGGCTTCGGCCGCCGTTTCGCTGGCGGCGGCCAGTCAAGCTAAGGAGGGTTGGGCTCATGAGGTTTCGGGTTGCGGGTGGCATCGGCCGCGTGCTTGCGGTGGCCGCCGCCGTCGTCGCAATCGCCGCGGTGCCGTCCGGCCGTGGCGTGGCGGACGACTTCGGACCGGTTCCGTCCATCAAGGTCGATGCCAAGAAGGCGGAGCTGGGCAAGCGGCTGTTCTTCGACAAGCGCCTGTCGGGCGATGTCGCGCTCAGTTGTGCCAGCTGTCACGTACCGGAAAAGGGGTTTGCGGACGGGCGGCCGTTGTCCAAGGCCTACCCCGGCGCCGAGGGCTTCCGCAACACGCCGACCCTGATCAACGCCGCCCACAAGGCGGCCTGGTTCCACGACGGGCGCCTCGGCACCAACCTCAACGACGTCACCCGTGAGATGATCACGGAGACGTACATCATGAACATGGACATGCGCTTGATGCAGGAGCGCCTCAAGCAGGATCCGGTCTACCTCCGCATGTTCAAGGAGGCCGGCTACGGCGAGCCCAGCAACGGCGCCGTCCGCAAGGCGATCCCGGAGTACCTGAAGACCCTGACCTCGCGCGGTGCGCCGTTCGACACGGGCGCGTTGTCGGACTCGGCCAAACAGGGCTTCGACCTGTTCACGGGCAAGGCGGGCTGCGCCTCGTGCCATTCCGGCCCGCGCTTCACCGACGACAGGCCGCACAACACCGGCGTTCCCGAGAACCCCGACATCTGGGGCGACCCGCGGCGGCATCTGACCTTCGTCACCTTCGCCATGTTCATGGGCGTGGAGAACTACATGAACGTTCGCCGCGACCTCGGCGCGCACGTGCGCAGCCACAAATCCGACGGCTCGGACATCGGCAAGTTCATGACGCCGACGCTCAGGGAGTTGAAGCAGACGGCGCCGTACATGCACAACGGAACCTTCGCGACCCTCGAGGAGGTGGTCGCCTTCTACGACAGAGGCGGCGGCGACGACCCCAACAAGGATCCGCAGCTCAAGCCGCTCGGCCTGAGCCGCGAGGAGCAGGCCGATCTGGTCGCGTTCCTCGAAGCGTTGTCCGGCGATGCCCTGACCGGGTCGGACCACGTTTGGAGCGAGAAGATCCCGGCCAACTATCAGGCGATCGAGAACTGGGTCGAGGTCAAGAACTAGGAGCCGAGCAATGAACACGACCAAGACGACTTCCTTAGCTCTTGCGGCATTGATGGCCGGCGTCGCACAGCTCGGCTTGAGTTCGGCGGCATGGGCGGACGATAATCCGCCGCTGGCCGCCCTCGGCCCGCCGCCGGTGCCGCCGGACAACCCCATGACGCCGGAGAAGGTCGAACTCGGCAAGCTGCTGTTCTTCGACACGCGGGTGAGCGGCGATGCCTCGGTGGCGTGCGCTACCTGCCATGAGCCGGACCAGGGCTGGGGCTTCTCCAACGACATCTCGCGCGGCTACCCGGGCACCCTCCACTGGCGCAACAGCCAGTCGGTGGTGAATACCGCCTACTACGGCAAGCTGTTCTGGGCGGGTGCCTCAAAGTCGCTGGAGGCGCAGGCGCCGTCGGCGGCCAGGGGCGCGGTCGCCGGCAACGGCGAGCGCGACATGATGGAGGCCCGCCTCGCCTTCGTGCCGGAGTACCGCGAGCGGTTCCGCCAGGTCTTCGGCGACCGCTGGCCCAAGCTGAGCAACGCCTGGAAGGCCATCGCCGCCTTCGAGCGAACCCTGGTTCAGACCGATACGCCCTTCGACCGGTACATGCGCGGCGACAAGGACGCGCTGAGCGAGAAGCAGAAACGCGGCCTGGCGCTGTTCCAAGGCAAGGCCAACTGCATCGAATGCCACAACGGCGCGTTCTTCACGGACGAGAAGTACTACAACATCGGCGTGCCGCGCTCGGTGCGCTGGGTGGACAACGGCCTGGCGCAGATCACCTTCCGCTACGAGCAGTACGCCAAGGGCGTGTCGGAGCAGATGTACCGTACCGTCAAGGACGACGCCGGCCTGTTCTACCGGACGAAGCGCGAGGAGGACCTGGGCAAGTTCCGCGTCCCCACCCTGCGCTACACGTTCTACACACCGCCCTACATGCACAACGGCGCGTTCTGGGATCTCTACGAGGTCGTCGAGTTCTATAACCAAGGCGGCGGCGAAAACGAATTCGCCGCCACCAAGACCGACCTCGTCAAGCCGCTCAACCTGAGCGACGAGGAGATCGACGATCTCGTCGCCTTCCTCGAGTCGCTGAGCGGCGAGGAGATCAAAATGAAGACGCCGAAACTGCCGCCCTACGCGCCATTGGCGGTGGCGGAGTGAATGGAAGGAGCCGAGAGAATGAACGCCAAGGCAACACCCGCCGTTCCCATCGTGCTGGACCGACAGGGCGAAGCGACGGCACACCGCCCCGGCAAGTGCGTGATGACCCGGCGCCGGTTCCTGCTGACTTCGGGTCTGGCCACGGCAACCGCCACGGTGATGGTCACGCTCAATCCCGGAACCCCCTTCGCCCATCAGGTTCCCGGCATGGTCGCCACCTATCCGCGCAAGCTGATCGCCAAGCTGAGTGCGCTAAAGCCGGACCAGCCGGTAGACTTCCGGTACCCCGACGAGGGCGCCTATTCCGACTCCATGATCGTCAGGCTGGGCGTGCCGGCCGGCGGCGGCATCGGCCCGAAGCAGGACGTGGTCGCCTTCAACTACACGTGCACGCACCAGGGCGGACTCTTGACGGGCACCTACAAGGCGGACACGAAGTCGCTTGGCGCGTGCCCCTTCCACCTGTCCACCTATGACCTGACCCGGCACGGAATCCTCATCTCCGGACAGGCCTACCAGAGCCTGCCGCAGGTGCTGCTCGAGCTGGACGGGGACGACGTCTACGCGGTCGGCATATTCGGCCTGATCTACGGCCGCTTCGACAACCTGACAGGGTAAGGAGGGACGAGCAGTGGCTACTCCATATTACATTCCCGAAACCAACGTCCCTTTGCCGCCAAAGGACGCTGACGTCATCTCCACGGCCTGCGATTACTGCATCGTCGCCTGCGGCTTCAAGGTCTATCGCTGGCCTGTGGCCGGCGGTCGAAACGGCGGCCCCAACGCAGACGAGAACGCATTCGGACTCGATTTCCCGGTCAACCCGCTGGGGCCGTGGGTGGCACCCAACCAGTACAACATCGTGCTGCACAACGGCAAGCCGCACCACGTGGTGATCATCCCGGACAAAGGCGCCACGTTCGTCAACACCGACGGCGATTCGAGCATCCGCGGCGGGGCGATCGCCCAGAAGTGCTACAACCCGCAGACCCCGACCCGCGATCGGCTGCGCTCGCCGCTTGTCCGGGTGTACGGCATCCTGCAGCCCGTGCCCTGGAACTTCGCGCTCGACATCGCGGCCGCGGTCGGCGGGCACGTGATCGACAAGCACGGCGACAACGCGTACGCGGTGAAGACCTATTCCTATCAGTTCATCGAGAACACCTACGCGATCACCAAGTATGCGCTTCGCCACATCGCGACGGCCAACTTCGCGTTCCACGACGCGCCGTCTAAGGTGACCTCGACGCCCGGTTTCCGCGACGCCGGTTTCGACAACTTCGGTCCGGCCTACGAGGACTGGATGAACGCCGAGACGCTGTTCATATGCGGCACGGACCCCTACGAGACCAAGACGATCCTGTTCACACAATGGATCATGAAGGGGATCCAGAACGGCCAGAAGACGATCATGATGCTGCCGCGGCGGACCGCGGGCGTCGCCTACGTGGAGAAGAACGGCGGCCTGTGGCTCGATGTCGCCCCGGGCACAGACCTCCTGGTGATCAACGCGATCGCGCGAATCATCGTGGAGAACGGCTGGCAGGACAAGGAGTGGATCAAGAACTGGGTCAACAGCAAATGGGAGTCCTCCTCCGGCTTCGGCCAGGGCACGCGCAACACGCCCTGGCAGTGGCGCACCACCTGGGGCAAGTTCCAGACCAAGGGCTTCGACGACTGGAAGGCGTGGCTGCTGGCCCAGGACGAGTTCAAGCTGGAGAACGCGTCCAGGATGGCCCAGGTCGATCCCGAGAAGATCCGCATCGCCGCCGAATGGATGGCCAAGCCGGCGGGCGGCAAGCGGCCCAAGGCCTCGATCCTGATCGAGAAGGGCCTGTACTGGTCCAACAACACCGGCAATACCCAGGCGATCTCGGCGCTCGGCATCATCTGCGGCGCCGGCGGCCGGCCCGGCCAGGTCATCGGCCGCGCCGGCGGCCACCAGCGCGGCGGCCAGGGCGGCGGCAGGTACCCGCGCAGCAAGTCGCCGATGAAGGTGCCGGGACGGCGCCGCCGGGCGCTGGACACCGACAGCTGGCTGATGTCCGGCCACACCCGGTTGGCGCACTGCATCGGGACGACCTGGGTCCAGTCCATGTGCGGCTCGCAGCAGCTGGCCAAGCGGTTCCACGAGCTGGTGCTGGCCAACCCGCACCAGGTGCGCTCCTACGACAAGGAGGACATCATCGAGACCCTCAAGAAGCGCGCCGATTCGGGTGGCATGGTGGTGATCAACCAGGATATTTACCTGGTCGATCCGATCGGGGCGCGCTTCGCCGACATCATCTTCCCCGCCGCGACCTGGGGCGAGGATACCTTCATGCGGGCCAACGGCGAGCGCCGGCTGCGCCTGTACAACAAGTTCTACGATCCGCCGGGCGAGGCCAAGCCCGACTGGTGGATCATCGCGCAGCTGGCCAAGCGCATGGGCTTCGACGGCTTCGACTGGAAGAACTCGAACGACGTGGCCGAGGAATCCTCACGCTTCTCGCGCGGCAGCCGCAAGGACTTCCACATGATCAAGGTGGCGGCGCACCGCGAGGGCAAGACCCTGCACGAGAAGCTCGGCGAGTTCGGCACCAACGGGATCCAGGGACCCGTCTTCATGCAGGATGACGGGACCCTGGTGGGCACCAAGCGGCTGCACGACACGACGCGCAAGCTGTGGGATACCGGACCGGCCGACGCGAACGTGTTCAACAAGAAGCTGACCCACTTCAACAGCCAGACGGGCAAGTGCAACCTCCAGAAGTCGCCCTGGTCGCTGTTCTCCGATTACTGGGAGTGGCTGCGGCCGAAGGCCACCGAGCTGTGGTGCACCTCGGGGCGCACCAACGAACGCTGGCAGTCGGGCTTCGACGACCGGCGCCGGCCCTACATCGTGCAGCGCTGGCCAGACAACTACGTCGAGCTGCACCCCGATGACGCCAAGGCGCGCGGCATCGAGAGCGGCGACACCGTGATGGTGTATTCCGACCGGGTGCCGAGCCTGAAGGAGACGATCCTCGGCGTGGAAGGCGCGGACTACACCTTCAGCGGCCAGATGAAGGCCGGCAACGTGGAGTTCACCACCGCCGCGGTCACCGGCGTCGCCATCGTCACGCGGCACGTCAAGAAGGGCGTGCTCTATATGGACTTCCTGCACACCCAGCAGCCGGCCAATTCGCTGGAGGGTCGGGTGGTCGACTGGATCAGCGGCAACTACAACTACAAGATGGGCGTCGCGAAGGTGAAGAAGATCGGCGTCTCGCCGTACAAGCACACCTTCCGTTCAATGTCCTTCGCGCCGCGTGACATCACCTGAATGCTCGATGCGGGCTCGGCCATGATGCACCTTCACGGTCGGGCCCGCCTCAGCTTTCCTGTCTCGGGGGGAGATCGTTGTACGTGTCGGGGAACCTGAAGTGAGTTTAAGGTGCATTGCGTTTCCAGGCGATGACGTGGCTCTCCCTGCGACGGGGCCTCCCGGACGCGCGGTCGAGCAGAAAGGCGAGGTGTGCAGGACGCTTGGCCGCATCCTGCGCGAGGGGATCGACATTCACCGCTGCCAGGCCGCCCTGGCGCTCGGCCGCATCGACCATCCCGAGGCTGTCGGGCCGCTCATCGAGGCCCTGCTCGACCCGGACGAGGACGTGCGCACCGACGCAGCCGGCGCGCTCGCCCGGCTGGCGCCTGTGGAGGCCGGCGCGCCGCTTCTCGAGAGCCTGCTCGGCGATCCCTGCACCGGCGTCAAGCTGAACGCCATCGACGCGCTCACGCGCCTGCGCCATCCGGCGCTGACGACCTGGCTGCGGCGCATGGTCAAGGGTCGGCACGAGGAGATCAACTGGGACGAGACCGAGTTCTACGAGAGCGGCTGGGACGACTGGCTCGACGTCCAGGTCAAGGCGATCGAGGCCTTGGCGCGGCTGGGCGCCGAGGAGGCGGTGTCGGACATCGTCGAGGCCATCGACGACGAGTTCGGGCAGGACCTGAGCGAGGTCGGGTTCGCGGCCCTGGGCGCGCTCGGCGGCCCGGGACTCGAGGCGCTGTCCCGCTACTTGGCCGAGGGGTCCGAGCGCACGCGTCGTCGCGCCGCGGCGGTCCTGGCCGCCTCCGGCGCCGAGGCCGCGCGCGCGGCGGTCGCACGGGCGCTGGCCGACGAGTCGGCCCCTGTCAGGCTGGCCGCGGCGCGGGCCTTGGCCGCGCGCGATCCGGCGCAGCCGCGTCTCGCCGCCCTGCTCTCGGACCGCAAGCCGGAGGTGCGCGCCGAGGCGGTCCGCCTGTGCGGGCAGCACCATCCGCAGCGCCTGCAGGCCTTGCTCGGTGATACGGCAGAGGGCGTTTCGCAGGCGGTCTTCGAGGTCTTGACGGAGCGGCCCGATTTGCTGCCGCGCGACATCGTCACCGCGGCAGCGCGAACGACGTTGCGCAGCGCCGACGCCCGCTCGGCGGCCAGCGCGGCCCTGGCCCTTGCCGCGGTGGCGCCGGAGGCGGTCTTCGAGGATCTGGCCGAGCAGGTGTGCGACCCGGCGCGCCCGCTCGAGGTGCGCCTCGGCGCGGTCAAGGGGCTGGCCAGGCTGGGCGGCGAGGACGCGGCGAACGCCCTTGCCGGGGCCCTGGCGGACGACGCCCGGCGCCTGCGCCTGGAGGCGACGGCGGCGCTCTGCACCTTGGCGCGCGCCGAGGCGACCTGGCCCAACCGCCCGGGCGAGATCCTGCTCATGGCGCTGCGCGGCGCGCTCGTGCGCGCGCCGGAGGCGGCGGCCGAGCCCGAGCAGAGCGCGTCCGCGCAGGATCGCGCCACGCGCGACGACGAGGCGGCGGCCGAGCCGGACTTCCCCAAATCCACCCTGCGATCGATCCTGGGCGAAGCGGCGCCGCCCGCGGCCGAGTCCCTCGGCTTCGGCCCGCCGGTCGAACTGACCCGCGAGGACCTGGAGCGGCTGGCACTGGCGGCGCGCACGCCGCGCAAGGCGGTCGTGCCGACCACCCCCCAGGTGGCGCCGCACCAGGACGTGCGGCGCTTCGCCGCGCGGGTTCTCGGCGATCTGGCGCGCCCGGAGGTGGCCGGCGAGCTGGCCCGCGCCCTTGACGACGCCGACGCGGAGCTGTGCCGGGTCGCGGCCGACTCACTGGCCCGCCTCGCCGCACGGCTGGGCGTGCTGCCGGAGGAGGCCGTCGAGGCCCTTCTGCGCGCCCTGCTCAGCGCGGAGCGCGGCATCCGCGTGGCGGCGGTCCGCGGCCTGGGCGCGGCGCCCGGGCCGGGCACGGCCAGCGTCTTGCGCGAGCGGCTCGGCGATGCGGACGGTTTCGTGCGGGCCGAAGCGCTCCGGGCGCTCGCCCGCCTGGGCGCGGTCGGGCCGGAGGTCGCGGCGCGACTCGAGGACGCCGAGCCCGGAGTGCGCCTGGCTGCGGCCCAGGCCGTGGCGGGCTCGGGCGGCGCGGGCGCGCTCGAGCGCCTCGTCGACTTCGCCTTCGCGTTCGAGGGCTACCACCGCCGTCAGGCCGGCCGGATGCTGCGGACCCTCGACGTGGCGGCCGCCAACGAGCGGTTTCTTGGAGCGCTCGAGGACCGGGACCGGATGCGCCTGTGGCCGGTCGCGATCGAGGCGCTGGAGGAGCTCAACCGGGCCGACGTCCCGGCGCCTGCCGAATCGACAGCCCGAAGCAATCAGGAAGAAGGAGCCGAAGCGTCATGACACTCGGCAAGTTTTCCGGAAGCCTCGCCCTAGGCGCGGTCGTCTTGCTCGCCCTTGCCGGCCCCGGGCACGGTGCCAGGAAGTACAAGGAAATCGAGGTCGCCAACGGCGGCCGCATTGCCGGCAAGGTGAGCTTCGAGGGATCGCTGCCGGACGACGCGGTCGAGGGGATCCTGATCACCAAGAATCCCGATGTGTGCGGCACGGGCGAGCGCGAGGTGGTGTGGATCGACGTCAACGACGGCGCCCTGCGCGGCTCCTTCGTTTTCATCGACGGCATCAAGGAAGGCAAGAAATGGCCAGAGCCCGAGGGCGGCACGTACCTCATCAATCAGAAGGGCTGCCGCTTCATCCCCTGGGCGCAGGTCATCAGGCCCGGCCCGATCACCATCCGCAACAGCGACCCGGGCGTTCTGCACAACATCAACACCCGCGAGATGATCGGCGTCGAGAGGGGGCGCATCGTCAAGCGGACCATCTTCAACTTCGGCCAGCCGGATCCGGGCGACATTAAGGAGGAGCTGAAGCCGCGGCGCTCGCCGTTCATCGCCGTCAACTGCGAGGCGCACAACTTCATGTTCGCCTTCATGATGGCGCCGAGGCACCCCTATGCCGTCGTCGTCGCCGAGGACGGGTCTTACACGCTCGACAACGTGCCGCCCGGCGAATACACGCTCAAGGCCTGGCATCCCCGCCTCGGGCTCAAGGAGACCAAGGTCAAGGTCGAGGCCGACGGCGCGGCCCAAGCCGACTTCTCGTTCTCCAAGGACTAGCCGATCCGGCTTTGCGGCCGGCACGCGAGCGCAAAGGATGGTGCTGAGACGGCATGGCGGACGGGTCACCGGGCTGGCGCTGGCGCTCGTCGTGGCGCCCGCTGTCCTGCTCGCGTGCGCTCCGGCGCTCGCCCAGGAGGTCAACGAGTACCGCCAGTTCCTGGGC